>Ga0137300_1038_pt1 | contig 50629 bp, 47 predicted proteins | sample RamsorwD2O_NANAE_FD_97190 | JGI IMG/M metagenome (GOLD analysis project Ga0137300, IMG submission 97190) | Mouse cecal microbial communities from Vienna, Austria - N-Acetylneuraminic acid amended with D2O_NANAE | ecosystem: Host-associated > Mammals > Digestive system > Large intestine > Cecum... | reverse complement strand
GCCCATGCCGGCCATGCGTGCCGATGACGACGATATCCGCACCGCAATCACGCGCGTACTCGTTGACCCGATCGGCCACGTTTCCCATGGTCGCGAGATCGTCGATCAGGGTTTCATGATGCTGCAATCCGACAGCCCCGGCCGCTTCGGCGCCTTCCTGAAGAATGGACTCGCCACCCGCAATGAGCTGTGGCCGAAAGTCCCCGAAGTCGCCATAGCCGAAGTCATATTGCAGGAAGCTGTAATCGATGACGTGCAGGATCTCGAGTTCCGCGTGACACGCGCTGGCCAGGCTGATCGCTTCACTCAGGGCGCGGCGCGCGCACGGGCTATCGTCGATGGCAACAAGAACATGTTGATGCATGGTTGACGTCCTCTTGATGTCTTTTTGATGGTGACGAGGCAATGATCGGGCTCAGCGCGCGTCAAGTGCCTCCCGGTCCAACAGGGTGATCTGCTTGCCATTGACGCGGATGAGGCCTTCCTGCTGGAGGCGGGACAAGGTGCGGCTGACCGTTTCCAGTGTGATGCCCAGGTGGCTGCCAATGTCCTCCCTGGTCATGCGCAAACTGAAGTCCAGCGGCGAGTACCCGCGGCGCCCGAGCCGGTCCGACACGTTGAGGAGGAAGGAGGCAACGCGCTGCTCGGCGGTCAGGTTGCCGAGCAGCACCATCTGTCCAGTCTCCCGAACGATCTCAGCACTCATGATCCGGTGAACGTGCTGCTGCAGGGACTTGATCTCCCGGCAAAGCGCCTCCAGGAGGTGGAACGGAATCACGCACACGGTGCTGTCCTCGAGGGCGATCGCATCGCAGGTATGCGATTCCGTGGCAATGCCGTCCAGGCCAAGGGTTTCGCCGGGCAGGAAGAAGCCAGATACATACTCCCGCCCGCTCTGATGTGCCACGACGGTCTTGAACGAACCTGAGCGCAAGGCATAGATGTTCTGGAACAGGTCTCCGGTGCTGTAGAGCAATTGGCCCTGCTTCACCTTGCGCCAGTTGCGCACGGCCGCGCCCAAGCGCTCGACATCTGTCTGATCCAGGTTGGATGCCATGCAAAGGTGCCGCAGCATGCAGGTGGAGCATTGGGCGGTGGCCGCCGCCGGCTTGCCCGGGATAGGGCGCGAATGCGCCGTCTGAGTCAGGGGGGCGTCATCGACCGTCAGTGCAGCCGATGTGGATAGACCAGCTTCGAACATCATTGTCTCCTTGCCAGCGGCCGGCTGGCGTACTGCGGGTTCGCACGTCTGAAGCGCGCTTGCCCCGCCGGTTACAGCTCCCGTCTTTGCAGAACCGCATCCGCCATCGTCAGCAGCAGGGCGCGCAGTTCCACAACCTCGAGAGTCTTGTCAAAGCAGTACTTGCCTCCCGCCAGCAGACACGCGCGACGCATCTGTGGCGTCCCTTCGTTGGCGAGCACGATCAGCGTGCTTTCCGGCAATGCCCCAGCCAGCGAGCGAATCCGCATCAGGGAATCGCCTTCCAAAGCGTTCAGGCCGATCAGCACGACATCCGGGCGCAGTGCCATGAGTTGAGGCACATCGGCTTCCGCATCGGTCCCCGCGCCCGTCACGCACAGGCCGTCAAGGGTCTTCAGCATCTGCAGCTGCCGCGTCCGGACAGCCGGCGTTCGTTCAATCAGATACACGGTAAGGCTGGTAGTTTCGGTGCATAGCGTCATGGGTTCAGTATCGTGGTCGCCCAGTCCTTGCGAAAGCAGGCGGCGCTGAGAGTCTCGTCAGGGCTGGAGGCCGCTCTGTCAGTCTTCCCTGACGGTCGCGTGGGGTTCCGGGAGGCCATGCCTGCCCGCTCTCCCGATGCATCGTTGCCTTGATACAGAACAACCTGGGGGCCTAGGTGAGTGCCAAGCTGAAGACCATCACTCCGAGCGTTTCGCCCGACATCGGTTGGGCGTCCCGGATGGGCTCGCGTCCTACTTAAAGGAGATCGAGATGAAGGTCGATGAAGTGTTTTCCCGGGAGGCGGTGCATATCCCTCTTTCCTGCACAATGCAGGAGGCAGCGGTGCAGATGCGGGACAAGCATGTGGGCGCGCTGATTGTGACGGAGCCTGCGCCTGCGGGCGAGCGCGTGGTCGGTATGCTGACGGATCGGGACATCGTGCTCCAGGCCACCGCGGCCGTCACCGATCCTGGCCGGACGGCCATCGCGGACGTGATGACACCGGGGCTGGTTACCATCGCACGACAGGCGACCGTACATGACGCCATGCAGTTGATGCTGTCGCATGGCTTGCGTCGGCTGGGCGTGCTCGACGGGGACGCGGTGGCCGGCGTGATATCGATGGACGACATTCTTGGTGCGATGGCAGCGGACTGGGGGATGCTTGCCACACTGGTCCGCAATGAACAGGAGCGGGAGCGCACCGGCCATGCGCAGTCGCCGCTTCGCGTTTGACCCGGCGTGCCCCCTGCTGAGCCACTCTGACTGGAGACCGCCGTGACACATCCAATCGTTTCCTCGGATTCCGGCGTGGAGTATCTGAAGCTGCCTGCCCCCATGACCGACGGCGGAATGTCGCTGCTGGGAGCGTTGCATCAGAGGCGCTCCGCCAGGACCTTCGCGCCGACGCCCCTGGATACCGTGACGCTGTCCACCCTGCTGTGGGCCGCATTCGGCGTCAACCGGCCCGATACCGGTCATCGCACCGCGCCATCGGCCCGCAACTGGCAGGAAATCGAACTTTACCTCGCCATGCCGGACGGGCTCTATGTACTGGAGCCGGCTGACTGGCGGCTCAGGCTGGTGGTCGGAGAAGACCTGCGTGCAGCCACAGGGTTGCAGGACTTTGTCGCGGGCGCGCCCTTGAACATCGTCTATGTGAGCCGGCTATCGAAGCTTGACGAGACGGACAAGCCATTGCGGCAGTTCTATACGGCGCTGGATACGGGTTTCATCAGCCAGAACGTCTATCTGTTTCGCGCCGCGTTTGGCCTGGTCACGGTCGCGCGGGGACTGCTGGACCGCCGGGCGCTGGCCGTGGCAATGCGGCTCGATGCGGACCAGCGGGTTGCCCTGGCCCAGAGCGTTGGCCATTCGGGCTAATGCCGGGCAACGTACCGGAACAAGGGAGCGTCATGCCATTTACCGACAGGGCCGACGCTGCCAGGCAACTGGCCAGCGCGCTCAAACACTATGCGGGCAAGCATCCGCTTGTGCTGGCCATACCGCGCGGCGCGGTGCCGATGGGCGTCATCATTGCCCGCGCCCTCGGTGGCGATCTTGACGTCGTGCTGGTGCGCAAGCTTGGCGCGCCTGGCAACCCCGAGTTCGCCGTCGGCGCAGTGGATGAAAGCGGATGGACGTACCTCGCCCTGCATGCGGATATGGCCGGTGCGGACAGTCTGTACCTGGACTGCGAGCGCACCGCCCAACTGGAATTGCTGCGCCGTCGCCGGGCCAAGTATACGCCGGGCCGCGAGCCGGTCAGTGCTGCAGGACGGCTGGTCATCGTGGTGGACGACGGCCTGGCGACGGGCGCGTCGATGATTGCCGCCTTGCACGCGATCCGTGAACAGAGGCCCTCGCGCCTGGTGTGCGCGGTGCCGGTGGCGCCACCGGAGACACTGCGGCGCCTGGACCAATACGCGGATGAGGTGGTGTGCCTCGAATTGCCGAGGCATTTCAGGGCAGTTGGCGAGTTCTACCGGACGTTTCCGCAGGTCGAGGACGAGCAGGTGATTGCCTGCCTGAACCCCCATTGAAGGTGGAACGTGTCGTCCGAAGACTCCAATCCCCCGCATGCGGCCGCCGGTGAATCCCGAACGCTCACAGGTATCGCGGGCATCCTGCTGCTGGCCTACAAGCTCCTGGTCAACGATCGCGCCAAGTTCAGCGGTTTGCTGGTGGGCCTTACGTTCTCGGTGTTCCTGATGATCGAGATGACTTCGCTGTTCGCGGGCGTACTGAACCGCTCGTCGTCAACGGTGTTCAACATCGGCGCCAGCATCTGGATCATGGACCCGGCTGTCAACACGGTTGCCAATACGATCGGCATGCCGGACTACGTGCTCGACGCCGTACGCAGCATCGACGGCGTGCGTTTTGCGGTGCCGCTGTACTCGGGCGGGGCGCTCGTGCGGCTCCGGAGCGGTACCTATCAGCCCGTCACCGTGATCGGCATCGATGACACCAGCCTGTTCGGCCGGCCCAGCGTCATTCGGGGCAGCATCGAGGACCTGTTTGCCGAAAACGCCTTTCTGGTCGTCAAAGACGCCGAGTATTCGAAGCTGGAGAATCCCGGCGTCGGCACGGATTTCGAGATCAACGACCATCGTGGCGTGATTGTCGGCATTGCCGAGGTGTCGACCAGCGGGCTGTTTGGCATCCCGACGCTTTACACGACCTACCAGCGTGCAATCCAGTACCTGCCGACCACTCGCTACACGATCTCGTACATCTTGGTGGAACCGAAATCCCCGGCGGACACCGTGCGCATCCAGCGCGCGGTGAACCGACTCGGCTACCTGGCGCTGACGAAGGAGCAGTTCGTCGCACGGATTTCGGACTTCTACAAGTACCAGGCGGGACTGGGTACCAACATCCTGCTGATGACCGTCATCAGCTTCATTGTCGGCCTGTCGATCTCCGGGCAGACCTTCTACACGTTCATCGTGGAGAACCTGGACAAGTTCGGTGCGCTCAAGGCGATCGGTGCCAAGGGGCACGAGCTGGTGACGATGATCCTGTTCCAGGCGACATTCGTGGCGTTGACGGGATACGGACTGGGCATCGGCCTGTGCGCGATCCTGATTGCGCTGGCGCGGCTGAAGATCCCCGACTACGCCGCGGTGATCACCTTCTACAACCTGGGGCTGGCGCTGGCCATGGTGATCGTGATTGCCGGGTTCTCCGGCTATATCGGTGTGCGCAAGGTGTTGCGCATCGACCCGTTCGACATCTTCCGGGGGTGATCATGTCGGACGTTGCGATCTCCGCACATGGCATCGAAAAATGGTTTGGCGAGGGCGAGGCCCGCACCCATGCGCTGCGCAATGTCAGTTTTGATGCGTATTTTGGTGAGATGCTGTTTATCGTCGGACCGTCCGGAAGCGGCAAGACCACGCTCCTGAGCGTCATTTCAGGCATCCTGCGCCCCGACGATGGGCGCGTGATCATCGACGGCGTCGATGTCTGGCACCTCGATGACGACGAACTGGCTGCCTTTCGGCTGGCCAAGATCGGGTTCGTGTTCCAGGACTATCACCTGTTTCCGCGCCTGACGACACTGGAGAACGTTGCCATTCCGCTGGTCCTGCGCCGGTATGACTGGCATGAGGCGCAGGCGGAGGCGCGGAAGTATCTCCGGATCGTCGGGCTGGAAAACCGGGCACAACTGCCGCCGGTCAAGCTCAGCGGTGGCGAGCAGCAGCGTGTCGCCATCGCACGGGCCATCGTCAGCCAGCCCGACATCCTGATCCTGGATGAACCCACCGCCTCGCTCGATGGCGAAACCGGTCGCATGATCATGGCCCAAGTAGTCTATTTGGATGATGCGCACGTCACGGGCAAATGCCATCCTTCCCAATGAATGCTGCACGTTGAGTCAATGTTCGTTCTGCCGCGACCTCCTCTGGCCCGCGGCTTTTTTTTTGCCGTCCCTTCGGCTTCCACCTGCAGACCTTTGCCCCAGCCCCGTTGTGAGCCCAAATCGCCTTGACTGTGTCTCCGGTCAGCATGAACAGAGTCTTCGGCGGCCATGTCGAAGGCAATCCAGGTGCTGTGGTATCGGTTTCGCTGGCGCCAGATGGCACCCGCCGCAGCACTTTGTCAACTCGCTAACCTCATCGCAATTGCCGATGTCTGGCTTCGGCAAGCTACATGCGTGTGTCCCATGAACGAACGACCGCTCATGTAGCTGACGCGGACATTCAAATTCCACCTCGCCATCGTCCGAGATGGGTCGACTATAGCCCGTCATCGCCGACAGGTCGGCCGCCGACTCGATCGGGCTCTTTCCGGCCATGAGCTGGCATCCAATACTGGCGACGCAAAAGGCTGTTGATGGTCCGTCAACAGCCTTTTGACTTAAGTTTCCGCGAGCTATGGACACGCCTGCAGCTATGGCTGCGCCTTTTGATGGGTACGTGATGCGCTCACGTCCGTCATCCGTCTCCACTGCCCAATGTGCTTCTTCCGTAAGCATCACCCGAATTGTCGTAACAGGCATCCGAACACCCCTTGTTTCGTTGGTCACGTCTTTCTTTTAGGTTGTTCCAGCCCGAACTTATGTAGGACGATTTCGTACTTTCGTGGATCGCGAAGTGTCAAGTCTCCCATTCAATTCATTGGCCAGCTCTAGATGCTCTATTCGCACCCAAAATGGGGCTGACAGTGCCGGTCATTTCGGGAATGCCGATAAGCGTCTCAACCTACGTCTTCTGATGCCCTGATGAGTGAAGTGCAGTAGCCAGGCCACTTGTCATAGCGCTGGCACCCGCGTCCCCGGGACGAGAGCGCCTAGCCGGTGCACGCGCAAGAGCCAAGCCGCGCCAGTCCCCGCCGATGCCTCGAGGCCTGTGGCGTCTGGCCGCACAATGGAAATCGCGGCCGGCATACAGAGTTAGTGGTGTCGTGGCTCGGCGCATCCTAGCGCCGGCGCCCGAAGGCCTGCTCCAACTGCTGGCTCCGCTGCATCTCGTCGTCGTGTAGGTAGGTCGAGGTGGTCGTGATGGATGCGTGCTGCAGGTTGTCACGCACCGTCGTAAGCGTCGCACCCTGCGCCAGGGCTTGGGTCGCATGGGTATGCCGCATCCAATGGGGCGTCGCTCGGCCTAGCTTGTTGGCCAGGGGCGGATGATCGGTCTCGATGGCGTCGGCTGCCAACCGGAAGAAGCGGCGCAGCACGTCGCGTAGGCGCGGCGTCGTGATCGCAACCGTCCCCTGCAGATTGGCCAGCAGTGGCATGTCCGGCTTCCAGTGTGCAGGCGTCACCGGTAGGCCGCGCTGCGCCAGGTACTGATCGAGCGCGTGAGGGGCCAGCGGCGGCAGCGCGACTTTACCGGGCTTGGCGCCTTTGCCGACTAGGGTAACTCTGCACAAACGCGAATCGAGTGTGCATGGCCGTTTAAGAGGAGGCTGAATGCGCCACCGCGCGAACCAAGCAGCCCCGGAATGATGCTGTCCAGCACGCGGCGAGCAGCATTCACATGCTGCGCACAGGCATCGGCGTGAGCCAGAAGCGCGCTCATGCCCCAGCAGCCAGCAGTTTGCCGCGCGCCATCCACAAGTTGGACAGCGAGAACAAGGTCATGAGCTGCGCGGTGTTCTTCCTCAGCCCTCGATATCGGACCTTGGTGTAGCCGAACTGCCGCTTGATGACCCGGAACGGATGCTCGGCCTTGGCCTGGATGCCTGCCTTGATTCGCTCGACCTGATCGACGAGCGCGTCAAGCGGCCTGCTTTTGTCCAGAACACGCCGCTTACCTGGCTTCATCGCCACGTGCCAGTTCACGCCCGTCCGCGCGTCGGGACGCTTATGAACGCCCTGATAGCCTGCATCGCCAAACGCGTCGACTTCCTCGCCATGCAGCAGGCTGTTGGCCTCAACCACGTCGTTGACATTGCCCGCCGTGCCCCGCACCGTGTGAACCAGCCCGCTTTCGTCGTCCACGTCAATGTGTGCTTTCATGCCGAAATACCACTGGTTTCCTTTCTTGCTCTGGTGCATCTCCGGGTCGCGTTCGCCCGAGGCATTCTTGGTCGAACTCGGTGCGCTGATCAGCGTCGCGTCCACCACCGTACCCGCGCGCAGCATCAATCCCTTGTCGCGAAGGTGGTCGTTGACCAGCGCGAGGATCTGAGCCGCCAGCTTGTGCTTCTCCAGCAGATGACGGAACCGCAAGATGGTGCTCTCGTCGGGAAGTCGCACCGTCCAGTTGTCCAACCCGGCGAACTCCCGATACAGCGGCACGTCATGCAGCGCCTCTTCCATCGCCGGGTCCGACAGGCCAAACCATTGCTGAAGGAAGTGGATACGCAGCATTGCCTCGACTGCGAACGGGGGACGGCCGCGCTTGCCTTCCGGGGCGTAGGGAGCGATCAGCATCACCAGATCAGCCCACGGCACAACACGGTTCATCTCGTCCAGGAATTCGCGCTTGCGGGTGCGCTTGGTCGACAAGTTCAGTCCAAGGTCAGTTTGTTTCATGCACGACATGCTCGCTGGCTCGACGATTCATTGCAAGCACATCTGACGGCCTTTTGTGCAGACTATCCCTAGGTGCAGCCAACGTTCACCACGTGCGCCAATCTCGATGCCACCGAGCGTCACGCCCACCAGCTCGCCGGCTCGCAAGCCCGTCGCGTAGCCGAAATCGAGCAGGAAACGCAGCCGCTGCGCCGCCGGCACGGACCAGCCGTACGACCACTCGAGTCCGTCAGCAATCGCACGGATCAGCTCCCACTCGCCCGCGGTGATTGCCCGGGAGGCATCCACCCAAGCCGCCCGCGGCGCGCCACGCACCTTCACCCCGGCGAACGGGTTCGCCAGCACGTAGCGCTGCGCGATCAGCCAGCGGAACATCGCGCCCAGCACCGCCAGCGCATAGGCGATCGAGCGCGGGGACAAGCCGCCGGTGAAAGGGCGCCATTCCGACGATGCGCGCGGCCGTGCCCGCGCGACCCAGTGCTGGTGCGGCGTGGGCTGGCGCAGGAACGCGCGGTAGGCAATGGCGTCCTCAGTCGCTAGCGACGACAGCGCCTTGCCGCGCTCGACGAGCGCCCACAAGAGGAGGCGCTCGGCTTCCCGGCGGTATGCGCGCGTGGTTTCGGCCGACTCGTGCAAGGTCAGCCAGGCGCTGATGGCCTCGTAGTCGTTGCCGGCATCGAGCGTGCACATCTGGCGCGGTGCTCGGAAGTTTCCGTGTGATCCGTCGAGTTCATGTGGCAAGCGGATCTGCTCCTGCGGCACGATTCGGGCTGGTGGCGCCGCCGCGATCAGGGCGCGCGCCCGTTCGGTGAGCCCAGGGTGCGCCGCAAAAAAGGCTTCGACCCGGCGCGCGCTGCCAGCGCCCAGTCCGGCAATGGTGGCCCACCAGCGCGGCCGGCGCGGCACGCGCACGGTCAGGTCGGCCAGCGTGCCGATCCCATGGGCGTGCAGTGCGACGGCCACGCGAGTGGGCAGCCACCAGGTCATCGGATCGCTGATCTGGGGCTCGGGGATGGGCAGCGACCGCAACGACTCCAGCGCACGTGTCACCGCCTTGCTGTGCTTCTCTCGCTCCGTTTCGCCGCAACGGAACAGCGTGGCCAAATCCTCGCGCCGGCGCTGCCGAGCGAACTCGGCAAGCTGACGGCGAATCGCTCCCAACACGCCACGCGCTGACCTACCCGCCCCCAGCGCGTCGGGGCAATAGCGCTCGACCGCTTGCCGCGACGACGCTCCGGCGTACCAGGCGCGCAGGGCGGCCAGCGGGGCGGCGTCGGGAAAGTCGACCGTGATCAAGAAGTTCCGCATGGGACGCACCGCAAGTGATGAGACGTTGGCTCGCCGACCGGACCCGGCTCAATCTCACAGACAGCAGTTTGGCCAAGAAACGGCGCCATATCGCTAACATCGGTTATCGATATGGCTCGCCTTTGCGGCCGCACCGTAGCCCCCTTGAAATCATTCTGCCCAATTGCTATTTTAGTTTCGCTCAGGCAGTCGCGTCGTTGCGCGCGCTGCGTGTTTCTGTTTGTTTGCCAGCAGCTTGGCGGGTGGATGGGAGCGCGTAGGCCCCTTCGCCTCCTTGCTGCGTCCAAGGAGGATATGACCATGAGTGACCTTTTCTTGGGAACCGACCTCTTCAGCGAACTCGACCGCATGCAAAGGCAGATGGCGAGTTTGTTCGGCGGCTTCCCGTCCAGTCTTCGTACCGGACGCTTCGGGGCCTTTCCACCCGTCAATATCGGCTCCACGGACGACTCCATCGAAATCGTCGCATTCGCACCGGGCATCAAGCAAGACAAGCTCGAGGTGTCGATCGACAAAGGCTTGCTGACCATCAGCGGCGAGCGCGAGGCGGCGTATCCCGAGGACGATTCGGAGGCACGGCTATACGCCCAAGAGCGGTTTACCGGCACGTTCCGGCGCGTGGTCGAGTTGCCACAGGGCGCCGATCCCGACAAGGTGCAGGCGCGCTACGCCAACGGCTGCTTGTCCATCAGTGTGGGCAAGCGCGAGTCGTCAAAGCCGCGGGCAATCGCGATCCAGTAATGCCAGGAGACTGCCATGAACGATAGTACCGAAGTCGCCAAGCGCGACCCGAACGCGCTGGCAGAACGTGAGGAAGACCGGTCGACGCCGACCATGACACTGCACCCCGCGGTCGACATCATCGAGGACCGCAGCGGCGTCACCCTCTGGGCCGATCTGCCAGGCGTGACCAAGGACAAGCTCGAGGTGAATGTCCACGACGGCAACCTCAAGATCGAGGCAGAGGCGGTCGTGCCGATGCCGCCTGGGCTGCGTGTACAACACGCGGAGATTCGCCAGCCGCACTTCGCGCGGGCGTTCTCGCTGAGTCCGGACCTCGATGCGGCGAAGATCGAGGCGAACCTGCAGGACGGGGTATTGAAGCTGACGATTCCACGTCGCGACGAGGCCCGTCCGCGCCGCATTGAAGTCACCGTGGCGTGATGTCCCTCAGCGGGGGGCTACGGTGCGGAGCTGGCGACGGTGGCATCCGCTCGGATGCCACCGTCGAGCGGCGTGGAGCCGGCGGACAGCATTGGCAGGTCCGGTGCCACAACCCTCCGCGCCGGATCCGAGAAGGCGTCCGCCCCGGCTTCTCTTGGCGGCACCGAAACGCAGAGGCGTCGATAGGAGGACAACATGAAAACGGAACTGGGGAAATGGAACCCCTTCAAATTCTTGCGCAGGACGTCCACCGACAAGCCACAGGGGGCAGAACCCTCCAACGTTCCGGCCCCCCGGCACTGGCAGCCAGACTGGCCGGATGTGTCGCGGTTCCTTTCCGGCGATTCCTGGCGAGCGATGGGTGAATTCCTGCACGAGCCGCTCGCGAGCTTCGGCGGTTTGGATCGTTGGTTCGGCGACTTCAGCTCCGCTCGCTTCCAGCCGCGGATCGACGTGGTCGACGATGGTACGGCGCTGAGGATCACGGCCGAGCTGCCGGGCATGGAGCGCGAGGAGGTGCAGACGAGCATCGAAGATGGCGCGCTGGTGTTGCGCGGCGAGAAAAAGCAGGACATTCGGAGCGAGGAAAATGGCTGCTACCGCCTGGAGCGGGCGTATGGCGCGTTCATGCGCAGTATTCCGCTGCCGGATGGCCTCGATCTGGACCACGTCGATGCCCGATTCGAACGAGGCCTACTGACCCTGCGCCTATCCAAGTCAGGCGCGCAGCCACCTTCCGTCAGGAAAATTGAGGTCAAGTAAGCGACTCGAAAAGTATAGGAACCTGAAGGGAATGTCTTGCGTAATAGACTGCGACGTACGGTCGGTTTGTCAACGGCAAGGCGTCCCAGTAGATCGGTGAATGAAGCTAAGGAGGTAACGATGGAATTTGATTCTGATTGGCTTACGCTGGGTCGACATCGGGTGAGGCTCAGGTGTGCCCGCGGATTTCCTACCGAGAAAACACGGACAGTGGCAGAACTGGCGAGGATCGCCATCGAAAACAACTTGAGTGCAGCCGCTCGCCTAGTTGAAGTGTCCGCTACTGGACCAGGGGAAAACGCATACACCATCACCGTTGGCACGACCTTCGCGAAAGACAGGGAAGCGGCCCCCCATCTTGAGTTGGCGCTGGCCACGATGCTAGGCATTCCGGCCGACCACCTAAATATGGAGGTGGAAATCGTCAGCCAGGCTGAAGTGGATACACATTTTGGTGTGTATGAACGATGTTTGGCAGAAAAGCTTGGCATCGTGCTGCCCATTCAGTGAGAAGCCAATGGATACGGCCAAATCCGCTCTGGCGTCACTGGGGGTGGAGTACTGACAGGGTGTGCGAGGCGTGCGGGCTGTGGTGAACGCAGTCAAACTCACAGGGAATTTCCGAGTTGGGAAGCGCTAGTCGCTTGAGCATCATGAGTAAGATCATCGGAATCGATCTCGGCACCACGAACTCGTGCGTGGCCTTGATGGAAGGCACCCAGGCCAAAGTCATCGAGAATTCCGAAGGCGCACGCACGACGCCGTCGATCGTCGCCTATATGAACGATGGTGAAATCCTCGTCGGCGCGCCCGCCAAGCGGCAGGCCGTGACGAATCCAAAGAACACGCTGTTTGCCGTCAAACGACTGATTGGCCGCCGCTACGAGGACAAGGAAGTACAGAAGGACATTGGCCTGGTTCCCTTCACGATCTTCAAGGCTGGCAATGGCGACGCGTGGGTCGAAGTGAAAGACAAGCAGCTCGCCCCGCCCCAAGTCTCAGCGGAAGTGCTGCGCAAGATGAAGAAGACCGCCGAAGACTATCTCGGCGAGCCCGTCACCGAGGCCGTCATCACGGTTCCCGCTTATTTCAACGATAGCCAGCGCCAAGCGACGAAGGACGCTGGCCGCATAGCCGGTCTCGAAGTCAAGCGCATCATCAATGAGCCGACCGCGGCCGCTCTCGCGTTCGGGCTCGACAAGAAGGACAGCACAGACCGCAAGATCGCCGTGTTCGACCTTGGCGGTGGCACCTTCGACATTTCCATCATCGAGATCGCCAATGTGCAAGGCGAGAAGCAGTTCGAAGTGCTCTCGACGAACGGCGACACGTTCCTCGGCGGCGAAGACTTCGACCAGCGCATCATCGACTACATCATCCGCGAATTCAAGAAGGATCAGGCTGTTGACTTGTCGAAGGACGTCCTGGCGCTGCAACGCCTGAAGGAGGCGGCGGAGAAGGCCAAGATCGAGCTCTCATCGAGCCAGCAGACAGAGATCAGCCTGCCGTACCTCACGGCCGACGCCAGCGGGCCGAAGCATCTCAGCATGAAGCTCACGCGTGCCAAACTCGAAGCTCTCGTTGAAGACCTGATCGAGCGCACGATGGAGCCGTGTCACATCGCCATCAAGGACTCCGGGGTGCCGCTGGACAAGATCGACGACGTGATCCTGGTGGGCGGGATGACACGCATGCCGAAGGTGCAAGACAAGGTCAAAGCGCTCTTTGGGTGCGAGCCGCGCAAGGACGTCAATCCCGATGAGGCGGTGGCAGTGGGCGCAGCGATCCAGGGTGCGGTGCTCACCGGTGACCGCAGGGACGTGCTGCTGCTCGATGTCACTCCGCTGTCACTCGGCATCGAGACGCTGGGCGGTGTGATGACCAAGATGATCAACAAGAATACAACTATCCCGACCAAGTTCTCCCAGGTCTTCTCCACGGCCGAAGACAACCAAGCAGCGGTGACCATCAAGGTCTTCCAAGGCGAGCGCGAGTTGGCCTCCGGCAATAAGCTGCTAGGCGAATTCAACCTCGAAGGCATTGCGCCGGCGCCGCGCGGCGCGCCGCAGATCGAGGTGACGTTTGACATCGACGCCAATGGCATCCTGCACGTGTCGGCCAAGGACAAGGCTACGGGCAAGGAGAACAGGATCACCATCAAAGCGAATTCCGGCCTTTCCGAAGGGGAAATCGAGAAGATGGTGCGGGATGCAGAGGCACAAGCCGCCGAGGACCGGCGGCTGCGGGAGTTGATCGATGCGCGCAACCATGGTGATGCTTTGGTGCATAGCACGCGTAAGGCGCTGGCCGAGTATGGTGAGAAGCTGGAAGCGGGTGAGGGGGGGAAGATTGAATCTGCGATTAGTGAACTAGAGACGGCGCTAAAGACCTCCGACAAGGCCGTGATCGAGGACAAGAGGCAAGCGCTCGCTGCGGCATCGCAAAAACTCGGGGAAAAGATCTACGCGGACGTGCAGACGCAGGCAGGCTCCGACCCGGGGCGCTCAGCGGAAGCCCAGGCGGCAGGCAGCGAGAAGAGTGACGAAGACGTGACGGATGTTGAGTTCAAGGAAGGAAACCCAAAGAGGTAATCGTGTCATGCGGTGACGCAGTGCAATTTCAAACCTGGCTAATCAGCTTTGCCGAGACCAGCAGGGTCAAGGCAGGCGTCGCAATCCACGCGATGCCTCTGGCAGCATGAGGGTGGATTCGGCAAGGCACGGGGACAAAGAGGATTGGAGATATGGCCATGCCCACTCACAAGGTCGATTTGAGAAATGCGAGTGCCAGTGAGATCCGGGAAATCGTTGGTCCAATTGACGAGGAAGCGATCGTTCGGATTCTGGAAATCGAGCCGACCATTGAGGACGTGCAGCGAGCGTACCAGTGGCTGCGCGCCGACGAATACCATTTTCGTACCAAGGAGTCAAACCTGGGAGGAAAGGCGGCAGAAGTACTCGAAATACTTGACGACGAGTTCCCCGATTTCGATTCATCTGGCCATCCCCAGAATCCAAGGTAGATTCCAGGATGCTCGTGTGATTATCTGTATCAATGATACTGACTGTCCAATGCAGGCGACGAGATCTTTTTTGCCAGTCTGAGTTGATGACACAGCCAATAGACCAACTGGCGCGGCTAGCCTCGGCGCCAATATTGGCGTGCCGTTTGCTGTGCGATCTCGATTCAGATTGACCGGAGTTGTTCCGAACGACGGTGCATACCGTACCGCTTCGGAATAGCTCCGCAAGCCACGGACTACTCAATGGTCAGCCAACGCTCGATATCGGAAATAATAGCGGTCGCACCGGCACGACGGCCTATCGAGCGGTCGTGCCAACATCTGGGATTCGAAAATGGAGGACGCCATGCGTGACATCATCGACGGCTTCCTGCGCTTTCAGCGTGAGGTGGTTCCCCAACGCGTCGAGTTGTTCAAGCAGTTAGCGACGACGCAAAACCCGAAAGGCGCTGTTCGTCACCTGCTCGGATGGCCGCGTCGTGCCAGAACTCCTCACACAGCGTGAGCCGGGCGAACTGTTCGTGATCCGCAACGCGGGCAACATCGTGCCATCGTACGGTCCAGAACCTGGCGGCGTGTCGGCCACCGTCGAATAGCAGTCGCGGTGTTGGGCGCGCAGGACATTGTAATCTGCGGCCATTCAGACTACGGCGCGATGGGGGCGATTTCGCGATGCACGTGTCTCGATCGTCTGCTGGCGGTTGCGAACTGGCTGCGCCATTCGGACGCGGCTAATGTGCTCAACGCAGATCATCAGTTCGATGCGCCTCGCGCCAAGCTCGACGGCCTTGTGCGTGAAAACGTGATCGCTCAATTGGCGAACCTCCGCACACATCCGTCGGTGGCACTAGCGCTCGAACAGAGTCGCATGAATCTGCATGGCTGGGTCTACGACATCGAGACGGGCAGCATCGATGCGCTCGACGGTGCGACACGATGCTTCGTGCCGCTCGCCGAATCACCAACCACAGTCGCGGTGGCTTCGCGCAACCGAGGACAGTTGTGAGGCTGACGTGCGTGTCGGCGCCCGAACTTGCGAGGGACAAAGCCAGGGGCCACCACCCGACTGAGGTGCCCCGGATGTAGCACGTTGATTGTAAGTAGGCGGGGAGTCGCGACTTCAGTGAAATGGCCCCTATCCGACTCTCCTGCCAGACCGTAGAGGAGGATACGATGAACACTGACCCGAAGAAGTGGAGTCCTTTCAAATTCCTTCGTGGCGCGGGGCGTGAGTCCGATGCGGACAGCCAGGAAGGCCCACCGACAAGCGAGCAGTGGCACGCCATGTGGCCTGATATTCCCAGGTTCTTCTCGCGCGAACCGTGGCGTGCAGTTGAAGAGTTCTTTCACGATCCGTTCGCCGGGCGCGGGGTCCTGGAGCGATGGTTTGGTGACTTCAGTTCATCGCACTTCCAGCCGCGCATCGACGTGGTCGATGAAGGGCGGGTGCTGCGAGTAACGGCCGAACTGCCCGGAATGGATCGGGAAGATCTGAACGTTACTGTGGAGGATGGGGCGCTCGTGTTGCGTGGCGAGAAAAAACAGGACGTGCGCAGCGAGGAGGACGGCTGCTATCGGCTTGAGCGCGCCTATGGAAGCTTCGTGCGCACGATTCCGATGCCGGAAAGCGCCGACCCTGATCACACCCTAGCGAAGCTCGATAACGGTTTGCTCACATTGACCGTACCGAAAGGGGAATCGTCACGATCTGCAGGCCAAACGATCGATATTATCGGTTAGTGGCAAGTGTCGATGGCATCGAGATGTCGCAGACTCAACAGATAGGCGACGTACCAGCGTACGCACGCAGCATCACGTCCAGCGGGTAGCGCAAGCGCGTCAATACCTTCGCCACTTCCGGATTCATGACCGTTACCCGCAGTGCTGAGTCCCATGCCGGCCCATTTTACCGGAGGCTTACTATGACAAAGCCAATGACCGTCCTAATTCCTCGTTGGCAGTTGGGGATGACCACTCCAAGCACATAGACGGGGCGCTTCAGAAAATATGACGGATCCCTGCTGCAACGCCGAACATCGACATCTGCCCGGCCGCTGGCGCATAACTGTTATTCAGAAAAAGGCTTGCGGCAAAGCCTGACGCTGCTGATTCAAGCATCAATCCGGCGTTCCGCGCATACGCCGTGGACAAGTACAGATCTGTCCTCTTGCTCAGGCTATATCTCGTCATGAAGATCAGCTGCCATGCATTCGCGACCGCAGCGTTGCCGTTCAGGCTGTGGATCTTTTCATAGTCATACTCAAGCGTCAGCTCGACCACTGGAGTCAATTGGTAATTCGCGCCCAACCAGTAATAATCATCGCGCAGGGCTGTAGAGCCATTCTGATCCTTGTTTTGCCCCCAACGATACCCGCCCATTACCTTGGCTTTGTCATCGAACGTATAGCTCGCAGCGACCGCTGCGCGCTTGTTGGTACCACTGCCCTGAGCGATCGATGGGTTGTACTGATCGTAGGCCATCGTGAAGCCGAACGCTCCGGGCATATAGATCAGTGCTGCACCATACCCAGTGTCATCGCGGAACCGCCCCGGCGTCTCGCCATTGCCGCCGACCATGACTTGCTGCGCAAACGGACTGGTAGGAGGCAAAGTTATGCCGACACCAAAGGACCAATGAGCAATCGCTGTCACTGGCCCAGTTGCGGCCGCGTACTGAACTGTATTGTTCTCCCGGAAGTTCGGACCGGCTATGACTGCGATCGGTTCATACTGAACAGCGTAGCTCGCAGGCATGAAGTTGGCCAATCCCAAGAAAAGGGACGTGTACTGTCGCCCAAAGGTCAGTTGGCCGAAACTATTACTGCGCAGCCCGACGTAGGCCTGTCGATCAAATAGTGTCCCCGGCAACTCCAAAGCGCCGGTATCGGCTTGGAACCCGCTCTCCAGTACGAAAAGCGACTTCATGCCCCCACCGAGATCCTCCTCTCCCCGTAGCCCCCAACGTGAGCCGGCCACGCCGCCAGAGTTCATTCGGACAACGCTATGTCCTTGTCCTGAGTTGTACAGATTAGTTGGCAATGGCACCGTGCCAACCCGATTGACGTACTCGACGTTGGTATCTACAACACCGTATAATGTGACACTGGACTGCGCAAATGCCGGGACTGCGCCTAGCGCGAGTACCGCTGACATGACTGTACGAACTCTCACTTTCTTATCTCCCGTTGTAGTCGTTGTACTGCATTGATGGCCCGAGCGGGGCGTGCTCAGGCTTGTTGTCAACGGGCGGTGCGCAACGCTGGAGACAATCCCTCTGGCAGATGGTTGCCCGCGCCCAGCATCGCAAGCGATTCGCTCACGATGTCGTCAAGCGCTTCAAGAGGGCCATCGTGCAGCACGGTGCGATCAGGGCGAACGACCGCGATCCAGTTGACAGGCGCGACGCCCGGCACAAGCTGGTCCGACATGTCTTCCCACGAACGCACGCCTTGACTTTCTTGCGCCTCCCGAGGTCCGGACCTGGCTTGCCCGCAATGACGCAGCTGTACGATGTCGCCGCCAGCGAGTCGCCATGCTGCAAGAAGCCTCCGGCTGAGCAGTGGCACCGGATCGCAGCCAAATCCCATCAGCACCAGCCGCGCACCAAGCGCGTCGTCGCTGGGAATGATGTGAGCCCCCGGGCCTTGACGCACCAGCCCCTGCGGCAGCAGACCACCGCGCACCAGTCTCGCGCGTGTCTTGCCTTGCTGGAACAGGCCGTGCTTGAACCGCGCGGGCGGCTTGATCTTCAGGTCCTCGAAGAAGGCCCGGGCCCATGGCATGCGCTGCATCAGCGTCATCGCGCCGTGGACACCAAGCGCAGTCAGGCGATTCTGCGGCATCACCAGCTTCCCCATCAGCAGCGCGAGGTTGATGATTGAGCGGGCATGCGGACGCCGCTCGGTGTCGTAGCTGTCGAGAATGGCGGGCGCCGCCCTTTTCTGTACGACCCAGGTAAGCTTCCAGCACAGATTTGCCACGTCGCGCAACCCGGCGACGAGTCCTTGGCCAACAAAGGGCGGCGTGATATGCGCAGCGTCGCCCACCAGGAAGGCCCGCCCCTTGGAGAAGCGATCGACGATGCGTGCGTGGAATCGGTAGACAGCCGTGCGCTCTATTGCGATGTCTTCCGGCTTGCACCACGGCGCCAGCAACTCGCGGATCTTTTCCGGCGTTTCCATCTGCTCTCGCGTCTCGCCGGGCTGGAGCATGAATTCCCACCGTTGCCTGCCACCCGGAGCGACCATGTGCGGCGAGGGCCGGCGCGGGTCGCAAAGAAATTCGATATGGTCAATCGGGTTCGGCACGTTCATGGCGTCGATGATTAGCCAGTCCTGCGTGAAGGTCTTGCCCTCGAAGCCAAGTCCTGAATGGCGTCGCACAAAGGAGTTGGAGCCGTCCGCACCGACGATATAGCGCGCGCGTACGGCGGCCGTATCACCACTGGCGAGGCGCATGGTGGCGCTCACCGCTTCCCCGTCGTCATCAAAGCCGGTCAGCTCGGCGCCGAGCGCGAGGCTCACACACGGATAGCGGCTCAATCGCTCTCGTAAGGCGCGCTCAAGATCGGGCTGGTAGAACGTGACCAAGCGCGGGTGGCAGTCGATAGTGCCGGCCGTGTTGGCCCGCGCATATTTGCCGAATAACGGCGAATGCATCTGCACTTTGGCAATGGCCAGCGTTTCGAATGCCCCCTCCTCAAGCCCTGCCATCTGCAGGATGCGTAGCGCTTCGTTATCGAGCGCGATGGCGCGGGGCGCAGTGAAGATTTCCGTAGCTTTTTCGATGGCCAGGGTGCGGATGCCATAGCGACCCAGCAGATTGGCCGCGGTGGCTCCGACTGGACCCAGGCCAACCAGCAGGATATCGACCTGCTCGGGCAATATTGTGTTCATGAGCGGGTTCCTCGACGAGAGCAGCATCAAGCGGGCCGACCGAAGTCGAGCAGGAACGGGAACCGTCCCAGCACGTCTTGCACGCACGCCTCGTCCGCGGCGGCGCACTGGATGAAGGTCACCGTCCCGCGCCGGATATCAGGCCGCACGCGCACGCTGGCTGTTATGCCGGCCTGCGCCAGACACTCTTGGAACACCTGCTCCGCGGCGCGCAGGCGTAGCTCCGCCCGGGCTACCTTGCCAATGGAGGTCAGCGGCATCTCCTGCAGGATCTCGATGCGCGCCGGAACGGCTGCGCGTTCCGGGATGAGCTTGGCAGCTGCTGCCAGCAGCTCATTGGCAGGGGAAGCGCTACCCGGCTTGAGCGAGACATAGGCAACCGGCAGTTCCCCGGCGTGCGCGTTCGGCTGGCCCACCACGGCGGCTATCGCCACGTCCGGATGCCGCAGCAGTGCGTCTTCGATCATCGCCGGATCGATGTTGTGGCCGCCGCGGATGATCAACTCCTTTGCGCGGCCCGTCAGATGCAGATAGCCGTCAGCGTCGAGGTAGCCGAGGTCGCCGGTATTGAGCCAGCCCGGCTTGAGCCAAATATCGCGGTTGTCTTGCTCCCGCAGGTATCCGGGAAACACATTGGGACCGTGGATGCCAATAACCCCGATTTCGCCCGAAGCGCACGGCGTGGTGGCGTGGCCGGCACCGTCGACTTTCCAGATCCCGATCGCCTGGTACGGCAGGCGCAGCCCGACCGTGCCAAGGCGGCGTTCACCATGGGGGGGATTGAGGGCCGATACGCACGCACCTTCGGTGAGCCCGTAGCCCTCGTACAGCGAAATGCCGGTGGCCGCTTCGAAGCGCCGCGCGACCTCGGCGGGCAGCGGGGCAGCGCCGCAGAAGGCGAAGCGCAGCGAAGCAATGTCGGCGCCATCACGCGGTAGATCGGCCAGTGCGGCATAGATCGTTGGCACGCCGCTGAAGCTGGTAGCGCCGAACCGCTCGACCAGCTTCCAGAAGTTCGGTATCACGCCCTGGCCGCGATAGCCCGCTGGCGTTAGCATCACCACCTCCGATCCCGCGTGGAACGCGGCCAAGCCAGTGACCATTGCGCCGTTCACATGGAAAAGCGGGAGCCCGCACAGAATCGTGTTGGGCGAAGGGACCATCGCGTCGAGCATGCACGCGACGAAGGCTTCGTTGAGATGCGAGTGCATCGCGACTTTCGGCAGACCGGTGGTGCCGCCCGTGTGAAAGTACGAGCAGATGTCGGCGGCGAGAATGCGGCGCTGCGAGACCAGAGTGTCCGAAGGTTCGGCCGCCAGCGCTCGGTCAAAGTCGAGGATCTTCACATCCTGGCGGTGGGGCCTTGACGCAGATTCGAAGGCCGCCTCGAGTCGTGCTTGCGCTGCCGCGGGGAGATACGGCGCGGCACTGGCCACGAAAAGTGTCCGCACCGACGGGCAGCGGTCCGCCACGGCGACGGCCTTATCCCAGAGCATGCTGTCCTCAATTGGCGCGCAGGCGACCAAAGCCTGCGCGCCGGTCTCGTTGACGATGGCAGCAATATGCTCTACCTCCAGCATTGGATTGACGGGGCTGGCGATGCCCGCCGCCTGTGCGCCGAGCAAGGCGTAATGGGTCTGTGGCAGATTGGGCAATAGCACCGTCACCGCCGTCCCGGTGCTGATGCCGGCGCGGTGGAAGGCGTTGGCCGCCTGAGTCACACGTGCCTTGAGGGTCGAGTAGTCAATGGCGAACGTGGGCGCGTCGTGCTCCCCGGTCATGATGAAGCGCAGTGCGGTCCTGTCCGAATGGCGTTCGCAGGCGCGGCACAGCAGTTCGTAAGTATTCTCGGTAGGTAACCTGTCCTGCCAGGGCGTGTGTTCGAAGGCATCGATGTCGGCCTGGGTCCGGATGCCGCCGAAAGATGTCCCGGCGCCGCTGGTCGAATCGCGCATGCTTGTCTCCATGGTCTAGGCTTGTTTTTTGTCAGATTTGTCCGGGCAGCAGGACGGCCCGTCCTGGCCGCCGCTGCTTGACGTGCAAATACGCCTGCTCGGCCTGTGTAAATGCAAAAGTCTTCAAGGAGGGCGGAGCGAGCGCGGCCGCGCAATGAGACAGCGCGAGCAGGGCCGAAGAATTCGGGCGGAATATCGTCCACCCATAGCGCGAGTTTTTCGGTGTCATGCGGCGTCGGTCACGCTTGTCGATCAGCGTGGCCACGCCGCCTGCCAGCAGGCCCAGCCGGTCAAAATTGCCAAGCAGCGGATGAACAGTGGTTGCATGACCGGCCGCATCGGGTGCAAGCAATCGCAGCAGCTCCGTTTCATCCTCCCAACTGGCGAAATTCAGGGTGGCGGCGAAATGCCGCGGCAGGGCCGCCAGCGATTGCCGGTGTCGATCCATCAACTCGTCTGCACCACCGGCCCGGCAAGCATCAAGTCCATCGGATCCACCAACGGCGGTGACAGTTGCTCCGAGCCCGTGCAGCAAGCGGACTGCAATCTGGCCGAGGCCGCCGGTCGCGCCGTGCACGAGCACGTGACGTCCCTTTACCGTCTCGCGCGAGATGCCGGCGTCGGTAAAAGCCCGCGTCACGGTCAGGAAGTTGTATGGCAGCGTCGACAGGGCCTCTGCCGAGATGGATGGCGGGCTGAGGCAGACATGTTCTGCACGCACTGTCACATGGGTGGCATGCGTCCCCGCGTTCGACGGTGGCTTGACGCCAAACACTGCATCGCCTTCGCGCAACCCGGTCACGCCTCGACCCACCGCGCATACCGTCCCGGCAAAATCGTTGCCGAGCACGAGCGGCATGCGTGCCGCTCCCATTAGCGAAAAAAGTCTCCTGCCGTAGCCATCGCGGCGGCGCACGTCGATGGGATTGACTGCTGCAGCCTCTACCTGCACTACGATCTCGCGGGGGCCGGGCTCTGGGCACGGTGTCGAGCGCAATGCCAGTGCGAAGGCATCGCCGAAGCCGTTGATGGTGGCGAGACAGGCGGTGTTCATGCTGCCACCACCTGGTTGCGCTGCTCGCCAAGGTCGATGGCGCCGTCGTCGGTGCGGATTGAGGCCGTCATGATGTCGCCCGGCTGCAGGTAAGCCGGGTTCGATAGGCCCTTCTTGATGAAGGCGCGCCATTTCGTGGCCTCGGACAGCACATGCCGCGACACCCACATCGCCAGCTTGCCTGGCGCGCGTGCGGCACAGCCAGCCGGCGTGCCGGTGGCAACCAGGTCGCCGGGTTGCAGATCGTGCAAGACGGACAACTCGGCAAGCGTCTGGTGCGGCTTGAAAATCATGTCGCCGCAATATGCGTCCTGGCGAGGCTGTCCGTTGACATGCAGCCGCATGTGAAGGTCTGGCCAGCGCCGCCATTCATCGGCGTCCAACAGCACCAGGTAAGGTCCCACCGGGCCGAAGCTGCGGTAGCTCTTGCCCTTGTAGAACTGCGCCTGAGGCAGCTGGATGTCGCGCGCGGAGATGTCGTTGACGATGGTTACGCCGGCGAGGAACTCATGCAATTGGTCCGGCCCGACGTGGACCGCGCCGGTCAGCGGCTTGCGCACCACAAGGCCCAGCTCGATCTCATAGTCGAGCAGGCGCACATGCGCTGGTCGCATCACGTCGGTGTCGGCTGGCGCAAGGCAGGATGGAGCCTTGGTAAACAGCGTGTTGAAACCGATCTTGTCCGGGTCCATGCCGGACTCACGCACATGACTGGCGTAGTTGATGCCCTGGCACAGAAACTGACGGTCGGACGTGATCGTTGGCAAAAGGCTGACACCATCGAGCGGCAGCGTGGCTTGATCGGGCGTGCTGCGCCATGCGGCCTCGAGGTCGTTCGCGACGAAGTCGGCGGTGCTGGCGGCGCCGCAAGACAGGGGCGCAATGCGACGGTCGTGGACCACGCCCCAACTGGGCTCTCCGCCGTGGATATATCGGATTACCTTGACGGCCATTTGCTCTCCTTGAGACGTGAAATTGGTACGGGATTGGGAGCCCAGGCTTAGAGCCAGGGCCGCGCCTGCGTCATCGCGCGTCCGAGCAGCTTCAGCCGCGCGGCGGACAGCAGGCCGAGGCGCAGCAGCCGGGCGACCCGAAATAGCGTGGTGAGATTGCGCTTGACACCCATGCTGGCGGGCACGTCGTCGCCCCATGCCCAGATCCCGGACATTTCCAGTGGCACGTAGTGGGTTTCATGGTCGGCGGTGAAGACATCGCCATCGGTGTAGTGCTCGAACTCCATGCCGTCGGGATCGAACCAGTAATCAAACAGCTGGCTGCCGAGCACATGGCGGCCAATGCCCCACATATGGCGGTGGCCGTTCGCGCGCAGTACGTTATGGCCCTGACCGAGCGCATCGAGGTCGAGCACTTCGTATGCGCTGTGCTCGTACTTCTCCTCGATGCCACCGGCAAGAACAAAGGCGTGGTGGTCAGAAGGCGTGTTGCCCAGGTCCAGGCGGAAAAAACAGAGATTGGGCGACCCGTCTTCCAGATACTGAACATCGGTCGGGATCAGGCCGAGATGGCGCATATACCAGCGCGCCATGCGTGGAAAGTCGATGGTCTGGAGTACCACGTGGCCGAGCTTGACCACTGCGGCGGGCTCCAGCGGAGGCCGAACGGTCGCATTCACGCGCCGAAGCGTTCCCGGGCCGTTGGTGAGCACATGCAACGGATCCCGTAATGGCTGCGGATCGACCGGCTGCTGGCCGGTCACCAACCATAGGAGGTTCCCAGCGGGGTCGATCAGTTCGACGCCGGCTCCGCCGCCTGGAATCGAGTCGGGCGGCAGTCGGCGCGCGTTGGTCGTAGCCTCAACGCGGGCCAGATCATTCTCGCTGTTCACGGTAAATGCCGCGCCAAGGTAGCGCGGACGCTGGCCTTTCCGCACCATTAGCAAGCAAGGCTGGGTTCCGGTGCCGCGCGCGAGTAGTTGACTGTCGGTGCGCGACACACAGCGCATGCCGAAATCCGTGAGGAACGTCTCTGTTGCGCCCAGATCGCGCTTCTCAAACATTAGGAAGGTAAGCGCTTGGGCCTTCACCAAGGCTTCGGGTCGTTCGAGCTTTTGGATGAAGGCAGGCAGCGCGCTTTCGGGGAATGCCGGGGGCGTGCGTAGCACGTTGCGGGGCGGGCGGGTCATGGCGTCTCCCGGATTTTTCCGGGCGCTGCCAGATCTGGCGCCCGACATTTCTGTGACGTGATAATCATCATGACGTCGAATGCAATATGAGGAGAGCGAACGGGACCTAGTCGGCGTCGGCCTGTAGCGCGAGCTTTCTTCGGCATGATTGGTATGCGGCTTTGGCGTGGCGCTTTCCTGCTCCAAGCATGTTCGGCAACGGCAATGCAGGGTGCCGTCGCGGGGCCATGGACGGTGAACGGATCGGGCGAAGCGCCGACTACGTGCATGCCGAAATAGCGCCGGAAGCATTCAGTCGCCATCAGGTCCTTTTTTTCCCAGCGAAGGAATGCCAACTCCACAACTCTTCGGCATGGCTGAGGGCGAATCAGTCGTCGCACTGCAGGTGGCAGCCGACTCTCTGGGTAGGACTCCAACTGACGGAGTATTCCCGTTGACTTGGGCATGAGGTCTCCAACCGCTATGCGGTCCATTTGTCATTGTTTTGGATTGGTGCCGCGTCTGGTGCCCGGGAGGGGCCACGGCGCTTGCGACGTCGACGTATGCGCCAAGCGACGTCGCTCACTGATGTAATAATAGTGTATATGTCAGGATGACGAATATGTCGTTAACACCTAGACAAGAAAAAAGCGGGCTAATCCGCCCGCTTCATCGTGCACATTGTGCGCGGTGTTTCATGTCTAGCGATCAAGGGACTGCACGCCGATTGCTATGTCGGCCGCGGTTGCGGCGAGGATCTCCCGATATGCATTCACCACGCCATCCAGCTGCCCCGGCGCCGGCACTTCTTTTTCAGTGCGACCGCTCAGAATCTTGCCGTCCGGCAGTCGCCGCACGGTCCAGGTAATGGTTGCCGCGGCCTGCTTGCCCACATCGGCGTCAAGGCTTACCACCTCGGTCGTCACGCGATATGCCAGCTGCGTCGCCGACAGGCCGTGCTGGTAGACATCCACCGCATCTAGACTCGATTGCAGTCGCTGCGACAGCGCATCGCGTAGCTCGTCCGGCAATGGAGACGTCCAGCGCGATGTGTCGAGCTGCTTGACACCACCGCCGGTGCCGTCAAGCACCACCAACTGAGCGCGATTCAGGCGCTCCGGCACACGCACTGGCGTGACCTCGATCCATAGTGGACCGCTGGTCCGGCTGGCTCGCCCCGTCACGGCCGTCGCGGCGTTGTACGGACTAGCCGCCAGTGTGTAGTAGCGTGGCTCGGGCGACGCGCAGCCGTTCATCAGGGCTGTAGCCGCGATAACGAGCGGAAACAGTATGGTCAGACGTATCATCATTTCTCTTCCCTCTTTCCTTGCAAAATTGCTTCGGGATGCCGTTCGAGATAGTCGGTGAGCGTGCGAAGCGAAGCGGCAGTTCGTGTGAGTTCCTGCATCATCCGTCGTGTGTCCTGCTGCAGTGATGCGTCGGGCGCCAGCGCATCATTGGCCGTGGCGAGCGTGCGGCGCGCATCCTGAAGCGCCGCCAGCACCTGCGGTGCCACGTCGCCATTGACCTGTGCCACGAGTTTGTCCGCATTGACGAGCATCTTGTTCATCGACACCATCGCCTTGCTCGCGTCCTGCCCGATCTGGTCGAACGGGACTTTGCCGATCTTGGTCACGATGTCACCAAGCTTGGCTTGCAGTTCGTCGAAAGTGCCCGGCGTGGTCGGGAGTTGCGGCGGCGACGCGTTCAGGTCAAGCTCGTCGGTCAGAGGTGCTTTGGGGAAGAAATCGAGTGCCACATATAGCTGGCCGGTCAGCAGGTTGCCGGTGCGCAACTGCGCACGCATGCCGCGCTGTACCAGGCTATGCACGATGGCGAGCTTGCGCGTATCGTCGGCCACGTCTTTCTCGCGCAGACCCATGCGGGACGGATACAGCTCCACCACCACGGGCATGCGGAAGGCCTTCTTGTCACGCTGGTACTCGATACCAATCGAGCGCACCTGCCCCACGGTCACGCCGCGGAAATCGACGGGTGCACCTGGAGACAGCCCGCGCACCGACTGATCAAAATTGAGTACTGCCAGCGCGGGGGCGAGCTCCTCCGGTTCCTTCATGGCCTCAGACTGGTCCGCCGCTAGCAGGAACTCGGTGTTCTCCGCAGCCGCGATGTGCGCAGTCGAGTGCTCCGGCGCCTGGAAGGCCACGCCGCCGAGCATCACGGTGACCAGCGACTGCGTGGACAGCTTCAGCCCGTTCGCGTCGAGCTTGAGGTCAACGCCGCTGGCGTGCCAGAAGCGCGTATCGGCGGAGACAAGTTTGTCATAGGGCTTGTTGACAAAGACCCGCAACGTGATGTCGTGGCCGTTCGGGTCGAGCTGGTAGGCCACGACATGGCCGACTGGGACGCGACGATAGTAGACCGGTGAGCCAATGTCGAGCGAGCCCAGGTCTTGCGCGCGCAACACAAACTGCCTGCCCGAGGCATCGGTGGTGATGACGGGTGGGACTTCGAGCCCGGTGAAGCTGTGCGTCACCTCGGTAGATTTGCCCGCATCCACCCCGATATATGCGCCAGAGAGCAGCGTCTCCAGCCCCGACACGCCGCTGATGGCAAAGCGTGGCCGTACCACCCAGAAACGTGTATCAGCCACGGCGAAGCCTTTGGCGTCCTTGGTGAGCGCAATCGTCGCGATCACATGAGAGCGGTCCGCTGCCAGCCGTGCCGTCTTGACCAGGCCGATATCGACGTCCTTGTACCGCACAGGGGTTTTACCGGGCGTCAGGCCTTCAGCGGTGCGAAATGTGACCGTGATCTCGGGCCCGCGCGATGCAAGCGTGCTAATGAGTAGCGAAAGTCCGACCGCCGCGGCAACGATGGGAATCAGCCAGACCAGCGAAGGCAGCCGGCGAGCGGGTGGCTTGCGGACCGGCTGCGGTATGGCTTGCGGCGTGGGAGGGTTAATGTGTTGGGGCATGGTCGGCTTGCGAAGAATCGAGAGGATGAGGCGGCGCATCGAAGGCGTCCCACAGCAGACGGGGATCGAAGCTCAATGATGCGAGCATGGTGAGCACGACGACCGAGGCAAAGGCGAGGGCACCGGCCCCTGGCGTGATGGTAGCCAGCGATCCGGCCCGCACCAGCGAGGCCAGCAGTGCCACCACGAAGATATCGAGCATGGACCACCGGCCGATGACTTCAACCACCGTATAGAGGCGGGTCTGCTCCCGGAGGCGCCAGGTCGATCGGCGGCGCACCGTCAGCAACAGCAGCGTCAGGATCATCATCTTGAGCAGCGGCACGACAATGCTGGCGGTCAGCACCACGAGAGACAGCATGTGCGAGCCCGACAGCCACAGGTAGATCACGCCCGACAGGATGGTGTCGTGCTGGGTGCCGAAGATCGACTGCGTCACCATGATCGGCAGAAGGTTGGCCGGGATATAGAGCAGGTAGGCGGACAGCAGGAAGGCCCAGGCGCGCGTCATGCTCGCCGGCTTGCGATGATGCAATATGGCGCCGCAGCGCGGGCAGGGTGCCCCTTCCAGCGTCCTCGGGCTGAGGCGGTCGCACGCATGACACGCCAGCAGGCCCTGCGCAGTCGCGGTCCGGTGGTGCGACCCGTGCGTGCTCATGACGCGGTTTCCGGCGGGGAGACCGACCCGCCGTCCGTGCCGCGCATATCGAGGTGGTGCCAGAGGTCGCGCGGAGGAAAGGACAGAATGGCGGCAAGCACCACCACCAGCGTGCCGAACGACCAGAGCGCGACGCCAGGTAGCACCTGTGCGACAGTCGAAAGTTTCACTAGCGTGACGAGCACGCCGATCATGAACACTTCGATCATGCCCCACGGTCGGGTCAGCAGAATGGCGCGTGCGATGTGGTGGAACGCACGGGGCATGCGTCGCTGGGCCATCGGCACGAGCAGGAAGCCCATCATGAACAGCTCGGCCAGGGGTAGCAGGAGCGTCGTAGCGAACACGAGCAGGGCCACCAGCGTCATGTCGTCCGTGCAGAGCACCTGTATCGCACCCCATAGGGTGGTCTCCATGCGCGTGCCCTTGAGGTCCATGGCGACGATCGGGTACATGTTCGAGATCAACAACAAGATTACGGCCGTCACGACGAGCGGCAGCAGGCGGCGGTAGGCCCGCGTACTGTCGCGATACAGCTCTGCGCCGCAGCGCAGACAAATGGCTCGTTCACCGGTCGTTAGTGCCGTGCGGACATGAAGTGCGTCGCAATGCTCGCAAGCGATCAGCCGATCCGGATCCTGGCTCGGAGGCAGCGGGGATAAGTGGGGGTGATGCACGGCCGGGGTCCAGGCACGGTAGGATGAAGTTTGGTATTTTGCTACATAATGACTAACATGTCATCGTGACAAAAAGTATTTTACAAAGGCCGCTGGCGTGCAGGATAACCGTCTCGCGCTGTGCCATAATCGTCTCTCAACAAAGCTCCTCTTTTGCCGAAGATGCCTGCCGATCCCGAATTCCAAGACCATCGTCCGCGCGTTGCCGCTGAACGGCGTGCGCGCATGCGCAGGCGTCTCATCGAAAGCGCGATGATCGTCTTCGCGCAGCGGGGCATAGGTTCCAGCGTGATCCCGGAGGTCATCGCGGCGGCCGGTGTCTCGCAGGGCTCCTTCTATAACTACTTCCGCACCAACGATGATCTGCTGGCGGCCGTCAGCGAGGCGCTGAGTCACGACATGGTGCAAATGATTGAGAGCGTGGTGGCTGAAGTCGACGATCCTGCGTTGCGTGTCGCCACCGCCGGGCGGCTGTATCTGCACCTGGTGCGAGCCTATCCCGTCGTTGCCCGCTTTCTTTCCGCTACGGGTTTCAGTCTCGTCGGTAAGAAGAGCGCGATATATGAACAGCTGCCCGCCGATATCAAGGAAGGCGTGAAGCGCGGCACGTTCGACGGGGATGCCGACGTAGGGCTGGACCTGGCGACGGGCGCGGCGCTCATCGGCGTCCAGCGCATTGCCCACGGCAGAACGGCCAAGGATTATCCCGAGCGCATCGTTCGCGCGGTGTTGAGAGCGCTCGGCGTACCGGCGGCGAGCGCTGCAAAGTTGATCGCGGCGCCCCTGCCGAAACTGGTCGCGCCACCGGAATCCTTCCTCAGGACGGCGCAGCAGAAGCTCGTCGCCCTCGCCGAAGCCGACAGCTAGCGATCGCGCACGGCGCCTACGGTGCGTCGCTGAGCGTTTGGCCAAGCATATCCCGGAACAGCATGATGTCCGCGATCAGCGGTGAGGTGGATATGGCGTTGGCCGTCGCGCTTTCGACGCCCAGGGCGCGCAAAGCCACGGCTGCGGCGAGTTCCGAAAAATCATCGCGGCACTCGGTCTCCAGCATGCGGTGCATTGCGCTCATTGCGGCGCCCGTAACGATATTGAACGCCAGCGTGATCGGCATGCGCGTGAAGCGATTGCGGCGCACCCCATCCTCGATGTCCCGGCGCACGAATTCCAGCATACTCGGCGCCTGGTAACCCGACCATCCGAAGCGTCCCAAGATGCCCGCCACACCGGGCTGGTGTACCGCCAGCATCGAGGCCAGGCGTATGCCCCGGGAGATGTGTTCGGCTGGATCATCGTGGCTGCGCACGATGGGGTCGGCCACTTTTACCCATTGCTCGGCCACCCTCCCTATCAGTTCACGCATGATCGCTTCGGACGACGGAAAGTACTTGTAGAACGTTCCGCGCGACACCTGCGCCGCGCAGATGATGTCGTCGATCGAAGGCGACGGGGTGCGATTCTCCACCAGCAACCGCAACGCACTGCTCAGCAACAGCGAACGCATGCGCTGGCGCCGCTTGGCTGCAACGCGCTGACGATGGTCGCTCGCCTCCCACGGCTCGCCTACAGCGGCAAATCCCTTCTCTATCGCGGTCATTGATCGGTTCTCTCCTCCAGGGTGGTCGGATTGGCGTGGCCGTGCGCCTTCTTCGTCTCATGCGCTTGCGCCCGTCGATGTTGCCTCAGCCACACGTCCGAAATAAATTATACGTCATCATGACGTAACAGTCATTATGATGTATATTTCGGGCCCTAGGGAAGGGCGAATGCCCAAACAGGCCTGCTGTCACTGACGCCCGGAACAAGTCCGTTTCATTGGCTCGGTGGCGCGAACCGCTGACGACTCGCAGGCAAGTGACGGACCTACTGGAGCGTAGAAATTGAACAGGAATCATCGAGCGGCAGTGCTCACCATCATCGCGGCGGCGAGCCTGCTGGCGGCGTGTACAGAGAAACCTGCGTCCGAACACACGGACAGCAGGCCCGTGCGGACCGTGGTCGTCGGGCGTAGCAACGGCGCGGTCGGCGCCAACTATTCGGGCGAGATCCGCGCGCGTTACGAAAGCCAGCTCGGATTCCGCACGGCGGGCAAGATCGTCGCCCGGATGGTGGAAGTGGGCAGCCATGTCAAGCGCGGCCAGCCGTTGCTGCAGCTCGACCCCACCCAGGAAGCGTTGCAGGTGGCGGCGGCTGGCGCGGATGCGGACGCTGCGAGGAGCCGGGTAGCCCAGGCCCGGGTCGATGTAAAACGCACCGAACAACTGCTGGCGCAGAACTTTGCCTCGCAGGCCGAACTGGATCAGCAGCGCCTGGCGTTGAGCCAGGCCGAAGCCCAGCTTCGCTCGGCGCAGGCGCGCCAGCAACTGAACGCCAACATGCGCGGGTTCACGACGCTCGTGGCCGACCGCGACGGGGTGGTCAGCGCCATCAACGCGGAAGCCGGCCAGGTCGTGGCGGCCGGCCAGTCGATCGTCACCGTTGCGGCCGACGGCGAGCGCGAGGTGTCGATCAGCATTCCCGAGTCGCGCGTCGACGAACTGCGCAAGGCCCAGAAGCTCACGATCGCGGTGTGGGCCCATCCGGAAAAGTCCTGGAGCGGCAAACTGCGCGAGCTTGCGCCGGACGCTGACAGTGTCACGCGCACGTACTCCGCGCGCATTTCGATCCTCGACGCAGACGCCGATCCCAGCCTCCTGCGTCTGGGCATGACCGCATCCGTCATGGTTCCCGACGTGGACGGCAGTGGCGCGGTTCGCGTGCCGCTGACCGCCGTCGTCGATCACGAGCGTAGCCGGCAGGTGTGGGTGGTGGACCCCAAGACGTCCCGGGTGGTCGCGCGCGAAGTGAAGCTTGGCGCTGCGCAGAACGACAGCGTCATCGTGGTGGCGGGTCTGGCGGGCGGCGAGACGGTGGTGACCGCCGGCGTGCACATGCTGCAGCCCGGCCAGCAGGTGAAGGTGGCGGAGGCGGTGGCCGTCGCCCAGGCGGGAGGTTCGAAGTGAAAGGCGTCAATCTGTCCGAATGGGCGCTCAAACACCCGCAGATGATCGCGTTCCTGTTGTTGCTGCTGTCCGTGGCCGGCGTGCTGGCCTATGGCAGCCTGGGCCAGAAGGAAGACCCCGAGTTCACGATCAAGACCATGGTGGTGCAGGCCTACTGGCCGGGAAGCTCCGCGCAGCAGATGGCCGACCAGGTTGCCGACAAGCTCGAGCGCAAGTTGCAGGAGGTGGCAGAGATCGACTATACGTCCACCTACGTGAGGCCGGGGGAGACGCAGATCAAGGTCAACCTGCGTGAGGAAGTACCGCGATCGGCCGTGCCGGATGTCTGGTACCAGGTCCGCAAGAAGATGGGTGACATCCGCCATACCCTGCCGCAGGGCACGCAGGGGCCCTTCTTCAATGACGAGTTCGGGGACACGTTCGGCAACCTCTACGCCATCACCGGCGACGGATTCAACTATGACGACCTGAGACGGATCGCCGATGCCGCGCGTAACGAGTTCCTTCGTGTCGACGACGTCAATAAGGTGGACCTTGTGGGCAAGCAGGAGCAGAAGATCTATGTGGAAGTTTCCACCGCCAAGCTTGCCTCTCTCGGGATCGATCCGGCCCTGATTGCCCAGACCCTCGCGCAGACCAACGTGGTTTCGTCGGGCGGTACGGTGCAAACCAGCGCCGAACGGCTGCGCCTGGACGTGAGCGGCGAGTTCGACTCCGTTGAAGGCATTCGCGCCATCGGCATCCGTGCCGGCCAGCGTACCTTCCGGCTGGGCGATATCGCCGATGTCCGTCGCGGCTTTGTGGAGCCGGCCACTTCGCGGATGCGCTTTAACGGCAACGAGGCCATTGGCCTTGCGGTGAGCATGCGCAAGGGCGGCGACGTGATCCGGCTTGGCACGAAGCTCGATGAGACGGTTAAGCGCATCGAGGCCACCTTGCCGGTTGGGGTGCAGATTCATGCCGTCAGCGACCAGCCACGCATCGTCGAGCATTCCGTTTTCGAATTCAAGAAGAGCCTCGCCGAGGCAGTGGTCATCGTGCTCGTGGTGAGTTTCCTGTCGCTGGGCCTGCGGACCGGACTGGTCGTTGCACTGAGCATCCCGCTCGTGCTGGCCATGACGTTCCTGGCGATGTACGTGATGGGGATTGACCTGCAACGCATCTCGCTCGGTGCACTGATCATCGCGCTTGGGCTGCTGGTGGACGACGCCATCATCGCCGTTGAAATGATGGCGTTGAAGCTTGAGCAGGGCTGGGACAAGTTCCGCGCCGCCACCTACGCCTATACGGCCACGGCGTTCCCGATGCTCACCGGCACGCTGATCACGGCGGCCGGCTTTCTTCCGGTCGGCTTTGCGAAGTCTGGCACCGGCGAGTATGTGTACTCGCTATTTCAGGTGGTGGGCATCTCGCTGCTGCTGTCGTGGGTGGTGGCCGTGCTGTTCACGCCGTACATCGGTTTCAAGCTGTTGAAGGAGCATGCGCACGCCTCGCATGACGAGGAAGCGGTCTACCAGCGCGGCTTCTATGTCACGTTCCGCCGCTTCATCTATTTTTGCTTGCGGCAACGCATATGGGTGCTCGGCATCACGCTCGCCGCGTTCGTGGGCGCGCTGGTGCTGTTTAAGGCGGTGCCCCAGCAGTTCTTTCCGGCGTCGGACCGTGCCGAGCTGATCGTGGACATGTGGATGCCGGAGGCTTCGACGTTCGAGGCGAGCCAGAGCGAGGTACAGAAACTCGAGGCGATGATCAAGGGGGATCCGGACATTGCCGCGGTGACCAGCTTCGTGGGCAATGGCGCGCCGCGCTTCTACCTGCCGCTCGATGCACAGACCCCGAACCTGAACCTTGGCGAAATGCTGGTGATGACCAAGGGCGGCGAGGCACGTGAGCGCGTGAAGGAAATGCTCGAGAAGCTGTTCGCAGAGAAGTTCCCCAACGTACGTGGCCGCGTCAATCGCCTGGAGAACGGTCCGCCCGTTGGTTATCCGGTGCAGTTCCGGGTGTATGGACAGGACAACGACAAGGTCCGCGCTATCGGCGACAAGGTGGCAGCCATCATGCGCGAGGAGCCGCATGTGCGCCAGGTGAACCAAGACTGGAGTGAGCGCATCAAGCGCGTCCAAGTCGACGTCGACCAAGACAAGGCGCGTGCACTTGGCATCAGCTCAGGCCAGATCAAGCAGGCGCTCGAGGCGTCGATCTCTGGTACGCCGATCACACAGTTTCGGGAAGAAGACCAGGATATCGACATCGTGTCTCGCCTCGTCGCGGCCGAGCGCACGGACCTGAACAACCTAAAGGACGCCAAGATCTATGTGCGCGACGGCAAGTTCGTGCCGGTTTCGCAGGTGGCCCGTCTCACCCTTGCTAGTGAGGATGGAGAGTTGTGGCGGCGCAATCGCGTGCCGACGATGACGGTCCGTGCTGACATCGCGGGGGCGCAGGCACCCGACGTCACCCGTGCATTGCTGCCTCGGATCGAGGCCCTCGAGAAGGGCCTGCCGCTCGGTTATGGCATCGAGATCGGCGGTGCGTCGGAATCGAGCGCGAAGGCCCAACGCTCAGTGTTCGCGGTGATGCCGTGGACCATTATCGCAGTGCTCGTGCTGCTGATGATCCAACTGCAGGACATGAAGAAGATGGCGATTGTCCTGATGACCGCGCCGCTCGGCCTGATCGGTGTGAGCGTGGTTCTCGCCGCCTTCCGGATTCCGTTCGGTTTCGTTGCGATGCTGGGTGTGATCGCGCTCGCCGGCATGATCATCCGCAACTCGGTGATCCTGGTCGTGCAGATCGACGAGGACGTGCGCGCCGGCGTTCCGCTGTGGACGGCCATTGTCGAGGCGGCGGTGCGGCGGTTGCGTCCGATCGTGCTGACGGCACTGGCGGCCATCCTGGCGATGGTACCACTCACCCATTCGGTGTTCTGGGGCCCCATGGCGTGGGCAATCATGGGCGGCCTCGCCGTGGCCACGGTGCTGACGCTCGTGTTCCTTCCCGCCCTGTATGCGACGTGGTACCGGGCCAAACGCCCCGCGACCGTCTGACTCGCAAATCTGATGTTGAGAGTAATGGTGATGAAGCGATTGAATCTGGCCCTGCGGGCCGGGCAGGTGGCCCTGGGCTGCATGCTATTCCTGAGCGCCGGGGAGTCGGGCGCAATCGACCTCGTGGGCGCCTACGAGCAGGCACTGGCGCATGATCCGACGACACTTGCCGCGAACGATGCGCTGACAGCAGGACAAGAGAAGGCCGTGCAGGGCAGGGCCCTGCTGCTTCCCAGCCTCAGGCTGCAAGGAGGCGTGGGCCGTACCGCCGTGCATTCTTCGGCCACTGACGATGGGGCGTCGCTGATCCCGCCCAATACGTCGGGCACCGTGCGGCAGGCCGGCGTGGTGTTGGTGCAGCCGATCTACGATCGCGGTGCGGTGGCGACGAAGAAGCAATTGCGCGAGCAGACGAACCTGGCGCAAACACAGTTCGGCCAGTCGCGCCAGGATCTTGCCCTGCGGGTAGCAGAAGCGTACTTCGGCGTCGTACTTGGGGAGGAGACGCTGCGCGTGGTACAGGCCGAGAAGGCGGCCTTGCAGCAGCAGCGCGATCGCGCCAAGGCGCGCTTCGACATCGGGCAGGGCAAGATCACCGATCTACATGAAGCCCAGGCGCGTCTGGACGGCGTGGGGAGCCGCGAAGTGACGGCGCAATCCGCGCTGGAGCAGCGTCGCACGCGCTTCCAGGAGATCGTCGGCACGTCGCCCGATCAACTGAGCGGGCTTGCTGCCCGGTTTGCGCCCCGGCCGCCCGAGCCGGACAATCTTGCGGCGTGGCAGGCCAAGGGGGAAGAACAGAGCTTCCTCGTCAAGACCCGGCAGTCGGAACTCGACATTGCAGGCGCCGAGATCGACAAGTACCGTCTCGCCAGTCGCCCAACCGTCTCGCTCGTGGCGGGATACAACACGCAAGGGCAAACCGGCAATCTGGCGCCCTGGGTGGCTGCCAATACGCGCTCCGCGACCGTGGGGCTGCAGGTCAACATTCCTCTGTACGCGGGTGGGAGCCTGGACTCGCGCGAGCGGGAGTCCGTTGCGAAGAAGAGCCAGGCCGAGCAGGAGCTTGCTGCGGCCCGTCGCGATGTGCGCCTGAACGTGCAGGACGGGTTCCTGTCGGTGAAGACCGGCGTGTCGCGTATCGCTGCACTTGAGCAGTCGTTGACGTCGGCGCGTAGCGCGCTGGCGGCGACGATCCTTGGCCGGGACGTTGGCACCCGGACCGAGCCCGACGTGCTCGATGCGCAACAGCGCGTGTTCGCCGCGGAACTGGACGTGGTTCAGGCTCGGCTGGACTACCTGCTGGGCCGCCTGCGGCTTGCCGCCGCGACGGGCGAATTGAACGAGGACACCCTTCGGTCGCTCAACGACTGGCTCGTCTCCTGACCACGTCCTCCCATGCTGGGCGATCTACAACACTATTGGAGCGGTAGCTTCCTGGCCGCCAACGCATTCATCGGGTTGAACCTGGTGGGCGCGTTGCTGCTCGGCATGCTGGTGGGCTACGAGCGGTCGTACAACGGTCGTGCCGCCGGCATGCGCACCTACGGACTCGTCTGCATGGCATCCACGGCACTGACGGTATTCGTCGGGCACGCGTCGCTCTGGTACGGCGGCACCACAGCGCACATCCAGGCGGACCCGACACATACCATCCAGGGCGTCATCACCGGCATCGGCTTCCTTTGCGCCGGGGTCATCATGAAGGATGGCATGAGTGTCCGCGGCCTCACGACCGCTGCATCCATCTGGGCTGTTGCTGCGACGGGAGTGCTTCTTGGCGTCGGATTCTATGCCGCTGCGCTGCTGCTCGCCGTCCTATGTGTGGCTTCGATGTCTCTGGTGCATCCGCTGGAGTCGCGGCTGCCGGGGCGCATGAACCTCGATGTGTCTTTGACTTTCCAACCCGGAGAAGCCCCCGACTTCGACCTATTGATCGACAGGGCAAAGTCCCGCGGCTATCGCGTGCTGTACGACAGTCTGACCATTACCTTTGCCGACAATCAGGCCGTGTGGCGAGTCAGCCTGGTCGCACCGGATAAGACGCGCGCGCTATCGCCGGCAGGACTGGCCGCCGAGATGGCCGCGACCGAGGGTGTCTCTCGGTTCAGCATCGTGCCGGTGCGCAGTTGAGGGGGGTGAGCGAACGCACCGAATCTTTCCGACGCCGTGCGAACCTCACTGGGACTTGATTTTTCGCAGAACGCTCCACTCTCGATTCCATTTCGCTGCCACGCCTTGCCTCGAGATCGCGATCGCAATGTTCCTTTGTGGCCAGTTTCACCCTGTGGTCGGCCTTTGCAGCAAAGCTGACCCGCCGTCCCCAACGTACTGGTGACAAATTTAGTTCGCGATCTGCAATCGCTTGCCCCGCATGGGCTGGCGCAGCATCGACTGAGATCGCCTGCCCGTGTTGATAATCATTTGAAAGGCCTCCTGGTCACTTCCTCTACCCCGGGGTAGAGGAAGTGACCAGGTCTAGAGTTGAACGGTGCATCACCCCGACCGTTCAGGAGGCTCAAATGAAATATTGCGGAATCGACCTGCACTCGAACAACGCCGTGGTCGCCGTAACCGACGACCACGACCGGGTGCTGTATTGCAAGCGGCTGGCCAACGACTTCCCACTGATCACCGCGGCCCTCGCACCACACCGCGCAGACCTGCAGGGAGTCGTCGTGGAATCGACCTACAACTGGTACTGGCTTGTCGACGGTCTCATGGCTGCTGGCTATGCCGTACACCTGGCCAATACCGCGGCCATCAAGCAGTACGAAGGCTTGAAGTACGCCGGCGACGAACGCGACGCCGTCTTTCTCGCTCATCTCTTCCGCCTCGGGCTGCTGCCACAAGGGTACATCTATCCGCCGCAGGATCGTGCGCTGCGCGATCTCGCGCGCAAGCGCCTGCAGCTTGTGCAACAGCGCACCATGAACATCCTCAGTATCGAGAACATCCTGGCGAGGCAACTCAACCTGCGCCTTAATGCGGAACAAGTCCGACATCTCGACACCGCTGCTCTCAAGGCCTTCCATCTACCGAGCCTCGTCGAGCGGGCACTGATCGCCAATCTTGCGGTGCTCGGTACCCTGCAATCCCAGATCCTCGCGCTTGAGACTGTCCTCCACAACGAGGTCAAGCTGCGCCCCGAGTTCCAAATCCTGAAGACTGCACCGGGCATCGGCGACATCCTTGCGGCTACGATCATGCTCGAGAGCGGCACCATCTTACGCTTTCCAGGTGTTGGTCAGTTCAGTTCCTATTGTCGTTGCGTGGACGCCAAGAGGATCTCCAATGGCAAAAAGAAAGGGCAAGGCAACGCCAAGAACGGCAACCGGTATCTCGCGTGGGCCTTCATCGAGGCAGCTGCTATTGCTCTGCGTAGCTGCCCACCGGCCAGACGTTTCTACGAACGCAAGAAAGCTCGGCGTATGCCTGTTGTTGCGATGAAAGCGCTCGCGCACAAGCTTGCGCGTGCAGCCTATTACATGCTTCGCGATGGGAAGCCCTTCGAGGTAACGAAATGCTTCGGTTAGTTTCGGATAGATCCGGCAGGGGGCCGTGAGCCCGGTAAATGTGTTGGCCTGAACCCAGTCTGTTGATTGGGCCACGCCTCCTGCCGTTCCGGTGTAGCGACTGCTGGTACGCCCAGACCACGAGCCGAAATGAGCCTGGCCACCGCTAACCCGGTGAACCAATCCTGTTGCGTACTCTTCTGGACAATGGCTTGGTACCGATGGTTTTCTGGGGCTTGACGCAAGCCAAGGGCGTTCGCCAGAACAGCGGCCCATGCCTAGATCCCGATGGATGACTGGTGCGGACCAGTTCTGCAACCAGACGATGAAAAACCGGATGCGTTATCGAGCATCGCAACGCGGAACGCGTTGGATATGTTGGCAAGGATGCAGGGCTATGCTCTGCAGGGATTGTTTTTTGCCTTTACCTTGGCCTTTCAATGGATGACTGGGCCGACACACCGGCGACTAGCCAGAATCGTTGGAGTGGCCGCGCCGTCCGCTGGGGGGCACAGCCATCAACACTTTGCTAGTCCCCCAGTAAACTCCGAGAGACCGCTGTCGCCCTGTGGATTCAACCGGTCGATGCAACACACTAGACGCTGCATGAGCAGTGGAGGTGTTGCAAATGAAACAGAGGCGCCGGATCTACTACTCCGAGACCCAGAAGGCACTAATGTGGGAGCGGTGGCGGAAAGGTGACACGCTTCACCAGATCGCCCGACTGTTTGATCGGTACCATTCATCTGTGCAACGGATTCTGGCGGAGTCCGGCGGCATCCAGCCAGCACCCCGACACCGCTCCAGGCTAGCCCTGACGCTCGCCGAACGAGAGGAGATATCTCGTTCCGTCGTGGCTGGGCTGTCGATCCGCTCGATTGCATTCCGGCTCGGACGCGCCCCATCTACTATCAGTCGGGAGCTACGACGTAATGGGGGCAGTCAGGGCTATCGCGCGAATCAAGCTGATGAACTTGCCTGGGTTCGAGCGCATCGTCCGAAGACCTGTAAGCTCATCCGAAATCGTACGCTGGCTCAGGTTGTGGCAGCCAAACTAACGAAGCAGTGGTCCCCGGAGCAGATTGCAGGTTGGCTCAAGCATGTCTACGCGGTCAACAAGGACTACCAGGTGTCACACGAGACCATCTATCGTAGCCTCTACGTGCAGGCCCGCGGCGCTCTGAAGAAGGAGTTGCTTCAACATCTGAGGCGGCGCCGGATCATGCGCCACTCGCGCAACTATTCGGCCAAGACCGACGAGCGCGGAAGAATCCGCGATGCCGTTTCAATAAGCGAGCGACCTGCAAACGTTGAAGACCGCGCGATACCTGGCCACTGGGAAGGCGACCTGCTCTTCGGCAGTGCAAACAGTCAGATCGTCACCTTGGTCGAGCGTCAGACGCGCTTCCTAATGCTCCTGAAGGTCTCCGGCAAAGACACTGAGACTGTCGTCAATGCCTTGATCCGGCATGCAGGAAAACTGCCGCAGGAGCTGTACAAATCGCTGACGTGGGACCGTGGCAAGGAGTTGGCGGACCACCAGCGCTTTACCGTCTCGACCGACATCAAGGTCTACTTCTGTGACCCACAGAATCCCTGGCAACGCGGGTCCAACGAAAACACAAACGGCCTCTTGAGGCAGTACCTCCCCAAGGGGATTGATCTCTTTGTCTATTCCCAAGCAAAGCTTAATGGCATAGCCCAGCGCCTCAACGAACGTCCGCGTAAAACACTAAACTTCGATACACCCGCTGAACGATTCCATCAGACCGTTGCATCGACCGGTTGAATCCACAGTCGGTAGCGGCCCCTGGCGTCAGGAAGCCAGCGCCCCGGCTCGCAAAGGGCCGAGAACGGCCAACTCCGGCCGTTCACTACTGCGTTCGACCGGACATTCAAACGTCGGCTCCAATCTAGACAGCAGACACTTTCGCCAAGCGGCAGGTCTATTCGTGACGAACTTGCTCCTTTCTGCAGGCGATCGGTTACTGACGGAATTGACAAGATAAAACTCTGGTAGGCCAGTTGCTCGGGCCGCTGTAGCGGAGGCTATCCCCGGTGGATGACTCCATGATCGATCTCGATTATGCGAGTTCTGCCGCGCGCACCGCCCGTCATCGCGACAGGCTCTTCACAATCGCCGCTGCAACATCCCGGCTCACTGAGCCCAACGCGCGATCGTGAGCGGCAACAAGCGCGTCGTAGGCCTGCCCTTGCACATGCTCGTGTGCGAGCGTGTGTCCGAAAATCGGTGCCGCAGGGCTTGGAGGCCAGATTGTCCACAGTGCCTCTATCGTTGCCATATCCCCCAGCACCGAATCGAATTGCATGATGTCGACACGCACTCGCCACGTTGGCAAGCCACTCGAATCCGCTCCAAACACGCTTACGTGCTCAGAGCCAAGAAGTACCGCGAGATCTCCAGCTATCGTTCGCTGGATATTGCCCTTCAGCGGTTCCGCCCAGCGCTGAAACTCTTCAGGCTGTACCTGGTTGTCGGCAAGGCTGACGACGATCTGCGGTCGGTCAACCAACGCGGGAATCGTGACCGTGTTGACCACAACATATAGTGGCACCGCGGTGCCCATAGTGGTGAGTGTTACGTCTGGCTTCAACCGGTAGAAGCTGGACGCCGGCGAACTGGCGCAGCCGCCAAGCGACACGGCCAACAGGGCGATAACGACGGATATCAGTGCGCTTGTCACGGGTGGGCCTCCTGCTGCTTGCCGCGAATCAACGCCTCCGGATGTCGCTCCAGATAATCGGCGAGCGTGCGGAAGGCCGTAGCCGTGCGGGAAAGCTCCTGGATCATGTCGGTCGCGTTCTGCTGCAGGGCGGAGTCCGGCTGCAACGCGTCGTTGGCCGAGTCGAGCGCAGAGTGGGCCGCGGCGAGTGTGCCCTGAGCCTGTGGGACGATCATGGTGTCGAAATTGCCGAGCAGCGACTTCGCGTTCGCCAGCGTGTCTCGCGTGTTGTTGCCAATCGCTTCAAACGGAATCGTGTTGAGCTTTGCCATGAGTTGGGTAATGTTGTCTTGCAACCTCTGCAGGTTACCGGGGATTGTCGGTAGTTCCGGCGGCGATGAAGCCCAGTTGATGGTAGCTTTTGGTGCGTTGGGAAAGAAATCAGCGGCCAGGTACAGTTGCCCTGTCAGCAGATTTCCCGTTCTAAGCTGAAGACGCATTCCCCTCGCAATGAGACGATCCGCCAGGGCGTGAGGATCGCTGGACAGGTGGCCGCCCGCGTTGCTGCCCGCGCTGACCTTATAGCGGGACGTGAACTGCTCAGGATATAGGTCTATTTCCACCGGAATGGTGAACTTCGCGGTCTTGGGATCATAGCGTGTATAGATCCCTGTAACCTCGCCCACCACAATGCCGCGGAAGTCTACAGGCGCGCCAACGGTCAATCCCCTGACCGATTCAGAGAACTCGGCAACGTACTTGACGATGACGCGATAGTGCGCCTTCATCGCGTCAGCCCGATCCGGAAACAGCGTGAAGGTCGCATCGCTCGCGGCGACGGTTTCTTCGAGCGTGCTCGGCGGCGATTCGAATGCCACGCCGCCGATCATGATCGACGCTAGCGATTGCGTATTGACCTGGATGCCACTCGGGCCGAGTGTTACGTCGACACCGCTCGCATGCCAGAAGCGCGTGTCCGCAAGAACGAACTTGTCGTACGGCGCGTTGATAAACACCCTCAGCGTCACACCGTGTCCGTCAGGATCAAGCTTGTAGCCGGATATCTGTCCGACCTGCAGCTTTCGGAAGTAGACCGGTGTACCAACGTCGAGCGAACCCATATTGGTGCTTTTCAGAATGAATTCGCGCCCCGCCACATCGTTCGCGATCGCGGGTGGCGCCTCGAGACCGACGAAGTCGCGACGCTCGGTTTTCGATTTTCCGACATCCATTTCGACGTAAGAGCCGGAGAGGAGCGTGCCGATCCCGGACACCGTTCCGCCGGATATGCGAGGGCGCACGACCCAGAAACGCGTGGTGTCAACAAGCATGCTCGTCGCATTCTTATTGATGTCGGCAGTGGCGATGACTCGCTCGTGATCGGGCGTGAGCGTTACAGTCTTGATGAGCCCGATGTCGACGTTCTTGAATTTGACTTTCGTCTTCCCCGCCTCAAGACCATCAGCGGTCTGGAAACTGACTGTAATCGTCGGTCCCTTCTCGATGACCGCCTTGACGGCAAGCCATCCGCCGATCAGGACCGCGAAGACAGGTACGAGCCAAACGATCTGAAGACGCCAGCGCGACGGCGGCGAAGCATTCGCGTCGGGGAAATCAGGCTTTTTCTCCAATCCTGGCATGATCTCGCTCCACTTCGTCCCATATAAGGCGGGGATCGAACGCCATCGCTGCAAACATCGTAAGCACCACCACAGCACCGAATGCGATTGCCGCGTTACCGGCCTGAATTGTTGCAAGTGTCTGAAACCGCACGAGCGCGACGAGCATTGTGATCACGTAGATGTCGAGCATCGACCAGCGCCCCACAAACTCGACCATCCGATAGATCCTTGTGCGCTCGACGGGGTACCAGCGCGAGTGCACCTGTGTGGAGATCGTCAGGTATCCGAGCGCGAGGATCTTGAGCATCGGCACAGCGATGCTCGCCACGAACACAACGAGGGCAAGCGGCCACGATTCTGATGTCCACAGGTATACAACGCCAGAGAGGATCGTGTCGTTCTCGGCCCCGAAGAGCGAGTTCGTGTACATCACGGGCAACATGTTGGCGGGGATGTACATCACCATCGCAGCAACAAGGAAGGCCCACGTGCGCGACAAGCTTGCGGGCTTGCGCAAATGCATCGCCGCACCACAGCGCGGACAATCGAACGTGTGGCCGTCGGCCGGTAGGCTTGCGAGCAGCCCACAATCGTGGCACAGCGCGAGACCGCATTGTGCTGCGGTAAACGACCCTTGCAGCGATGCCTCGTCCAGGTCTGGCTCCGCGACCGTGTGCTCAACGGCGGCGACGCGCGACCACAAGTGGCGTGTATCGAAAGCGGAGCCAGCCGCCGCCAGCACGAGCATCAGGGCAGCGAACGACCACAGTGCAGGGCCTACAACTACGCTGGCGATCGCGGACAACTTGACGAGCGCTACGAGCAAGCCAAGGATCAGTACCTCGGTCATCCCCCAAGGCTGGCAAAAGCGGCAAAGCCGGAAGATGGCCGGACCGCCCCACGGCACGCAGTTGAATTTAAGTGGAATCAGTAACCACAGCATGCTTGCTGTCTGCAAGACCGGCATCAGGACCGTTGTCAAAAACACGAGGCCCGCGATTGGCCATTTCCCGTCCAGGTACAGTTCGCTCACGGCGCCCAGCAGCGTCGTCTCGACGACAGTCCCGCTGACCGACAGTCCGACGATCGAGTAGAGATTTGCAACCGCGAAGAGTACAACCGCGGCGAGAGAAAACGCGAGCGCCCGGTCGAGACTGTTGGGCAGTTCGCGGTAAAGCTGGGCGCTGCAGCGGCGGCATCGCAGCGCTCCGCCCTCTGGCACGATCACCTCGCGCTGCAGGAGATCGCATTCGTGACAGGCGATTAGTTTCCCGTGAGTCATTGCGCTACCTGCACAACAATGAATGCGTTCGACTTCTTCTGGAACTGGATGCCCTCTGACACCGGCTGTGGCGGTTGTGGCAACGCGAGGGGCACACGGTTCTTCACGTCCACCCGCGTGAGTTCCGGATTCGCGCTAATCTCGAAGAGAACATTGATCGGTTGCCAGTCGATGAGCTCGACGAATACATACATGTCATGTCGTCTGCACCGTTCACCTTCCCCTCGACATCCAGACACTCGACGACCTTCCGCCGTTGACACCGGAAGCGGCGTCATTACCCTGAATGACTGGAGGCGCGAACAACGCGGGTCCAACGGTCGCGACGACCTCTTCGCCTACCCAACCGTCATGGACTGATACGAGAGATCTTTGTTCCTCGTAGCGCCGTTCCGGCCATCAAGCCGTGCTGATTGAAAATCATTGCATAGATATCTGACTGCGCCGTCCCGGTGTTAAGGTCTTTTGCGGTTCCCTCATCTACTACGACTACCGTTGGTCCGACGCCGATCTCGAAACCACTGCTTGTCTTTAGACTGCTTAGTGCGGCGTCAGTCATAAAAAGCATCACGTACGCGTATTGCTGCACGCCTGCCTGGAAGCCGTAGGACGCCGATGTCGTAGCGTAATATCCCGTGACCTTGCCATTCTCGATTAATTCGCCACTCCCATGAGAAACGCCGGCAAGAAAGCCCGCCCTCACTACATTTGGAAATATCAACACTGCCTTCGCTTTGTGGGCCAAGGCTTCCATCTCGGGATGGGTTGATGCAAGGCTAGACATGGCCGCTTGAGAGTCAGCGTCAAGCACAAGTTTCGCGCTTGTCCCCTGCATCTGCGGAGTCGGCGCCACCGCAGGCGGCGCTGGGTCCGACGACTGAGCCGCGGATGATGGCGGCGTGGCACTGTCGCTGACCGGACTCGTACATGCCACGAGGATTGCCAATCCAGAAATCGCGGCTAGCGTTGGTACCATTTTTGACATGACGCGCTCCTCTTTTAGTATTTACAACTCACAAACGCACCGCCTCAATATCAACGCTCTTTCTCATCGAATAGTCTAGTACGCTTCCAACTTCGCCGCCCCCCAACCCGGTTCCCGCCTGGCTGCGTCCTTTGCACCCCTGCGCCGCCCCGCCCCCGCGGTCCTGTCCGCCACCTCGCGCGCGACACACCCCGCTGCCGACCCGTCCCGACGTACCTGTTCGCCTTGCGTTGAGGTCGTCATGCCATATCCTTTTGCACCCAAGCTGTCGCTCGAGCGCACGTGCCGGAGTGCCCCCCCGGCTACGGCTTGTAACCTGGCAGCGACGACACCGCGGGGCACTTCTCGTACCTGCGCCCCGTCGTGCAGGGCATGGCGCCTCGCCGGATAGATGACACTTCGCTGCCAGGCGACTATTTCCCATGACGTTGCTCCTCGCTCCCGGCCCTTACCGCCAGTATCTACTCAAACTTCAGCTCTCGCGCCAGCCGAAAAACGGGAGAAGGAGCATCAGAAGAACCATTGCTCAGCCTTCTCACTTCTCGAAGGTCGCGCGCTTTTAGTGAAGTGTGTACATACCTGTCGTACAACAATGCAATGGAAATCGGCAATTTGAAGCATCTCGCTCATATGTCCGACGAGGTGATCGAGGCTTGCGAGGAAGCCGCGGAGCATGCCGGTGGCGCTGACGGCGTGCCTCCACTATTGCCACTCCCGTTTCACCCAGCCGCCAGCGTGGTCAGTAGCACCCCCTGTTGCGGCACTTCTTGTCGGCATGACCATGGATTTCCACCCTCCCTGCTCGCAGAAAAGTGGCGGTCCAAGTCACGGGAGAGAGACAAGCTGGGATGGCGTCCGGCGACTGGCGGGCGCCAGCCTCGAAGGACATCACGGCGGCGTCGACCTCAGCCATACAGTCTTCTCGGCCAGCCAGCGCGGCGATCGGGGAGTTACGTGCTCTAGCACCAGCGGCGCGCCGCTGGTGCAGCGCATTATTTTCCTGTTGGCTTACTTGATGACCGGAGTACTTTGAGAGCGGCCATTGAGGTGACGCCGGATCGAGCGACGGAGAAGGTTCGGTGGCTGCCTTCCGCGCCAGGAAGCCTATGCCTGGATAGGCGGAGGGCCGAAACCGGCCATGAGCGGCCATCCGCCAGCGCTTGTACCAATGACGGCTTTGGGTCGAGAGAGCCGGCATTGAAAGTTGGCTAACCTTTGAGTGCGGATACCCACGAAAGTCATCTCCGTTTATCGATACGCTGGAGCCTTCGCTGGGCGCTTCGAGCCCAGATTCTCATGTAAAAGGATGCGGCAATGGACCGGATTCGTTTGCTTTTGCTACTGACATTCACTGCGCTGCACCCTCTCGCATGGGCGGCCGAGTTGTCGGAATCGGATGCAGGTACCTATGAGTGGCTAAAGGAAGATCGAACTCCGACGGGAGTCCTATACCGATTCAGCCGTTCCGGTAACAAATGGGTGGCTTTCGGCAAACTGCCAGGCAAAGACTGGAAAGCCGTATCCTGCGATCCTGGCTGTGAGTACAGGAACAGTACTGCGAAAGAGATCCAGACCTATTTCCCTCCGAGCTTTAGGGAACATAACGAGCTTGCATGCATCCAGAGCATGGCTCAAGTATTTTGCCGATTCACACCTGTCAATGAACCGCGTAGTAGAGGCTATATTTTCATCGTGCTCGTGACTGGAAAGCCGCTCCCTGTAAGGACTCGGCGGCTTAACTAGTGCGGCAAAACCTTCTGGACAGCGCTCTCAACTTGCGGGAGGGCGCGAACGACTGCTGAGGCATCAGCGCCGGTCACTTGTGAAGGAACTGCCGAAGGGCGCAAATGGGTTGCGGCTACAGCCCATCGCCGCGGGGTTCTCCGACCGTCTGGGCAATCGGGCTCTTCCCGGCCAGAAGCTGCCAGTCGACACCGCCGCGCTCAAGTCCGCCGCCGGAATAACTCGTTCTGCGTATGTGTTCGATTGAACGCAAGTGGCAGACTAAACTGCCAGCAGTTGCATCACTCCCGCCGGTAGGGCAGACGTGCCAGGACACTCAAGTGCAGCCACTCGCGACAAATTTCATAATCTGGCAGTTCCTGCGACCTAGAATTTCTTGTGCGCTGAGCGTGCTCCCGCTCGGCCTCATGTTTTCAGCATTCGTCCCTCTTTTTATGTTGCTGGAACCACTGGGGCGGGCCATGGGGATCCCGCACGGTGCTCCGGTCAAGGGCCAGCCAAATGGTTGGCTATGGCTAACGCTATTCCTGGCGACGATGGTGACACTCATGTTGGCTGGAGCCGCTCTTGGCTGGTTAGCAAATGCGCTGATCGCGCGTGTCGTCTTTCGCTGGCCAGCGAACAAGGTACACGATGCGTTTCTTTATTCTCAGGTTCCCGACACGTGGTATCGGGAAGCCGCAGAGGCGGGGGCAAACGCCGTCGCGTCGAAGCGCGTAAACGCGTGGGCCACTACGAGACAGCAAGGGAAGTGGCACTTCGTGGCGACTCGCGGCGTATTAGGCTGGGGCTCTCCGATGTTCTTCGGAATGTCAGTTGTTCCGGTGCTTGTCCATCGGGTGCAGCCGTCGCTTGGCTACTTCATATCGCAGCTTCTAATTTGGGCAATTGCGGGTGCCCTGTTTGGTTTTGCCATTTGGCATTTCTCTGAACGGCAGTTTCAAAAGCAGCATCGTGAAGCAGAGCCATAATCTCCTACTGCTTTGCCAGCAGCAAGCGGACATTCGAGAACTCGTACGTGACTGTCTCAGAAGGGTCGGCAAGCGACAACCACACGCCAGCCCAGGACTATTTGACGCCGATGCCACCAAAGCACACATCAAGCATATGGTTGACGATTGCTTCGTCATCGAGCTTCGCATAGATCCGCAGATACTCGACGGCCGGATCGCACGTGCGCGCGTAGTAGCTGAACAGGATGACGTCATCGGGCAGGCTGACATCGAGCTCCCCGGCTTCCTTCGCTTTCGCAACCAGCGTCTTCAATCGCCCGTTCAACTTGAGCACACGAGTGACATAGCCCAGATTGCGCGTCAGCATGTCACGCACACTCGGACTGGTGGACGGCAGGAACGGCAAGCCGCCTTTGAGCCGCACCCGCAGCGCCCATTCCAACAGGACATGCAGGCGCCCGAGTGCGTCGAGATCGGCGGGCAGTTCGTCGAGGAACGTCAGCGCGCCGTCGATCAGGCGAATCATCGCCGCCCCGACCAGGTCGTCCTTCGACTTGAAGTGCTTGTAGAGACTGGGCTTGGAAATGCCGACCTCGGTGGCCACGTCGTCCATGGTCATCAGGTCGAACCCCTTGCTTGCCAGGATGCGCGTGGCCGCGTCCAGAATAGCGTCTTCACGCAACTGGAACGCCTGATCCTTGAAGCTGAGCCTGCCGAAAATACTCATTAGTAAATATCGCTACTATGTAGTAGTCTTCTTTCCAAAGCGGTAGCCTTATCTTAGCACCGGCGTCGGAAGACGTAGCCGGCAATGCACGGAAACATAAGGGTGGCGGGTCGTGAAAGCCTTCTACAGCACACAGCAGGGTCTGCGTATCGCCGTCGTCGGTGCCGGCATTTCCGGGTTGGCCAGCGCCTGGCTGCTGTCCCGCCGCCATCGCGTCACGCTGTTTGAAGCGGGCGACTACCTGGGCGGCCACACGAATACCGTGGATGTGACGCTGGATGGGCACACCGCCCCCGTCGACACCGGCTTCCTCGTCTTCAACGAGCGCACCTATCCCAATCTGATCGCGATGTTCGACGCACTTGGCGTCGCCTCGCACGCCAGCGACATGTCGTTCTCGGTGTCGATGGACCAGGGCCGCATGGAGTGGGCGGGTACCAGCCTGAACACCGTATTCGCCCAGCGCCGGAATGCGTTCTCGCCGACGTTCCTGGGCATGCTGGGCGATATCGTCCGCTTCAATGGCACGGCCCGCCGCAACCTCGCGCATGCGGACAACACGGGCTGCTCGCTTGGCGATCTGCTGGTGGCCGGCCACTACGGCCAGCCGTTCCGCCAGCACTACCTGTTGCCGATGGCCGCCGCGATCTGGTCGTGCGCCACGGCCGATGTCCTGCAATTTCCTGCCGCCACGTTCCTGCGCTTCTGCCTGAACCACGCGCTGCTGCAGATCAGCAATCGCCCGCAATGGCGCACGGTTGCAGGTGGAGGCCGCGAATACGTGCGACGCCTGGCGGCACAGCTCGACGATGTCCGCCTGCGCGCGCCCGTGCGTGCCATCCGGCGCGATGCGATCGGCGTCAGCGTGATGACCGACGATGGCACGTCGCAGTTCGACGCCATCGTGCTGGCCACCCATGCGCCCGACTCCCTGCGCATGCTGGTCGATCTCAGCGATGCCGAGCGCGACGTGCTGGGCGCCATACGCTACGCGCCCAACGTCGCCATCCTCCACACCGATCCCACGCTGCTGCCGCGCCGTCCGCGCGTGTGGTCCGCCTGGAATTATCTGGGCGGACGGCGCGACGAATCCTCGCGCGCGGTCTGCGTCAGCTACTTGGTGAACCAGTTGCAGCCGCTGCCGTTCCACACGCCGGTAGTGGTCACGCTCAATGCATTCCGCGAACCGGCGCCGGGCACGGAACTGCGGCGCTTTCACTACCAGCACCCGCTGTTCGATCTGCGCGCCATCGCCGCCCAACGCGCGCTGCCCGCGCTGCAAGGCCAGCGCCGCACGTGGTATGCGGGCGCGTGGACCGGCTACGGCTTCCATGAGGACGGCCTGAAGTCCGCACTGCGCGTCGTCGATGACTTCGGTGCGCTGCCAGCGTGGGGCAAGCCATGAAGCCCCACGCGTGGCTCCTCCATTGCCGCGTGATGCACGACCGCCTGCGGCCCGTGCGCAACCGCTTCGTCTATCCCGTCTTCTGCGTGCGTTTGAACCTCGACGCGCTGCCGCAGCTTGACCGCTGGTGGTTCGGCGTGGACCGGCCACGCATCGTCAGCCTGCGCACGCGCGACTACGGCCCGCGTGACGGCAGCGATCTTGCCGGCTGGATGCGCACGCGCCTGCGGGCGGCGAGGCTTCCGGACGATGGCGAGATTTGGCTGCAGACCTTTCCCCGGATCTTCGGATATGCGTTCAATCCCGTCAGCTTCTGGTTTTGCCACGACTGCGACGGCCAACTGCGCGCACTCGTGGCCGAGGTTAGAAACACGTTCGGCGGCCGCCACGCCTATCTGGTCACCGCGCCAGACCTCGGGCCTATTCACGAGCAGACCGTTCTGGGCACGCGCAAGTGTCTACACGTATCGCCGTTCAATGACGTGCGCGGGCACTACGCATTCCATCTGCGCGAAACGGACGAAACGTCCTTCGTGGGCATCGACTACTTCGACGACGCCAGCCTGCTGCTGCGCACGTCGATCGCCGGGCAGAAACAACCGCTGACGGGCGTGGCGATGCTCACGGCCCTGCTGCGCCAGCCGTGGCTCACGCTGTCCGTCACGCTGCGCATCCATTGGCAGGCGATTCGGCTTTGGGCGCGCGGTGTGCCGTTCCACGGCAAGCGTCCGCCGACGCAGCCCGCTTCCGCGCCCACGCCAGATTCGCCGCTCGACGATATTCGCCCATGATCCGCTCCTCCTTCGGGCTTCGCGCCCTGTCTCGTATCGGCGCCGGCGACATGCCACTGGCCGCCAGCGCATTCATGGCGATGCTGGGGCGCCTGACGACGGGGCATCTGGTCGTCACGCTGCCCGATGGCCGGGAATCGATCT
>Ga0137300_1036_pt1 | contig 53824 bp, 43 predicted proteins | sample RamsorwD2O_NANAE_FD_97190 | JGI IMG/M metagenome (GOLD analysis project Ga0137300, IMG submission 97190) | Mouse cecal microbial communities from Vienna, Austria - N-Acetylneuraminic acid amended with D2O_NANAE | ecosystem: Host-associated > Mammals > Digestive system > Large intestine > Cecum... | reverse complement strand
GCCGGCCGTCAGACCTGCAGTCAGCGTGCCGCAGGCATATCCGACGTGACGCTGGGGCACGTGTTCGGACACGAACACCCATGCGCCGGGGACTTCGCCGCCCACGGCGGCACCCTGCAGGATGCGCAGCACCAGCAGCGCCATCGGCGCCAGCAGGCCCACCGAAGCGTAGGTCGGCAGCAGGCCCATCAGCAGCGTCGGTACCGACATCAGCAGAATCGACAACGTAAACATTTTCTTGCGGCCGAGCAGGTCACCGAAGTGCGCCATGATGATGCCGCCTAGCGGGCGTGCCAGGTAGCCGGCCGCGAAGATGCCGAAGGTCTGCAGCATGCGCAGCCAGTCCGGCACGGATGCCGGGAAGAATAACTGGCCAATGACCTTGGCAAAGAAAACAAAAATAATGAAATCGTAGAACTCGAGCGCGCCGCCAAGTGCGGCAAGCGCGAGCGTCTTGTAATCCTGACCGGTCAGCGGGCGAGCGGCATGGCCGCCTTGCGCGCCCGAAGCCCCGGCAGTACTGCTGGAGGTGGACATGAAAAGACTCGCATGGATACATTCACATGCGAAGCGCGCAACACGGATGACGTGGAGGGGGACGGCCGAAGGGATAACAGCACGAACTGAGCGAACCGGAGGCCGGCGGGGTAAGCAGGCAGGCAGGCAACGGACGCTTCGCAAAGGCGTAACGATACCAGATCGGTCTGTCGCATCCCTGATTTTGTATAAATCGGATTACTAAATCGTCCTTTGCACTGCCATAATCCGTCTCCATAATGAAAAACAAGTGAAATCCGGGGCACAAAGCGCAGGCTGGCATGGGGCTGAGCCTGCGTGGGGTCGAACTACTCTGGGGTGACATGGCTTTCAAGGATTCCATCCAGGCCGCGACAGGGGCGGCCATGGCCACGCCTCGCAGACGCGTGGCCGTACGCGTCGCGGGTGGCGTGGTGGCCGCGCTGGCCGTATTCGGGCTGGCCGGCTATTTCGGTGGGCCGCCGCTGATCAAGTATCTGGTGGAGAAAAACGCCACCGAGGCGCTTGGGCGCAAGGTGACACTGGGCGAGGCGCATGTGAGGCCGTTCAGTCTGTCCGCCACGATCAACAATCTGACCATCTACGAACCCGACGGCAAGACGCCGATGGTGACGCTCGGCGAGGCCGAGGCCAAGACCTCGGCCGCATCGGTCTGGCACCTCGCGCCGGTCATCGATTCCCTTCATGTGGATGCGCTGTCCGTGCACGTCTTGCGCGATGCGAATGGCCGCATGAACTTTGCCGATGTGCAGGAACGCTTTGCCGCGCTGCCGCCGAAGCCGGCCGACGCCAAGCCCGCGCGATTCTCGGTCAGCAATATCGCGGTGACGAATACCAGCTTCGTCTATGAGGACAAGCTGCTCAATACCGTCCAGCGCGTGGAGAACTTCACGCTGACCCTGCCGTTCCTGTCAAACCTGCCCCACGACGTCACCCTGAACACGGCGCCGAGCCTGTTTGCGAAGATCAATGGGTCGCCGCTGGCGCTGGCTGGCACGATGCAGCCTTTCGCGGACAGCCGTGAAGCAAACCTCAACATCAACCTGGATGGGCTCGAGGTAGCGAAGTACATGGCGTTCGCGCCAAAGCTGAAGGATGCTGAAGTCAAGAGCGGGCTCGTGGATACCCGGCTCAACGTGGGCTTCCGTCAGGAAAAGGACAAGCAGGACCTGTACGTGTCCGGAACCATTGCCCTGCGCGACGCCGACGTGGTGACTCATGCGGGCGCGCCGCTGGTCAAGGCAGGACGGCTGGCGGTCGACCTCGATCGTGTGGAGCCGCTGGCCCACAAGGCGCACGTGAAGAGCATCGAACTGGACGGCTTCGGCTTGCTGGCAACCCGAGGCGCCGACGGCGCGCTCGATCTGGCGACGGCCTTCCTGCCGGAAGGTATGAAGACAGCGCCGGCCAAGGCTCCCGCAGCCGCACCGGCGACCGCCCCGGCCCCGGCCTCGGCGGTTGCCGCTTCGGGCGTGCAGGCTCCGCCCAAGGCCGAGGAGGTGCCGTGGTCCTACGCCGTCGACCGCATTGCGATCAAGGACGCGAAGCTGGGGTTTGTCGATGCGATGGCGCCCTCGGGGCCGGGCAAGCTGGACATCGGGCCCGTGAATGTCGATATCGCCAACCTGGCCAGCACCGGGGACAAGCCTGCCAAACTCGATGCCACGGTCACGATCGCCGATGGTCAGACCATCAAGCAGTCCGGGGAACTCGACCTCAAGAAGGGCACACTGAACGGCACGCTGGAAACTGCGGGCGTGCGCCCGCAAGGCTTCGCGGCGTGGTGGCCGCACGAGTTGCGCAGCCAGTTCGGTGATACCGGCATCAATGCCGAGCTGAATTACAAGATGGCGTGGTCGCAGCCGGTGCTCCAGTTCACGCTCGAGAAATCCCGGCTTGAGCTGTCACCGCTCTACGTGGCCACGCGCGAGCCTGTCAATCTGCCCGCTTCGGCTGGCAACGATGATCGCGCGACGAAAGCCGCGAGCCCGGCGCCGAAAGGCCGCGCGCAACGCGGCAACCGCGCTAGCCAGCGCGTGGCGGACACCGAGGGCGCCAATCTGCCGCTGCTCAAGGCTGACAAGCTCGTGCTGGATGACATCCAGCTCGACCTGGCCAAGCAGACGTTCGAAGCGGGGCAGGTATCGCTGGCCAAACCGCAGATCGCGGCAACGCGTGACCATAGCGGCCAACTGCTGGAGATGGCGCGGATCTGGGCCGTCGAATCAGCCGAATCCGCCGGCAAGCGGGCGCGTGCGCCGGCTGCGGCGACGGCCGCGACAAATGGCGGCGGCGCGGGAGCGCCGGGCTGGAAGGTGCGCGTCGGCAAGGTGGCGGTGGACGGCGGTTCCGCGCGCCTGGCGGACTATGAGCCGGCCGAGGCCAATCGCGGTCGCCCGGTCATTCACCAGTTCCGCAACATCGGATTCACCAGCGGCACCGTGACTTGGCCGCTCTCGCCGGGAGCGGTGCCGATGAAGCTGCACGCCGAAAGCGGGCGCAAGGGAGTGATGAACATCGACGGACAGGTCACGCCGACCGGTCCGGCCGCGCAATTGCAGCTCGATATGCGCGAACTCGACATCGCGCCGTTGCAGCCCTACATGGCTGACCGCTTCAACGCTGCGTTGCGCAGCGGGGCGCTGACGCTCAAGGGCAAGGTTGCCTACGAGGCGCCGGCCGGCAAGCCGATAGCGGTGCGATTCAATGGCAACGTGATGGCCGGTAACGTGCGTACGGTGGACCGTGTCACCGGCGACGACTTTCTGCGCTGGCGCTCGCTGGCCGTGAGCGGCATCGACTTCAACATGAACGATGCCAAGGGGCCGCTCCAGCTCGGGGTCAACAACGTGGCGTTGTCCGATTTCTACGCCCGGGTGATCCTGAACGCCAATGGCCGGCTGAACCTGCAGGACGTGATGGCGGGTGGCGCGGCAAAGGGCCAGCCAGCGCCGTCGACCAGCCTGACCCAGGCGAATCCGGCTTCGGCACCCGAAGCCAAGCCCGAGGCCAAGCCGGAGACGCCGGCCGCACCCGCGCAGGCAGCGGGGCCCAAGCCGGTTATCCGTCTGGGCGGTGTTTCCATCGACAAGGGGAACATCAACTTCTCGGACTTCTTCATCAAGCCGAATTACTCTGCCAACCTGACCGGCATGAAGGGGTCGATCTCCAAGGTCTCCACGGGGGATCCGACGCCGGCAGATCTGGTGCTGGATGGCCGGCTCGACGATGATGCTCCCGTCAATATCAGCGGCAAGATCAATCCGCTGGGCGAACAGCTCTTCCTCGATATCGCCGCCAAGGCGGACGGCGTGGAACTGACGCGTCTGACGCCTTACGCGGCCAAGTACGCGGGCTACCCGATCACCAAGGGCAAGCTGAACGTCGATGTGGCGTACAAGATCGAGAATGGCAAGCTCGATGCGAAGAACCACCTCTACCTGGACCAGCTCACGTTCGGCGACAAGGTGGACAGCCCCGACGCGGTCAAGGTGCCCGTGTTGCTGGCGGTATCGCTGCTCAAGGACCGCAATGGCGTGATCGACATCAACCTGCCGGTCTCGGGCTCCTTGTCTGATCCGGAGTTCAGCATCGGCGGTGTCATCCTGCGCGTGATCGTGAACCTGCTGGCCAAGGCGATCACCTCGCCGTTCGCGCTGATTGCCCATGCATTTGGCGGCAACGCGGAAGAGCTGGGTTATATCGAGTTCGCGCCGGGTTCTTCCACGTTGACCGACGACGCGCACAAGAAGATCGAGACCATCGGCAAGGCGCTCGCCGACCGGCCTTCGCTCAATCTGGAAATCAGCGGCCGGATCGACCCCGACACCGATGCCGATGGCGCGCGCCGCGTCTGGCTGAACCAGCGCGTCGCCGAAGCCAAGCAGCGTGATCTGCGCCGTTCGGCACAGGCAGGCGCGCAGGCGGAAGAGGGCGAGGGCGGCGAGCAGGGCGCCACGGTCACCGTATCGCCTCAGGAATATCCGAAGTACCTGGAAGCGGTGTACAAGCGCGAGTCGTTCAAGAAACCTCGCAACTTCATCGGCCTGACCAAGTCGCTGCCGCCGGCCGAGATGGAGAAGCTGCTGCTCGAACATGCGCCCGTGACCGATACGGAACTGCGCGCGTTGGCGGAGCAGCGGGCGTTGACGGTCAAGCAGGCGCTCGAGCGTGATGGCAAGGTGCCTAACGCCCGGCTGTTCCTGACCGCGCCGAAGCTCAACGCGGAAGGGATCAAGGACAAGGGCAAGCCCAACCGCGTCGATTTCTCGATCCGTCAATGATGGAACGCGTGCCGGCGTTTGAATGAAATGCTCGAACGCCGGCATGGAGACCGTCATCGAAAACCGCGTATCATGCGCCCCCGAAACTTGAATCGATAACGGGAGCGAGATGTGCAGCAGGAAGCAGTAGCCTACAAGACTTGGGTTTGCCTGATTTGCGGCTGGGTGTACGACGAGGAACTGGGCTTGCCCGAAGAAGGCATTGCCGCAGGCACGCGCTGGGAAGACATTCCGGACGACTGGCGCTGCCCGGAATGCGATGTGGGTAAGGGCGATTTCTCGATGATCGAGATCTGAGGTCAGGTCACGGCGCTTCGCGCTGGGTCGCCGGTCGACAGATGCCCGCGCGCCGTCGCTTTTGCGCGCAGCGCGTATAGCGCATCCGGTACGGGTGGCTGCAGCGCCACAACGCCGTGCCCACGGTCACGACCAGCAGCGCCACCATCACGGTGGCGAGCATAAGAAGAGACATCGCGCCTCCTTCTCGCCTGCAGCCGCTCTGGCCGTTCTGCCTAGCGGCGTACTCTCTCTAACTGGTGTCCTGTTCGATCGCCGATCGCTAGATCAGCAGTGGCAGGGCTTCCAGCACCAATACCCCAAGCAGGACTCCCAAGATCGCGCCGGCGCAACGGCAACTGATACGCAACGCCTTGGCCGCAACTGGAATCGCGCCCATCGCCAACAGGCCGACGAGTGCCATGGGGATCAGGAATACAAGATCGTGCGCCTGTAACTGAAGATGCAGCATGGCGGTCTCCTATCTTGTTTCTTTGTTCTTCCAGTATAGGCAGTGTGTGGCGAATACAAGGCTGTAGTGCTTGGGGTTGTCCCGTACTGTTTGCGTCATGTCATGCTCTGCCAAGTATCTCGCGCGAGACTTGGCCCGAAGCCGCTTGTACCGTTGACAGCGCACCTGGACGGTTTCCCACGCGGTTTTCCTGTCGTGTCAGCCGTATTGATGACGAGTGTCCTATGCTGGACGCACGGGGTCACCAAAGCAGACTGAAGCAGACTGGAGGACGCTATGGAACTACATATGCATTCGCACCACTACATGCGTCGCCTGCCGGACTGGACGGCGGCCGCCGTGTCCGGGCTCGCGGCCGGTGCGCTGCTGATCGTGGTGGAGATGTTCTGGTCGACGATGGTGGCCGGCGTTCACCCATGGGGCACCACGCGCATGGTTGCCGCAATCGTGCTCGGGCGCGATGTTTTGGAGAACTCGTTCTTCAGCGTCAGCACGGTCGCCGCAGCGTTGATCATTCACTTCGTGCTCGGCGCGATACTCGGCTGCGTGCTGTGCGCGATCATCGCGCCGTTCCAGCTCGATTCGAGCGTCGGCATGTCGCTACTGGTCGGGGCGGTATTCGGCCTGGTGGTGTACATGTTCAACTTCTACGTGATGACAAGCGCCTTCCCGTGGTTTGTCGACCAGCGTGGCTGGCATACGCTGGTCGGACACCTCATCTTCGGGATGGCCATCGCTATCTGCTACTGGAAGCTGGAGTCGCGCGACGTATCTCGTTAGATACTTGCCGTGAAATCCTGTACCGAATACATCATGTGCTGATGGTCTGATTGCGTCGCGCACTTTGCCACTACACGGGGCCGCGCGTGGCCACGATGGCGGATTGGGAAGTAAGCTTCCCCTCCGCCATTTTTTATTGTGGCCATGCGCGTCCTGGCGCACCGATATCGGCACGATGTCGCCTTGCCGTGACCTGAAACGATGCACTAGTCTTAATCCACCTGTGCAGACTGCGCATTCCTCGCGGCTTTTCGTCCGCGCGGAGGAGGGGGTCATGGCGATCGCCATCGCACTCGTCATCATTGTCGTTGCCTCGGTGCTCTTTCATTTCCTGAGCCCCTGGTGGGCGACACCGCTGGCGTCCAACTGGAAACAGATGGACGACACGCTGACCATTACCCTCGTCATCACCGGCCTGTTCTTCGTCGTCATCAACCTGCTCGTCGGATACATCGTCTGGCGCTTCCGTCATCGCGCGGGGCATCGCGCTGCCTATGCACCGGAGAACCCGAAACTGGAGCGCTGGCTGATCGGGCTGACCGCCGTGTGCATCATCGCGTTGCTGGCGCCGGGCCTGATCGTCTACGCGGAGTACGTGCGGCCACCACACGATGCGATGGTCATGGAGGTGGTGGGGCAGCAGTGGCAATGGGCGTTCCGCTTCCCCGGCAAAAGTGGCCAGCTCGGTACCACGGACCCCCGATTCGTCAGCGGCACGAATCCACTCGGCTTGAATCCCGATGATCCAAATGGACAGGACAACATACTCGTCATGGGGCCGGAGGTACACCTGCCGCTGAACCGGCCCATCAAGGTGCTCCTGCGCTCGAAGGACGTTTTGCACGATTTCTATGTGCCACCGTTCCGCGCGCGCATGAACATGGTGCCCGGCATGGTCACATCGTTCTGGTTCACGCCCACCAAGACGGGCCGCTTTGACATTCTTTGCGCGCAACTCTGCGGTCTGGGCCACTACAACATGCGCGGCCACGTCGTGGTCGAGGAGCAGGCCGCCTTCGACACGTGGCTTGCGAAGCAGCAGACGTTTGCGATGACGCTGGCGAAGGTCGCCGCTCCCACCGCTGTGCCGGCCGAAGGCGCCGCTGTGGCGGGCGCGTCGGCTAGTGCCGCCGATCTCGTGGCGCAGGGCCGCGCACTGGCGCAAAGCAAAGGATGCGTGGGATGCCATAGCGTCGATGGCAGCGTGGGTGTCGGCCCAAGCTGGAAGGGCCTGTACGGCAGCACGCAGACCTTCAGCAACGGCAGCAGCGCGACCGTGGACGATGCGTTCCTGAAGACGGAGATCGAGGACCCGCAGGCCCGCATCGTCAAGGGCTTCGGGCCGGTGATGCCCAAGTTGCCTGTTACCGATGCCGACGTGGTGGCGCTGTCGGCGTATATCCGTTCGCTGGGTGCCGGCGCAACGGGGGCCCCGCAGGCCGGCAAATAGCGGCCCGGCACACAGTCAGAAATCGGAGAGCGAAAGATGGCCTATGCCGATGATGCCGCCCACCACGGTCCACAGAGTTTCTGGACGCGCTACATCTGGAGCCAGGACCACAAGGTGATCGCCGTGCAGTACACGCTGGTCGCCATCGTGGTCGGGCTGATCGGCGTGACGTTGTCGAATCTGATGCGGATGCAATTGGGCTTTCCGGGGAGGTTCGATTTCATCGACGCCAATCGCTACTACCAGTTCGTGACGATGCACGGGATGATCATGGTGATCTACCTGCTGACGGCGCTGTTTCTTGGCGGTTTCGGCAACTACCTGATCCCGCTGATGGTCGGCGCGCGCGACATGGTATTCCCGTTCCTGAACATGCTCAGTTTCTGGGTCTACTTCCTGTCGGTGCTTGTGCTGCTCGCCAGCTTTTTCGTGCCGGGCGGACCCACTGGCGCGGGCTGGACGCTCTATCCACCGCAGGCAATCCTGCCCGGCACGCCAGGGCATGACTGGGGCATCATCCTGATGCTGGTGTCGCTGCTGATCTTCATCGTGGCGGCTACCATGGGTGGCCTGAACTACGTGACCACGGTGCTGCAGGCGCGTACCGAGGGCATGACGATGCTGCGGATGCCGCTGGCCGTTTGGGGCATCTTCATGGCGACGATTCTCGCACTGCTGGCGTTCCCGGCGCTGTTCGTCTCCGGTGTGATGATGCTGCTCGACAAGACGCTCGATACCAGCTTCTTTATGCCCGCAGTTGTCTCGATGGGGCAGCAGCTCAACTACAAGGGCGGCAGCCCTCTGCTGTTCCAGCACCTGTTCTGGTTCTTCGGTCATCCCGAGGTTTATATCGTCGCGCTGCCCGCGTTCGGGATCGTCTCCGATCTGATCAGCGTGCATTCGCGCAAGAGCATCTTCGGTTATCGCACGATGGTGTGGGCGATTCTGGCCATCGGTGTGTTGTCCGTGGTGGTGTGGGCGCACCACATGTTCGTGAGCGGCATGAATCCGTACTTCGGCTTCTTCTTCGCCACCACGACGCTGATCATCGCGGTACCCACCGCCATCAAGGTCTACAACTGGGTGATCACGCTGTGGCAGGGCGACATCCATTTCTCGGTGCCAATGCTGTTCGCCATCGCCTTCATCAGCACGTTCGTGATCGGCGGCCTGACGGGCCTGTTCCTCGGCAATGTCAGCGTGGACATTCCGTTGTCGAACACCTACTTCGTCGTGGCGCACTTTCATATGGTGATGGGCGTCTCGCCGATCCTGGTCGTCTTCGGCGGGATCTACCACTGGTATCCGAAAGTCACCGGACGCTTGCTCAACGACACGCTTGGCCGCATTCATTTCTGGATCACGTTCGTCGGCACCTACGCCATCTTCTTTCCGATGCACTACCTCGGTATTCTGGGGATGCCGCGGCGCTACTACGCGTGGCAGGGCTATGACTTCATACCCGAGTCCGCGCACACGCTGAACATGTACATCTCGATCGCAGCGTTCATCGTCGCGGCGGCGCAGTTGCTTTTCATCTTCAACCTCGCATGGAGCGTGCGGCGTGGACAGCCTGCAGGCGCCAACCCGTGGCGTGCCGCCTCGCTGGAATGGCAGACGCCGCAGACGCCGCCGGCGCACGGCAACTGGGGTGCGCATCTTCCCGTGGTCTATCGCTGGGCCTACGCGTACAGCGTGCCGGGTGCGAAGGAGGACTTCATTGCGCAGAATGCGCCGCCAGACGCAGGTGGGAGCGAACCTGAGCCACACGCGAGAAGGGGGGCCGTGGCATGAAAGCCGAATCGTTCGCGGTGGATACGGGTGGCGGCGTCTTCCGGGCTTCGCGTGAAGCACCCGGAGGCGGCCCCGCCGGTGGCGACGCCTTGCATGGACATGGGGCCCGCACCCCCGGCAGCTTAGGGTTGTGGGTATTCATGGGCGTAGTCACGGCGCTGTTCACCTTGTTTCTGGCCGCCTACATCATGCGCATGGACAGTCCGGACTGGCAGCGCATTGCGCTGCCGTGGCAGGTGTGGTTGTCCACGGCCGTGCTCGCCGCCGCGTGTGTGGCGATGGAGATCGCCAGGCGGGCGGCGCACTCGGGCCGCATGGTGAGAGCACGTCATGCGTTTCGCCTTGGGGGGATGGGCGCCGTGGCGTTCGTTGGCGTGCAGTTGTGGGCGTGGCAGGCGCTGTACGCGGTTCACGTCGTTCCCGCGAACAATCCGGCGGGCAGTTTCTTCTACCTGCTCACGGCCATGCACGGTCTGCACATGCTTGGCGGGCTGGTGGCCTTCGCGTTTGTGGCGGTGGATCGCGGTAGTGGCACGCGCACGGTGACGCGTATCGGGCTGTGCGCGCGCTATTGGCACTTCCTGTTGGCGGTATGGGTCGTGTTGCTCGGCGCGCTGGGCTGGCTTACGCCGGAGCTCGTCGCGTACATCTGTGGCAGGTCTTGACGGAGAGCGCCCATGCATTCCCAAGTTCCATCTTCGGCAGGATCGCATCCGGAAGCCTGGAATCCGCCGGGCGGCTTCAGGGGCCTCGTCGCTGATTGGTCATCCGACCAGCGCGCATTCAAGGTGTCCTGGGGCAAGGCGATGATGTGGATTTTCCTGCTTTCCGACACCTTCATCTTCAGTTGCTTCCTGATCGGCTACATGACCGTGCGCATCTCCACCACAGCGCCATGGCCGGACACCAGCAAGGCTTTCGCCGAGAACATCGGCGGTCATACGCTACCGCTGATCCTGATCGCAATCATGACCTTTGTGCTGATCACCAGCAGTGGCACGATGGCGATGGCCGTGAATTTCGCCTATCGTCGCGAGCGACGTCCCTGCGGCCTGCTGATGCTGGCGACCGCTGCGCTCGGGGCGACGTTCGTCGGTCTGCAGGCGTTCGAATGGACCACGCTGATCGTGCACGAGGGCGTGCGGCCCTGGGGCAATCCAATGGGGGCCGCGCAATTCGGCTCCACGTTCTTCATGATTACCGGCTTCCACGGCTTTCACGTGACCTGCGGCGTGATCTACCTGCTGACGATCGCCAGCAAGGTCGTGCGCGGGCACTACGAACCAAGCGGCAACTACCAGGTCGTGGAGATCGCCGGCCTCTACTGGCACTTCGTCGATCTGGTCTGGGTCTTCATCTTCGCGCTGTTCTATCTCTGGTGAGGGCGACCATGGCATCGACACCCATCACTCCGGCCCCCGAAGCGTCCGAGGCGGCCCACGGTGGCCACGGCAAACAGGAACATCCTATCGGCCTGTATCTGAAGGTCTGGGGACTGCTGTTCGTGCTCTCCACGATGTCCTATCTGGTGGACTACTTTGGGTTCACGGGATACCTGCGCTGGTTCCTGATTCTGCTGCTGATGATCTTGAAGGCCGGCCTGATCGTCAGCGTATTCATGCACATGGCATGGGAGCGCATGGCGCTGATCTGCGCGATCCTGATCCCGCCGCTGTGCCTGCTCGTGCTGGTATTTCTCATGGCGGCAGAAGCGGATTACACTTTCCTGACTCGTGGCGTGTTTTTCCACTGAAGTCGCATGATGGAATGCGATGGGGCGCCGCGCAACCCGATCGAGGACTCCGCCGCCCATGCACGCTGCTACCGAAAGCATCCTGATCTACAACCACGGCCGCGATCCCGAGCGGCTGACGATGAAGCTTGCGGCGATCGCAGCCGACCCGTTCGCTTTCTTCCGAGGCACCAACCACCTGTACGCGGCGTCGCTCGAGCGCGAGGCCGGGCTGCTCGATGCGCCTTGCACCTATGTGTGTGGCGATCTCCATGTGGAGAACTTCGGCACGTTCAAGGGTGACAACGGACTTGTGTACTTCGACCTGAACGATTTCGACGATGCCATGTTGGCGCCGCTGACGGTCGACGTTATCCGCATGTTGTCGAGCGTGCTGGTGGCCGGAGAGAGCATTGGCCTGTCGGAAGCCGATGCCCGCACGGCCTGCGCACAGATGCTGTCGGTCTACACGGCCATGCTGCGTGCGGGCAAGCCGCGCTGGCTGGAACGTGCGACGGCGAGCGGTCTAGTGGCCACGCTGCTACGGCAGGTCAAGCGCCGCAAGCGCGGCGCGCTGCTGAACGCGCGTACGGAGATGCGTGGCGGGCGGCGGCGTTTGAAGTTCGACGGCCATGCGCTGCGCGCGGACAAGATGCAGCGTGAACGCGCTTCCGAAATTCTGGGGATCTACTCGAAGCAGGAACATCACGGTCATCGCTTCGTCGCAGAAGACTCGGCGCGACGCGTGGCGGGTGTGGGTAGCCTGGGGCTTGAACGCTACGTCGTGCTGGCGCATGAGCGTGACATGCAGGCAAGTCAGCGGCTTATCGATATCAAACGCGCGGCACCGAGCGCCTGGATCGGGATGCGCTCACGCGGCCAACCGCGCTGGGGCAGCGATGCGCAACGCGTGGCGACCATCCAGCAGATCATGCAGGCCGCATCGCCCGCACTGTTCTCATACGTGCCGCTGGGCAAGGCTTCGTACCTGGTCAAGAGCTTGCAACCGAGCACCGACCGCGTGAATCTGGAGCACTGCCGGGACAAGACTGTGTTGCAGGACGTGTTCGCCACGATGGCGCGTGCCGCAGCCTCGGCCCATCTGCGTGGCTGTGGCCATCAGGCGGCGGATCGTGTCGAGCAGTTGCAGGATTTCGCCGCAGGTGGGCGCTGGCAATCCACTGTGCTGCGGCTGGCAAAGCACGGGCGCGATGTTTCGCTCGCGCAGTGGAAGCAGTTCCGGGAGGACTATGCGAAGGCGCGGGGGAAAGGCGCCTGATCAACTGAGCAGCTAATCAACTGAGCGGTTGTTCGGTTGTTCCCCTCTCACATTGCATGTGAGAGGGGAGAACCCAGCGAATTACGCCATCAAACCTGGGTAATAAACTTGGTCACCAGATAACCGTCGAAGGTCTCCTGGCCACCTTCGCTGCCGATACCCGAATCCTTGATGCCGCCAAACGGGGTCTCGGCCAGCGCCATGCCGAAGTGGTTGATGTTGACCATGCCGGCTTCAAGTCCGTTCGATACAAGGTTGGCCGTCTTCAGAGAGTTGGTGAAGACATACGAGGCCAGGCCGAACGGCAGGCTGTTGGCGCGACGCAGCACTTCTTCCGCATCCTTGAAGCGCGTGACCGGGGCTACCGGGCCGAACGGTTCATCGACCATCAGCTTGGCATCGTCGGGCAGGTCCGTGACGACGGTCGGCGCGAAGAAGAAGCCCTTGTCTCCGATGCGTGAGCCGCCGGCGACGATCTTGCCGCCGCGATGGCTGGCATCGTCCAGGAACTGCTCCATCGATGCGATTCGGCGCTCGTGTGCGAGCGGGCCCATCTGGGTGCCGTCGTCCAGGCCGTTGCCGACCTTGATCGAGCCGATGACCTCAGTGAAGCGCGCCAGGAACTTGTCGTAGGCCTTTTCCTGAACATAGAAGCGCGTGGGCGATACGCAAACCTGGCCGGCGTTGCGCAGCTTGAAGCGGGCCAGCATTTCGGCGGCCGGTTCGATGTCTGCGTCGTCAAACACCAGCACGGGCGAGTGGCCGCCCAACTCCATCGTCACGCGCTTCATGTGCGCGCCGGCCATCGCGGCAAGCTGCTTGCCCACCGGTACCGAGCCGGTGAAGGAGATCTTGCGCACGATCGGTGATTCGATCAGATAGGTCGAAACTTCGCTCGGCACGCCCCATACGATATTCAGCACGCCCGGGGGCAGGCCTGCATCGTGGAACAGACGGGCCAGCGCCACCACGGCGCTCGGGGAGTCTTCCGGACCTTTCAGGATCAGCGTGCAGCCGGCGCCCAGCGCAGCCACGATCTTGCGGATGGCCTGGTTGAACGGGAAGTTCCAAGGCGTGAACGCGGCGCAAACGCCGATCGGCTCGCGCACCACGATCTGGCGCACCGCCGGGTTGCGCGGCGGAATCACGCGGCCGTAGATACGGCGACATTCCTCGGCGTGCCATTCGGCATGTTCGGCGCAGATCATCACCTCGCCCACGGCTTCGGCCAGCGGCTTGCCCTGGTCCAGCGTGATGTCGCGGCCGATTTCCTTGGCGCGGGTACGGGTCAGTTCTGCCACGCGGCGCAGGATCTGCGAGCGTTCCAGCGGCGACGTTTTCTTCCAGGTTTCGAAGGCGCGCTGCGCGGCAGCCAGCGCACGATCCAGGTCGGCAGTGGTGGCGTGTGGCAGCTTGCCGAGCAGTTCCTGCGTCGCCGGGTTTATGACGTCCTGCTCGCGGCGGTCGCCTCCCTTGATGAATTCTCCATCGATGTAGAGGGCGAGATCCTGGTACATGCCTGTCTCCTGAAGGAAATGGACGGCGCAGCGAAAGGGGCGCGCCGCGGGTGGTCGAAGAATGAAAGCGCAAGCTTAACGCTTTGGACGGAAGTCCGCACTGGCAGACTTGCGGGCGATTATCGCCCTGCCGCAACGGTCATGTGCACGGCGGCTGGCATGGTGCCCAGCCAGGGACTAGACTGACACGTTCGCAACCCTCGCACTGCTGCGGTGCGGAAAAACCTGTCCCAATGAAGCCTGACGCCAGACTGACCACCGGCCCGATCGGCCGCACGCTGCTGATGTTCTCGCTGCCGGTGCTTGGCAGCAACATCCTGCAGTCGCTCAACGCCTCGATCAATTCGGTCTGGGTTGGCCGATACCTTGGCGAGGCGGCGCTCACGGCCACGTCGAACGCCAACATCATTCTGTTTTTCCTGCTCGGTGTGGTGTTCGGGATCAGCATGGCCAATACGATCATGATCGGCCAGGCAGTCGGCGGACGCGACATCGAAGAGGCGCGACGCGTGGTGGGCACCAGCACCACGTTCTTCGTAGGCCTGTCGGTGCTGGCCGCCGTGCTGGGCTTTGTCTTCACGCCGCATATCCTGGCCGCGATGCATACGCCGGACGATGCCACGCCGCTGGCCATCATCTACCTGCGCATCATCTTCATCGCGCTGCCGTTCATGTACTTCTACAACTTCGTGATGATGACGCTGCGCGGCGCCGGTGACTCGCGCACGCCGTTCTACTTCATGTTGCTGTCGGTGGTGCTGGACGTTGTGCTGAATCCCGTGCTGATCTTCGGGGTAGGCCCGATTCCCCCGCTCGGCATCGCGGGCTCGGCGCTCGCCACGCTGATTGCGCAACTGACCAGCCTGGCGGCGATGATCGGGTTGCTGTACCGGCGCAGGCACTTCCTGCTGCTGCACCGGGAGCAACTTGCGCTGCTCCGGCCGGACATGGCGATCCTGCGCGCGCTGGTGATGAAGGGGCTGCCGATGGGCCTGCAGATGGTGGTGATCTCGTCGTCGGCCATCGTGATGATGTCGCTGGTCAATACGTACGGCTCGCGGACGACCGCGGCCTACGGTGTGGCATCGCAGCTCTGGACCTATGTGCAGATGCCGGCCCTGGCGGTTGGCGCCAGTGTGTCATCGATGGTCGCGCAGAACGTGGGGGCAGGACTGTGGGTGCGTGTGGCGCGTGTCACGCAGGTTGGCATGCTCTTCAACGTGTTGATGACCGGCGCGCTGGTGGCGCTGGTCTATGTATTTAATCGTCACTCGCTTGGTCTGTTCCTGGGGGAGGACAGCGTCGCGATCGAGATTGCTCAGCACATCAACAACGTGGTGCTGTGGTCGTTCATCCTGTTTGGCTTCACCATTGTCGTGTTCGGCGCCGTGCGCGCCACGGGCGCCGTCATGGCGCCGCTGGTCATTCTGTTCGTGTCGATGTGGCTGATCCGGCTGCCGTTCGCGTGGCTGCTCGGCCCGCACATCGGCGCCGAATCGATCTGGTGGAGCTTCCCACTCGGCTCGGTGGTGTCGGTGCTGCTTTCGTTCGGCTACTACCGATATGGCAATTGGCGCCGCAGCCATATCCTGCCGGTCGCGCCACATCCGGAAGCGGTGGGGAATGCACCCGACACCAGCATGGGCGTGCCATGCGAGGATGCCGATGCGGGCGCGGAAGCCGATGCGGGAGTCGCACGACAACCTTCCTAATGCATCCAGACAGGTTTCTGAATGTATGGATGAGAGACATTTGATCATGTCGCTTACGCACCGCCCAGCGGTGTAAGCAAGTCGAAAGCTGCGCGGCATCCTTTGCCGCGCAGTGCCGCGCCAATCCGCGTTCTTCCCTTTCAAACACCTTTCCACACCGTCTTTCATTTAACTTTCAGTGGTGCATTCGGTTGCCCACTGAATACGTCACAACGTGATGGAAATGAAAAATCGACGCGAGCGCTGAGGATTGGGGGATACCCTACACCCCAGACAAATGAAAGGAGCCTGAAAGTTCCCGACTCTACTGTTCGCTGCGATGAACGTGTCGAAGTTGATACGTTCGCCGTGGAGATACCCCAGAGCCGGTGTGTCGCACGGTGCCGCAATTCACAACCTTGAGGAGAATCGTTTTGCGCATACGCAGCCAAAAGGACTTTGCCTCCGGCCTGATGTTTATTCTGGTCGGTCTGGGCTTTTCCTTCGTCGCGCGCGGCTACAGCATGGGGACGGCCGCCAAGATGGGCCCCGGTTACTTTCCGTTCCTGCTTGGCCTGGTACTGGCCATTCTGGGCGCGCTGGTGTTGATGGGGTCGATATCGTCAAAGGGTGAAGAAGATCAACTTGCCCGCTGGGACCTGAAGACGCTTCTGTGGATTCTCGGTTCCGTCGTGCTGTTCGGCCTGTTGCTCAAGCCGCTCGGCATGGTGCTGTCGGTGTTCGTGCTGGTGATGGTGTCGTCGATGGCCAGCCATGAGTTCAGCTGGAAGGGTGCCCTGCTCAACAGCGTGGTGCTCGTGCTGATCGCCCTGGGCGCCTTCGTGTACGGCATCAACCTGCAGATGCCGGTCTGGCCTGCCTTCATTACCGGCTAAGGAGTCGCCCGAAATGGAATTGTTTGACCATCTTGCCCTGGGCTTCTCCACGGCATTGTCGCTGCAAAACCTCGCGTACGCGTTCCTGGGCTGCGTGCTCGGGACGCTGATCGGCGTGCTTCCGGGCCTTGGGCCTCTGGCAACCATCGCCATGCTGCTGCCGGTGACGTACTCGCTGCCGCCGGTGGCCGCGCTGATCATGCTGGCCGGTATTTACTACGGTGCGCAGTATGGCGGTTCGACCACCGCTATTCTGGTGAACCTGCCGGGCGAATCGTCGTCGGTGGTGACCACGATCGACGGCTACCAGATGGCACGTCGTGGCCGCGCTGGTGTGGCGCTGGCTACTGCTGGCCTTGGTTCGTTCTTCGCTGGCTGCGTGGCCACGCTGATCCTGGCTGCGTTCGCTACGCCGCTGTCGGAACTGGCGTTCAAGTTCGGTCCCGCCGAGTACTTCTCGCTGATGGTGCTGGGCCTGATCGGCGCCGTGGTGCTGGCTTCGGGCTCGCTGCCGAAGGCCGTGGCGATGATCGTGCTGGGTCTGCTGATGGGCCTGATCGGTACCGACGTGAACTCGGGCGCCGCGCGCTTCTCGTTCGACGTACCTGAACTGACCGACGGCATCGACTTCGTGGCACTGGCCATGGGTATGTTCGGCTTCGCGGAAATCATCGCGAACCTCGAGCAGAAGGAAGCCCGTGAGACGTTCACGAACAAGGTCACGAACCTGTGGCCGACCAAGGAAGACTTCAGGCGCATGATTCCGGCGGTGCTGCGTGGCACGGCGCTGGGTTCGGCACTGGGTATCCTGCCGGGTGGCGGTGCTGCGCTGGCTTCGTTTGCGGCCTACTCGCTGGAAAAGAAGACGTCGAAGTACGCTCACGAGTTCGGCAAGGGCGCGATCGAAGGCGTGGCAGGTCCGGAATCGGCCAACAACGCCGCTGCTCAGACCTCGTTCATCCCGCTGCTGACGCTGGGCATTCCGCCCAACGCCGTGATGGCGCTGATGGTCGGTGCGATGACGATTCACAACATCCAGCCTGGCCCGCAGGTGATGAGCAGCAACCCCGCGCTGTTCTGGGGCCTGATCGCTTCGATGTGGATCGGCAACCTGATGCTGATCATCCTGAACCTGCCGATGATCGGCGTGTGGGTGAAGCTGCTGACCGTGCCGTATCGCTTCCTCTACCCGGCGATTCTGGTCTTCTGCTGCATCGGCGTGTACTCGGTGAACAACCAGACGTTCGACGTGTTCATGGCTGCTGCCTTCGGCGTGATCGGTTACCTGTTCCTGAAGCTGAAGTGCGAACCGGCACCGCTGCTGCTGGGCTTCGTGCTCGGACCGATGATGGAAGAGAACTTCCGCCGCTCGCTGCTGCTGTCGCGTGGTGACTTCACCGTATTCGTGACGCGTCCGCTGTCGATGGGCCTGCTGATTGCTGCTGCCGCACTGGTGGCCGTGGTGGCACTGCCGTCGATCAAGGCGAAGCGCGAAGAAGCGTTCCAGGAAGAGTAATCCTGACGACAAGCGCCGGCGTCACGCCGGCGCGAACCGAGTAAGCTTTCGGGGGTGCCAAAAGCGCCCCCGTTTCTTTGAAGCACTGAAAGGACTGCCCGACTGCGCTGCAGTCATGGGCTGCGCACGATGATTCGATTCTCCGCACCGCTAGTTGCGTTGCCTGCGCCCATGAAAACGCCATCGCTCGATCGTATCGTTTCCAGGCTTTATATCCTCCGGCTTGTCCAGGCCAGTCCATCCACGGTATTCAACCTGATGGAGCGGCTGCGCGAGCGAGGCATCGACAAGAATATCCGCGCGCTGCGCCCAATCCTGCGTAGCCTGATGATGGCGCGATCCATTACCGCCGAACTTGTCGAGGGAAATGGCCGCGTCTACAGCATCACGGATGCGGGACGGGCCGAGCTGGACGCCTACCTCGCCCATCTCAACGTCCTTCAGGACGACATGAGCGATACAGTCGAATAAACCAATGCAAATGCCGGTACGTTGCCTGGAATGAGGCGCGGTACCGGCATTGTCACGTATGCATTGTCAGCATCAGGGTTTCACGAACGAGGCATTCATCAATGTCGCTAGCTTCGTTCACGAGAGATGAGATGCGCGCCGGCGCGCAGCATGAAAAAGCGCCGTGGCAGCGTCTCGATGGAAACGCTGCCACGGCGCCGGGCTGGCAAACTACGCTGGTGCGTCAGAGCTTTTCGAATGCCGCGTTCAGCTTGACCCTGTCGACGATTGTGTCGCCGGCACCGTTGACGGCATGCACGTCGAGCAGCTTTACGGCGTCCTTCATCGTGTAGCGGCCGGCCGGCAACGCGGTGTTGTCGTTGGCATGAACCCAGATATAGAGGTGCTGTAGGTTGTCCTTGAGCAACTCCGGCTGGGTCCAATAGTTCGCCGGGCTCAGGCGATAACCATTAGAGGTCGTGTTGACGGCGCGCGAAGCCCGGAATACCACGACGCGTTGATTGCCGTCCGGTCCGTTCATCAGCACTTCAAGCCGCATTGGCGCGTCCTTGGGGTTCCCAACGGGAGTCGTCAGACCAAACGAAGGCCGCCCGGCGACGAAATACAGTTGCGACGCGTCATCCGGATGCCAGGCGATATCGATACTCTCTGTCTCGCATGTCTGAGTCGTGCATAGCTTGCTTACCATTGCCGTACGCGCTTCTTGCCGGGAATCACCGCCCCGAGTCACGACCGCGGGCATGGAGGTGGGCATCGTGATGGCCTGGGTAGACAGGAGTGTGTCAGCGGAGGTCAGCTCACGGAAATCGTTTGCCGCGTACGGTAACTGCAAGCGGTACAAGGATACTTCGACAGGTTTGTCGGCAATCGGAAGGTTGAACGAGAAAAAGAATACGCGGTCCGGGGTAGGCGGTGTTGTGGGGATGACGAAGACTCGGTGGCTGCCATCCACGTAGCGGACCCGTGCCGCGTACCTTGCCCCTCTGTAGTTTTTGGAATTGGTGCCGGCTTCTTCCATGACAAAGGTGTTCCCGCTGGTCGCGAACATCGGCGGGAAGAGTATGCTGGCGCTCTGATTCTCGCTGGATGACAGCGAGCCGATTACAGTAACCACCGGAACGCCCATGCGATCCGGTTTCAATTGATACCCCGCACCTGGCCAGTCTGGCGTGACGGGAGCATAAGTTCGTGTCGTGTTATCCCAACGGTAGAAACCAGGGTTTCCGGCCACGGTCCGCAGGGTTGGTGTGGAATCCAGCCGCTGCTGGATCGCGCGCGTGTTGTAGTTTGTGTAAGGAGAGAAGCAGCTCTGACTGTCGGCAGGCTCTATATAGTCGGGCATTTTCTTGTGCTGGAGCTGTGGATCAAACCGGCCGCGCGGTGGCTTGTCTGACGACGGCATGGTAAAGCCATCGGTGGCCGCATACCACGTTCGGAATACGCCGCGCGCGGTATCGAATGGTTGCGGGTGCGAGGCGGACCATATGAGATCCTCGGGATCCTCGTCACTGAACCCCTGGCGGATTGGGCCCAAGCCTACGACGCGGCCTAGTGCAGAGTTCATAGCACCGCTACATTCGTTGTTCCATCGGATCTGAGTCGAGCCAGCGATGGCGGGATTAAAGCCGAAGACGTTCTGGAGATTTCCGTCGAGGTCCTTGTAGCGTCCTTGAGAAAGGACGGCTCCATAGGCAAGCGGCGACGCCTGAACCGTATTGTGGAAGAGATCGGTCACCGGAAAACCGCGTCCGGTGTTTGCCTTCTCCACCATGATGTTCGCGGCCCATGCCGTGTTCCCGGTTGGGCTGACCCCAGAGACCGGTATCTGCCTCAGTGAATCAAACCTCCTTGGGGGGGCCATCATGATGACGCTGTTCCAGCGTGCAGGCAGATAGTCGACGACGGATATTCTGCTTATCGGCATGCGGGCGTAGATTTCGTCGGCGAGCCTGTCCGAATCGAGGGTATCAGCATTCGAATTGGCATCCTCCCAGAACAGTACCTTGGTTCGTGTGTATGTGAACTCCGATGGACCCGCCAGTGGGGGAAGGCCATTCGTTACGCGGTATGCGTAGATCTGTTTTTCATCGTGGCGCAGCTCGTCATAGCCAACGGTTAGTTGGACATCGGCCTTCATCCACCCGGTGGGCATCTGCGTGCTCCATGCCTGTGTGCTGTAGCGTGGCAAGGTGTCCTGGGTAAGCCTGTCTTCCGCATAGCCATTCAGGCCGGCGGGCTTCTTCAGGAAGAGACGTCCCATCGATACGCCGTTCAGCGTCGCTTCGACAAATACTTCTTGATCATTGCTGATGGGCTTGGTCGGCGTAAACAGCAGGAGCGTGCTGCGGCCTTCGACCAGGCGTGGTGCGATACGCGTTTCGTTCTGCCCCACGACACTGGTTTGCCCGTATTCGAGCGCGCCGGCCAAGTCGAAAGTCGTGCGTGGGTATCCAGGCGTTGGTGTTGGTGTTGGTGTTGGCGTTGGCGTTGGCGTTGGTGTCGGGGCTGGTGCAGGTTGCGTGCTGCCCGATGACGGGCCGCTGTCTCCACCGCCCCCACATCCGGCCAGCGCCGCAAGGGCGAAAGCCGATGCGGCTGCAATGCGAAGGAGTTCCGAGCGAGGCCGGCGAAGCGTTGAGCCCCTGGAAGCTGGCGATGCTGAAGCGGAGTTTCGTGAATGATGGTTATATTTCATTGCTCGCGTATATTGGGTGTAAATAATATTGCTTTTGTTATTTATTATTTACGATTGAATTAAATGATTAACTTCACCAATAATTTTAGCTGGGCAATGGTATTGCTTCGAGGCTCATTTTTTGCTCTGAAGCAAATAGGTCTATTATTGTGATTTTTGGAGAAAATGCTATTTACATGGTGCGCTGATATTGATAATCGCCGCGCGAGGGAGAATATCGACTTGAGGGGGATAGCTCGCCTCGATATTAGAAGGCGGCGCGCAAAGACGGCGCTTAATGCGGGGAAAGGAGGGAGTTGAACCTAAGAAATATCCGGTACGGCATCGCATCGGGTCATCCGCCGGGGAAGCGGGGGCGATGGCTACCGGACGCATCGGAATGCCGATGCGTCTCAAGGCGTTGACTTGTCGCGTCCCAGGCGAGGATCTACGTTGGCTTCGGCCGTGGAAACAAAAACTGGATGCCCAGGAAGCCGACGATTCGGAACTACGCCATCACTACCTGGTTTCGTCCATTACGCTTGGCCTGATAGAGGCCCGCATCGGCAGCCTCTATCAGCCGGCTGAAATCGGCATCGCCTCCGGGCACGATCACCGCGCCGCCGATACTGACCGTGACAAATCCGCCAGTTGGGGAGCAGGCATGCGGAATCCGCAGCGTCTCGATCGCGCGCCTGACCTTCTCGGCCAGCAGTCGTGCGCCGCCGGGCGATGTGGCCGGCAGGATCATCGAGAATTCCTCGCCGCCGAAGCGCGCGGGCAGGTCCGCCGGGCGCGCGCAGTTCTCGCGGATCACGGCGGCCACGCGGCGCAGTACCTCGTCGCCCGCCACGTGGCCGTAGGTATCGTTGTAGCCCTTGAATGCGTCGACGTCGATCATCAGTAGCGCGAGCTGGGTCTGTTCGCGCTGGGCGCGTTTCCATTCCGCGCCCAGGTACTCGTCGAAGTAGCGCCGGTTCGACAGGGAGGTCAGTCCGTCGGAATTGGTCAGCCGCTGCAGTTCGAGATTGGTCTCGAGCAATTGCTGCTGGCTTTGGCGCAGCGCCCGATATGCCTCGTCACGTTGCAGCAGGTTCAGGTAGGAGCGAGAGTGGTAGCGGATACGCGCGATCAGCTCGATCGAATCCGGCAGCTTGACCAGATAGTCGTTGGCGCCGGCCGCGAAAGCCGCACTCTTCATGGTGGGCTCTTCCTTCGTCGACAGCACGATGATCGGAATATCGCGCGTGGCGGCGTTTTCGCGGTAGCGGCGCACCAGCGTCAGCCCATCGGTGCCGGGCATGACCAGATCCTGCAGGATCACAGTGGGCTTGGTACGCTCGGCCACCGTCACGGCCTCCTCGGGCTGCGAGCAATAGTGGAAGTCGATATCGGATTCGCTGGCCAGCGCGCGCCGGATAGCCTCGCCGATGATGGCCTGGTCGTCAACCAGCAGCACCATCGCCGGGTATTCATGGGTGGCCGCCGCATCGGCCGACTTGAGTTGTCTGGGCATTATTCGCCTCCTGTTCTTTTCTCTTACCGCCGGCCACCGCCACACGTCATGACTAGTCGCGGCGCGATCTTCTGCAGTGGCAGGATCTCACTCGCCGCGCCAAGCGTGGCCGCCGCCTTGGGCATCCCGTAGACGGCGCTCGTGGCCTGATCCTGCGCGATGGTCTGGAAGCCGCGTTCACGCATGGCCTTCAGGCCTTGCGCCCCATCGCGTCCCATGCCGGTCAGCAATACTCCGATTGCTTCACCGCGCCAGTGTTCCACCACGCTTTCAAAAAACACATCGATCGAAGGGCGATACAGGTAGTCGCAAGGCTCGGGGGTATAGATGAGGCGTCCCGAGCTGGTCAGGCGCAAGTGATCGTTCGTGCCAGCCAGCACCACCGCGCCGGCCTGCGGCACCTCTCCAGCCCGGGCAAGGCGCACCGGCAGTTGGCACTGCGCGTCGAGCCACTCGGCCATGCCCTGGGCGAACGCTTCGTCGACATGTTGGACGGCGACGACCGCCGCGCCAAAGTCGGCCGGCAACGCGCCGAGCAGTGTGGCCAGCGCGGCCGGGCCACCGGCCGATGCGCCAATCGCGACCAGCCGGGGCGCGGTGGGCGTCGGCGTGGCCGCCGCGAGCGGATGGGGCGCCTGCGCGCGTCCGCCAAGCAGGCGCGCGATGTTTCGGATCTTTCGCAATAGCGGGCCGGCCGCGAGCTTGGTGTCGGAGTCGGTAAGCGTCGGGGTGTCTACAGCATCGATCGCACCGTGCCCCATGGCATCGAACACCTGGTTCGCGTTACGGCCGAGGTCCATGGTCACCACGACGATCGCACACGGCGATTCGGCCATGATGCGCCGTGTGGCTTCCACGCCGTCCATGACCGGCATTAGCAGGTCCATCAGGATCAGGTCGGGGGTCTGAGTCGCGGCCATCCGCACGGCTTCCTCGCCGTCGCCGGCGATCCAGGCGATCTCAAGCGTGGTGTCCAGCGCAAGCGCGCGCCGCAACGCGGCAACAGCCAGCGCGGAATCATTGACGATGCCGATTCTCATGAGCGTGCCTCGCCGATCAGGTCACGTACCGCGTCGAGCAGCGCGGTATCGTGGAAGCTGCCTTTGGCCAGATAGTAATCCGCGCCAGCCTGCAGGCCGCGCTCGCGATCCTGCTCGCGGTCCTTGTAAGAGACGATCATCACGGGCAGATGCGTCAGGCGGGCATCGCTACGTATCCGGCTGACGAGTTCAATGCCGTCCATGCGCGGCATGTCGACGTCGGTGATCACCAGATCGAACGATTCCGCGCGCAGCACGTTCCATCCGTCCATGCCGTCCACCGCGACGGCCACGTCGTAGCCGCGTCCGCTCAGCAGCTTGCGCTCCAGTTCCCGCACGGTCAGCGAGTCATCCACCACCAGCACGCGCTTGCGTCGCGTCTGGGCGGCTTCCTCGCCGCCATGGCGCACCCGTTCGATGCGGCCATCGGAGACGAGTTTTTCCACCGACCGCAGCATGTCCTCGACGTCGAAGATCAGGACCGGCGTGCCATCGTCGGTCAGGCTGCCCGCCGCGATGTCCTTGATCTTGCCGAGGGCTTGCGCGAGTGGCTGCACCACCAGCAATCGCTCGCCGATCAGGCGATCCACTGCGATGCCATACACACGATCCTGCTCGCCGATGACGACCACGGGAACGGTATCTCCATCCTGGCCACGCTCGGGGCGCTGGAGCACCTGCGCGGCGCTGATCAGCCCCACCGGCCTGCCATCGTGGCGGAAGTGCTGGTGCTGCTCGGTCTGTTCGATGTCTTCGCGGCGCACGGCCACGGCACGCAGCACGTGGCCCAGCGGGAATGCATAGGCTTCGCCCGATATTTCCACGAGCAGCGCCCGCACGATCGACAGCGTCAGCGGCAACTCGAGATGGAAGTGCAGGCCGCTGCCGGGCTGCTGGGAAAGCCTCAGGCTACCCCGCACGGCACGCACCATGTCCTGCACGGCGTCGAGCCCGACACCGCGGCCGGAGACCTCGGAAACGGTCTCGCGCATGCTGAAACCCGGCAGCAGCAGGAACTCGAGCAACTCGGCTTGCGATAGTCGCGCGACGGTGTCCGCCTGGGCAAGGCCTCGCCGCACGATGGCGGCGCGCAATGCTTCCAGATCGACGCCCGCGCCGTCATCGAAGATCTCGATCACAAGCCGGCCGGCGTTGTGCCACGCATGGAGTGATACGCGGCCTTCTTCCGGCTTGCCGGCGGCGCGGCGCGTTTCCGGCGCTTCGATGCCATGATCCACGGCATTGCGCAGCAGGTGAGCCAGCGGCGCGTCGAGATGTTCCAGGATGTCCCGGTCGACCTGGGTTTGCTCGCCGGACAACTCCAGTCGGACACGCTTGCCGAGCGAGCGGCCCAGGTCACGCACCATGCGCGAGTAGCCGGTGATGCCATCGGCCAGCGGGCGCATCCGGCACGACAGCGCTGTGTCGTACAGGCGGCGCGACAGTCCGCTCTGGCGGTGATCGTACTGGTCGAATTCTTCCACGCGCTGGGTGAGCTGGCCGTGGCTGTCCTCGAGCAGTTGGCGAGTCTCCATCAGTGCCGCCCGCAGGCGTGGCACGGTGCTATCGGGGCTGTCGAGCAGCGCCTGAACGCCATCGAGCGCCTGCATCACGCGCATCTGTTGACGCCTGGCTTGCTGGATCGCGACGCCGAACGGCCGTAGCCAATGCGTCTCCACCATCGACTCGCCGGCCATCGCCAGCAGCCGGTCCAGCCGTTCGGCATTGACGCGCAGGATGCGTTCCTGGTTACCGGTGTACTCCTGTGGCTGCGCCGGCACAACGGTGCTCGCTGACGGGCGATCGACCGTGGCTAACGGGGGCTCCGGGGGCTCCGGAGGCGAGGGCTCGGCGGCCGACGGCAACACTGTCGGTGCTGCCAGTGCCGCCACATCCGCGCCACCATCGAGCAGCGCCTCGAGACGGGCGACGAAAGCGTCGATCTCCGCCTTGCCGCCAAGCTCCGGCCAATTGGCGTTGCCATCGGGCGGATGGCCGATTCGCTGCAGCAGGTCAGTGCCTTGCAGCAGCGCATCGATATGGGCGGCGCTCAGCAGAAGGCCGCCACGTTGCGCGGCGACGAGGCAATCCTCCATCACATGCGCAACGCGCACGCCACCGTCGAGCCCGACGATGCGCGCGGCCCCTTTTAGCGAATGTGCGGCGCGCATGCAAGCCTCGAGCTGGACGGCTGCCGTGGGATCGCGTTCCAGGGCCAGCAGGCCGGCATTGAGCACATCGGCCTGCGCGTCGGCCTCGAGCGCGAACAGGTCCAGCAACGAGGCATCACGGAGTTGTTCCGGATTCATGACAGGCTCCGGGTCAACGCCTGCCGCAGCAGGTCGGCATCAAGCAGACCGACGCTGTGGCCGTTGAAATCGAACAGCGCGCGTGAATAGCGGGTGGAGGCGCGCGCGAGCGTCGCCGGCAAGGGCAGCAAGACATCCTGCGTGACGCGCTCGACGCCGGCTACCTCGGCAACGGGCAGCGCGATCGCATTGCGTCCCTGGCCAAGAATCAGGAAGCGCGCCGCGCGCTGGGCATCCTGGCCGCCACGCCCGTTGGATTCAGTGGGTTCGGTGGGTTCAGTGGGTTCGGCCGATTCGCCAAACAGCAGCGCCAGCGAGATGCACGTCAGCAACGCGCCGCGCACGGCCGCTACCCCGATCAGCGCGGCATGGCGCCGATGCAGCAGCGAGTGGACCAGTGCGGGCGCAGTGACTTCGCCGAGCGTGGCCGTCGGCAAGGCCAGCCATTCGTCGCCGACGCGAAACACCATGTACGACTCTCCGGCCAGCCGGTCGGCTGACGATTGGTCGATGGGCGTATCGCTACCGCTGGCAGGCTGGACGATCGGGTCGATTGCCAGTGTGTCGAGCAACACCAAGGCGGCCTGGGCGTAGACCGGGCAATTCCTGCAGGTGATGTGCGTGGCGAGTAGCGGGCAGGTGCGATCGCCGGTCACGCCGATGCGGCGCCAACAGTCGTCGATGGCGCCTGCCGGGGCGGCATGGGGCAACAATGAATTCGGTTCAGCCATGGCTCATTCGGGCATGACGTTGGGCGCGTTCGCGCAAGCGGTGCGCGCCGGCGGCGTCTCCTGCGCTGTCGAGCAGGGCGGCCAGATGATAGAGCGCTTCTTCATGGCCAGGGTCGAGATACACCGCCTTGCGGTAGGCCGCGTGCGCCTCGGTGGCGCGGCCAGAGGCATCGTGCAGCACGCCCAGCAGGCACCAGCCGTCGGCGGATGTTCCGTGTTCGGTCAGGAATAGCTGGCACGCCGCCAGGGCGCGATCGAGTTCGCCGCGATCGGCCACGGCGGCAATGGCAGCCAGCGCGGCGTCGCGGCTGGGTGCGGATGACGGCTGCGCTGACGGATTGCTCGCCGCCGCATCCGGAGCGGGCGCCGCGTGCCTTACCGGGGCGGTGGCGGCCGATCGGGCCCTCGCGATCACTGGCCGTGCCGCCAGCACCGTGTGCGCTGCTGGCGCTTGGCTCGATGGGCTGGCTGGCTGAGCATGGAAGGCGAAGGCCAGTGGGACCCCTGCGCCGGCCAGCCCCTCGCGCGTCAGCAGGCTTGCTTCCGCGGGCCCAACGAAGATCATGCCGTCTGGCCGGGTCAGTCGGCGCAGGGTCCGGATCGCTTCGCACTGCGTGGCCGGATCGAAATAGATCATCAGGTTGCGGCAGAACGCAAAGTGGTATGGCGCTTCGTGCCTCAGCAAGTCAGGGTCGACCAGATTGCCGCATAGCAGCCGTACCTGATTGCGGACCTTTGGCAGCAGTTGATAGGTCGCCTGAGTACCGGTGACCGACATGAAATAGCGGTCGCGGAAGTCCAGCGGCTGGCCGCGAAACGCGTTATCGCCATAGACGGCGGCGCGGGCGCGTTCCAGGGCGCGGGCGCTGATGTCGATGGCATCGACGCGGAAGCGATCGCCCGGAATACCGGCGTCGAGCAGTGCCATCGCGATCGAATAGGGTTCTTCGCCGGTCGAGCAGGGCAGGCTGAGGATGCGTAGCATCGGCTCTCCGGCGCCAAACACCCGTTGCGCGGCGAAACGGGCCAGCGCGAGCAGTGCCTCACGGTGCCGGAAGAACCAGGTTTCCGGGACAACGACGGACTCGATCAGCGCCTGCAGCTCGTCCGGCACCGCATGAAGCAGGTTCCAGTAGGCCGCCGGGTCATCGGCGCCCAGGGCCTGGCGCCGTTCTTCCACCGCGCGCGCGATCGTGCCTCGGCCGACCGATGCCGCATCGAGCCCGATGCGTTCCTTCAGCAGCGCCTCGATCAAGGTGGGCGGGTGGGGGGCGTCGGTCATGCCGGGGACGATGCGGGAAACAGCATGGCGTGGACGGCGTCGGGCAGCAGCGCACCGACATGTACCCACTGGATCAGGCCACGCGGATCGTGGCGCACCGGTCCAAGGTAGCGGGCGTGTGTCGGGTCGATGCCGCCATCGATGAACGATGCGGGATCGCAGCGCAGCGTTTCGTTGGCGTGCTCGAGCCGCAGGCCAAGCACGCGAGGCTGGGTGCCGGAGTCGCGCGCGCGCCGATAGTGCACCAGCGCGGTGCGGGTGCTGGTGCGCGCAGCGGCGGGTGTGCCGGTGGCCAGCGCGGTGATGTCGATGACGGGCACGGGCTGTCCGTGCCGGGTCATCAGTCCGCAGACCCACTCCGGCGCGCCGGGAATCTGTTTCACGGGGCCGAGGGGCAGGACCTCGGCCACCTCGGCGCTATCGAGCGCGTAGCGATCGGCGCCGATGCGGAAGAGCAGGAAAAGGGCCATGGCGATGGCGGCTCCGGGGTCGCCTGCTCAGACTTTGAAGCGCGAGACGCCGCTGCGCAGTTCGTTGGAAACCAGCGTCAGTTCGTCGATGGCCTGGCTGGACTGACGCAGCGACTCCACCGTCTGCTGCGCGGCTTCGGACAACTGGATCAGCGCCTGATTGATCTGCTCGGCGCCGCCTGCCTGCGCCTGCATCCCTTCGTTGACCATCTGCACGCGCGGCGCCAGGGACTGAACCTGCCCGATGATCTGCGAAAGCTGGTCGCCAACCTGGGTGACCTCGGACATGCCGCGGCGGACTTCCTCCGAGAACTTGTCCATGCCCATCACCCCGGCGGCCACGGCCGACTGGATCTCGCGCACGATCTGTTCGATGTCGTAGGTGGCCACGGCGGTCTGGTCCGCCAGGCGACGAATCTCGGTGGCCACCACGGAGAATCCGCGGCCGTACTCGCCGGCCTTTTCGGCCTCGATCGCGGCGTTCAGCGACAGCAGGTTGGTCTGGTCCGCCACGCGCGCGATGGTGGTCACCACCTGGTTGATATTGCCGGCCTTCTCGTTGAGCGTGGCCAGACGGGAGTTGACCGAGCCGGCGGCTTCCATCACGTGGTTCATCGTCGCTTCCATGCGCGACAGACCCACCTGACCGGTGCCAGCCAGTCCGGCTGTCTGGTCGGCGGCGTGGGAAACCTCGCTCATGGTGCGGACCAGGTCGCGCGCGGTAGCCGAGATCTCGCGCGAAGTCGCGCCAATCTGCGTGGTCGTGGCGGCCGTTTCGGTGGCGGTGGCCTGCTGCTGGCGCGCCGTGGCGGCGATCTCGTTGACCGAGGTCGTGACCTGGATTGCCGAGCGTTGCGCTTGTCCGACCAGCGACGTCAGCTCGTCGGCCATCTGGTTGAAACCTTCCTCCACGGCCAGGAACTCGTCTCGCCGATGCAACACCATCCGCTGGCGCAGGTCGCCGCCGCGCATGGTCTTCAGCAGCGAGACGATCTTGCCCATCGGCACCGTAATGGCGCGTAGCAATTGATAGCCGGCGATCAGGGCGGCGAGCACGGCGATGCCGAATGCCACTTCGATACTGACCTTGGCCGTTACCACCGAGTCGACGATGCCAGTGGAGGCCCGCTCATTGACCTTGCCGTTGTCGTCGACGATGTCCTGCAGCAGCTTCCGGCCATCAGACCAGAGGTCGTGCGCGCTGCCGCGCAGGGCGGCCTGGGCCGTGGCGGCATCCTTCCACTGAGCGGGGTTAAGGTACGGCTGGGCGGCCTGCTGGTACCGGGCGCGGACGGCCTGGTAGTTGTGGAAGCGGGCCCGGTCGTCCTCACGAACGATGGTGGCGTCGTACTGCTGCTCCAAACGGTCCAGACGCTGCATGGCGTCCTGCGTCTGCGTCAGCAGGCGGGCGCGCTGGGGCGCATCGGCCGCGGTCACCGTCTGCCAGGCCAGCACGTAGATTTCGCCCCAGACCCCGCGCATTCCGGCGCTGAAGTTCAGGCCCGGCAGCGCATCGGTGCGCATCACGGTGGTTTCGTGCTCGATGGCGGACAGCCTTCGGTAGGCGACGCCGCTCATCAGGGCCATGACCAGCAGGATGATGGTGAAGCTCGCCAGAATGCGGGTGCGGATGGTCCAGTGGGTCACGGTCAGGATCGTCTCCGGTGAGGCCGCCGGGGTTGGGGCCGGCTGGGTCATGCTTTGGGGCGGGGGCGCCGTCACCCAGTTGGGGGTATCCCTCGTTTGGGTGGTAGCCTTTTGCGGCGTAGGGTACTGTAACGCCCAAGCCATTTCAACGCGGTGCCCGGGGCGTTGCGCCGTTGCGCCGGAAATTGGAAGCGCTTGCATTTTCCAAGGTTTTCGTCACACTTGCCAAATAGCTTGAGCAGGGAACATGTTCATCACAACAGATAGGGCAGGGATGGTGGCCAAGTCGGAGGCGCAGGCGACTGGTGCCTTGCCGCCGGCGGATGTTGATCCGCTGACCGGCGTGGTCGCTCGCCAGGCATTCTTGAATCGGCTGGAAACGCGCCTGCATAGCGAGGCGACGCCCCGCTTTTCCCTGTTGCTGGTTGGCATCGACGATTTCCGCGCGTTCAACGACATGCATGGCCACATGGAGGGCGATGCAATCCTCCTGCAGGTTGCCCGCCGACTGCGCGATGCCGCGCCGCGCGACGCCGTGGTTGGCCGCGTGGGCGGCGACGAGTTCGCCGTGCTGCTGACCTCCATCTCGGACCCGACACTGGTGCGGCACGTGAGCGCCGCCATCCTGTCGATGCTGTCTGCCCCCCACGAACTCAACGGCCGCCGCCACCATGTGCTGGCCAGCCTGGGCGCGTGCGTGATGCCGACCGGCGGGGATACCACTTCCGACGTGCTGGCTGCCGCTAGCCTGGCGCTGGCCCGGGCCAAGCACGATGGCGGGCGCACCATCCGCTTCTTCAAGCCGCAGATGCGCACGGATGTGATGACGCGACTGTCGCTCGTCCAGGCCTTGCGGGAAGCCTATGCCCAACGGCAGTTCGAACTGCTGTACCAGCCGCAGGTGGATCTGCGGGATGGCCGCGTGCTGGGCGCGGAGGCACTGATGCGCTGGCGGCATCCGACGCTGGGCCTGCTCGCCCCGGCCGCGTTTATCGACGCCCTGGCCGCGAGCAGCGTGGCGGCGGACGTCGGCATGTGGCTGCTGCACACGGCTTGCGCGCAGGCGCGGGCGTGGTCGCTGACATTTCCCGACGCCCCCCGGGTGGCGATCAACCTGTTTGCCGCCCAGTTGTCCGAAAGCCGGTTGCTGACCGAGGTCCGCCATGTGCTGCGGGCGCTTGAGCTGCCGCCCGACCGGCTGGAGATCGAGATCACCGAGACCATCGCGCTGCAGCAGGGCGATGAGGTGTCGGGCCAACTCCAGGCGCTGCGCCGCGATGGCGTGACACTGACCTGCGACGATTTTGGCACCGGCTATGCATCACTGAGCTTCCTGAAGTCCTTTCCTGTGGACCGGCTCAAGATCGATCAGTCGTTTATTCGCAACGTCACGCAAGACAGTGTCGATGCGGCGATCGTGCGTTCGGTCATCAACGTTGGGCAGAGCCTGCGCATCGGCGTGGTCGCCGAAGGGGTGGAAAACAACGCCCAGCGAGAATTCCTGCTGGCCAACGGATGCGTCGAGGCGCAGGGCTATCTCTATGGGCGCCCGATGTCCGCTGACCTCCTGACAGAGCACCTCCGCCGCCAGCCGCGCTGACACCGGCGACGGATTTGTTTCCACCTTTATCCCCCATCGCCCGGCCGGGCTGCGGGGAAATATGTACTTACAAAGTCCGGTACACAGGTAGAACACTGCATCGTTATCAGATGTAGGGTGGCACTGACAGGTCGCCACGATGGCGGCCGCGCGTGGGCGCGGTGGCCCACCGGACTCAGGTAACACATATGCAATCCCATACAAGATTCGCGCTGGCGCCCGTGGCGTTCGGCCTGGCCGCGCTGCTCGCGCAGGCACCGGCCGGCGCTCAGGGCTACAACCCGAACATGCCTCCCGGCTACGTGGAGCAGGGGCAAGGCGGGGCCGGGATGCCCGTCGGCCCGGAAACTGCGCAGTCGGCGGACCCTTCCTCGCGCATCGCCACGGTGACTGATGCGGCGGGCGGCCTCAGTTTTGCTCCGGCGGGCTCCGACGAATGGGCTGCGATTGGCCTGAATCGGCCAGTGACCACTGGCGACCGGGTCTGGGTCGATCCGGGCGGCCGTGCGGAACTTCACGCCGGCGCCACTGCGATCCGACTGGGTGGCGGCACCGCCGCAGGGGTGCTGAACCTCGACGATCACACCACGCAGGTAAAACTGACGCAAGGCACGCTCCAGTTGCGCGTGCGCGCGCTGCCACCCGATCAGCAAGTGGAGATTGATACACCCAACCTGGCGTTCGTGCCACGTGAGCCGGGCGACTACCGGCTCGATGTTTCCCCCGACGGCACCACGACGCAGGTGTCGATCCGTCATGGCACCGCCGTGCTTTATGGCGACACGCGTTCGATCGAAATGAGCCGTGGGCAGCGGATGCGCTTTGCCGGCGCCGATCTCTCGGATGCCGGGCCGGGCAACGCCGGTGGACCCGACAGCTTCGACCAGTGGACGGCCGCGCGCGACGCGCGCGAGGACGAGTCCGTATCGGCGCGTTATGTGCCGCGCGATATGACGGGCTATACCGCGCTGGACGACTATGGCGACTGGCAGCAGGACCCGGGCTATGGCGCGGTGTGGTTTCCTCGCGCCGAGCCAACTGGTTGGGCGCCCTATAGTTCGGGCTACTGGGCCTGGGTAGCGCCCTGGGGCTGGACCTGGGTCGACGACGCGCCGTGGGGCTTCGCGCCTTCTCACTACGGGCGCTGGGCCTACTTTGGCAACCGGTGGGGATGGGTGCCGGGGCCGATCGCGGTGCGGCCTTACTATGCGCCGGCCGTGGTCGGATTCGTTGGTGGTGTGAGCGCGACGATCAGCATCGGCGGCGGGCCGGGGGTGGCCTGGTATCCGTTGGGTCCGCGCGATGTGTATCGGCCGATCTACCGCGCCAGTCCGACCTATATCACGCGCATCAACAACGTCACGATCAACAACAACTTTATCGCCCGTGGCGATCGGGATCGCTGGAACAACCGCGAGGTACCTGGCGCGATCTCTGGCATGTCGTCTCGCAGCTTCGTGGAAGGCCGGCCGGTGCCGCGTGCCCGTACGCGCGACGAGTGGCGGCATCTGCCCGCTGGTGAGGGCAACTTTGGCGCGCCGCCGATGGCGCCGGTCAAGACCAGCCTGATTGGCGCGGCCCCGCCGCGCGGGCTGCCGCCGATGGCGCGCGCGGGGTTTGAGCGGCAGGCGATCGCCGCGCGTCAGCCTGGTCGTGTGGGGCCCGACGAACTGGCAAACCGCTTCGCGCGCGAAGGCGGCACGGCGGGTGCCGGGCCGGCATGGCGGGGGCCGACGCAGGAAGCGCGGCCGCAACAGGGTTCGCGCCGGGGTGGGCAGCCAGCCCAGGCAATGCCGTGGCAACCCGATGTGCGCGTCAGCCAGGCGGCCCAGAGCGGTCGCGGCTTCGCGCCGCGGCCGGACCAGATGCGTGGTCTGCCGCAGGAGTCCCAACGACAGGAGCAGGCGATCCAGCGTCAGCAGTTCGACCAGCAACGCCAGACGGAAGAACGCCAGCGGCAGTCGGCGGATTTCCAGCAGCGTCAGCAGCAGGCGCTGCAGCGACAGGCGCAGGACCAGCAGCGGCAGCAACTCGATCAGCAGCGGCAGGCGCAAGAACGCCAGCAGATGGACCAGCAACGGCAGTCGCAACAGCGTCAGCAGGTGGACCAGCAGCGGCAGGCGCAAGAGCGTCAGCAGATGGATCAGCAGCGGCAAGCGCAAGAACGTCAGCAGATGGATCAACAACGGCAGGCGCAAGAACGTCAGCAGATGGATCAACAACGGCAGGCGCAGCAGCGGCAGCAGATGGACCAGCAGCGGCAAGCGCAAGACCGCCAGCAAATGGATCAACAGCGGCAGGCGCAGCAGCGGCAGCAGCAGATGGACCAGCAGCGGCAAGCGCAAGAACGCCAGCAGATGGATCAACAACGGCAGGTGCAGCAGCGGCAGCAACAGCAGCTCGAACAGGCACGCCAGCTCCAGGAGCAACAGCGCCAGCAATTCGAGCAGCAGCGTCAGCAGGCCATGCAGCGGCAGCAGGTGGATCAGCAGCGCCAGGCGCAGGAACAACAGCGGCAGGTACAGGAGCAGCAACGGCAGATGCAGGAGCAACAGCGCCAACAGCAGGACCGCCAGCGCCAGATCCAGCAGCAGCAACAACAGCAGCAACAACAGCAGCAACAGCAGCAGCAACAACGGGCGCAGCAGGATCGCGCGCGTCAGAGCCGCGAGGAACAGGCACATAACGACGGTCGTTGATGAGCCCGTGGTGTTCCACCCTCGCCAGCTAGCGGGTTAGGGGGCGGATGTCCAACTGCACCTCTTGAAAGACAAAGGGCGTCCGAATCATCGGACGCCCTTTGCTTTCTCTCCACTTGCGATTCTAGTTATGGCGCTGGCTTGCCCGCCAGCAGGGTCCCACTCCTCCGTCGTCTCTCTCTCTCTCTCTCTCTCTCTCTCCGGCGGGCTGCTTACTTGCCCAGTTCCGACAGGCGTACCGGCGCGATCTTGCCGTTCTGCACCCAGCCAACCACGGTATCGGCCATGGAGCCGCCCTTGGCGTCGATGCCTTCCACCTCGTTCGGATTGACATCCTTCGGCAGCGTCTTGACCGCCTCGGGCATCTTCGCGCGGATGGCCGCTGCGTCGCTGGTGGTGCCGGCCAGCTTCATGGCGTTGGCCAGCGCCCAGGTCATCGTGTAGTTCAGCGACATTTCCGTGGTGGCATCGCGACCGTCGTGCAGCTTCTTGTAGCGGGCGTTATAGGCCTGTGCCACCGGACGTGCGTCGTTGACCAGCGGCATCACGCCGATCGAGCCTTCGAGCATGGCCAGACCGTTCGTGACCTTGGCCATTTCATCCATCTTGGCCTGGTCCATGATGATGAAGCCGCCCTTGAAGCCAAGCTCGCGTGCCTGCTTGACCACCAGCGCGGTCGGCTCCGACGGGCCGCCGACGAACATCACGTCGGGTTTGTCGGCGATGGCGCGCGAAACGCCAGTGTAGAAGTCGGTGGCCTTGGTGTACGACATCGGATTGTTGCCTACCACCTTGCCGCCCGCGCCTTCCCAGGCCGGCACGAACGCTTGCACCCAGGCCTTGGCGTAGTCATGGTCGGCAGGTACCAGCGCCACGTTCTTGCCAAAGCGCTTCATCTGCGCCTTGACGAATGGCTCGATGTAGCCGGTGTATGCCGGCGGGATGCGGATCGTCAGCTTGTTGCCGGCGTCGGTGATGCGCGGCACGCTCGAGTACGCCATCACCATGAACTTTTCCTGTTCATTGAAGGCCTGCAGCGCGAAGATGCCGCCCGAGTGGGGTACGAACACCGCCGGGGTCTTGTACTGCTGCACCAGGCGACGCGCATTGATCGCGGCTTCGGCAGGCGCGTACTTGTCGTCGAGCGAGACGACTTCCAGCTTGATCTTCTTGCCCTTGACCTCGAGGCCGCTGGCGTTGATCTCGTCGACAGCCATCTGGATGCCAGACAGCACGTTCTTGCCGTAGAGCGCCGCGCCGCCCGACAGCGGACCGGTGTAGCCGATCTTGACCACTTCCTGCGCCAGTGCCGGTGCCGATGCGACCAATGCCGCCACCGCGCATGCGGCCAGCGGGAAGAAACGACCCAATGTCTTGTACTGCATTGCTGTCTCCTTTGAGTATTGACTGCGCTTGTTCTCTACGCCCTTATCGCCCTTTTCCCGCGAGTGAGAGAAGGGTGCATCCACTCGGTTCGGCGAATCGAATTACCCGCAGATGTACGCCTTCCTGATCCCCTCATCCTTCAGCAGCGTATCGCGATCACCTTCCATCACGATGTGACCGTTCTCGATCACGTAGGCGCGATGGGCGATGCCGAGCGCCGCATAAGCGTTCTGTTCCGCGAGCAGTACGGTGGTGCCAGCGCGATTGATGCGCTGGATGATCTCGAACATCTGCTTGACCACCAGCGGTGCAAGACCCAGCGACGGCTCGTCGAGCAGCAGCGCGCGCGGGCGGCTCATCAGCGCGCGGCCTAGTGCCACCATTTGCTGTTGCCCGCCAGACAGCGATCCCGCGGGATCGTCCTTCTTCTGGAGCAGGATCGGGAACATCTCGTAGACCTCTTCGAGCGTCTTGCGGATGCCGGCCCGGTCACGGCGATGCACATAGGCGCCAAGCGTCAGGTTCTTCTCGACGCTCATTGCGGGGAACAGCTTGCGGCCCTCTGGGCAGTGCACGAGTCCCGACTGCACGATTTGCGACGGCTTCATCCCGCCAAGCTCGCGACCATCGAAACGCATGCTGCCGCCGCTGATGCGATGGATGCCGCTCATTGCGAGAAAGATGGAGCTCTTGCCCGCGCCGTTCGCGCCAAGCAGTACCACGAGTTCTCCGGCGCCTGCGTGCAGCGAGATATTGTCCAGGGCGCGGAAGCTGCCGTACGACAGCGAGACGCGATCAAGCTGCAACATGGTCGGCTCCCAGGTAGGCTTCAATGACGTGCGGATCTTGCTGGATCTGCGCCGGCGTGCCTTCGGCAATCTTTTCGCCGTAGTTGAGCACCATGATCTTGTCGGCCAGTCGCATGATCATGTCCATCTTGTGTTCGATCAGGCAGACGGTCTTGCCGTGCCGGACCATCTTGCGGATCAGTTCGGCAAGGCCGACCGTCTCCTCCGGGTTCACGCCACCGGCAGGTTCGTCGAGCAGCAGCAGATCCGGGTCAGTGGCCAGCGCCAGCGCGAACGCCACGCGCTTGCGCGCTTCCTGGGTGATATCGGCAGCCAGTTCATGCGCCAGGTGTGACAGCCCGACGAAATCGAGCGCGGCCTCGGCCTTCTCCCGACACAGCTTCTCTTCTTCGCGCAGGCGGCGCGTGTTGAACAGCACGTCGGCCAGCCCGGACTTTGTGCGCAGCCGATGGCCGACGATCAGGTTGTCGAGCACGGTCGCGCGGTCGAACAGCGAGGTGGCCTGGAACGTGCGCGCCACGCCCAGGCGGGCGATCTGGTCCGCGCGCAGTCCGGCGACGTCCTGTCCCTTGAGCAGGATCTGGCCCGATGTCGGCGCGTGGGTGCCAGCGATCAGATTGAAGAACGTCGTCTTGCCGGCGCCATTGGGACCGATGATCGCGTTGATATGGCCGGTCTCAAACGTTACGGACACATCGTGCACCGCGGTCAGGCCGCCAAATTTCTTGGTCAGATTGCGGATCTCAAGCATTCTCGGCTCCGGGGCGGGTGGTCGGGACGGACGTGGTTTGCGTCGGGCGCGGGGCGGCCATCTGCCCACGGCGCGCGGCGGCGGCTCGGCGGACTTGCCGCTTCAGGAACGAACCGACGATGCCATCCGGCACGAAGATGATCAGCAGGATCAGCACCGGACCGAACACGAGCATCCGGTAGTCCTGCAGGAACTGCAGGGTCTGCGTGACCCACGGTACCAGCAGCGAACCAAGCAGCGGACCGAGCAGCGTGCCCGTGCCGCCGACCAGCATCGCCATGACCATGTCGAACGTGATGTCGGTGCGGGCGATGTCCGGACCCAGGAAGCGTACCTGGCCGGCATAGAGCGCGCCGGCAAATCCGGCGTAGCCCACGGAGAGCACGAACGACAGGACCTTGGCGCGCATCAGGTTGATGCCGAGCGCTTCCGCGAGAGCATCGCTGTTACGCACGGCCATGAAGCTGCGGCCGACCAGCGAGCTGACGATGCGATGCATGACGAATGTGCCCAGGGCCAGGAAGACCAGCACCAGGTAGTACTGCGCCTGCACGCTGTCGAAGGCGATTGGACCGATCGAAGCCGGGACCGGGATGCCGATCAGGCCCACCGCACCGTGGGTCAGGCTCTCCCATTTCTCGATCAGCAGATAGATGATGTAGCCCACGCACATCGTGAAGATCGAGAAGTAGTGCCCCTTCAGGCGCAGCGACACCGTGCCGACGACATAACCCAGCACCATGCAGACCACGCCGGACAGCGCGAACGCGAGCCAGTACGGCATCTGATGATCGACGGTCAGGATGCCCAGCGTGTAGGCGCCGATGGCCATGAAGCCACCATGCGCGAGATTGAGCTGGCCCGTGTATCCGGTCAGCAGGTTCAGCCCGAGCGTGGCGAGGGCCATGATGAAGGCCAGTGTCATCACCGTCAGGTAGTAGCTGTTGGGGACGGCCAGCGGGAACACGATGGCCGCAACGAACAACAGCGTCCAGGCGATTTTGCCTTGCATTGATTTCATGGTGGTCTCCTGGTTCCTGTCAGGCGGTCTTGCCAGCGAACAGGCCCTGCGGACGCACCGACAGGATGATCACAAGCAGCAGGAAGGCGATGATGTCCTTGTAGTCGGTGGAGATGTAGAAGCCACCGAAGCTTTCGGCCATGCCGATGATCAGCCCGCCCACGATCGCGCCGGGGATGCTGCCCATGCCGCCGAGGATGATGATCACGAACGCCTTGGTGATGACCAGGTTGCCCATGCTCGGATAGACCAGGTTGATCGGCGCGTAGAGCGTGGCGGCGATGGCGGCCAGCGCGCCAGAGATCGCGAACACAAGCAGTGTCACGCGCATGGCGTCGATACCGACCAGCGCGGCGCCTTCGCGGTTCTGCGCCATGGCGACGATTGTCGAACCCGTGACCGTGCGCGTCAGGAACAGGTGCAGCAGCACCATCAGGCCGAACGCCGCGACGATGATCAACAGCCGTTGCAGTGGAGCGGTCAGGCCGAAGATCTCGACCATCTGTCCATATGGGGTGGGCATGCGGTGGAAGTCGGCCCCCCACAGCGCCTGCGCGCCGGCTTCGAGAAACAGCAGGATGCCGATGGCGGCGATCATGTCGTGAATCTCGGGCGCATGGCGCAGCGGATAAAAGACCAGGCGGTCCGCCAGCATCGACAGCACCGCCACCACGACGGCCGCCGCAAGCATGGCCAGCCAGTAATTCATGCCCAGCGTGGTCATGGCGTAGTACGACACATACGCACCGGCCATGTAGAACGCGCCGTGCGCGAAGTTTGGTACGTGCAAGATGCCGTAGACCAGGGTCAGTCCGAGTGCGACCAGGCTATAGACGCCGCCCAAAGTCAGGCCATTGAGAAACTGCTGAAAAAACAATGCCATGAACCGTCTCCTTGCGCCGATACAGGGGTTTGTACCGACACTGTCTGTTGACGCCGTGACGTTCTCGCACGGTCGTTCTTTTTTGGCGACTGTTGCATAGCGTTTTAAGTAGCGTCAAGCGATCGGACGTAGTATTCCGCTGTGCGAAATATGGGCTTGCAGAAGCCTTTCAGAACCTCCGCGTTATCCCTGATTTCAGTGTGCAAGTGGCCCCCGGGGCGGGCCTTGCCTTACTTGCCGTGTGTATGACCGCAATTCTTTCCGCGCATAGCGCGGTCGTTCCTTGCCGGAAACTGATATGAAGTCGAAATGAAGCGCACAACCTCGATTCCGATGCCCGCCGATACCGCCCTGGTATCGGCCGATGCCGCGCGTCCCGCTGAGGACGGGGATCGGAATTTCGTCACGGCGCTGGCCCGCGGCGTGGAGTTGCTGCGTGCGTTCGGACCGGACGATGACTTCCTTGGCAATGCGGAGTTGTCTCGTCGTACCGGCATCCCCCGACCAACCGTGTCGCGCCTGACGTACACGCTGGCCAGCCTCGGGTACCTCGTGTACGTCGAGGCCCAGGAGAAGTACCGCATTGGCCAGGCGGCGATGCTGCCCGCGCAGCGCTATCTCTCGGGGGCCGGCATTCGCGATATCGCGCAGCCGCTGATGCAGTCTCTGGCGTTTGCCACTGGCTGTACGGTGGCGCTGGCGGCGCCGGATCGTCACGACATGGTGTATCTCGAGGTGTGCCAGCCGCGTGGTGCGTTGGTGATGAGGCTCACGCCTGGCTCGCGGCTGCCGATGGCGACATCGGCCATCGGCAAGGCGTGGCTGGCGGGCCTGACATCCGATCGGCGAGGCGCGGTGTTCGCCGAACTCGAGCGTCACCACGGGGCGCGTTGGGCATCCATCCGTACCAAGCTTGAGCGTGGGCTGCGCGAACACGCGCGACGTGGCTTCTGCATGGCGCACGCCGAGTGGGACCGTTCGGTGAGTGGCGCCGCCGCGCCGGTGAGTCTGGCGGATGGCTCGGAAGTGCTGTCGATCAACATCGGCGGGGCGTCCACGCGGCTCTCGCCCGAAATTCTCGAAGGCAATCTTGGCCCCCGCATTCGCGAGTTGGCGGACGCGCTCGCGGCAAGACTCTGGCGGCCAGCCTGATCTTATTCATCGCAGACATCGAACCTTGGAGGCATGCATGGAAGTTCGCAACAAGACCGTAATCGTGACCGGTGGCGGCACCGGTATTGGACGCGCCCTGGTGCTGGCGTTTGCCCGTGCCGGCGCACGCGGCATCGCTGTGGCGGATATCGACGAGGCCGGCGCGTCGCAGGTGGCTGCCGAGGCCGTGGCGGCCGCGCCGGACTGCCAGATCTTCTCGCAACGCGTGGACGTGGCGAATGCCGAAGCCGTGCAGAATCTGGTCGACACTGCCACGCAGCGTTTCGGTCAGGTGGACGTGTTCTGCTCGAACGCCGGCATCATCCTGCGCAAGGGTCTCGATGCCACCGCGGACGAATGGCAGCGCATCTGGGAAATCAACGTCATGGCGCATATCCACGCGGCCAAGGCTGTGCTGCCGCAGATGCTCGAACGTGGCGATGGGTACTTCGTGAACACGGTCTCGGCTGCGGGTCTGCTCTCGCAGATCGGATCGGCGCCTTATGCCGTGACCAAGCACGCGGCGATCGGCTTTGCCGAATGGCTGTCGATCACCTACGGCGACCGCGGCATCAAGGTGAGTTGCATCTGCCCGCAGGGTGTGCAGACGAAGATGCTGTTCGGCGAGGGCGGCGAGCGCAAGGGCTTCCTGCAGGCTGGTTCGGTCACGGCCGAGCACGTGGCTGAGAAGACGCTCGAAGGCGTCGCCAACGAGAGCTTCCTGATCCTGCCGCACCCCGAGGTGTTGGAGTACTACCGTCGCAAGGGGCAAGACTACGATCGGTGGCTGCGTGGCATGCGTCGGCTGCACGACCAGGTCACCAAGGAGTTTGGCAACATCGTCGTTTAACTCAGGGCCCAGCGCGGGCCTATCCCATATCCAGAGGCGAAAAGCCCGGAGAATCAGGAGACAGATCCATGTATGTACGAATGTTCACGCGTCGCCATGTCGTGGCGATGCTGGCTGCCGCGGCCTCGTTAGCGGCGATTCCCGCCGCGCAGGCCAACGATGCCTATCCGGCCAAGCCGATCCGCATGGTGGTCGGCTTTCCGAGCGGTGGTGCGCCGGACATTCTTGCGCGGATTTTTTCCGAGAAGTTCTCGCTGGGGCAGCCCGTTATCGTTGACAACAAGCCGGGCGCGGGCGGCAATATCGGCGCGGAGACGGTGGCCCGCTCGGCGCCCGATGGTTACACGCTGGCGCTGGGCACGGTCGGCACGCATTCGATCAATGGCGCGCTGTACAGCAAGATGCCCTATGACATGGTCAAGGACTTCACGCCCGTGATCCTGTTGGCGTCCACGCCGAACGTGCTGGTCGTGCATCCGTCCGTGCCCGCGAAGAACGTGCAGGAACTGATTGCGCTGGCCAAGGCCAAGCCGGGGCAGTTGACGTTTGGCACGCCGGGTATCGGTACGTCCTTGCACGTGGCGGGCGAACTGTTCAACACGATGGCGGGAACGAAAATCGAGCATGTTCCATACAAGGGGCGGGCGATGGCCATTCCGGACTTGCTGGGCGGTCACATCACGATGATGTTCGACAACCTGCCGTCCGCGCTGCCGGTGGTGAAGGAGGGCAAGCTGCGCGCGCTGGGCGTGACCAGTGCGCATCGTTCGGCCTCCGCACCGGACATCCCGACCATCGCCGAGCAGGGCCTGCCCGGTTACGAGGCAACATCGTGGTTCGCGGTCTTCGTGCCGGCACATACGCCGAAAGAGATCGTGGTCAAGCTGAACGCCGAGATGAACCGCATCTTCACGCAGCCCGACGTGCAGGCAAAGCTCAAGACGTTGGGTCTCGATCCGGTTCTCGGGACGCCTGAGAAGCTGGCTGAGTATCAGCGCAGCGAGATCGCCAAGTGGGCGAAGGTCGTGAAGGATTCTGGCGCGAAGGCGGACTAATACCGCATCTTCCCGGCAAGGGCCGGGGCTCTCGCGAGTCCTGGCCCTTGGGTAGTCAGGCGTCCGGCTCGGCCGCGCCTTCGGTCGGTGCGGGCTGGGCGTCGCGCAGCCGGCTGAAGCTGATGATTGCGCCGATCGCCGCCACGCAGGCGGCGGCGAAGAGCGCGGTTCTCGCCGCACCAGTGTTGTCTAGGCTGAACAGCAGCGCGACCACTGCGGTTCCCGTGGTCTGTCCCAGCAGACGCGTCGTTGCCTGAGCACCGCTGGCACCGCCGCTTCGCTCACGTGGCGTGGCGCCGATCATCGCCCGGTTGTTCGGGGACTGGAAGAAGCCGAAGCCGATACCGCACAGCGCGGTGCGCCAGGCGATATCGAAGCTGCTGGCGGTTGGCGAGAGCAAGGCCAGGCCAATCAGACCGGTAGTCAGCATGATCAGGCCCGCGCCTGCCAGAATGCTGGCCGGATAGCGGTCCGACAGCCTGCCGGACAGCGCTGCCATCAAGGCGACCATCAGCGGCCAGGGGGTGATCAGCAAGCCCGTTTCCTGCAGGCTGCGTCCAAGCTGATACTCGAGATAGAACGGCAAGGCTACGAACGCGAGCATCTGCGTCATGAACGAGCAGAACGATGTGCCGACAGCCAGCGTGAAGGCGCGGCTCGCGAACAGATCGACCGGTACCAGCGGCGCCGGACGTCCGCGTTGCCGACGTACCAGCAGCCAGCCAAGGACGATGGCCAACGCAATCCCGATCGCGCCAACGACGCGCAGTGTTGCGTGGCCCATGCTGTCGACGCCGAGGATAAACATGCCGAAGACCACTGCGGACAGCACGGCGCTGGGATAGTCGAACGTGCGCGGCTGGGCCGGTGTATCAGGCAGCGCCCAGCGCGAGATCCACAGCGCGACGATGGCCACCGGTACATTCACCGCGAACAACCACTGCCAGCTGCTGATGCCAAGGATCAGCGCGCCGAGTGACGGGCCAACGGCGATCGTCACGCCAACCACCAGCGCGTTGAGTCCGATACCGCGTCCGAGCTTGGTCGGCGGATAGATGAATCGCACGAGCGCGGTATTGACACTCATGATTCCGGCGCCGCCGATGCCCTGGATGACGCGGGCCGCCACCAGCATCGGCAGGTTCACCGCGCATGCGGCGATCAGCGATCCGATGAGGAAGATTGCCAGCCCTGTCCGGTACACACGCTTGTAGCCGAGGATGTCGCCCAGTGACGACAACGGCAACAGGCAGACGGTAACGGTCAACTGGTAGGCGTTGACGACCCAGATCGTGCTGGCGGCTTCGGCGTTCAGCTCACGGGAGATCGATGGCAACGCGATATTGGCGATCGAGCCATCGAGCACGGCCATGATGAGACCGCAGAAGACGGTCAGGATTGCCCAGACGCGCTGGGGATAGGGGAGTCCTTGATGGGGCTGCATGGAACGGGGCGGAGAGCGGCTTGGGCTTGCCATTCCGGGCCCGGAGACCCCGTCAGACCGCTTTTGGCGCCCTGGATTTGGAAGAGAACGGCCCCGCCATTATCGTCCTGTCAGGCCATGCAGCGCAAATCTGGAAATCTCTGGCAGAGTGTCATGCGGCTACGTGACAACGCTTTCCTGCGCAGCCGGATCAAGTAGTTGACGTTTCCTCGGGCTGATCCGGGCTGGCACGGAAGTCATGCACCGCAGCCTGCAATGCTCTGGCTTCTGTTTCCAGAGGGGGCGACCACCCGTTGCCGTCATCGCAGAGCCGCTCTACGGCTCGACAGAGCTTGACGATGGTGGTTGCGCCGACGATCAGGAATGCCCCCGCGCAACGATGAGCCCATTGGCCCAACGCCTGGGTATTGCGGCTGAGCAGGATGCCGGCAAGCTTGGGCTCGTCCGTTTGCAGGTGTTCGCGCAGCAGCGCCAGGTAGCGCTCGCGATCCGCCGCCGCGACGATATCGGCGGGGCTGCCGGTGGAGGCGGGCGTGGAGCGCGTGGCATCCACGGCCGGTTGCGAGGACACGCCGTGCAAGGCGTGTTCTAGCTCCGCCAGCGACACGGGCTTGGCAATGTAGCCGTCGAATCCGCGCGCTTGCCAGTCAGATGCTTGACCGGTGTGCGTAACCGCGCTGAATGCGAAAACGGGCAGCGGCGGCCTTTTGGCCTTGATTGCAGATAGCAGTTCATATCCGTTCATTACCGGCATCTGGATGTCGGTCAGCACGATGTCGACAACTCGCTGATCGAGCACCGCGAGTGCCTGGCGCCCATCGTTGACCACGATCGACGCCCAGCCAATCGTCTCGAGTTGCTCGGCAATCAGCATGCGGTTCAGTGGGTTGTCTTCGGCAACCAGAACCGTGCCGTGCTGATGGGGCGAGTTGGGAGCCGCTTCGGGCCGCGCGTTTCCAATTGCGTCGGCGGTTCCGTTCGTTGTCTCGATCAGTCGCGGTGGCCCGATCAATGCGGCCTTGACGCCGGCCAGGAGGGCGGCGTGGCTGTATGCGGAAACCTCGAAGATCCCCGATTCCAGCTCTGCTGGGCGATCCGGCCCATTGCGCGTGATCCACACGGCGTTTGCCGGGCAAATGGTTCGCAGTGATCTGATTGTGTCGAGCCCATACTCTCCGGTCACAACCATGATCTGGGGGTGGCTGGTACACAGCCACGTGTGGGCGGCGCAACTGGCTGGCAGTACGTGCACCTGGCAACCGACTCTTGTCAGCCACTCTTCCAGCGTGGCGCCAGACTCCGTTTCCTGGCACAGCACCATGACCATGCCACCGAGCATCGTCAGCCCATGTGAAGGGGCCGTTGCCGCGGGCTCGGCGAACGGAATGACCACGGTGAAGGCACTACCCACGCCCTCCACGCTTTCAACGCTGATGTGTCCGCCCATCAGCTCGCTAAGTCGGGCGCAGATGGAGAGGCCGAGTCCAGTGCCGCTGTAATGCGCCGTGGTGCTGGTCTCCCCTTGCACAAAGGGTTGGAACACACGGGAAGCCAGCGCCTGAGACATGCCGTCCCCGGTGTCCCGCACCCGGCAGACAAGCGTCGCCAGTCCTTGTGCATCTCGAGAAATCTCCGCACTAAGGGTGATCTTCCCGCTCGCCGTGAACTTGAACGCATTGCCAAGCAGATTGTTGATGATCTGCGCCAGCCTCATGCGGTCGCCCCTCAGAAGCGTATTCAGGGTCGGCGAAAGGTGGGCGTAGAAGCGGATCGGTCGATCCGTCACCATGGGCGCGCAGGAAAGGGAAAGACTTTCAAGCTCGTCGAGCGGATTGAAAGGCGCGGAGACTAGCTTCATCTCGCCAGCATCTATCTTCGAGAAATCAAGAATATCGTTGACGATGCCGCGCAACCCTTCGGAGGACGACTGCAATGCGCGCAGCCGGGTTGCGTGTGCCTCGAGGCCGGGGGTGCGCCCGAGCAGCTCGAGATTGCCCAGGAGGGCATGCAGTGGTGTGCGGATCTCATGGCTCATCGCGGCAAAGAAATTCGATCGCGCACGCATCATGGCTTCTGTCGCTTGCTGGGCTGAGCGAAGCTCCTGTTCGAGCTGTTGTTGTGCTGTGACGTCCTGAATGGCGCAGAAGAGTACGCACTCTCCCCGGTACTTGGCGGGGGCAGATGTAATCTGCAGAAACTGTGGCTTCGATGCGGGTGCGGCTTCTGTCGTGGAATTGCCCTGCTGGGCGGCATCGGCATGGGCGCACCCGGGTACCCTGATCTGCGCAATTGGCCCGAACGCGTCGCTGAAAGCCCGAGAGGGGCGTTGGCGCAGGGCGTCGATGATGCGGGCTGGCATGGTCGCTCCGCGGCTGAATCCGAGCAACGTGTCGGCAACCAGGTTCGAGGTCACGATGATGTGGTCCTGCTGGCAGACAATGCAAAGCCCGATCGGCGTGGCATTGACGAGGATATGGTTGATCGTTTCGTTCTCGAGTGCACGAGTGGCTTCGGCCTGACCGTGCCGCAGCAAATGAACGTCCAGGTAGCGTGCGGATATCACGATCGCGATGATCAACATCATGCTCAGGGAGCCGATGGCGATCAGTTCGTGGTAGATCGAACTGAATAGCTTGCCGTAGGACAGGAAATAGACAAGGGAGCCAAATTCCTGGCGCAATGGCTGCACCAGCACCAGGCCGGATCTCCCGAGCCGGAGTGTATCGGGGGGCAGGCGGCGCGTGCGCGAGAGAATGCGTTCCGCGACTTCGAGTGAGCTTCCCGGCGGGGAGATGTCGATGCGGTCTTCGGCGCGATTGAGCAACAGCAGCATGGCCGGACCGCTCGGGCGTTTGAGCTGGGACAGGAAGGCATTGACTGGCGTACTCGATGCGATGAGCGCAGGTCGGTGTCCGTCGCCTGCCGTTGTAGCGGCCACGGATGTCATTACTTGCGAGTGCAGCACCGGATCCTCGACCGGGCCGATCCACACCTGCTCGCCGCTACGCGGAAGTTCCTGGCCAGTCTGCGCCTGCAATGCCTGAACGAGTTTGTCGCGCAGTACTGTCACAGGGTCGGCTTGCTCGGAAATCAGAAGTACCGCATCGAGTGACATCGGAGACGGTGTCAGGATGACCGCGTACTCGGCATTCGCGTCGACCACATAGGCAGGATTATCGAGTTCGAAGGCGAGGCGGGTGGTCAGCGCAGCGGTGGCAATCTGCTGCAATTGCCAGACGCGTTCTGGGAGCGAACGGCCCCAAGCCTGCTGCGTGCTTTGGGGTACCAGCAATGTGTAGCGGCCATCAGGAGCAACGGCGACGCCAGTGCGACGAATGCGTTCGAGCAGATCAGCGTCTGTAGGCGAATCGCTGCGTGTATTCAGGTAATGCGCTACCGACAGCGTCGTTCGGCGCAGGAATGATGCATCGCTCTGCAGTTGAAGGGAGATCGCGCTGACATACTGGGCAAGACGACTGCGCCGGATGTCGAGCTGCTTGGCAGCCGCGAGTCCGCCGAGCAGGATGGCCGATACGATGACGATCGCAATCAGGAGGCCGACTGTGGCGTAGTAGAGCTGACGCTGCCGTCTTGCGTTGCGCGCCAGGGAAGCAAACGTCTGCGCCAGCGACTCCTGTGTGCGATCGAGAATTTGCTGCATTTGAAGGATCAGATCAGACCGTTTTCATAGGCGTAGCGGATAAGGTCCGTATTGGTTTGGACGCTCAGCTTGCGCATGGCAACGGTTTTCTGACTGGAGATCGTGCTCACCGACCGCCCGAGCTTGTTGGCGATCTCGGTGAGCTGGAAGCCCTGCGCATAGAGCCGCACGACATCGAGCTCACGCAATGTCAGATCCGTGGCGGGGGCGGCCGTGGCAGCCGCGGTGGCGCTGTCCAGTACCGCCCGAATCGACGGCGAATAGAAGTGGCCGTTGCTGACGGTGACATGGATACAGGCGCGCACGATCTCGTCGAGTTCGTCTTCCTTGCTGACGAACGCACGCGCGCCGAGCTTCATCGCGCGGCTGACCACACCAGGATTCGTCTGGGCGCTGACCACCACGATGCGCGTGTCCGGATGGCGTCTGTGTAGCTTGCGCAACAGATTGAATCCGTCCAGCGACGTATCGCCATGTCCCATGCTGAAGTCGGTGACGGCAATGTCGACCGGATTCTGCGTCAAGGCGTCGACCAGTTCACTGCCGTTGGTGCATTCACATGTCACCTGGAAGCCTGGAGTACGCTGCAGGCAATCTCGCAAAGCGACAACGACGAGCGGATGATCATCCGCCAGCGCCACCCGAATGGTTTTCGCAGTCATGCATCAATGTCCTTTCGCAGCCAGGCAACGCATTCGGGCGAACGCGCTGCGTGAGAGGGTTTAGCTATCTGAAAATTAGGGAAGGCACTCTATATCGTATCGGCACGAGATAGTCGTGCCTGTTTAGTCGAAATTGTTTGCGATCAACTTGTGTTGTAACTGTTCGATAGCGAATGTCGCTATGACATCTCAACTGCACGACTATCGTCGCAGTTGAGATGGATATGGGAGGGGCATGCGAGGCATTCAGGCAAGAGTCGTAAGGCGAAGATTCTCGCAATTAACTAATCAAACTAAAATCGTACTTCGACTGATTTTGATGGTTTCGATGCGAATAAATCGAAGGCCGGTAAAACGATAGGTGGAAAAATCGAAGATCTAGCTTGAAATTTTGCGCGATGCGCAAAGCTGACGGTCAAGCGCGGCGGACAAGTCTCCGTACTGAGGGAGAAGCGTGGTGGCGCTGGTGATGAAGCCGTGACACCGTTGAGATTGAGATGGGGTGGTCGCTTTGAGCATGACCGCCGCAGGATGGGAGAAAGCACCGTGGCGGGCGAGCCATGCCGGGACCTCGTCGCCGTGGCCGTCGCGCAAGCGCAGAAGCATCAGAAGCTCGACGGGAATGGCCTGCTCGACAGGGTGATCGAAGTCGAACAGCGAGTGGTCGGTGTCGAGCCGGCATTGTTTGACGTGTCTGTCGGCCAGCTCACGAGCCAGCGGCGCGAATGCGATATCGCTATCCTGCCAGTGATTGACGATCTTTGAGAGCACGGCGTCACCCTTCTGGAACGTGACTTGCGGCACACCGACCCCAAGCGCTTGACCCGCGACACCGATGATCAAGCCGGTCATGCCACTGACAGGGTGCAGGGAAGCCAGCTCGCTGCTGGTGCCGAACCATGCTTGCAGTGCGAAGGCGGCGAGTTCGCGCCACTCCAGCGCTAGCAGCATCGCTACCTGCAGGGCCATATCGCGTTCGTAAGCCTGACGGCTGTGCGGACCACTCCATTTTTCTTTGTGGAGCGCCAGCGCATGCGTGCCGGCGATGGACTCGATGACGCCGAGTTGCAGGGAGGTCACGTTGGGGGGCGGGCACGTTTCGTCGCCGCTCAGGTCGATCGCGCGCCATTGACGCAGCCGCCCGAGCCAGAACATCGCGCGGGCGGCTCGTGGCAGCGGCATGGCATTTGGTGCGACGAGGAACGCTGAGAGTGTGTCCCGATAGATCCCGTTGAGCGCTTCCGCCTGGGCCTGCGCCGTTTGCAGGATGTTTTGTCGCTGTTGTTCCGTCTCCCGTAACGTGCCGGATTTCGTCTGCATTGTGTGTCTCGCCCGTGATGAATGAGTGGATGGGCAAAAACACTACGGGCTGGGGAGTGTCGGGTCCATCGCTGTTCCTTGAAATGCGCGATATACACCGTCACGCCACGAACGTCGGCTGCGTCACAATACATTCGATGCGGCCATGGTCTTTTGCCGTTCGCCACTTGCCGTTGGTTTTGGTGGCATGCTCTAAGCCGCGCGTGGCAGCTTGTATTCGTTGCATCGCGCCGTACAACCCCCGCATGGAGGTGTGCCATGGCAATGCGTCAATTCGCCGAGTTTCCCGCCAACGAACGTCAGGATCTCGAAGCCTTATTCCGGCAGGTTGGTCTTGCAGCGCAGGAGTTCGAAGTTTTCGATGTAAACGGAACGTCCGCCCGTCAGGTGACGGTGCGGCGGCAGCGTACCGGCGCGGAAAGCGTCTACGAGGCCGGCCCGGGGTCGGCGTGGATCGAGGAATTCGAGAGCGATCTTGAATGCGGCCTGTTTGGGCAGGTATTTACCCAGTAATCCGCAATCGCGCACGCATTTACGTGGTCATGTAGCCGTCGGGCTCGCCTTCGGTCGTCAGTGGCGTCCTCGCTCGCCACCGCGGCCGATGATCGACGCCCCAGCGATCAGTTCCGTGAGGAGTGCCAACGATGCCGCACCGGGCATGCGGCAGGGGTCGAGTTCGCCTTGCACGGAGTACTTGAGCAGCGTCGCGGCATTGATCCGGCCCGTGTTGACGCGCCCCATCGACCAGCCAGCGAAGGCCCGCTCGGCGATCTCTTCGTAGCTCAGCAGCACGACGTGGTGGTGGCGATCATCGCGGCCGATATTCAGGAAAAGCCGAGAGACGGCTTCCCGATCACCTTCCAGTGCCTGGAGGAAGACGGTGTTGCTGTGGCACAGCACGCCGGTGATGCCATGACGCAGGTTCTGTTCCAGGCTGGTGTCGAGGATGGCGTCCAGCACATCGGCGTCAAGCGGTTGTCTGGCGCGGCTGGCGTAGAGCAGGCGGACTAGCATCGGTGTTCCCTCCGGGCAGCGAGTCAGCGGCGATTGAGATTCAGCAGGGTGAGAAATTCACGGCGCAGCTTGTCGTCCTTGAGGAACGAGCCGCGCATGACGCTGTTGGTCATCTTGGCGTCGGTATCGCGCACGCCACGCCAGTGCATGCAGAAGTGCTCGGCTTCCATGACGATTGCCAGGCCGTCTGGATTCATTTTCTCCTGCAGCAGGTCTGCGACCTGTGCCACGGCTTCTTCCTGGATCTGCGGCCGGCACATGATCCATTCCGCCAGTCGCGCGTACTTGGATAGGCCGATCAGATTGGAATGGCGGTTCGGCATCACCCCCACCCACAAGCTGCCGATGATCGGGCACAGGTGATGAGAGCAGGCGCTGCGCACGCGGATCGGCCCGACGATCATCAACTCGTTGAGCTGTTCCACGTTCGGAAACTCGGTCACATCAGGCGCCTTCGCGTAGCGTCCCGCGAAGATCTCCTTGAGATACATCTTGGCTACGCGACGAGCGGTCTCGCGTGTGTTGTGATCCTGGTCGACGTCGATCACCAGCGTGCGTAACACTTCTTCCATGCGGGCTTCGACCTCGGCCTGCAGGGCTTCGAGTTCACCGTGCTCGATATGGCGAGAGATATTGTCGTTGGCGTGGAAGCGCTCGCCGGCAGCCTCGATGCGCGCCCGAATCCGGTTGGATACGGGCGAGGCGGTGGGCGTGTGCTCGGGGCGATCGGGCTGATCCTTGTGTGACATGAGTGGCCGCAGGGAGTTGGGCGTCGGCGCACGCGGTGCGCGGTGCTTCACTATATGGCAGTTGGCATTGCACCACAACCTGCAACAGCCCGCTGCTGGGAATGGCCTCAGCGCAGTACCGCCAGGGCCGGGAGCAATGCCAGCGGCATGACGAGCGCACCGGTCTTCAGGAAGGTGCCGGCGCCGACCATATGACCTTCACGGCGCAGGGCGGTCAGCCAGAGCAGGGTGGCCAGCGAGCCGGTAATGGACAGGTTCGGGCCCAGGTCCACACCGATCAGCACGGCAGCCGTGACCGTATCCGAGGCGTGGCCGGCCGCCAGCGCCGAGGCTGCGAACAGTCCGGCCGGCAGGTTGTTGACGATGTTGCTCGTGATGCCGACGAGCACGCCCGCCACACCGGCGCCAAGCACGGCCTCCGGCCCTTGCAGCCCGGATAGCATCCGCACCCAATGTGCGAGTTGAGCGGTCAAGCCGGTCTGGGCCAGGCCGGCAACCAGGACGAACAGTCCGGCCACCAACGGCAATACGCCCCAGGACACCTCCTTGAGCGCCGGGACAAGCAGTCGCGGCTGGGTGGCGCAGACGACAGCCAGTGTCAGCAGACCACCGATGAACGTAGGCCAGCCGAGATCCTGCCCGTGCAGAGAGGCCGTCAACAGTGCCGCTCCGGTCAGCATGATGCCCAGCGTCGTCAGCCAGGCCTGGAGCGTCAGAGGGGGCGTCGGCACGTCATTCGCGATCGGCTCGGCCAGTGCATCGCGTTGCGTCCAGTACAGGACGATGAACGTCATGGCGATGGCCACCACCGACGGCAGCGTGAAGCGCGCCAGCCAGCTGGTCAGAGGCGGCATCCGGTCACCGAACAGCACGAGGTTGGCCGGATTAGAGATCGGCAGGAGAAAGCTCGCCGCATTGGCGATGAACGCACAGGCGTAGAGATAGGGCAACGGGTGCTTGACCCGTGCCGCGCGTGTCGCAGCGATGACCGCGGGCGTGAGGACGACTGCCGTGGCATCGTTTGACATGAACGCTGTCACCGCAATGCCGAAGCCATAGACCAGCGCAAACAGCGTGCGCGCCGACCCCCGCGCGGCGCGCACGGCCAGCGCAGCCACATGATCGAACAGACCTGTCTTGCGGGCGAGTTCCGAGATCAGGATCATCCCGGCCAGGAACAGATAGACGTCGTTGCCGCGTGCCACGGCTTCGAGGGCGTCGCGCCATGGCAGCAGTCCTGCCACGCATAGCACCAGCGCGCCAGCCATTGCCCAGAACGGCTCGGGCAGGCGAAAGGGCCGGAACAGCACGCCCGCCGTGGATAGTGCCGCGACGCTCCAGATCAGCGGTGTCACGTAGGCGGGCATGTCGGCCGTGGTCACAGGCCGGTAGCGGTAGGACGTTGGACCGATACCTGCGGCGATACCTCAAGCGCTGCAGGGGTCGGCGCCGCGGCTGTCGGTGCGCCGGGAGGGTTGCCGTCGGCAGGTACGTCCGGCGTGACAGTCGGCGGCGGGAATCCAATCGATGCAATGCCGTGGGATCCGTCCGCGTTCTCCGCGTAGGCCCAGTCGTCGTTGAGGCGGGCAAGCTGCGGTGGCGTCGGGAAGCTGGCTTCTGGCGCGCCGGCCAGGCGTCCTTCCATGTAGGCAGCCCAGATGGGCAGCGCGGTGGTCGCACCGAACTCGTGCCGGCCCAGGCTGCGATTGTCATCAAAGCCCATCCACGTCACGGTTACCACATCACCCGCGTAGCCGGCAAACCAGCCGTCGACCGAATCGTTGGTGGTGCCGGTCTTGCCGGCCACATCGTCCCGGCGCAGATAGCGTTTCACGCCGGTACCGGTACCCTCGTCCACCACGCTTTGCAGCAGGCTGTTCATCACGAACGCATTGCGCTCGGAGATCACGCGCGTCACCTCCGCTGCGTTCTGCGCGGCAAACAGCACGTTTCCGTCGCCATCTGTGATCTTTTCTATCAGATAGGGTTCGATGCGGTGGCCCTGGTTGGCGAACACACCATAGGCGGCCGCCAGTCGCAGTGGCGACGTGGTGCCCGTGCCCAGCGCAAGCGGCAGATACGGCGGCAGCCGCTTGGTGGAGAAGCCGAACTTGCCAGCGAAGTCGATCGCGTAGGGGATGCCGATGGCGCGCAGCGTGCGGATAGCGGGAAGGTTGCGCGATTCCGCCAGCGCCTGACGTACCGTGATCGGACCGACGAAGCGATTGTCATCGTTCGACGGTTGCCAGCGCGGGTCGTCGAGCGGCGCGTCGTTGATCAGCGTGCCGGGCGAAATGCCGCGCTCCAGCGCGGCCGAATAGATGAACGGTTTGAACGTGGATCCCGGCTGGCGCTGTGCTTGCGTGGCATGGTTGAATCGGCTCGTATCGAAACTGGCGCCGCCC
>Ga0137300_1035_pt1 | contig 53855 bp, 56 predicted proteins | sample RamsorwD2O_NANAE_FD_97190 | JGI IMG/M metagenome (GOLD analysis project Ga0137300, IMG submission 97190) | Mouse cecal microbial communities from Vienna, Austria - N-Acetylneuraminic acid amended with D2O_NANAE | ecosystem: Host-associated > Mammals > Digestive system > Large intestine > Cecum... | reverse complement strand
TCACCAAGTCCTAATCGGCTGGCCGAATTAACGATGTGAGAGGTCATCCATTTCTCCGCACCATCCTGGTCGCGAGCGGCGATTGCCTCGTAAACAGCGCGGTGTTCGTCGAATGTTGTTGTCGCGATATTTGTGTCGCCTGTGCAGCGAAAGGCGAGGGGAATGATGTCGCCCAGATAGGTTAACAGGGGAGACAACATATCGACATAGAATCGGTTTTGCGTTGCCCGTGCGACAGCCAGATGAAATGCGATATCAGAGCCGATGCCCTTCGCAAGCCAGTCGTTGACCCGGCTCATTTCGAAGACATGCTCTCTTAGAATGGAAAGATCGTTGACCTTATGCTCCGTTGCGGCCAGTCGAGCAGCTTGCCTTTCAAGAGGCAGCCTCAGTTGGAACAGCCCAGGCAGATCATTCGGATCGGGAACACCACAGATCTCCAGACGAATTTTCGATCGACGAACCGTCGACAATACAAACGCTCCGATACCATGACGGGTCTCGACCAGGCCTTCACTCCGAAGCTTTGCAATTGCTTCACGGATAACGGATCGACTCACGCCGAATGTCCTGGCAAGGCTCAGCTCCGCCGGAAGTTTGCCTCCCGGTTGCAGCTCTCCAGTTTCGATCTTCTTTCCTATCTCATCAGCTACCTTTTGCGGCAAGTGGTGAGTGCGCTCAACGGGTTGAAACATGTCTGGATTGTCCTCCCTTTCGGCACGACGCAAGTCGCTGTGCGTCTTTTGCCGAGTTTTGTGGCGAAAACAATGGTCCGGGGCATTTTATTCGTTCCCGATTTGCTCGTCTGGCTCGCTTCTGTCCCGGCAGGCGTAACTGCAACTCTAGCTCAACGTGTCTCGCGCAAATGGTAGAGGGCTTGAGAGGCCAGCCCGCCAATCCGGCGAAGTGGCCCCAAGAGGTGTCCGGAATACATCACGAGGTGGAGACAGTCTCGGCGGAAGCCTTCGACGTCCGGCGACTTGATGCGCCCAGCACAATGGCGCCCAAGACACCTGCAACGACCGATCCCATCAAAATTCCCACCTTAACATGATTCTGAACTTCCGGGTCGTCGAAGGCGAGCAAGCCAATAAAGAGAGACATGGTAAAGCCGATCCCGCATAAGAGGGCAGTGCCAGTCACCTGACCCCAGCTTGCCTGCGCGGGAAGTTGTGCAAGCCGAAGCTTTACCAGCAAGGTGACGACGCCAAGTACGCCAGCGAGCTTGCCGAAAACGAGGCCGCCAGCAACGCCCATTGTCAACGGCTCGCTGAAGACAGAGACGCTGAGACCGGAAAGTGACACGCCAGCGTTGGCGAAGCCGAAGATTGGCACAATGATGAAAGCAACCGGCTTGTGAAGCGCATGTTCAAGGCGATGGAGGGGGGACTCGGCTGGCGTTGCCTCCGGGGTGCCGGGGGTGAGCTTCAACGGGATCGTCAGTGCGAGCATGACACCAGCAAGTGTGGCATGAACACCTGACGCAAAGACTAGCACCCAAAGGGCAGCACCGAGTGTGAGATAAGGCCACAGCACCTTTACCTTCATCCTGTTGAAGATGAAGAGGTTGCCCCAAACAAGTGCAGCGCCAATAAGAGCGGTGAGGTTCAGGTCTGCCGTGTAAAACAGAGCGATGACGATAACAGCGCCGAGGTCATCAATTATAGCAAGCGCCGCGAGAAAAATCTTGAGCGACGTCGGAACTCGTGATCCGAACAATGAGATGACTCCCAGCGCGAACGCGATGTCGGTTGCCGTGGGGATCGCCCATCCCTGTAGTGCTGTGGGATTGCCGCGGTTCAGAAGAACGTAGAAGATGGCCGGAAACAGCATGCCGCCTGCTGCTGCAGCTCCTGGCAAAACCCTCCGACTCCAGGTGGAGAGCTGCCCATCAAGCATTTCGCGCTTGATTTCAAGCCCGACCATCAGGAAGAAGACTGCCATCAGAGCGTCGTTGATCCAGTGTTGAAGGCTCAACGGTCCCAGATAGACATGAAGGACATGAAAGTAGCTTTCCGCCACAGGTGAGTTGGCTGTAATGATCGCGAGTAAAGCGACGGCCATGAGGACGAGGCCGCCCGAGGCTTCATTGTCAAGAAACTTGCGAAGTGTGGAATTGATGCGACCTGGATTTGATGTCGAAGACACAGGTTCACGCTCCCTTGCTTGGAAGTTGATCTCAGTCTCCGTGGATTTCGGGGAACCCGCAGCGCACGCAGCACGCGCTGTTCGAATATAAATATCCGAAGCTGTAGACGGTTTCCACAAAAACCGGAAATTTTTCGCTGAGTGGACCGCCAAGACTTTACGATTGAGCCAAACACCGCATTCTAGACGTAGCAAAGCTATGGGAGACACGCTTGACCGCCGCCAACCTCCGTTCCGCGATCCACATTGCCTCCTTGTTCGGCATCTACCTCAGCGTCGCGATGATGGTGCCTGCGCTTGCTGATTTCTACGTTTCGACCCCGGACGCAATTGTTTTCACCCGAGTGAGTGTTCTATGCACGGCCCTGTTTGCCGGAACAGCCATGGCAACCCGGGAGGCACACCGCAACTTAATCGACGCATGGGGGTGCTGCTCGTCAATCTGCTCTGGATTGTTTTCTGCGTTCTTGGCGCCTTACCGCTCTGGCTCAGTGGAGAAGGCCTCACCTTTTTCAAAGCACTTTTTGAATCCGTTTCCGCGGTGACGACAACCGGATCAACGGTGATGACCCATCTTGATCATGCCCCGCCTGGAGTTCTTCTTTGGCGTTCGATGCTGCAATGGTTCGGCGGAATCGGGTCGTCGCATTAGGTCTCTTTGTGATGCCTTTTGCGCCTTGGGGGGATGTCATTTTTCCGGCTGGAATCTTCGGACAAGGGCGACAAGGTTTTTGCGCGTATCGCGAGTTTCCTTCGCGCTTTCGTGGCGATCTATGTCACAATCACACTCGTATGCGCTTCGGCTTATCATGTGCTCGGAATGGATCAGTTTGATGCGCTGAACCATGCGATGACCACAGTCGCTACGGGTGGTTTTTCCACCCACGATGCTTCCTTTGCCTATTTTGACAGCGTGCCATTGCTGTGGGCCGGTACGTTCTTCATGTCTTTGTGCAGCCTGCCTTTTTCGATCCTCATTCTGTTCGCTGTAAAACGCTCCTCTGCCCCATTGAGAGACCCGCAGATCATCACGTTTCTCGATCACCTCATCCTTTCGGCTCTGGCACTGGGCGTGTACCACCATCTGCATAACAACGTCGCAATAGGGACATCGCTGGCCCACTCGTTTTTTAATTTGGCCTCGATCTTGTCGACATCCGGATTCGCCAGCCAGGACTATACGGCGTGGGGACCTCTCGCGGTGTCGCTGGCCTTTGTCGCTACATTTGTTGGCGGTTGTTCAGGGTCGACAGCGGGCGGCATCAAGGCATATCGTTTTGTCATCATGTACAGGTCGCTGCGACCAGCAATTATGAAGGTTATCTATCCAGACAGCGTCACCACCATTCGATATGGAGGAACTGTTGTGGACGCGGACATGCAGAAGGCGATCTTTCTTTTCTTTTCTGTCTTCGTTTCGTTCTGGGCGATGGGAACGGTCGTCCTGAGCGCGCTCGGATATGACTTCCAGACAGCAGCTTCATCCGTTTTAACCGCGTTGTCGAACGTCGGACCCGGGATCGGTTCAATGGTCGGCCCCGCCGGCAACTTCGCGGAAATGTCGAACCCGGCTCTGCTTCTCCTCTCTATGCTGATGCTGATGGGTCGTCTGGAGATCGTCACCGTCCTTATTATTCTCTCGCCGCTTTTCTGGCGCAACTAGCGCAATCAATCGTTATCGTTCGGAATATTCAGCAACTGCCCGCAGGCTTTGCAGTGGACCGCGTCAATCTCATGCCTTTGGAGGCCACATGTCTCGCATGGATACAGGACCTTGTAGGGACGCACGATAGATTGCGCGAGCCGAACGAAAAGCGAGATTCCGACGATCATCGTGACAACGGAGGTGAGTTTTCCGAGGGGGCCCGGAAGAGTGATGTCACCGAACCCGGTCGTCGTCATTGTGGCAACCGTGAAGTAAAGGGCGTCGACGAACCCGATGAGCCCGCCTTGATGGTAGAAGAACGTCGTGTAAACAAACCCCGTCACCATGAAAAGGAAGACGAGGAAGTTCAACGATGCGCGCGCCACGTCCTTAAAGTGATGACAGCCCAGCCGTTTCAGAACAATAACAAAAAGCGGGCTCGCTCCCACTGCCCATAATCGCATCGCTCTCAGAAAAGCGAAATTGAAAAGTGCATCAGGAAACACCAGCGTCGCGAGGATGACAAGATCGATCCATGTCATCGGGCGCCTCAGCAACGTCGTAACGGAACCGGTAGCGAATGCACGCGCAAACAGCTCCGCCAAGATCCAGACGGCGATGATGTAGTCGATGATCAGATAGGACGGTCCGGTTCGCAAAAACGGCCCGAAGATGAAGAATGCAATGATACTGACGTCGATCACCGCGAGCGCGGCCTGCCAGGCAAGTGCCCACTGATCGCGCCCGCGTTCGATACGACGTAGTTTCATACGCAAGATCTCGAGGCGAGACGGCACGGATCTTCTGGTTCTTGTCGATGGTCTCATTCGTAAGCGATAGGCGCGAGTGAGGTTCGGGTCAACAACGAGGGCGATTCCCAGAGCGTTAAACCTCGAAGCCGGCTTTCGTGTTGGTGTAGGGTGATCACGGACGTCCAGGCGGCCGCGCCGATCATGGCCGCTTGGTAATGCACAACATGCGGCTTGTTTCTGGTTCTGCATGGATCGTAGCGGAGATCGATCCTGCAAAAACGCAGACGGCGCCGCGCTGCAGCGACAACGCGGGTGCCCGCGCATCCGGCTGGTTCGGTGCATCGAAGAAGTCGATAATCATCGACGCTTCCGGAGCTGCGCCACGCCCACGACCGGCGCAGAAGCGCTCGCGGCCGTCGTCAATTTGGAGGCTAGGAATTTGTCCGATCGGCGGCCATCAATGCTATGACACGCAGTCGTGTCGAGAAGATGCGAGATCACGGAAACATCGTATTCTCCAGCCGGTCCTGTGGATCTGGCTGGTCGCGCACGTCTTTCATAAAATCGTCGCTCACGCCGCGCGCCATCGCTGCTTTCAGAGAGTTCCAGGCCTCGGCACGCTCAACATGGGACGCAAGATCGGTGCATCGTCCGCTTGCGTTATTTCCACACGATGGACGTCGAACACAATTCTTTCGGCAGGCGAACCGGCTGAGAGGTACCGGACTGAAATACGCGGGTGACATGGGGCATGGTTCGCTCCCTTCAGTTTGACCGCTTTTATAAAAATCATATGTCCCGCGACTTAAACTAGCAACCTCCCTGTAACCGACAGAGCGTAAGAAACGCGCAAGAGCAGGCTGCCGCAATGAGGGAGGCAAAGGCTCCGCCCTAGACTTGACTGATATCGCCGTCCGCCAGTTGAGCAAGGCCCGGTAGATCGCATACGAGAAGCTTCTGCCGGCCGCCCTGTACCAGGCCCTTGCTCTCCCAGCTGGACAGGATGCGAGAAACGGTGTGGAGCGTGGTGCCGGTCATTTCCGCTATATCCTGCCGCGAGATCGGGAAGTCGATTCGAATACCGTCCACCTCCTTGCGCCCTGCCTGTTGCGAAAGGCGCAGTACGGCGTGCGCCACCCGACGCTCTACCTCCTGCGTCGACATTTCGCGTATGCGCGTATGGGCTTCCTCAAGACGTTGGCCAATGGTCTGCATGGCGGAGACGGCAAGGTGGGGGTTCTGCTCGACGAAGTGCGGCCAGAGGTCCGTCTGCCAGGAAAGGATCACGCTTTCGGCGGCCGTGGTCGCGGTACCGGGATAATCGGACCGCTGCAGCGCCCGGGCGAAACCGAAGAGATCACCGGGATGCACCACACGCACGATGATCTGCTGGCCATCGTGCGTGACCTGCGTCACCTTCAGGCGGCCATGGATGAGCAGGAAGAAATGCTTGGCTGGCTGGCCCTGCTCGAAGATGGCCTCGCCCGGCGGCACCAGCCGAGATGTGGCGTGCGTCAGCAGTCCATCCAGCTCATCGTCGGCCATCCTGGCAAACAAGGCCAGCGACCGGATGACGCTTCGGTCAATCTTCACTTGCACCCTCTCCGGTTAACTGGCACCGCGCGCTCCCCGCCAGGAGAAACATGATGCGAGCGTTCTGTATTCTCCACGATACAGCTCTACCCATGGGGCGAAGAAGAACAAATGATATAAATCAACTGGATGTTTTAAGCGACGACTATCACGTAGCCAGACCGGCTGCCCGAAGCTTTTCGACAAGCGGAGCATACCAGCGCGTGTCCTTCACCAGCCGGAAGCCGAGATTGTCAGGCGGTACCCCGACAGCGCAGCCTCCGCTCTTCGGGTTTTTGACGAAGGCGCTCATGGCCGCGCGGTGTTTTCCCGACGCGACCGGGATACCGCAGGAGGCAACGCTATCGATCGCCTCACCATCCTTGCCGAGCGTCACGCGGTGGCTGCAGCTCGATGTCCATTCCCAGACGTTGCCCCCGAAATCGGCAAGGCCATATTCGTTTTCGCCAAAGCTGCCATAGGATTGCGGAACCGGGTTGCCCGAGGCTTTACGGCGGGTCTGCCGCTCGTAATCGGCCAGCCAACGCAAGGCCGGGTTTTCGCTGTCCGCGCCGACACCTAGCGTCTCATCCGGGAAATGCGACCCGGCGGCGAAAGCCAGTTCAGCGTCGCTCGGCAGGCGCCAGACCTCGCTTGTCCGCTCACTCAGCCACGTCGCATAAGCGCGGGCGTCATCCTGACTGATACCGGTTGCCGGTATCTCGCCGCCGACCGGAGCGGCAAAGCCGGGTTCCGGCTGCTGACAGCCGCCTTCCGCTACGCAGCGCGCATAATCGCCGCTCGACACCTGATATTTCATGATCGTCAGATTTTGCCGCATCGCTACGTCGACCACCGGGCCATCGACGGCATAGCCATTGCGGAAATATTCGCCCTCCGCCCGGTATGTGAAACGCCCTGCGGGCACTGTAACGACCTGTGGAGCCATCATGGTCGCGCGGTCATCAATGCCGCTGCGGATGATCCCGGATTGGAAACCGATGGCGGTTGCCAGCAGCGTTGCAATCGAGAGCGGGAGAAGAAGCGAGACGGCTTTTGGGAAGTGGCTGTTGCCGGAAATGCCCATTGGAACCTGCCTGCGTCGAGAAGACGCCAAAGTCGGGCCTGCGTTCAGGCGCGGAGAGCAGAACCTTGAGCGCGCCCGTGGCTGTCGACGGGCGCGCTTCCGCTTGTGTCAGATGCTCGACGGGGCGAGCACCGCCTGCATCAAGCTGTTATTCCACTCGCCCGTCACCTTGAAATGGGCGGCCGCGCCCAGTTCGAAGGCTTCGATAAGGTTGTGATTGACATAGGCGTAGATGCCAGGCTGCTCGAAGGTATAGAAGGCCGCGCCTGCCGTGCCGCCGGGGATGAACCATGTTTCCTGGTCGATATCCGGCGGGTTGCGGAATTTACCCGTTGCCCAGACATAATCGCCATGGCCGCCGATAAGGTGCGGGCGGGTATCACGGTTCGCCTGCGAATGCACGATCAGCACTTTTTCACCCACGGCGGCCTGAAGGGCGTGTTCTCCCGTTAGCGCGCCAACCGCACCGTTGAAGACGATGTGACTCGGTGTCAGCTTGCGCATCACCTCCAGCGTGTCGGCCATGGCGTCGCCGGCGCTTTCATATTTTTTGAAATTGCCGTTCTCGTCGCGCGGGATGTAGAAGTCCTGCTCGCCGACATAATAGATCTTGTCATAAACAAGCTCCTTGCCGTGGCCATCCGTCAGGCCCTCACGCGGCAGTACCATGATCGCGCCATTCATGCCCGAGGTGACGTGCCACGGCACCATGCCGGGAGGTGCGCAGTGATAGACGAAGACGCCGGCCTTGGTGGCCTTGAAGCGCAGGATCGCCTTTTCACCGGGGTTGACGATGGTGAGCCCGCCGCCGCCGAGCGCGCCGGTGGCCGAGTGGAAATCGATATTGTGCTGTAGCTCATTGGTATCGGGGTTGATGAGGGTCAGTTCGACATAGTCGTCCTGGTGCACCACCATCAGAGGCCCCGGAACCGAACCGTTGAAGGTCATGGCGTGGACCTCGGTGCCCTTGTCGTCGAGGATCATCTTCTGCTCTTTGATCGTGAGCGTGAACTCGACGATCTTCGGTCCGCCTTCGGCTTTCTGCGTGTGAGCATGCACGAAGGGCGGCTTGACGAGATCAACTTTTACGCGAGGTAGTACTCCAATCTCCGCCTTCGTCAATGGCTTGGCCGCAGCCTTTTTTTCCTCTGCCGCGCTCGCTGTCGATGGCATGATGACCGGAGCTATAGCCCCTGCAAATGCCGCGCCTGCGAGAATATTACGCCGTGTGATGTGGAAGGTTTCCGTCATCATATTTCTCCTGTCCCTCTTGGGGCAGAGCATGCTTTGCTCTGTCACAGCATTTGTATTGGAGGTACGGAAATACAATTTGAGATGGAGCAAACTGCACGTCGGGCCACCTGCGACATTTTGGCAGGCGGTTACGGCTTCATGCGGACGGGTAGCACCTCCTCTTTGCCTGTTCGCAAAGAAGCGAGACGGGATTGCGTCTAGACATATGTCAAGACCAAATGAGGAGCATTACAATGAGTGGCAGCCAAACCGTTCCCACCCAGGGGCGCAGCCGGCCAAAAGGCGGCATTCCAAGGGGGCTGGCACGCAGCGGCCCGGTTATCTTCTCCTACGGCTTCCGGCCGTTCTTTCTCGGTGGCGCCCTTTGGGCCATTGTGGCGATGGTGTTGTGGATAGCAGCACTTTCCGGCTTCATTGACCTTGGCGGAGATTACGGCGCGCCGAACTGGCATGCCCATGAGATGCTGTTCGGTTTCGCTTCAGCGGTGCTGGCCGGCTTTCTTTTGACGGCTGTGCCCAACTGGACGGGGCGGCTGCCCGTATCGGGCAAACCGCTGGTCTGGCTGTTTGCGCTCTGGTGCGCGGGCCGGATCTTCCTGCTCGTGCCAGACACGGTGGGTGTGGTCACCGCCGCAACCGTTGACGGACTTTTCCTGCCGGCACTTCTCACGATCTGCGCGCGCGAGGTCATTGCAGGGCGCAAGTGGAAGGACCTCAAAGTGTTGGGTGGGCTATTGGCGCTTTCCGTCGCCAATATCGTTTTCCATTTGGCGGCGATTGAAGGCGACCTGAGCCAGACGGCGACCCGTCTTGCCGTCTCAGCCTACACCGTGCTCGTCATTATCGTCGGCGGCCGGATCGTGCCGAGTTTCACTCGCAACTGGCTGAACCGTTTCGGCCGCACGGATTTTCCTGTGCCCTATAACGGCTTCGACACCGCCGCCATCCTCACCGGCATTGCGGCGCTGGCCACCTGGACAATGGAACCCGAGAGCATGCTGGCCGTGATAACGGCGCTTCTGGCGGCTTTCATGCATGCGATGCGGCTCATCCGCTGGCGCGGCTGGACGACATGGCCGGACCAGGTGCTGGTGGTGCTGCATGCGGCCTATGCCTTCATCCCCGCCGGTTTCATCGCCATCGCGCTGGCGGCTCTCGATGTCATGGATACACGCTCGGTCCTGCATGTCTTCACCGTCGGCGTCATCGGCTGCATGATGCTTGCGGTGATGACCAGAGCGAGTCTCGGCCATACCGGACGAAAGCTCGCGGCTAGCAAAGTTACTATTGCCGCTTATGTGGCGCTGATCGCCTGCGCACTGCTGAGGCCGGCAGCTGAGTTCTTCCCCGGCGCGATGATGCGTCTCTACGCCTGCTCGGCGCTTCTCTGGATCGTGGGTTTCGGTCTGTTCTGCTTCGAGTACGGGCCGATCCTGATGCGCGAGCGCAAACCGCTCAAAGCCTAGAAGGCCTGCTTGCCATACCGCCAAAACAAAACGCCCCGGAAGCAATTTCAGGGGCGTTTCGTTTTCCGGGAGTTTGACTTCTGGTTTAATGCGCGCCGGCACCGGCGCGGATGAAGATGCGAAACGCCGTGCGCGCCTCGTCGAAATTTCCGGCCCATTGATGACCCCGGGCCAGTAGCTCCGGGTAGAGGAAGGTCGGTTCCTGCGGCATCAGCAAGAAGATCACGGAACCTAGGGGAAGACTGTCAAGTGTGGCAAGCGTACGGGTCGTTTGACCCTCGGTCGCCTCATCGCTCAGATCGAGATAGACGACCGGGTCGGGCCATATCTGCGGCTCCTCCGCGTTGCCCGCAAGCGCGGGCGACACGGAAATCTGCTCGGCTTCACTGGATCGCGGCGTGAACAGCACCTCCCAGTCGCCGCCGCCGATTTCCCGAACCTGATGGTTGAAACCGCGTTCGGCCATCACCTTGAACAGTGGACTGGGCCGGAAGGTGGCGTATAATCGCAGCGCCTCACCGGGCGCAAGCCCTGCCACGGCTTCCATGATGGCCGGAAAAGGCTCGCCGCCGCTCAGCAAAAGCGGCCGGACATCGAGTTCCCTGATCATTTCCGTCATTGCATCACCTCATCTGTCGGCTGGCGGCGGCAGGGGCCGTCCGCCAGAGGAATTTTCACCATGCCGCAGGCGCTGGGCTCAATGTTCGGATCCGCAGCAGCATTCGCAGCCGGAGATATCGTCTTCCGAACCTTCGGCCTGTTCTTCCAGGCGGCCGATATCGAGGCGCCAGACGTCCGGACCCTGTTCGAGATATTCCCAGCCGAACTGGCCAGGGAAATTGGTGGCCAGCTGGTAAAGCAGCGGACGGGGATCGTGATCGCTGGTGATCTGTAGCGATTGCCCCTCGGTCAACGCGCCGAGCGCACCGAAAATGCGCGGATGACGTTCGCGATGCGGAATGATGCGCACATCGATATTGGTTGCGGTATGAGCTTCGGACATAGGCTGGCTCCACGGCCGCGGATGGAATGATGCCCGGCGTGCGGCCGGCCGGCGGACTGGAAAAAATCTATCCGCCGTGCGGTTGGGAGACATTGTCGCCGCGCAAACAAACCTGAGATTCGTCAGGTCCGTCTGCGCGACAATCAGCCGGCAAGGCTGCGATAGATTGCCGGCAGCGCCGATGGAAGCTTGGCGATCCTGTTGACGATGGCATAACCGTTCTGGCCGAACATGGCCGGAATATAGGATTGCGCCTTGCTGTCGACGGTCACGCCGAAGACACTGACGCCCGAGCGCCGCGCCTCGGAAACCGCACGACGGCTGTCCTCGATGGCGAAGCGGCCTTCATAGTGGTCGACATCGTTCGGTTTCCCGTCTGTCAGCAGCAGAAGCAGCTTGCGGCGCTCCGGCCTCTCATGCAGCTTGGCGCTGGCGTGGCGGATGGCGGGGCCGATGCGGGTATAGAAGCCGGGCTTCAGCGCCGCAATGCGCCGCTCGACAGCGTGGCCCATTGGCTCCTCGAAATCCTTCACCGTTTCCACCCGCACCCAGGAACGGCGGCGGGAGGTGAAGGTCAGGATGGAGTGACTGTCACCACAGGCGGAAAGCCCGTGCGCCAGCACCAGCAGGGCTTCCTTTTCCACATCGAGAACCCGGCGATTGTCGAACCAGGCATCGGTGGACAAGGACACATCGACGAGGATCGTTACGGCGAGATCATGCGCCTGCGGGCGACTGGCCATATGAATGCGGTCGCTGCCCTGTCCGCCGGCGGTGATATCGCTTCTGGCGCGCACCACCGCGTCAAGATCGAGATCATTTCCGTCAAGCTGGGCGCGCAGCATCTCGTGGCGTGGCCGCAGCACCTCGAATTGCCGCCTGACCCGTCGGATGAGGCTTTTGGTGTCCGGGTCGGGTTCCGGTGCCGTCTTGGCGTCCTTCGCCGGACCGGCGATCACCCGGCAATGATCGGAGAGATAGGTACCGCTGCGATAATCCCATTCGGGATAGGTGAGCTCTGCCGTCAGCGCGGTGTGGTTCAGCGCTTCGGGCGGCAGGTCCAGATCGAAGCGGAAGCGGGCGGAAGGCCGTCCCTTTCTCTCGCCCAGCGTCATATCATCCAGCTCGTCGGCTGCGCTGCCGTCGGCATCGTCGCTGTCGTCAACGGGGCGGTCGACATTGACCATCTCCGCCATGGCGAGGATTTTTTCGAAACGATTGAGGATGAAGGGGCTGCGTTCGGTCTGGCGGTTCTCAGTTTTTTCGCGCACGGCGATATGGCGGGCGGTCTCCGCCCCCCTGCGGCGCGGCGCTCGTTGCCGGTTGGTCCTTGCCCTGCCGGGCTTCGGATGTCTCGCGCAGCAGCGTATCCGGCCACAGCGGCACCGGCAGCATCGGCAGGTAGCGTGGCGGCGCTTTGGCCAGAAAGCCGGCGGGTGGCTCATGTCCCTCGATCCCTGCCGCATCGGCCAGCATGGAAAGCACCCGTTGTTCCACCTGCTGTTCGGCCTGCGGCAGTGGCCGCTTTTGCCGCACCGCGAGCATGGCGGCGCATAGCCGGCGATAGCGGGTCTTCATGCCGGGAAAAGTACGGGTTACGGTCTTGGCCAGCTCCGCGGCGCGGTCGAGCCGGGCAAGATCGTTGCGCAGCGGATCGGCAGCCACGACCGGTTTAAGCGGCATCATCGCCATGGCGGCGGCGAGCCAGAGATAAAGATCGCGGTTGAGGCACCGGTCGGGAAACAGATCGAGCATCGGCGGCAGCATCAGCGTGGCATGATCGCGTCCGGGTTGGGCGAGCTTCTCTTCGCCAAGGCCCATGCGCTGGCGCAGCCTCAACCGGTGGCTGGAAGTGCGCGCGCGGGCGGGAGCGATCTGCACCGCGTGTTCACCGCCAAAACCGCGGAAACAAATGGCCAGCACGGCCTGCATATCTTCCAGCTTCACGGCGTGATCCGGAAAGCGCAACCATGTACCGGTATCGCCGATCAGCCTGTGCCAGGCGCGGCCGACGGTTTCTTCCAGTTCCAGAAAGTCCAGCATGGTTTATCCTCATGGCATCAGGCCGGAATGCGAGGGCCTCGCCGCGCATTCCGATACGGATAAAAATGCGCCCTATCGAATGATCGCATCCGCGACTTCATGCAGCGCGGCCTTCACGTCAGGCTCGTCGGTCAGCGGCTCGATCATCGCCGCGCGCACGGCCTGACGGGCGGGAAGGCCGGTATCGATGAGGCTGGCGCAATAAACGAGCAGGCGGGTGGAGACGCCTTCTTCCAGATCGTGACCTTTCAGGCCGCGCAACCGGTGGGCGAGATCGACGAGCGGCTCGACGTCGCGCGCATCGAGCCCGCTTTCATGCGAAACGACGGCAATCTCCTGCTCCTTCGGCAAAAAATCGAATTCAATGGCGACGAAGCGCTGGCGGGTGCTGGGTTTCAGGCTTTTCAGCAGGTTCTGGTAGCCGGGATTGTAGGATACGACGAGCATGAAACCCGAGGGCGCTTCCAGCACCTCGCCGGTGCGCTCCAGCGGCAGGATACGACGGTCGTCGGTGAGCGGATGCAGCACAACGGCCACATCCTTGCGCGCTTCCACAATCTCGTCGAGGTAACATATGCCGCCCTGACGCACGGATCGTGTCAGCGGGCCGTCCATCCACACGGTTTCACCGCCTTTCAGCAGGTAACGACCGGTCAGATCGGCGGCGGCAAGATCGTCGTGACATGAAACGGTCGAAAGCGGCAGGCCGAGTTTCGCCGCCATATGGCTGACGAAACGGGTCTTGCCGCAACCTGTCGGGCCTTTCAGCAGCAGCGGCAATTGCCGCACCCAGGCGCTTTCGAACAGCGTGCATTCATTGCCAAGCGGTGTATAGAACGGCGTGTCCGGCAAAGGCTGCGGCGGGGGGCGGAAAATCGTATTCATGGTCATCTCCATGGTTGGTGGTAAGGACCGGCTCTCCGGGGGAAAAGGAGAGCCGGTCCGTTTCTCATTCGGCGGGCTGCACGAGGCGGGCGACGTCGCCCTGTTTCTGCTTGCCCGGCACCAGGACTGCCCAGATGAACATGACCGCCGAAATGAGAACTGCGAAACCGGAGCCGAGACGGATCCAGTAGAAGATCGCCAGCTGGTCCTGCACATCCATAAAGCTTTCGCCCATGACGCGCTGAAGCTGGATCTGCACCACGCCGGCAAAGGTCAGCGCGAAGGTCATGACCGACATGGCCGTGCACATCACCCAGAAGCTCGTCATCGAAAGCCACTGGTTGTAGGGCGCGCGTTTCTTCATTTCGGGGATGGCGTAGGCCATCATCGCAAGGTTCAGCATCACATAGGCGCCGAAGAAGGCGAGGTGGCCGTGCGCGGCGGTAAGCTGCGTGCCGTGGCTGTAATAGTTCACTGAAGACAACGTGTGCAGGAAACCCCAGACGCCGGCGCCGAAGAAGGCCATGACCGAGCAGCCGATCGACCACAGAAGCGCTGCGCGGTTCTCATGCTTGCGGCCGGCCTTCCAGGTCATGACGAAGGTGAAGATGACCATGGTGAAGAAGGGGGCCACTTCCAGCGTCGAGAACAGCGAACCGATCCACTGCCAGTAACCTGGCGCGCCGATCCAGTAATAATGGTGGCCGGTGCCGAGAATGCCTGAGAAGAGGGCAAGTCCGACGATGACATAGAGCCATTTTTCCACCACTTCGCGGTCGATGCCGTTGAGCTTGATCATCAGGAAGGCGAGGATCGAGGCCATGATCAGTTCCCACACGCCTTCCACCCACAGATGGATGACGTACCACCAGTACATCTTGTCGAGCGCCAGGTTCATGGGGTTGTAGAAGGCGAAGAGGAAGAAGATCGCCAGACCCCAGAGGCCAAAGAGCAGGATATTGATGACGGTGGTCTTGCGGCCCTTCAGCGCCGTCATGGTGATGTTGAACAGGAACATCAGGACGACAAGCACGATGCCGACCTTGATCGCAAAGGGCTGTTCGAGGAATTCACGGCCTTCGTGGATGCGGAACATATATCCGACCACGGCAACCGCGGCGGCCACCAGGAAGATCCAGAACTGCGCGATGGCGAGCTTGGGGCTGTAAAGCTCGGTTTCCGTCTCTTCCGGCAGCAGGTAGAAGGTCGACCCCATGAAGCCCATCAACAGCCACACGACCAGCGCATTGGTGTGGATCATGCGCACGATGTTGAAGGGCAGAAGCTCTGAAAGCGTATTGGGAAGCACGTAGATCGTCGCGGCGACGACGCCGAACAGGATCTGGGCCACGAACAACCCGATTGCGCCGTAAAAATACAGCATGGCGACTTTTTGCGTCTGGTATTTCATCTCGTCATCTCCTTGCCGTCAGCCTCAACCCGCATCGTTCGGCGGCCAGTTCTGCGTCTTGATCCGGCTCGTCCATTCGAGGAAGTCGACGAGATCATCGAGTTCCTGTTCGGTGAGATTGAACTGCGGCATCTGGCGGCGGCCTTCGATGCCGGTGGGCTGGGCGGCCATCCACGCCTTGATGGAATCGCGCGCCGCATCCTTGTCTTCCACGCCGCCATAGCGCTTCCAGACATTGCCGAGTTCGGGCGCGAAATAGGCGCCTTCGCCGAGCAGCGTGTGACAGTTGATGCAGGAGTTTTTCTCCCACACATGTTTGCCGCGCGCGACGCTTTCGGTCAGCGTGCTTTCATCCGTCGAGGTGGTGCGCATGTAATAATGGCTATGGGCGGTCAGCCCGACGAATATGGCGAAGAAGAAGATGGAGCCGCCGTAAAAGACGTTTCGCGCTCCTGTTTTGGTCAGGCGTTCTGCCATGCCAATGGTCCTTTCCATCCGGAAGACCGCTTATGCGGACTGGCTTGATCGAACCCTCTTGCCGGAATTTGCCGGCAGCTTCGGGTCTCGCCCCTTTCTAGCCGCTGGCCGCCGGCGTTCTTTGCCATTTGGCAAACAAGTGGAGAGGTGGTGTGGTCCGCCTTTTCAGAGCGACAAAATGCCCTGCAGGAGCGCCCGCAGCAGGGCTGCGGCGGCAAAGATGGCCAGCCATGCCAGAAGTGCTGTGCGCAGCAGGCCACGCTCTTCGCGAAAGCCGAGAAAGTCGTCGATGACGCGTCTGGATTTTAGGAGCGCGAAAAGCAGCATCAGGCAAGCGGCGGCGACCGGTGGCAGAAGCGCCGCTTTCCACGATGTCACGACGGCCGTACCGGCAAGAACGAGAATGGCGAGTGCTGCAAAACTTCTTGCAAGCTGGCGGGAGGTGCGGTGGATCATGATGTCAAACCAGATAAATAACGGGAAAAATGACGATCCAGACGAGATCGATCACATGCCACAGCGTCGTCACCAGCGTGACGTTCTCGTTTTTCGGGAAGACTGCGACGAGAAACAGCAGCACGGCCACGAAGACGACATGCAGCAGGTGGAAGCCGGTGAGCAGAAAATAGAGCTCGAAGAAAGCGCCATAGGCGGGATCGGAGGCGAATGCGATTTCGGTGGAGTATTCATAGAGTTTTACGCCGACGAAAACGAAGCCCAGCAGGCCGGCAAGCGCGAGCGCCCGCCTTCTGCCCGGCAGCGCGGTGGGGCGACTGGCCGCAACGGCCGCCTGCCAGCCGCTCGCCAGCAAAATCAGTGTGTTGAGGCCGGCAAGTTGTGGCTGCAGATGCTGGCGCGCGGTGGCGAACGCATCAGGGTTGAGGGCAAAGGCAATGATGAAGGCGCCGGTCAGCGCGCCGAAAGCGGCAAGTTCGCTCCAGACCAGAATCCACAAAAGCAGGTTTCCGCTTTCCTCTTCCGTATTGATCGCCATGGTCTTGTCCGTAATGGTAAAACAGCAAGCCACGCTTAGGCGTCCTCAAACCCCGCTTCTTTGCGGTCGGTCAAAGAAGGGAGCGTGCAAAGTCCTATTGTCATGACAAAGCGCAACTCTGGAAAATGGAGCTTCCCATGAACGACGCGCAGGTCGGGCTGATTGTCGCAACCCCTATTATCGTTGGCTTTGCGGTGCTGTTGTACCGTATGGGTGTGTTGCAGCGCATGGGTGCGGTTTCCGCCGTGCTTGCCTCCGTGGCCATTGCTTCGGTGCTGTTCCTGAACCAGTAAGAAGGCAGTCACATGCTTGAACTTGTCGCCGCTCTTTCGCTTTTCGTGGCGCTGCATTCCATTCCCGCCGTACCTGCCGTGCGCGGCCGGCTGATTGCGGCTATCGGCAGGCCCGCCTATTTCGGGAGTTATTCCGTCGTCTCGCTTCTGACGCTGGGCTGGGTATTTTATGCCGCGCTGTCGGTCGATTATATTCCGCTTTGGGATGTCGCGCCTTGGCAGGCGCATGTCACGTTTCTCGCTGCTCCAATTGGCCTGTTTTTCGTGCTGGCCGGCCTCCTCAGCGTCAATCCGCTTTCCATTTCCGTGCGGCAGGGAGATATACCGGGGGCAATCGTGCGCATCACGCGGCACCCGGTACTCGTCGGCTTTCTGTTCTGGTCGTTGGGGCATGTCGTTCCGAATGGCGATCTGCGCTCCGTCATCCTGTTCGGCGGCTTTGCACTGTTTTCGCTTGGCGGGATGGCCATGACGGAAAAACGCGCGCGGAAAAGACTGGGTAATGCATGGAGCGCGGCGGCTGCTAAAAATGCAACGATCCCTTTCGCAGCAATGCTTTCCGGCAAAACGCGCCTTGCCGTGGACGGGCCGATGCTGCTCGCCGCGGCGCTGACAGGGTTGACGGTCTGGTGGCTGCTGGCCGGCGGCCATGTCATGCTTTTCGGCGCGGACCCCATGGCCTATCTCTGACCGTTCAGCGCGCCTTCACCATATGCGGCCGCCATATCGGCGCCTGCGGCGCGGGCGCGATACCGAGCTGATCGATGGCGCGGGCGGCGAGCTGATCGACAATATCGAAGACGCGTTGCGGCCGGTTGTAAAAGGCCGGCACCGGCGGCATGACGATGGCGCCGGCCTCCGTCACCGTGCACATGTTGCGCAGATGGATGAGATGCAGCGGCGTCTCGCGCGTCATCAGCACAAGTTTCCGGCGTTCCTTCAGATGCACATCGGCGGCGCGGGTGAGAAGATTGTCCGAAAACCCGGTTGCAATGGCCGCAAGTGTGCGCATGGAGCAGGGCGCAACGATCATGCCTTTGGTCGGAAAGGAGCCGCTGGCAATTGCCGCGCCGATATCATCGACGGCGTGGTTGACGCTGGCGAGCGACAACATGCGCCCCATGGCTTGCGCACCTTCCTCATGCAGCACGGTACGCTTGGCGGATTGCGACAGGACAAGATGGATTTCGACGCTTTCCATCGCGGCGAGGCGCTCGACGATCCGCAACGAAATGCCGGCACCCGAGGCGCCGGTGACGCCAACCACGACGCGGCACGGGGTCATGGCCGTTCTCCTAGGCCAAGATCACGCCACATCAGATCCACTTTCGCGATCACGTCAGGCGTCATCGACAGCACACGGCCCCATTCGCGCTCCGTTTCCGGCGGCAGCTTGCGGGTGGCGTCCAGCCCCATCTTGCCGCCGAGGCCGGGTTTCGGCGAGGCGAAGTCGAGATAATCGATCGGCGTATCGTCGATGATCGTTGTATCGCGCGAAGCGTCGAAACGGGTGGAAAGCGCCCAGATCACATCCGCCCAGCTGCGCACATTGATGTCGGGATCGACCAGAATGATGAGCTTCACATAGCTGAACTGCGGCAGCATCGACCACAGGCCCATCATCACCCGCTTTGCCTGGCCCGGATAACGCTTGTCGATGGAGGCGACCATGACGCGGTAGGAACAGGCGTCCGGCGGCATCCACAGATCGACAATTTCCGCAAACTGCTTTTTCACGAGCGGCAGGAAAATGTCGAGCATGGCTTCGCCGAGAACCGATGGCTCATCCGGCGGCCGGCCGGTATAGGTGGAAAGATAGATCGGATCGCGGCGCATGGTGATTGCCGACAGAGTCATGATCGGAAAGGCTTCGACCGAATTATAATAGCCGGTATGGTCGCCATAAGGTCCTTCCAGGGCCGTTTCCGTTACTGAGACGGTCCCTTCCAGCGCGATGTCGGCATTGGCGGGCACCGGCATCGGCACGGTCAAGGCTCTTGCAATGCGGGTTTTCGAGCCGCGCAGCAGGCCGGAGAAGCCAAGCTCGCTGATATGGTCGGGAAGCGGCATGACGGCAGCGAGAATGGTGGCGGGATCGGCACCGATGGCGACGGTAACGGGCATATCCAGCCCGCGCGCCTGCCACAGCCGGTGGTGATGCGCGCCGCCGCGATGCGCCAGCCAGCGCATGATCACCCTGTCCGGCCCCAGCACCTGCATGCGATAGATGCCGACATTTATATCGTCGGGATCGTCAGGCGAACGGGTGATGACCAGCGGCCAGGTGATGAGCGGGGCCGGCTCGCCCGGCCAGCACCATTGCACCGGCAGGCCGGCAAGGTCGAGCGCATCACCTGTCAACACCCTTTCCTGCACCGGCGCGCGCGAGACGTTTCGTGGCCGCATGGAAAGTGCTGCTCTCAGAAGAGGTAGCTTACCCCACGCTTCGGCCATGGATTTCGGCGGTCGCGGCTCGCGTAATTCGGCGAGCTTTTGTCCAAGTGCGGGCAGGCCGCCGGTCTCAAGCCCCAACCCCCATTCGATGCGCTGCCGCGTGCCAAACAGATTGGCAAGCAGCGGCGTTTCCCGCACCTTGCCCTCATGGTCGACAGGTCGCTCGAACAGCAGCGCCGGTCCGCCATCGGCGAGCACGCGGCGGTGGATTTCGGTGATTTCGTGCAACAGCGAGACCGGCTGGCGAATTCGCCGCAGCTGCCCGCGTTCTTCCAGCAACCGGGCGAAACTGCGCAGATCGGCTGCGTGGGCGGGTTTAGTTTCTGTTTTCTCGTCTCTCATGCCGCCTGTTTGCCGATGGCAGTGCGGCATGTCCTTGCGCTGCCGCAAATGCGGCTTCAATGCGAACGAAGATAGTCGGCGAGAACCAGGGCGTGGTTATGTTCGATATCATGGGCGGCATAAAGCAGCGTGACGCGGCCTTTCGCCATCAGCTCCTTCATGTGCGCCACGGCATCGGGATTGGCCGAGAGTTCCTTATGATAATGCCGGGTAAATTCCTCAAAGCGAGACGGCATATGGGAGAAGTTCTTGCGCAATTCGTTGCTGGGCGCGATGTCCTTCATCCACAGGGAAAGCTTTGCCTTTTCCTTGCTCATGCCGCGCGGCCAGAGCCGGTCCACCAGAATGCGCGCGCCGTCATCGTCGCTGGCGGGTTCGTAAATCCGTTTGACCCTTAAATCGGACACGGGCGGCCTCCGTCGCTTGGCAAAAGAATGAATTATAGCGGCTTTTGTGAAGGCGCACCTGAAAATTTCCCTGTCTTTGCGTTCGCTCAAACCGCCACCCGCGCGCTGCGGTTAGGTTGCCGCCCGCAACTGAGCCGACAGGACCTTTCATGAGATCTTTTCCCGCCGCCATCGCCCGCCCCATGAATTTCCTACCCCTTGCCGTGGTGCAGCGAGCGACGGCGGCGATGCTGGCACAGATCATGAAGCGGCATCCGGATATGTTCGTCCGGCTCGGTGAACATCGTGGCAAGCGCTACGCCTTTCTGCCCGTCGATCTCCCCTTCGCCTTCATGGTCGAGCCGGCAGGTCGCGCCATCACCGTCAGCCGCAAGGCTCGCTTGGCCAAGGCGGATGCGGCGGTCGAGGGACCGCTTTTCATGCTGCTTGCGCTGATGGAGGGGCGGCAGGATGCCGATGCGCTGTTCTTTTCGCGTGATCTCAGCGTCACCGGCGACATGGAGGCGATGCTGGCGCTGCGCAATGCGCTTGATGACAGCGGCATCGATCTGCCGCGTGACCTCGGTGCATTTGCCGGGCCTTTCGCGCCCATGATAACGCGTGTCGCGAACCGCCTGCGTGGCCATGTTCTGTCCGAAACGCGGGGAGTTGACGCTTGGAACTGATCTGTCCTGCGGGAACGCCTGCCGCCTTTCGCGAGGCCGTGGATGCCGGGGCGGATGCGGTCTATTGCGGTTTTCGGGATGAAACCAATGCCCGCAATTTCCCCGGCCTTAATTTTTCCCGCGAGGAACTTGCCGAGGCCATCGTTTACGCGAAAAAGCGCGGTGTCCAGACCTTCGTGGCGCTCAACACCTTCATGCGTGCTGGCAATGAGGATATCTGGTATCGCGGCGCGGCCGATGCCGTGAAGGCGGGGGCGGACGCACTTATCCTTGCCGATTTCGGCCTGATGGCGCATGTGGCGGAATATCATCCGCAGCAGCGTATCCACGTCTCCGTGCAGGCTTCCGCCTCCAATGCGGACGCGGTGAATTTCCTCGTCGACGCCTTCGGCGCGAAACGCGTGGTGCTGCCGCGCACCCTGACGATTGCCGACATCGCCCGGCTGGCGCGGCAAATCCGCTGCGAAATCGAAATTTTCGTGTTCGGAGGTCTCTGCGTCATGGCGGAAGGGCGCTGCTCGCTATCCTCCTACGCCACAGGCAAGTCACCCAACATGAACGGCGTCTGCTCGCCGGCAAGCCACGTCCGCTACCGGCAGGACGGGCAGGCGCTGGTGTCGGAACTTGGCGAATACACCATCAACCGATTTCCGGCCGGCGAGGCGGCGGGTTACCCCACGCTGTGCAAGGGCCGTTTCGAGATTGCCGATGACAAGTCCTATGCCTTCGAAGATCCGGTATCGCTTGACGTGATGGACCAGATCGATGCGCTGCGCGAGGCGGGGGTCAGCGCGCTGAAGATCGAGGGTCGCCAGCGCGGCAAGGCCTATGTGGCGGAAGTGGTTTCCACCCTGCACCGGGCGCTTTCCGCCGGTGCCGAAGAGCGCGGCAGGCTGCTCTCACGCCTGCGGCTCCTAAGCGAAGGCCAGCGCACCACCGTTGGCGCTTATGAAAAACGCTGGAGATGATGGCGATGGTAAAACCCGCAAAGGCCACTCTGGCGCTCGGCCCGGTCCTTTATCTCTGGCCGGGCGAGAAATGGCGAGATTTCTATTTTCGCATCGCCGATGAAGCGCCCGTCAGCCACGTCTATCTCGGTGAAACCGTCTGCTCTAAACGGTTTCATTTTACCGAGCCGCATCTCGCCGACGCGATCGAGCGACTGGAGAGTGCAGGAAAGCAGGTGATCCTTTCGACGCTTTCGCTGGTGACGCTGGAGCGGGAAAGTCGCCACCTGCGCAGCCTGATCGCCGACAGTCCCTATCCGGTCGAGGCGAACGATCTTTCCGCGCTCGGCATTCTGCACGGCACGCCGCATGTCGTCGGGCCAATGGTGAATGTTTATAATGCCGCAACCGCGCGGCTGCTTTCTTCTCGTGGGGCGAGTGCCATCTGCCTGCCGCCGGAACTGCCGATGACCTCGGTCGAGCGGATCGTGGCGCAGACGCCTGATGTGGACTTTGAGATCTTCGCCTTCGGCCGCCTGCCGCTCGCCATTTCGGCGCGCTGCGCCCATGCCCGCGCCAAGGGCAATATCAAGGATAATTGCCAGTTCGTCTGCGGCGACGATCCGGATGGATTGCCGGTGCGTACGCTCGACAGGCAGTCGTTTCTGGCGCTGAACGGGGTGCAGACGGTGTCGCACACCTGCCAGTCGCTGCTTGGCGAATTGCCGGATTTGGCCATCGCCGGTATCAACCGCTTCCGGCTGTCGCCGCAGGACTGCGACATGGTTGCCGTGGCGCAAATCCATGACGATGTTCTGGCCGGTAGGCGGGAGGCGGAGGACGGTCTTGCACGTCTCGGGCAAATCTATCCGGACGTGCCCTTTTCCAATGGTTTTCACCACGGGCAGGAAGGGGCGGCCTGGATCGCCCGCGCCCGCAACACGGCGCATGGGGTGAATGCATGACGACGAACGGGCAAAGCGAGCAAAAGCTGCCCGCAGCGGCACCGGGCGGAGCGGATATCGCGGCGGCAATCCATCTGGTGCGCGATATTGTCTTGCAGAGCGCGCTTGATTGCAGCTGCCGCGACAGGGTGCACGAGGCGCTGCGCGAACTCGACGATTTCGAGCGCCAGCGCAATGTCGTCAAGCTTCTGGCCGCCGCCCGCGAGGAGCGGCGCAAGATCGCGCTCCTGACCGAGATGCTCTGCGATTTCGCCGAAGACGACACGGTGGATCAAGGCGTGGTTGAAACCGCAAGCCTGATGTTTCTCGATATCGCTGCCGCCGCTCAGGAGGGCTCGCGGCTCCTGCGGGACGCGCTCTCACTCAAGATAGGTGAATAATCCCCGTTTTCGGCTCTGTTTGATCCTGCGCAAAGAGCACCCGCTTGCAAAATGTCATTTCCGGGTTGGTGACGCTTCGGGCCGCAAGGTCGGTTGTGCGGGCATCGGGGGCGCTTCCGGCGCGAACAAGGATCAGGACCATGGCCCATCATTTCACCCGTCGTCAGGCTCTTTCGGCCTTTTCCGGGCTCGCGGTGGCGACACTTGCCGCACCGCATGTCGCGAAGGCGGAAGCGCCGCTCACCTTTTATGGCCCTCCGGCCGCGCCCTCCGCGGTGCTGGCCCATGCGGTAAAGGGCGGGTTCCTGAAGGATGTCGCACCCGGAGCATTCTTCAAAGCCTGGAAAACACCGGATGAAATGCGCGCCGCCGTTGCCTCCGGTTCCATGGGGGCGGTGGTGATGCCGAGCTACGGCGCCGCCAATCTCCATAATCGCGGTCTCGGCCTCGGGCTGTTGAACGTGCTGACCACGGGCCTGCTCTATATCGTTTCGAAAGACGAGACGCTGAACTCCCTGAAAAGCCTTTCCGGCAAGACGCTCGCTTTGCCGTTCAAGAATGATATGCCCGATTTCGTGCTGCATCGCCTCGTTGCCGAAAACGGCTTGAAGTCCGGCGACATCAAGCTGGAATATGCCGCCTCGCCGCCGGAAGCTGTGCAATTGCTGCTGACGGGCAGGGTGGATGCGGCGCTGCTCAGCGAACCGGCCGCAACCGCTGTGCTGATCAAGACGAAGTCGTTTTTCATGACCGTCCATCGCACCATTGATATTCAGCGGGAATGGGCGAAGGTGGCCGGCAAGGCTGAAATTCCGCAGGCTGGCCTCGCCTTGACATCGCTGGTCCGGCAAAAGCTTGGCAAGTCCGGCATAGAGGCTCTACAGGCCGCCATGGAGACGGCGCTTGCCAGCGCTATGGCCGATCCGAAGGCGGCGGCCGCTGCGGCCGCTGATGCCTTGGGTTTCCCGCCTGACATCATCGCGGCCTCCTTCCCGACAAGTCATCTCTGCGCCCATAAGGCGAGCGCTGCGCGCGGCGATCTCGAGGCGTTTTACGATGAACTTGCCAAGGCAGACCCGGCAATCATCGGCGGCCGGCGGCCGGATGAAGGGTTTTATCTGGTGTAGCAGGCATGAACCGTATTCTCGAAAGTCTTGGTTGGATGGGCCGCTATCTCTGGGCGGGCTGGGCCGGGCTCTCAGGCATTTTCTGTTTTCTCGCCGCCTGGCAGGCCGGGCACGAGATTTATGGCTCCTTCATCCTGCCTTCGCCGGGGGAGACCTTCGCGGCAATGGGGCTTTTGGCGGCGCGGCCCGATTTCCTCGCTATCCTGGCGCAGAGCGCCGTCAGGGCTTTGACCGGCTTCGGTATCGCCGCCGGCATCGGCACGGTAGCGGGCGTGCTGGCGGGTTATTCCTTCGCGGCCATGCGGTTGATGAAGCCTGTCGTCACCGTTCTACTCGGCGTGCCGCCCATCGGCTGGATCGTGCTGGCGCTCATTTGGTTCGGCTCGTCCGGCGGCACGGCTGTCATGACCGTCATTATCGCCTCGGCTCCCGTGTCCTTTGCCGGCGCGCTGGAAGGTGTCGCCAAGCGGGACCGTCAGTTGGAGGTGATGGCGCAGGCCTTCGGCGGTCCGTGGTTTTACCGGCTGCGCACCGTCACCATGCCGCATGTTCTCTCCTACCTCTTCCCGGCCTGGACGACGACGGCGGGAAGCGCGTGGAAAGTAACCGTCATGGCCGAGCTCCTTTCGAATTCCGGCGGCATTGGCGGCGAACTGGCCACCGCACGCGCGCTGTTCGACATTGCGCAGGTCAGCGCCTGGCTCACCATCACGGTCGGCCTTGCACTGTTGACCGATTACGGCCTGCTGCATCTGTTGCGCGAGGCGCTGGAACGCTGGCGCGCCGCCGGACTGCCATGGGGTGTCAAACGATGAGCGACCGTTCCATCCTGCGTTTCGAACATGTCGGCCACGCCTTTCTCGGCCGCAGCCTGTTCGAGAATTTCGATCTCGGCATAGCGCCGGGGGAAACCGTGGCGCTGCTCGGCCCCTCCGGCAGCGGCAAGACGACGATTTTACAGATCGCGGCTGGTATCATCGATCCTGTTCGCGGCCGCGTGCACCGCCATTATCGCCGGCAGGGTCTGGTGTTTCAGGAGCCGAGGCTGCTGCCGTGGATGACGCTGATCGACAATATTGCCTACGGCCTTGCGGCGGCCGGCTTGCCGAGACGGGAGCGGCGCGAAAGGGCGGGCCTTTTTGCGCTGGAGGTCGGTCTGGAGGTGGCTGATTTCGGCAAATATCCGGTGGAACTCTCCGGCGGCATGCGCCAGCGCGCCGGCGTGGCGCGGGCGCTCGCCGTGGAGCCGGACATGCTGTTTCTGGATGAGCCCTTCAGCGCCGTCGATGTCGGCCTGCGCCGTCATTTGCAGGAGCTTCTGGTGGGCGCCGCCCGTCGGCGCGGTTTTTCCACCCTTCTCGTCACCCATGATCTTCATGAGGCGTTGCTGGTTGCCGACAGGCTGATCGTGCTCTCCGGCGTCGATGGCCGAGTCATTGCCGCGCATAAGCCCGCGGGTTCGCCGGGCCGGCGCATGGCGCGTACGGTTTTCGACGAAGCGGAACGCCTGTCCGAGAGCCCGGCCTTCGCCGAATTGTTTTCAGCAAGGGAGCGGGTGCGATGAGGCAGCCCCCCATCCTTTCCGAAGCCCTGCGGCTGTTTTTCCCTCTGGCCGCACTGCACGGTGCGGGCTGGCCCGTCCTGTGGATCGTCATCGGTGGTTATGCCCTGCCTTTCGCCGATGCGGTGCCTGCATCGCAATGGCACGCCCATGAAATGATCTACGGCACCTATGGCATGGCGCTTGCCGGTTTCCTTGGCTCGGCGGTGCCGGAATGGACGGATACGAAGCCGACGCAGGGACGAACGCTGCTTCATCTCGCCGGTCTCTGGTTGCCGGGCCGCCTTATCGGCTTTCTCGGGATGGAGGCAGGGAGCCTGTTTGCAGGTTTTTTCGATCTCGCCTTTCTGCTCGCGCTCTCTGTTCTCATCGCCAGGGCGATGCTGGCGCGGCGCACGATGAAACACCTGGCGTTCCTTATCTGGCTTCTTCTGTTTACGGCGGCTGAAGCCGGTGTGCGTTATGCCTGGTGGAGCGGCGATCTCGAACTTGCATCCCGCATGCTGGAGGCGGCGCTGTGCATTTTCACCGTGCTGTTTTCGCTTTCCGCCGCACGTATCAATGTGGTCGTCATCAATCTGGCGCTCGATCCCGGCGGCGAGACCACGCCTTACCGGCCGCATCCCGGCCGCCAGCATATGGCAGGCGTCATGGTGACGCTTTACATGGCGGCGAAACTTTTCTTTCCGCAGAGCGATGTCTGCGCCTGGCTTTCGCTTGCGGCCGGCGCCGCCTTTTTCGACCGGCTGGCCGAATGGTTCATCGGGCGTGCCGTCTTTAAGACCGAGGTGCTGTTGCTCGGCCTCGGCAACGCCTTTGCGGGCGTGGGTTTTCTGGCGCTCGGCGCGACACGGCTCGGTTTTTCCGTTACGCCCGCCGCAGGGCTGCATCTGCTCTCGGTCGGGGCGCTTGGATGCGCCATCATGGCCGTCTTCATCATTGCCGGGCTGCGGCATACGGGCCGCAATCTGACGCATCTTCCATGGCAGGCGCATGTGGCCGCCCTTTTGATGGCGATGGCCGGGCTGGTCCGCATCCTCCCGGAATTCGACTTTGCCGCAACATTGTCTCCCTTTCACCATGGCCTCAGCGCCGTTTTGTGGGCGGTGAGCTTCGGGGTCTGGTTGCAGAGTTTCCTGCCCTTCATGCGCGCGCCTGGCATGGACGATGCAGGAGCCTGCGGATGAGAGCGAGACACTGTTTGCCCGTCTAATGTTTATTTTTTGAGCAGAAGCACAATGCGAAATCAGTGATTTAGGCGAGCCGTCTTGATGAATGTTAATTTTGATAAATAATCAATAAAATCAAGTGGTTGAATATTTCTGTCTTTTGGGGGATGATGACTCGAAACGAATAGGAAACGCGAATATGCCTAAAATAGTCGCGCCTCAACACGCAGATGAAAAGCCAGGTCGGACGAGGGAGCTTGTGACCTTCGCCGTTCTGGCCTTCGGAATCTGGCCCATTCTGGCGGTCGGATTTGTTGGAGCCTATGGCTTTATCGTCTGGATGTTCCAGATCATTTACGGCCCGCCGGGGCCGCCCGGACATTGAGGGCGAGATGATGATGGAAGTCTCTCTCAGCCGGCGCGATTTGCTGCGCGGCGGGCAAAAAAATAGACCACGCATCTGTCCCCCCGGGGTCGCGTTGAGCGACCTCGCCGCGTGCAGCGGTTGCGCAAAATGCGTCGAGGCCTGTCCCAGCGGCATCATCGCCATGGCGGACGGTTTGCCTTGCGTGGATTTCTCCGCCGGGGAATGCACCTTTTGCGGCAAATGTGCTGAGGCCTGTCCGGAGCCGGTGTTTGCCGCCTCCGCCTCGCAACGCTTCGATCATGTCATGGCGATCGGCGAGGGCTGTCTCGCCTTCGGCAATATTGATTGCCAGGCCTGCCGCGATGTCTGCCCGACCGAGGCCATCCGGTTTCGTCCCCGCCGCGGCGGTCCCTTCGTGCCTGTACTTATCGAACAAGCCTGCACCGGCTGCGGGGCCTGTGTGTCCGTCTGCCCGGCCAGCGTGATCGAGATCAAGGAAGCAGCCACGGAGATGCAATATGCCTGAAAATACAGGCCGGTATCATGTTTCAAGCGCCGTGGTGGCGGTGATGCCGCAGATGCGGGACGCCGTGCTGGCAACGCTTTCGACGCTCGACAATGTCGAGGTTCATGGGGAGGGCAACGGCAAGATCGTCATCGTCATAGACGGCACGAGCACCGGCATGCTGGGCGATACGCTCACTTATATTTCGACACTCGACGGTGTGATTGCCGCCAACATGGTTTTCGAACACGTCGACACAGAGGAGACAAGCGGCGATGAGCAGCGAACTGACGCGGCGTGATCTATTGAAGGCCCATGCCGCCGGCATTGCGGCGGCAACGGCGGGCATTGCGCTGCCGGCCGCCGCCCAGCCGGTGCCAGGCGGGGTTTCCGCATTGCAGATCAAGTGGTCCAAGGCGCCCTGTCGTTTCTGCGGCACGGGCTGCGGCGTCATGGTCGGCGTCAAGGAAGGCAAGGTCGTCGCCACCCATGGCGACATGCAGGCGGAGGTCAATCGCGGCCTCAACTGCATCAAGGGCTATTTCCTGTCCAAGATCATGTATGGCAAGGACCGCCTGCAAACCCCGCTTCTGCGCAAGAGAAACGGCGTCTACGCCAAGGATGGCGAGTTCGAGCCTGTGAGCTGGGACGAGGCCTTCGACGTCATGGCCACGCAGTGCAAGCGGGTGTTGAAGGAGAAGGGACCGACGGCCGTCGGCATGTTCGGCTCCGGCCAATGGACGATCTTCGAAGGTTACGCCGCAACCAAGCTTATGCGTGCCGGCTTCCGCTCCAACAATCTCGATCCTAATGCCCGTCACTGCATGGCGTCTGCTGCCTATGCCTTCATGCGCACCTTCGGCATGGACGAGCCGATGGGCTGTTACGATGATTTCGAACATGCCGATGCCTTCGTGCTCTGGGGTTCGAACATGGCGGAGATGCATCCCATCCTGTGGACGCGCATTGCCGACCGGCGTCTGGGCTTCGACCATGTGAAGGTGGCAGTGCTTTCGACCTTCACCCATCGCAGCATGGACCTTGCCGATATTCCGATGGTCTTCAAACCGGGCACGGATCTCGTCATCCTCAATTACATCGCCAACCACATCATCAAGACCGGACGCGTCAACGAAGACTTCGTGAGGAACCACACGAAATTCGTGCGCGGTGTCACCGATATCGGTTATGGCCTGCGGCCCGACAATCCGGTTGAGGTAAATGCCGCCAATTCCGCCGATCCAACCAAGACCGAAGCGATCGATTTCGAGACCTTCAAGGAATTCGTCTCCGAATACACGCTGGAAAAGACCGCAGCCATGACCGGCGTTGAAGCCGGTTTTCTGGAGGAGCTGGCCGAGCTTTATGCCGACCCGAAACGCAAGGTCATGTCGCTGTGGACCATGGGTTTCAACCAGCATGTTCGCGGCGTCTGGGCCAACCAGATGGTCTATAACATCCATCTTTTGACGGGTAAGATTTCCGAGCCGGGTAATAGCCCGTTCTCGCTCACCGGCCAGCCCTCGGCCTGCGGCACGGCGCGTGAGGTGGGAACCTTTGCCCACCGCCTGCCTGCCGACATGACGGTGACCAACCCCGAGCACCGCAAACATGCCGAAGAAATCTGGCGCATTCCCCACGGCATCATCCCGGAAAAGCCGGGTTATCACGCCGTCCAGCAGGACCGCATGCTGCATGACGGCAAGCTGAATTTCTACTGGGTGCAGGTCAATAACAACGTACAGGCAGGTCCCAACACCAAGAACGAGACCTATCAGGGATATCGCAACCCGGAAAACTTCATCGTTGTTTCCGATGCCTATCCGACCATCACGGCTATGAGCGCCGACCTCATCCTGCCCGCCGCCATGTGGGTGGAAAAGGAAGGGGCCTATGGCAATGCCGAGCGGCGCACCCATGTCTGGCACCAGCTTGTCGAGGCCTCGGGTGAGGCGCGTTCCGATCTCTGGCAGCTGGTGGAATTCTCCAAGCGCTTCACCACGGATGAGGTGTGGCCGGCGGAGATACTGGACGCCAATCCCGCCTATCGCGGAAAGACGCTGTACGAGGTGCTCTTCAAGGACAGCGATGTCGGCAAGTTCCCGCTGAGCGAGATCAATGCTGAATACGAAAACCAGGAAGCAAAACACTTCGGATTCTATCTCCAGAAGGGTCTTTTTGAGGAATATGCCGCCTTCGGGCGGGGCCATGGCCATGATCTGGCGCCCTATGATGCCTATCACGAGGTGCGCGGCATGCGCTGGCCGGTGGTGGAGGGCAAGGAAACGCTGTGGCGTTACCGAGAGGGTTACGACCCTTATGTAAAGCCGGGCGAGGGCGTGAAATTCTACGGCAACAAGGACGGCAAGGCGGTCATCATTGCCGTGCCTTACGAACCGCCGGCGGAATCCCCGGATGCGGAATTCGATACCTGGCTGGTGACGGGCCGCGTGCTGGAGCACTGGCATTCCGGTTCCATGACCATGCGTGTGCCGGAACTCTACAAGGCGTTCCCGGGCGCCCGCTGTTTCATGAATGCCGACGATGCGCGAAAGCGCGGCCTCAATCAGGGCGCGGAAATCCGCATCGTGTCGCGCCGCGGCGAAATACGTTCCCGGGTGGAGACGCGCGGCCGCAACCGCATGCCGCCAGGCGTCATCTTCGTTCCCTGGTTCGATGCCAGCCAGCTCATCAACAAGGTCACGCTCGACGCAACCGATCCCATCTCCAAGCAGACGGATTTCAAGAAATGCGCAGTCAAGATAGAGCCAGTCGCATGATCAGGAAACACGGATGGATCGCCGCCACGCTTCTGGTCGTGGCGTTGGCGACGGGGGCCGTTGCGCAGATGGTGCCGGAATTGTCCGGCCCGCGCGGTGATGCCATGCAGACCGAACCCGCCAAACCCCTGCCGAAATGGGTGGTCGACGATTTTAGACGCATGCGCGCTTACCCGGAGCAGCCGCCAGTCATCCCGCATTCGATCGACGGTTACCAGCTTTCGGTCAATGCCAACCGCTGTCTTTCCTGTCACAAACGCGAGTTCACGCAGGATTCCGGCGCGCCGATGATCAGCGTCACCCACTATATGACGCGCGAAGGCCAGATGCTGGCGGACGTTTCGCCGCGCCGTTATTTCTGCACCGCCTGCCATGTCCCGCAGGCTGATACCCGACCGCTTGTGCCCAGCACGTTTGAGGACATGAGCACGATGGGCGTCAAACCGGCGGGTAGCGAATGATGATTACCCGTGTGAAGAAACTTCTCGCCTGGCTATGGGCGGTTCTGACGACGCCGGCTGGCACGCTCAGCCTCGCCTTCCTGACGCTAGGCGGCTTCGTCGGTGGCGTGATGTTCTGGGGCGCCTTTAACACCGCGCTCGAGATGACCAACAAGGAAGCCTTCTGCATTTCCTGCCACGAGATGCGTGCCAATGTTTATGAGGAGCTGACTCGAACGGTGCATTTCTCCAACCGTTCCGGCGTGCGCGCCTCCTGTCCCGATTGCCACGTGCCGCATGAATGGACCGACAAGATCGCCCGCAAAATGCAGGCCTCCAAGGAAGTCTGGGGCAAGATTTTTGGTACAATCGACACCCGCAAGAAGTTTCTAGACAAGCGGCTGGAACTCGCCCAGCACGAATGGTCGCGCCTCAAGGCCAATGACAGTCTGGAATGCCGCAACTGCCACTCCTCCGTCGCCATGGACTTTACCAAACAGACACAGCGCGCCGCCGATATCCATTCCAAATATCTGCTGACGGGCAAGGCCACCTGCATCGACTGCCACAAGGGCATCGCCCATGAACTGCCGAACATGGAAGGCATCGACCCGGGTTGGAAAATGCCGCCGGCCCTCAACGATGAACCAGGACAGACGGCATCTGCGATCGATGATCTGCGGCGGGCGATGAGCGATGTGCACCGCAACGTATTCTAGGACCCCCCTGGTTCCAAAGAGAGCCTTCGATCGCCGCGCCGTCTGTGCGGGCGTCGAAGCCTATGAGGCAGCCGGGCCGTGCGGTCATGCGCGATCCGTTCGAACAGGACACCGGCGACGATCGTTAAACCGGAAATCCTCCGCAGGAGGGAAGCTGCACGAACTATGGCCCATGCTGATCTGCTCGAGGTCGGGTGCAATCGTCTTGAAAAAATAATCGTCTTTCAGGAGGACGGTAGCGGCATTCGGCTCACCATCGAGGCGATTTATCCATAAAAGTGATATCCAGCTCATGCGCAGGCGAGACCAGTTCGTTTTACCGGATTTCTCGCAAGCAAAATCGAGGACAGTAACAACCGTTTATCAGGATATCGCTGATGAACATGGTTCTTCGTATGAAATCCTGGTAACGCCGCTTTGCGTAGGTCGGCGTATTTGCTGGACAAGCACATGCGGTTCGCGAATTTTCGAGAGAGACGGCAATCCATGAATTTCCAACGGGTCTCCGCCAAGACTTGTCTGACGGAGCCCGGGTTAGCCGCACTTCGGAATTTTGCCGTGGTGTTAACCATACATAAAATCGCCGCTCCAAGGTCTCTTCGGTTATGTTAACAGTTGGTGAAAATCGCGATCGGGTTGGACCAACGACGTGAGCTTTGTGCTGGAGAAACACTGGGATCGGCTCCTTAAGGAGATTGCAGCGTGTGAAGTGGCGGTTAGAGAAATCGAAACCGACCTTCGACTTCGTGCTATGTCGAACGACGCCAGCGACAGGGAGTTGGCTCTCCTGCGGCGGCTGAAACATGAAAAGGCCGATTTGCTTTATCGTTGCCAAAACCTCCGAGAAGCCTTCATCGCGTTGCTGGATAAAAGCAGTATCGCGGCTGAATAGGTTCCAAGGTCGGAGTTGCGGGCTGACTTTGGACTTACTTTTATCGATTTTGTCAGGCGTTCGTGGTCCCGGCTTTGGAGACGTGGCCCGAAGCTCGCACTGGGTCATCCCTGCCAAGTTCTCCGGCTGGCCCTGGGCGGCTTGCAGTTTCCGGCAGCCATGCCGGCGTGATGCGGCGATGGGCCGAGGCTGGCAGCATCTGCCCTGGAGGCTCGGCAGAACGCGCGCATAATTAATACTGCCTAATGCAAACAGTCGCGAGACGTTCCCCATACCCGAGCCACGCTCCGCCTCGAGCCACCTGAGGATATGCCCGTGTTGCAAGGGTTTCGTGGGAAGCTGTTCATCGTAGAGCAGCGCCTTATACACACATTTGCGTGCCGTCAGCGGTTGCAGGCAGCAGCAGCCATCGTCCTGAGCTCGGTTCGATCAATACGATGCGTGCTCAGTCCGTTACTGGAGTGGGACGTTGACACCGCAATCGTTGACGTGGATATCCACGATCAGACACTGCTGAATGTGTCGATTGTACTGGAGAACGTCAAAATGCCGTCCGTTTTCGCGAACCGGGCCAAATCGAACGACTGCGGTAAACTCTATGACCGGCGATAGCGCGGAACTTCGCAAATAGCCGACGCGCTTTTCGGTCCACCCGGAACGCCGTCCGCTATCACTGACAGTCGCTCGACAATCGATCGTTGTCGGAAAGACGCTCGATGCCTGGGCGAGGACGAGCAGTGAATTCCCGCAAAGCGACGCCTCGCAATGTCGCGAGTAACTCTACATCGATCCTGGAGTCGTGATCGGCGCCCGGAAAATCCCGGATGATCTCGCCTATCGTTTTTTCAACAAGCCGGCTCTGCATCCGCTCGTCAGCGGTAAACCGCGCGGCCCAGCGAAAAAGGAGGCGTCGAAGTGGACATTCCTGGAAAATGGATGGTTTGGCCACGCAGCCGTCCTCCAAACGATTTAGGCGGGAGCACGTAGTAACCCTCAGCTGCCACCGCCTATGTATTCGGTTGGTGACAATGCAAAAAGTGTAACACGTCTCGTGGAAGTGTCGAGCGATTAGATTTCAAGGGTAGGGAGTTGCAGCCCGGTAGCAGGCCGTCGCTGGCGGTCTGATGGCTTTTGAAGGCATAACTTGCTTGCGATGCGAGCAAAAAGAAACCCTCCAGAGCGGAGGGTTCGAAGGTGTGCAACCATGACAGGCTGCAAGCGCATGGACGGGGGAAAGACCATCCGCCTACCCAACCGTCGCTGTGATGATTTGTTCCGAAAAATTCGATCCTCAATTGAGGTTACTGGGGCGCTTGCAGCCGGCATGCTTGCACCACTGGTTCTCATGAATGCCCTTGCCGGCCTTACGGCTCTCAACGTTCATTGATGGGCATCTCCGATTATATCGACTGGCCCTCTCGATGTTTCCATCAGCGGCCAGCGGACCTTCCTCTTCCATTCAGTCAAGGCATCGACGGGTGAGGTGCAGAATACCCACTCAATGAAAGCATCGGATATTTTGGGATGATCATAGAGGAGGGCGGCGATGCCTTTCCGGTCGCTGAACAATATCTCTATCCTCGCTCCCGTCGGAATGTCGTCATCATCTGCCCAGAGTTCCATGGCGGCATATCCGGAATAGGCAGTCAGGTCGGATTCCCGGTCGACTTCGGCGACCAGCCGTTGGTCGAGATTATCGTGAGTGGTTTTCCGCACGCCGAAGAATTGACCGTCCTCCAGAAATCTCTTGGGATAGACACCATGATTTTCGAGAATGTAAGGGCGGATATGCATCTTCCTTCTCCTCTCTCCGAACAGTTCGGCGGGTTTAGTCTCCTCATCGACAGGGCTGTAGCCCAGACAGTGGTGAGGTAATGGCCGCCGATTATAAAAGGCGTCCTTGCTCCTCCACCGGTTCTCCACTTTGCGAAACGATCGTTGATCCGTATGGTTCGCGTGACGAAATGATCAGCGCGCCGTTCGGTAGCGGGCGGGCGAGCTCCTTTGCCTCATTCCACGGAGCCCGCATCCAGACTTCGGTTTCTTCCCTCGTCAGCAGCAGGACCGGCATGGCCTTTTCATGGATTGGCTTGACGAGGTCATTCGGATCGGTCGTCAGGAAACCGTATAGGTCGTCGGTTGTGAGCCCATCCCTGACCTTGCGGACGCTTTTCCATTGCGGCACGTGGACGCCGGCAAAGAACATCAGCGATTTCGCATCATCACGGGCAAACCAGGCGTTGGGCACATTGCCACCCTCCTGTTTGCTCATCGGATCCGGTTCGGCAAAGCTTGTGACCGGAACAAGGCACCTGTGCTCAACGCCGAACCATCGCGTCCAGTGAGGGAGATTGAGTTTGCGCACATTCGTCACGCCACGGTCCGGTTCCATGCGGATGAGTTGATCCATATCGACGGCCTGACCTTTGGCCTTCAGTTTTCCCGCTCTCGCTTCCGCAGCTTTCTTCTGCACAAAAATCGGCGAGGGCAGGCCCCATCGTGCATGAACCAGCTGCTTCTTGCCGTCCGTCGTGTTTCGGACGATCGGCCCCATCTGGTCGGGGTTCATCTGATAGGCCGGCATCAGGTTGATCAGGCTTTCGGCGTCCTGGGCCCACTTCGAGACCCAGTCCTTGTCTTCCATCCGATAAAGGTTGCACATGCTGGCAGTTCCCCTTGGTCCGGATGCAATGTGTTCACCGCATCACGTGCGCTTCACTAGTGGAGCATATAAACGCGGGTATTGTCATGCCGTTCCCCCATACCTGGTAGGAGCCCGTCGCACTTTGTCGTAAGCCGTCCACAAGCGCGGCCACTGTGGCGCCGGACATAACCCAATGCGGAAGGCCCTTGCGCCTCCGTCAAGTCTGGCAAGGTCGGTCCATCCAGAACGACCATAGCAGCGACGGAACGCTAGCTGGTCCTGGTGTCGCCAGGAATGAGTTGCTTCCAGATAGACAGGAGCAGGATTGCAATTGCGCCTGTCGCAATGCCGATGATTGCCTGGGCCAAAGAGGTGGCCAGCCACTTGGTGATTTGCGGAAGAACCGCCACTGTGTGTTCGATATTAGATGCAAACGTTTCAATCAGATGCTCTGGTTGATGCAATCCAAGCCCCGCCAGACTGTGCACGATGATGCTTCCACCTACCCACAGCATTGCCGCAGTCCCGACGATAGCCAATGTATTCAAAAGCACGGGCACGCCCTTCACGAGGCCCGCTCCGACTTTGCTTGCTAAAGGGCTTCCTGCCTTTGCCAGGTGCAGTCCCACATCGTCTGCTTTGACGATGATGGCCACGACACCATATACTGCAGCGGTGATCAGGATGCCGACGGTTGCCAGCACCGCAGCTTGCGAATAGATGCTCAATGTCGAAACCCCGGCAAGCGTAAGCGCCATGATCTCGGCTGAGAGGATAAAGTCGGTCCGGATCGCGCCGGAAACTTTGCGGTTTTCGAGATCCGCCGCGTCGAGCGCCGCGTTCTGAGCCTGATCGTGCTTCGTGACGTGAGGAAAGAAGGCCTCGTGAAGCTTCTCCGCGCCTTCAAAGGACAGATAAATTCCGCCGATCATGAGCAGGGGGGTAATGAGCCATGGAGCAAAATATCCAAGCACAAGACAGATCGGCAGGAGAAAGATCAGCTTGTTTTTCAGCGATCCGAGCGCAATCTTTCCGATAATCGGAAGCTCACGTGCAGGAGCCAGGCCGATAACATAGGTCGGAGTAACGGCAGTATCGTCGATCACAACGCCCGCCGCCTTCACGCTGGCTTTCGCTGTCTGCGTTGCGATGTCGTCCAACGAGGCAGCTGCCGCCTTCGCGATGGCTGCAACGTCGTCAAGCAATGCGATCAGTCCAGTGGCCAAATCCAACTCCTTTACGGCTTCAGTGCGATGCGATTTTAGGCTGTGCGCTCGATAGTCTTGAGAGACGGGATTACACTACAGCCACCCTGTTTTTTTGAAACTTGAATACAGGATAGCGCAAAGTGTAAGAATGACACCGATTACGACATAATAGCCATATTCCGATTTCAGCTCCGGCATATGCTCAAAATTCATTCCATAAATGCCAGCTATCGCCGTAGGCACGGCGAGAATCGCGGCCCAGGCAGCAAGCTGCCGGGTGATTGTTCCCTGACGCTGCTGTTCCAGAAGGTTTGAGGCTTCGAACACGGAGGTGATGATTTCTCGCAGACCTGACATCATGAACTCGACGCGCCGAACGTGGTCGAGCACATCCCGGAAATAGGCCTTGGCATTGTCGTCGATACAGGGCAGTTCGAGGTTTGTCAGCTTGCCCACGACCTCGGCCATCGGGCCGAGGATGCGCTGAAACCGGATGACCTGTCGGCGCATGCGAAAAAGCCGTCTGATCTGCTCGCGTTCGAGAAAGGAGATCAGCATATGCTTTTCCATCTCGAGCACCTTGTCCTCCAGAGCCTCGACCATCGGAAGATAGCCGTCTACCACGAAGTCGATGATACCGTGCAGGACATAGTCGGGCCCGTGATCCAGGAGTTGTGGAGACTGTTCGAGCTGTTCCCGTAACTCCCTGTGTGAGCGTGCCGAACCATGACGAACGGAGATCACATGATGCCGGCCGACAAAAATACAGGTCTCGCCATAGGCAATCTTGTCTCCTTCGAGATGGGCGGTCTTGATGATGACGAACAGCTGGTCGCCATAGACTTCGACTTTGGGCACCTGTTTGCCATTGAGGGCATCTTCTACCGCCAATGGATGGAGATCGAACATCGACTTGAGGCATGCCATTTCATCGGGTGTCGGGTCGGCAATGCCGATCCAGGCAAATTCGCCGTCGGTCTCTTGGAACGGGTCGCCCGTCAAGGGGAGTTTTTCGGTGCGCTCGCCGAGCCGATAGATGTAAGAGGCTATAACTGTCATGAAGGTCGCTCTCTAATGGCAATGGCTTGCGATGTGGCACCCAGCTACAGCCGTGGCAAGAGGGCGACGCAAAGTCTAAATGCCAGGACTGTGTCCATAGGGCGTCATCAGCCACTTTGCTACTGCATCGAAGCAGGGAAACACTGCTGCAAATCTGAAGTTCGTTAAAGGGAAACGGGCTTCAAACTGATCTCGATGCGGAACAGGCACTTTAACCAGACGTTTCGACAGCGATGGAGTACGGCCAATGTCAGCTTCGTTCAGTCCCCTAACCGACGTGAGACGGGTCGCGCCCCGCAAGGTCTTCCGGTTCGAGATCCGCAGGATCGCGTTTCGTTGCCCGCAAACCCGTTGAAAAAGAGAAATCCGGGGACATCGCGCTGTACCCAACGCCAATGCAATCGCCGCAACGTGCACTTTTCGCACTGGCGATACCCATGTCCGTCGCCGCCACAATACCGCATGGGGTCGACAATAGGCACATGCCAAAAAAATTCTTTGCTTCCTACGTGCTTGAATCTTTTTCGAATCTTCGACCTTGCTAATATTGGGATAATATTCCTCAACTTTGTAGTGCTTGACTCTTTTGCACTATAGGAACAAACAATGAACAGATAGCCCGTACGACATGACGTCGATCCTTTGAACACGACCTTGAAGGGAGCCGTGAACGATGACTGCTGCCCGCCCCAAGGGGGTAACAGATCTGATCTGTGACTTGCGTGACCGCATCGCCTCGATGGAGGGCGCAGCCGCGAAGCGGCCCGGAACGCTCGCCTTCGGTGTCCCCAAGATCGATGCGGCCTTGCCTGGCGGCGGGCTTGCCTATGGAGCCCTGCATGAGTTTGCGGGCGGAGGATCCGGTACGGTCGATGGCGCAGCAGCAGCGCTTTTTGTGGCGGGCATTGCCGCGCGAACCAGAGGCCCGGTCATCTGGTGTCTGACGCGACCGGATCTGTTTTTTCCGGCGCTTGCCCAGGTCGGTCTCCATCCTGACCGCGTTATCTTTGTCGAGTCCGACAGGGAAGAGGATGTTCTGGCCAATATGGAGGAGGGACTGTCGTTCGGCGGTCTCGGGGCGGTCGTCGGCGAACTTGTCCGCCTGCCGATGGTCAGTTCCCGCCGATTGCAGCTAGCCGCCGAGCGAACCGGGACGATGGCTCTTGCCGTCCGGCGATGGCGACGGCAGACCGAGGCGAATGATTTTGGCCAGCCGACGGCGTCAACAACCAGATGGCGGGTCAGTGTGATGCCATCGGAAGAGCTGCCGGTACCGGGGGTGGGCAGGCCTCAATGGTTTCTTGAATTGATGCGCGTGAAAGCGGGTGAGTGTGCTGAGTTTCTCGTGAGGGCGTGTGATGACAAGGGTCGTCTCGATCTATCTTCCGGATCTGCCGACGGATCGTATTCGGCGGGCGGATCCCTCCATTTCGCCTGAACAGCCAATTGCCGTGATCGCAAGAAGCGGGTCGAAGCGATGGGTTTCGGCTGCCGACCTGGCTGCCAGGGCGGCAGGCGTGCATGTCGGCATGCCGGCGGCAAAGGCGCAGTCGCTGTTTCATGGCCTGATGATGGTCGACGCCGATATCGAAGCCGATCGGGTAGCTCTCGAACGCATCACACTGTGGGCACTAACCATCTATTCGCCGATCGTCGCGATTGACGGGATCGACGGCATCGTGATGGACACCGAAGGCGCCGACCACCTGCAGGGCGGTGAGCTGCCAATGGTGACAAAGATCGCCAACCGGTTTCTTGGCAGGAAGCTGACTGCCCGCGTGGCGGTCGCCGACAGCTGGGCTGCAGCCCATGCCTGCGCCCGCGCCATCAACCGCGAGACGATCGTCATTCCGCCGGGTGAGACAGTGCGGGCCGTTGAAAAGCTGCCGATATCGCTCCTGCGTCTGCCGGCAAAGATTGTCAGCGATCTCCGCATTCTCGGATTTCAGACGATCGGGGAGCTTGCCAATACCCCGCGCGCGCCGCTGACGTTGCGCTTTGGACCGGAGGTTGGGCGCCGTCTCGATCAGATGCTCTGTCGCATCGCCGAGCCTATCGAGCCGATCCGCACGCCTGAGCTGGTCGAGGTTTCGAAAGCCTTCGCTGAACCGATTGGCGCAGCGGAGACCATCAACAAATATGTCGGCCGCCTTGTCGTGCAATTGGTCGATGAACTCCAAAAGCGGGGGCTCGGCGTGCGTCGGGCTGACCTGATTGTCGAGAAGGTCGATGGCACCAGACAGGCAATCCGCGCCGGAACAGCCAAGCCCGCCCGCGACGTAGCCTGGCTGACGAAACTGTTTCGGGACCGGACGGAAAAGATCGAGCCGGGTTTCGGGATCGAGAGGCTCACCCTTGTTGCGGTTCTGGCCGAGCCATTGGAAGAGGCGCAGAAAGTCTCTGCTCTGGTCGAGGATGACGTCACCGATGTGACGCCACTGATCGACATCTATGGAAACCGCGGCCAGCGGGTCTATCGCGTCGCACCGGTTGCATCCGATGTGCCGGAACGTTCCGTCCGGCGGATCAGTCCCGTTGCTGAACCGATCCCTGTTGCCTGGGTGAGCCATTGGCGCCGTCCAGTCCGGCTTTTGCCACGGCCCGAACTGATCGAGGCGATTGCGCTGATGCCGGACCGCCCGCCGGTCTCGATCGTCTGGCGCGGCAAGCGCCGTAAGGTCAAACGCGCCGACGGCCCGGAACGCATCTTCGGGGAGTGGTGGCAGCGCGACGCCGAAATGGACGCGGTGCGGGACTACTTTGTCATCGAGGACGAGGCAGGCGAGCGCCTGTGGGTGTTCCGCTCCGGCGACGGAGTGGATCCCGAGACCGGGTCCCATCGCTGGTTCTGCCACGGGATCTTCGCATGAGCTACGCCGAGCTCCAGGTCACGACCCACTTTTCCTTTCTGCGCGGCGCCTCCTCTGCACAGGAGTTGTTTGAGACCGCGAAACAGCTCGGTATCGACGCAATCGGCGTCGTCGATCGCAATTCGCTTGCCGGAATTGTTCGGGCGCTTGAGGCGTCGCGCGCCACCGGGTTGCGCCTGGTCGTTGGCTGTCGTCTCGATCTGGCGGATGGCATGTCTGTGCTGGTCTATCCGATGGATCGCGCTGCCTATTCGCGCCTGACGCGCCTCATCACGCTGGGAAAATCGCGTGGCGGCAAGAACAACTGTATCCTGCATTGGGACGATATCGTCGCTTACGCCGAGGGCATGATCGGCATTCTGGTACCTGATCTGCCGGATGCCACCTGCGCCTCGCAGCTTCGCAAGATGGCTGAGCTGTTTGGTGATCGCGCTTACGTCTCTCTCTGTTTGCGTCGGCGACCGAACGACCAGTTGCGGCTGCATGAGATTTCCAACATGGCGACGCGGTTCAAGGTCAGAACCGTCGTCACCAATGATGTGCTGTTTCATGAGCCGGGCCGGCGGCAATTGCAGGACATCGTCACCTGTATCAGGCACAACACCACGATCGACGATGTCGGCTTTGAGCGCGAACGCCACGCCGACCGCTACCTCAAGCCACCGGAGGAAATGGCACGCCTGTTTCCGCGCTACGCGCAAGCACTCGCGCGAACCCTGGAAATCGTGCGTCGCTGCAAATTCTCGCTCGAGGAACTGACCTACCAGTACCCGGAGGAAGCCATCGTGCCGGGCAAGGATGCTCAAGGATCGCTCGAGCATTATGTCTGGGAATGTGCGCCCGATCGTTATCCGGAAGGCCTGCCACCGGATGTTTTAAAGACCGTTCGGCACGAGCTCGATCTCATCCGCACCATGAAATACGCGCCGTACTTCCTGACGGTGTTTTCGATCGTCCGTTTTGCCCGAAGTCAGGGCATTCTCTGCCAGGGCAGGGGATCTGCGGCCAACAGCGCTGTCTGCTATATCCTTGGCATCACCTCGATCGATCCCTCGACCAATGATCTCCTCTTCGAGCGCTTCGTCAGTCAGGAACGCGACGAGCCGCCGGATATCGATGTCGACTTCGAGCATGAACGGCGCGAGGAGGTCATCCAGTGGATCTACAAGACCTATACCAAGGATAAGGCGGCACTCTGCGCAACCGTCACCCGCTACCGGGCCAAGGGCGCAATCCGCGATGTCGGTAAGGCGCTTGGCCTGCCTGAAGATGTCATCAAGGCGCTGTCATCGGGCATGTGGTCCTGGTCGGAAGAAGTTCCCGACCGAAACATCAGGGAACTCAATCTCAACCCCAATGACCGGCGTCTGGCGCTCACCCTGAAACTCGCGCAGCAGTTGATGGGCGCGCCTCGGCATCTGGGTCAGCACCCCGGCGGCTTTGTCCTCACCCATGACCGGCTAGACGATCTCGTGCCGATCGAACCGGCGACGATGAAAGACCGGCAGATCATCGAATGGGACAAGGACGACGTTGAGGCACTGAAGTTCATGAAGGTGGATGTCTTGGCGCTCGGGATGCTCACCTGCATGGCCAAGGCTTTTGATCTCATCCGCGAGCACAAGGGCGAGGATCTTGATCTCTCGAAGATCGAGCAGGAAGATGCCGCCACCTATGCGATGATCCGCAAGGCCGATACGCTCGGCACGTTCCAGATCGAAAGCCGTGCGCAGATGGCGATGCTGCCGCGGTTAAAACCGCGCACCTTCTACGATCTCGTCGTGCAGGTGGCGATCGTCCGACCGGGCCCAATTCAGGGCGATATGGTGCATCCCTATCTTCGCCGGCGCGAAGGCAAGGAGCCGGTCGAGTATCCGACACCCGAGTTGGAGGCGGTGCTCGGCAAAACGCTGGGCGTGCCGCTGTTTCAGGAAAGCGCCATGCGGGTAGCCATGGTCTGTGCCGGCTTTACCGGTGGTGAGGCCGACCAGCTGCGTAAATCCATGGCGACCTTCAAGTTCACTGGCGGCGTCTCGCGCTTCAAGGACAAGCTGGTGTCAGGCATGGTCAAGAACGGATATTCGGCCGAGTTCGCCGAAAAGACCTTTTCGCAGTTGGAAGGCTTCGGCTCCTACGGTTTCCCCGAAAGCCATGCCGCCTCCTTTGCGCTGATCGCCTATGCTTCGAACTACATCAAGTGCCATTACCCCGACGTCTTTTGTGCGGCCCTTCTCAACAGCCAGCCAATGGGCTTTTATGCTCCGGCCCAGATCGTTGGGGACGCGATCAAGCATGGCGTCGAGGTGCGGGCGGTCTGCGTCAACCGCTCGCGATGGGACTGCACGCTGGAAAGGATTGGAGACAGCGATCGTCATGCTGTGCGCCTCGGGTTTCGGCAGGTGAAAGGGCTGGCTGTCGCGGACGCCGCACGGATCGTTGCAGCGCGCATGAACAACCCGTTCGCCTCAGTCGATGACATGTGGCGCCGGTCCAGCGTGCCGACCGAAGCGCTTGTTCAACTGGCAGAGGCCGACGCCTTTCTGCCATCGCTGAAACTCGAACGACGCGATGCGCTCTGGGCGATCAAGGCGCTGCGCGACGAGCCCTTACCGTTGTTTGCAGCCGCAGCCGAACGCGAGGCGACGGCGATTGCCGAGCAGCAGGAGCCAGAGGTGGCGCTTCGGCAAATGACGGACGGCCATAACGTCATCGAGGACTACAGCCACATCGGGCTGACTTTGCGCCAGCATCCGGTCGCCTTTCTGCGCAAGGACCTGTCGGCACGCAATATCATCACCTGTGCCGGGGCGATGAATGCCCGGGATGGCCGATGGGTTTATACGGCTGGCCTTGTTCTTGTGCGGCAAAAGCCGGGATCGGCCAAGGGTGTGATGTTCATCACCATCGAGGACGAGACCGGACCGGCCAACATCGTTGTCTGGCCCACCCTGTTCGAGAAACGCAGGCGCATCGTGCTGGGATCTTCGATGATGGCGATCAACGGACGGATTCAGCGGGAAGGGGAGGTCGTCCATCTCGTCGCCCAGCAACTCTTCGATCTCTCAGGCGATCTGGTTGGCCTTGCCGATCGAGATACGGAGTTCAGGCTGCCGGCTGGTCGCGGCGATGAGTTTGCCCACGGAGGCAGCGGGCCGGATTCACGCGATCGGCCGAAGCCGGTCGTTCCGCGGGACATGTACACACCGGACCTTCATATCGATACGCTGAAGGTGAAGAGCCGGAATTTTCAATGAATTATTGCCGCGCGAAAATTTCCTGCGAACAAACCCGGCTATCGGCTGCGGCGTTTGTGCCTGAAAACCTGCTTGTAAGCTCGACGCCTGCGATGCCAACGCCGCCCATGGACACCTGTAAACGATCCTGGCGCAAAGCGATGGCGGCCTCCATACGGGCCGCTGATTCTAAACGAAATCAGCGGCTTGGTCGCCGTCTGGACTTCTTTTTTTCCACGCAACCATTACGCTTCTTTAAAAAGTGTCGAATGCCTGCCGCCCTGACTGTTGTTGTACCACTAAGCTCACGACAGACGACGCGGAACGAGATTGTTACTCTAGGGGAATGGCAGATCGAAATGGTCAGGCCCATGCCAAACTTCGTCAGTTCATCGAACAACGATTCGCCTAAACTTCACATCAACGAGCAAACAATGGTGCGCGCTCGGTTGATCTAGACCTTCCTAGGCAGAGAATCTTGCACTACGACCGTGGTTTTTTCCGCTACGACCAATGTTTCTTTTTGAATAATTGCCTGCTGCAAAACGGCACCTAAGGAGCCGATTTTTCCTTTCGATCCTGAAAATGTTGGCGCAGACTTCTTGGGCCGGGTCATGACTGTGCTATGCGTCGTAACTGCATGCAGCCTCTGCCAGTAGTATTTTTCATAGGGCTCAAGCATTTTGTAATCATCAGTGCAGATGCGGTACGACCACAGGCGCCCTACGATAGTGGCAATCCAATCTGCAGCCTGCATGTTCTGATTAAGGTAACTCTCAACTCAAAAGCTTCCGCGTCGGAGCATTCCCGTACATAGTTTTAGCGGCAGTCTCCAATAGTTCTTTCCGAGCAGAATGCTCGTCAACGATCAAAACGAAGTTCTGTCCGATGCTCTCACAATAAGCATCGATCTGCCGTATTGCATGCGAAAATACGGTTGTGTAAAGACCATTTGCATTCACAACATCGGTATCTCTTATCTTTTCTCTGCCGTAATAAAATATTTTTCCGTCCTGGTGCTGCAAACGCGTCGGTATGCTGGACGGGTGCGCGTTACAGCCTCGCTACGGCAAACTCCGGCCGATCATATCCATGGAGCCACTCTTACCGTGTCTTGGTTGCGGCGGCGGATGATTGCCGCACGAAACGGCACGAGCTAGATTGTATATTGTGTACGTACAAAAAGCTTGCGCGGGCCGCGTAATTATTGTACGTACAGATTATGAAAATCACTTATGACGAAACGAAACGGCTGACGAATCTCGAGAAACACGGTCTCGATTTTGCCGATTTGACGATTGAGTTTTTTGCGGGCTCTATTGTCCTTCCTGCCAAGGAAAACCGCTTCATGGCCGTAGGTGAGTTTCAGGGCCGCATCATCATCGCAGTGGTGTTTCGCCCGTTAGGTTCGCAGGCTCTGTCCGTCATTTCGATGCGGCCAGCCAGCGCCAAGGAAAGGAGGCTCTAATGCCCGTAAAGTTTTCTTCGAAACGCCCCCTCACTGAGAAGGAAGAGGTGGAAATTCAGCGGATGATTGCGTCGGACCCCGACGCGCCCGAAGCCACGGATGAAGAGATGGCGCAAGCCAAGCCCTTTGGCGAAGCATTTCCCGACCTTGCCAAGAGCATCGACCGGGAGATTGCGCGCCGTGGTAGGCCGAAGGCGGACGCACCTAAAACGCCGGTTACTATCCGTCTCGACCCTGATTTGGTGGAGCATTACAAGGCGATGGGCAAGGGATGGCAATCACGCATCAATAGCGATTTGCGAAAGCTATCTGGCCTTCGCTGACGACCGAAACGCAAAAAGCCGCCCGGCGCGAACCGGACGGCTTTGACGATACTAACAGAGTTGATCAACCGGCCATGCGTCGGTGAAACCATTTATGGAAGAGCGCTTCGACACCACGCGGCCCGAGATAGGCCAGAAGCGCAATCAGCCCGGTTGAGGCAGGCTGACCAAGATCGGCATAGGCGGCGGCACTTTCGCCGATGACTGCCATGCCGAGAGCGACAGGCAGTTCCCAAAACAGTTCAATGCCGAAGAACTTACGGCGACCTTTCCGCGCCTCGTTGCCGTGCCACATGAAGCGACCAAACAGGGAGGCAATAATGGTGGTGAAGGCGCCGGCGGATAGCGTGCCCAGCGCCCAGGCGGAGCGATGCTTCGGCGTTTGCGCCGCCACCAGCTGCCAGACATTGCCCGCCACGCACATTAGCGAGATGGCAACTGTCATGCCGAGGCTGGTGCGGATCAGCATCAGCTTTCGGCCATAAATATCGCCAAGCCGTCCCCAGAGCGGCGCTACGAACGCGGCGGCAAAGAAGGTGGCGCCATAGGCGATGCCCGACCACTGCACGATCGCGGCCTTGTCGCTGACGCCGAGCTCCTCGACATAGAGCGGCAGGAAGGGGAGGAGGAGCGTCATCGCCACGATCGTCGTGAACGAGCCAACAAGGCAAACAATCAGGTTTCGCATCCAATGCGCGGTTTCCGGCTCGGCCCGCGCTTCGGCATCCCATCTCGTCCCGGTCATTTCCCAGCCTTTGCATTCAATGTGTAAAACAGGTCCCTGCTGCCTGATGCCAAGATATGCTCCTTCGCGGCAGCGATGAGATCGGCGCGGGTGAAGAGATCGGGAAGGTTCAGCCGGTCGACATCGAGCGCATAGACCGTAACGTGGTAGTTGTGGACACGCTCGTCGTTCCACGGCGGGCACGGGCCCACATAACCACCATGTGGTCCATCCTCCAGGTTGCCGCCGCCGGTGCCGTTCTGCCCGCGCCGCCCATGGGCCGTGCGCTCGAGCGGCAGGCCATTGGCGGACGGACCGTTTCCGTCCGTGCCTTCACCAAGGCTCGTGCGCGATGGAGGAATATCGGCCAGCACCCAGTGAACGAATTCCATCCTCCTGAAATCCTCCGGGATGATTTTATCCGCCCTGTTGAACAGCGAGAAGTCAGCGGGTACGTCCGGGTCGACCATCGTCAGCGCGTAGGATCGCGTGCCCCTGGGGCCCTTCGACCAGGAGACGGCAAGGCTCTTGTTGGGGCCGGGTACTGACTTGCTGGATGATGTCGAAATGCAGGAGGCATTTTCCGGCGACAGCGTCGGGCCATTGCTCTTTGAAAACGTCACCTTGAGATCGGCCGAAAGGGCCGGTGTGGCGATGATTGCTGCGACGACGGTGACGTTCAGAAGTATAAGCATGGGTTTCATAATGTTGCCCTTTCGCGGTTCGCTCCGGTGAGCTGCGAGGGCATGGTCTAACAAAGTCGTACCGGCTGGCGGTGCACGAAAACGCTCAATATGGAGCGGCGAACGCTCACGCGCTGCGAAGCCGGTCCGTGAAGCGGCGCGGCGAGCGATAGCCTGTGGCGAGCGCGGCTTCCCGCAGCGACAGCCCGTCTTCTGCAAGGAGGGTCTTTGCGAGGCCCACCCGTTCGCTCGCCACAACATCTCGCAGGGAAGCACCCTCGCGTGACAGGCGACGACGCAGCGTGGCGTTGCTCGTGCCGAGCTCCCCGGCGATCAGATCGGCGGTCCAGGCGCGATCCGGCTGCCAGCGCACCAGCGCTCGCACCGCCTCGGCGGTCGTTTCCGGCAAACCGGGCAGGGCGCCGCGTACCGCGAGCACCATCAGGATTTCGAGAAGGCGGTGCTCGAGCAGAGGGACCGGCACATTGCCGTTGGCGATGCCCTGGCCGGCGTGGTTGATGGCCGCGGCCAGTAACGGGTCGAGCGTCAACTCTGTCTGGCAAGAGATCCGGCAAGGTGGAAAAGCCTTCGCTGCCCGCCGTGTCAACTCGTTTGGGAAGGCGATGAAGATCGCCCGATAGACACCAGTCTGCGGATCGGGATCATTGACGACATCGCCGCGCCAACCGGCTGGCAGCACGAGGGCCTTGCCGGCCGAAAAGCGTCGCTGCCGTCCCATGCTCACGACTTCCTTTGACCCTTCCAGGATGGTGACGATCGAAACCTGTGAAAAGGCCGAGCCAGCGATGCGTTCGCGTTCGCGCGTGACAAAGGTAAAAAGCGTGGAATAGCTGCCGATCCCGTCGGGCGCGACGGTCGGGCGGCGATCCTTCGCCGCCAGGCGGCGCAGCTTTTCCAACATGTCGTGATGAGCCTCGGGCACTGCAACGGCTTCCTGCTATTTGTTTGCCGGAACAGTCTGGACCACCCGGGCGGCGGTGCCAAGTCCGCAAGGCGTCCTGTCGGTTCGGCCCGCTGATATTATCGACGGACTGAATGAGCTCATCGACCATGAATTCTCGCCGGCACCCAGACAGTTTCCGGGAAGTCGGGGTGAAACGGCCTTATCAGTCAGGCGATGAGCGTGACGTGCGGCGAGCTCCAGGCGGGCGGCATAGAGGGAGAGGAGGGAAGTGGGATTTGTGGCGGGTTAGGAGGCTGGAGAGAGGTTCCGGCCGGTCCGCCATGGAGAAACTGATATGGCACAAGCCACCCAGAAAATCACCCTCAGTGCAGCCCGGGATATTCCCTTCAACAAGCTGGTGCTCAGCCAGCAGAACGTCCGCAAGATCAAAGCGGGCATCTCGATTGAGGACCTGGCGGAAGACATCGCCCATCGCGGGCTGCTGACCAGCCTCAACGTCCGTCCCGAGCTTGATGACGATGGCAACGAGACCGGCATCTATCGCATCCCCGCCGGTGGGCGCCGCTACCGCGCGCTTGAGCGCCTGGTCGCGCAGAAACGTCTTGCCAAGACTGCCGGCGTTCCCTGCATCGTCAGCAAAGGCGAAACCCTCGAGGTCGAGGATTCGCTCGCCGAAAACGTCCAGCGCGTATCCTTGCATCCACTCGATCAGTTCCGCGCCTTCCAGACCTTGCGTGAACAGGGGCTCGGTGAGGAGGAGATTGCCGCACGATTCTTCGTATCAGTTGCGACGGTCAAGCAGCGCCTGCGGCTGGCTTCCGTCTCGCCGCGGCTTCTCGATCTTTATGCCGAGGACGAGATGACGCTCGAACAGATCATGGCATTCTCGATCACGAACGACCATGTTCGCCAGGAACAGGTCTGGGATACGGTCTCGCGCTCCCATAGCCGGGAGCCCTATTACATCCGGCGCTTGCTGACCGAAACTGCGATCCGCGCCAGCGACCGCCGTGCCGTCTATGTCGGCATCGAAGCCTACGAGGCCGCGGGCGGTGTGACCATGCGTGATCTGTTCGACCAGGATCAGGGCGGATGGCTTCAGGATTCGGCACTGCTCGAGCAGCTCGTGATGGAAAAGTTGAAGGCCGAAGCGGAGGCGATGAGGACGAGCGAGGGCTGGAAATGGGTCGAAGCGGCCTTCGATTTCCCGTACGGTTACACCTCCGGCCTGCGCCGCTTCTACGGCGAGCAGGCCGAAATGACGGAAGACGAACTGGCGCGCTATGATGCCACGCGTGCAGAATACGATAAGCTCGACGCGGAATATTCGGAGGCAGCCGAGTACTCAGAGGCGACCGAACAAAAGCTGGAGGAGCTTGGTGCCGAGCTCGACCGGCTCAATGACCGGCCATACGTGTTCGATCCGCAGGAGGTGGCCCGCGGCGGTACCTTTGTGTCGCTCGGCGCCAGTGGGGCGCTCAAGATCGAGCGAGGCTTCGTGCGGCCCGAGGACGAACCGAAGGATGAAACCGATCCATCTGTTGAGGCCGGCGACGGTGTCGATCATGGCGGTGACTTGGCGACGACCGGCTCCGTCGGCGGCGACACCCAGCCACACGACGAGGATGAAACGATCAAGCCGCTCCCCGATCGCCTTGTCCTCGATCTGACGGCGGCGCGCACAGTTGCGTTGCGCAATGCGCTCGCAAACGATCCTGTCATCGCCTTCATTGCGGTCCTGCATGCCTTCGTCCTGAAGACCTTCTATGTCTACGGCTCGGATTCATGCCTGGAGGTGACGCTGCAGAGCGCTCGCTTCTCCCAGACGCCCGGCCTCGGCGATACGGTCTGGGCGAAAGAGATCGAGCAGCGGCACGAAGGCTGGGGCCAGGATCTTCCCAAGGATCCGAATGATCTCTGGGACTTCCTGATCAAGCTCGACGAGGTCAGCCGGCAAGCTCTTTTTGCCCATTGCGCTTCGCTATCGGTCAACGCGGTGATCGAACCCTGGAACAAGCGGACCCGGGCGATCGCTCATGCCGATCAACTGGCTCGCTCGATCGGTTTCGACATGGTGGAAGCCGGCTGGACACCGACCGCCGAGAACTATCTTGGCCGCGTCACCAAGGCGCGCATCCTGCAGGCGGTCCGAGAAGCCAAGGGCGACCAGGCGGCCGAGTTGATCGGCCATCTCAAGAAGACCGACATGGCCCGCGAGGCCGAACGACTGATGACAGCTTGCGGCTGGTTACCGGAACCGCTTCGCATGACGAGTGACGACGGCATCAGCGAAAGCGATGCCCTCAGAGAGACCGTCGGTTCCGATCATGCTGAGACTGGGGAAGCTCAGGACCTACCGGCTTTCCTGCTCGACCAGCCGGAAACATCGGACGATGACACCGGCGATACCGAAAGTGGCATGGACGGCGAGCATCTCGCGGCGGCCGAGTAGGTTCACCAGCATCCATCAGCCTGACCCGATCGCCGTTGCGGTCGGGTCTTCTTCCAAACAGCCCGGCCATCGCGCCGGGTTTTTCCGTTTCAGGAGGCATCTATGCCTGACTTCACGATCGAGACCACCTACCACCTGCCGGTCTTCCGGCACCGCACCTACGCGGCCGACACGCTGGAGGCGGCCTGCCGTGCCGCCATTGACGACGACAGCTGGGAGATCGCCGAGAAGGACTTCGACTCCTCCGGTCCAGTTCATGTCACCGGCATCTGGGACGGCACACATGCGGCCTATGCGGGTCCGCCGCTCCAGATCCCGCAGCAGTTCGACGAACCTGTCCAGCGCCGGGCGCGTCATTTCGAGATCCTGCTCGGACTGTTGAAGATGTTGTTGGATGACATCAGATCGGCCCGGCCGCCATCGCTCGAATGGCTAGCTCGATCTGCCTGGGCGATTGCCCGAGGAGAAGCAATTCTCGCCGAAGAACCAGATCCTGAAGAGCCGGTCGCCCGACCAACGCCTTCCCACGTCCTGGCCAGGCTTCAGGAGGCTGGCGTGCTTGACGCAATCGCCGCCGTGCTCGAAGTGGACTCGAGTTTTAGGGGTCTAACACCCGAGGCAGTGACCGACGACGAGATTCATGCCGCGTGCGTCTCCATTGCCACCACGATGGACGTTTCCGACGCGGTCGGACGCGCCGAATTTCAGGCAGCGCTCTCGGCGATCCGTTCGGCGCATCGCCGGCTTACGTCCGATTAATTCATCTTCTTCCCCAGAATCCCTCAACCTCGCCCGGCCACCGCGCCGGGTTTCATCTTATGGAGACAATCCAAATGAATTCCCTCGCATCCACTAACCAGCCAGCTTCCTCCGGTTTCAAAGTCGATATCTCCCGCGGCGAACGGATTGGCCGCGTTTCGTCCGAATGGTTTTCGCGCCCTGATGACGAACGCTTCCTGTCGCTGAACGATCTCTACGACACGGTCCGGTCCCGCGCCGACCGGGCCCATGCCCGAACGATCGAAAGCGCTGCGATCCGCGTCGAGGCTACGCGCGACAATGCGGAGCGGCTTGAACTTCTCGTTCCAGGTCAGCGCCAGCCGATCGCACCGACTCACTGGAGCTACGGTCAGCTCTGCAGCCTGGTCGGTGCACCGTCCAGCTACATGCGGCAACTCCCCGCGCCTCTTGCCGCGATCAACCTGCAGCACGGCCTGCTCAATCACCGTGCCGAGCTGGTAAAAACGCTCGAGATGGACGATGGCCGGCTCGAACTGCGCGCGGTGACGGGACCCGAATACGGCCGCATTTGGGATCACGAACTGGTCTCGGCGGTGATGAAGATCGCCGGGAATGGGACCGGCGACACGATGTGGAAAGTGCCGGGCGTCCTGGACTGGGCGACGATGACACACAATCCCTTCGTCGACATCACCAAAGATACGACGACGCTTTATGCCAGCGACCGCGATGTCTTCCTGTTCCTCGTCGACGACGCCCATCCGATCGAAGCCGGGCGATTGCCCAACGGTGAGCCCGACGTCTATTTCCGCGGCTTCTATGCCTGGAACTCGGAGGTAGGCTCGAAGACACTCGGCATCGCCTCTTTCTATCTGCGGGCGGTCTGCGCCAACAGGAACCTCTGGGGAACAGAAAATTTCGAGGAGATCACCATCCGCCATTCGAAATTTGCTGCCCAACGCTTTGCGTATGGAGCAGCACCCGCGCTGACAAGCTTCGCCAATTCCTCACCCGCCCCGTTCATTGCCGGCATCAAGGCGGCGCGCGAACGGATCGTCGCGCGCAAGGACGACGACCGCGAAACGTTCCTGCGTCGGCGCGGCTTCTCAAAAGGCGAGACCGGCAAAGTCATCGAGATGGTCTTGTCGGAGGAGGGCAGGCCGCCGGAATCGATCTTCGATTTCGTACAGGGGATCACCGCACTGGCGCGCACCAAGACCAATCAGGACACGCGTCTCGAGCTCGAAGGCAAGGCCAAGAAGCTGCTGGAGAGCGCCTCCTGACACGTTCAAACGTAGCGGGCTCAGAACCCGGCCGCGTCGGGAAATCCCGTCATCGTCATCACAGAGCCCGGTCAAGCGCCGGGCCTCATTTTGTCTGGAGCACCCAATGGCTATCCCCGATCATGCCCGCACAAACTTCGACACGCTGCTGCGCGCCGCAGCCGATGGCAATCTTGCTCTGATAGAGTGTCTCGATGCGTCTACACGCGAGCCGCGTTACGTACTTTGCGCCGTCGGCCGCAGTGTCGGCGAATACGTCTTCACACCGTTTGGTCATCTGGCCGACGGCAATCCTTACGACGCCTACCTGCCGCCGGATCGAGAGAATCCCGCTGGCTTCATCGTAAACCCGTCGTGCTAGGCGCGATCGCCGGCGGTTCAACCTGCCGATACCCGACCCTTCCACGGCCGCCCCGATGTGGCCTCCGACCTAGTCGGCAGGACACCGGACCTTGCAGTTCTTTCCTCACTCCTGGAGCGTCCCCCTATGAATATCATTTCGCATCCTCAAAACGTTTCCACCTCTCCGCGTCCTATGGCCAGAACCAGCGCCGGGGCACTTATCCATGGTGCCAAACAGATCAGGTCGATGGAGCAAGGTAAAGGCATCGCCACCGCCGACCTGAGACAGGTCATGACGGAGGTTTTCGGCGGCAGCGACGCCGAAGGCCTCTGGCTCCGGAAGGATGCCTATAAACCAACAGAGGTCGCCCAGGTATTGTTTCTATCCCGCTCAATCACCTCCCGGGTCCAGTCGCCTCAATCGGCGCGTGCAATGCTGATGAAGGTGGCCCGGCTCTCGCCGACCCACACGCGCCGATCCGAGGAGATGATCAGTTGGAAGCTCCGTTCCTTTGTGCCTGTCGCAGGTGAGGGCACGGCGATCCTGTCGAAGCTGAATGATCGTCATCGCCTTGTCGATGTCGCACACCGGTCATGATGGAGGTCTGCCATGCACTCCGCCTCGGATCTGGCGGGCCGTCTCGCGCGGGACGCGGAGGCGGTCTGCCGGCACTATCTCTCCGCCGGCCGTCGTGCCGGCAACTACTGGCTCGTTGGCGATGTCAGCAACAGAAAGGGCCGGTCGCTCTATGTGCACCTCGTCGGCCCGCGCGCCGGCCGCTGGACCGACGCGGCGACAGGCCAGTTCGGTGATCTTCTCGATCTGATCCGGGAGACTTGCGGTCTCGTCGACTTCCGGGACGTTGCAGACGAGGCGCGTCATTTCCTCAGCCTGCCTCGACCAGAGCCGGTGTCCTCTCGCGGGACCGATGCTTATGATTTCGCCCCGGTGGTACGGCGCACGGGCGTGCAGGCACAGCGGCTGTTCCGGATGACGCAGCCTATGGCGGGCACGCTTGCCGACACCTATCTGCGCGGGCGCGGCATCTTACGGGCATCGACGCATGCGGCGCTGCGCTTCCATCCGTCCTGCTACTATCGTGATCTCGTCACGGGCCATACGAGCAGCTATCCGGCCCTGATCGCAGCG
>Ga0137300_1033_pt1 | contig 54550 bp, 45 predicted proteins | sample RamsorwD2O_NANAE_FD_97190 | JGI IMG/M metagenome (GOLD analysis project Ga0137300, IMG submission 97190) | Mouse cecal microbial communities from Vienna, Austria - N-Acetylneuraminic acid amended with D2O_NANAE | ecosystem: Host-associated > Mammals > Digestive system > Large intestine > Cecum... | reverse complement strand
TCCGAGGTAAGGAAGGAGATTTCATCCTCCGCACAGGAGAAGAAGTCCTTGTCCGGCACCACGAGATCGGCGAACTGGCCTTTCTCGATGCGGCCCTTCTTGCCTTCTTCATTCGAGAACCAGGTGACTTTTTCCGTCCACATGCGCAGCGCCGTTTCGCGGTCGAGGCAATTGGCGCGCGGGTAAAGCTGCATGCCGCCAACGGTCTTGCCGGTCACCATCCAGAAGAGCGACACCCACGGATTATAGGAGGCGACGCGCGTTGCGTCCGTTCCGGCCGAAACGTTCACACCCTTATCGAGCATGCGCCGGATCGGTGGTGTGGCTTCGGCCACGCCCTGGCCATAACGCTCGACGAAATATTCGCCCTGATAGGCCATGCGGTGCTGGGTGGCGATGCCACCGCCAAGCGCAGCGATACGGTCGATGGAGCGGTCAGAAATGGTTTCTGCGTGGTCGAAGAACCAGTTAAGCCCTTCGAGCGGGATATCACGATTGACCTTTTCGAAGACATCCAGCGCCCGCGAAATGGTCTCGTCATAGGTGGCATGCAGACGCCAGGGCCAGCGGTTTTCCGCCAGAATCCGGACAACATCTTCAAGTTCGCCTTCCATCTCCGGCGGCATATCGGGCCGCGGCTGACGGAAATCCTCGAAATCGGCCGCGGAAAAGACCAGCATTTCACCCGCACCATTGTGCCGGAAATAGTCGTTGCCCTGCTTGTATTTGACCGATTGCGTCCAGTTGAGGAAGTCTTCCTTTTCCTGTTTCGGCTTCTGCGTGAAGAGGTTGTAGGCAAGCCGTACGGTCATCTGGTTCTCATCCGAGAGCTTCTGGATCACCTCGTAATCATCCGGATAATTCTGGAAGCCGCCGCCGGCATCGATGACGCCGGTCACACCCAGCCGGTTCAGTTCGCGCATGAAATGGCGGGTGGAATTGACCTGATAGTCGAGCGGCAGTTTCGGCCCCTTGGCAAGCGTCGAATAGAGAATGCCGGCATTTGGCTTGGCGAGCAGCAGGCCGGTGGGATTGCCGTTGGCATCACGGGTGATTTCGCCACCGGGCGGGTTCGGCGTGTCCTTGGTATAACCGACGGCACGCAGCGCCGCGCCGTTCAGCAGCGCCCTGTCGTAAAGATGCAGAAGGAAGACCGGCGTATCCGGCGCGACCGCATTGATCTCCTCGATGGTCGGCAGGCGCTTTTCGACGAATTGGTGCTCGGTGAAACCGCCGACGACGCGCACCCATTGCGGGGCTGGCGTTATCGCGACCTGGCGTTTCAGCATGTCCATGGCATCGGCAAGCGAGCGCACGCCGTCCCAGCGCAGTTCCATATTGAAGTTCAGGCCCCCACGCACGACGTGGGTGTGGTTGTCGATCAGGCCCGGCAGAACCCGCTTGCCCCTCAGGTCGATGATCTTCGTTTCCGGCCCGGCAAGGGCCATGACCTCGGTATCGCTTCCCACCTCCAGAAACAGACCATCCTTGATGGCGACTGCCGTTGCATTCGGATTGCCACGATCAAGTGTCGTGACGCGGCCATTGTGAAGGATGGTATCTGGATGCATGGACGAAGCTCCGCTCTTGATGGGATCAGCGGCCTTAGCCGGTGAAAACAGATTCGGAAAGGCGAGACTGGATGCCGCGCCGAGGAAAGTGCGTCGTGTTGGCATCAGCTTCTCTCCCTCTCGATGGGTGCGGTGCCCTTGGCGATATCTACCGTTTCGACACCACCCTTGGGCATATGACCGAACATGTGCGGCTTGATCTGGTTGAACCACGAAACGGCGGCCGGTTCCCTGTCTATGATCGTTCTTGCGAAAGGGATGATCTGTTCTCCGACCAGGATGCCCAGCAGACCGACCAATGCAATGACGGGCGGCGCGGGCGAACGCACATTGAGCAGGCTGTAAACGATGCCGACGAGCAGGCCGGCGCCAAGCGACAGAAGATAGACTTTCATGGAAACCTCCTTTGGGTGGATAAAGCCGCGCCGGCCGGGATATTGATCCCGCCGGCGCGTCAGGGTTGAAAGCTTATTTCGCGGGGTTGGGGCCGATGCGCTTGCCGTGCTTGACGCGCTCAGCACCGCCATGAACATGCGTGACCGCATAATCGATGCCCATGCCGTAAGCGCCTGAATGTTCCTTCACCAGCGAGGTGACGGCGTCATAGGTTTCCTTGCGGGCCCAGTCGCGCTGCCATTCCAGCAGCACCTGCTGCCAGGTGACGGGGATGACGCCCGCCTGCACCATGCGGTCCATGGCATATTTATGCGCATCGACAGAGGTGCCGCCAGATGCATCCGCCACCATGTAGATTTCGTAATCGGCGACATCATGCAACGCCGAAAGAGCGAAGGTGGTGTTGCACACTTCCGTCCAGAGGCCGGAAACAACGATCTTCTTGCGACCGTTGGCGGCATTCTTCGCCAAGGCATCGCGGACATTCTGGTCATCCCAGGAATTCATCGAGGTACGCTCGAGAATGTCGTTTTCCGGGAATACTGCCAGCAGTTCCGGGAAGGTGTTGCCGGAGAAGCTTTCCGTTTCAACCGTGGTGATTGTCGTCGGAATGTTGAAGATCTTTGCCGCCTTGGCGAGGCCGACGACATTGTTCTTCAGGGTCTGGCGATCGATCGACTGCACACCGAAAGCCATCTGCGGCTGCTGGTCGATGAAGATGATCTGGCTGTTGGCGGGAGTAAGGACTTCAAGCTTCGACATGGTGGTTCTCCGTTCAGGTGGTGATTGCCGATCGACGGCGGTGAAATTGACAAGGCTTCGCCGGTCAGCTGCCCGGCAGGGGCAGCCGCCTTGAAAGCGTGGATATGATTTCTTCAGTGGATGCGGATCAACGACCCGCTTTATGCCGCAAGGGGAGCGAGGTTCGCCTCGATCTGATTGCGGAAAGGCTCATAACGGCTTGGCAGCTTGAGCGCTTCGCCCAGATGCGCGGTATCCTCGTCGCGATCGAAACCGGGTTCGTTGGTGGCGATTTCGAACAGGATGCCGCCCGGCGTGCGGAAATAGATCGCCCAAAAGTAATCGCGGTCGATGACGGGGGTGACCTGATAGCCGGTGTCCATCAGCGCCTTGCGCACGTCCAGCTGCTTTTGACGGTTTTCAACCGCGAAAGCGATGTGATGAACCGAACCGGCTCCCGGACGGGCAAAGGGCGTCTTTGGCAGTGTGGCGAGATCAATCGTATCGGCGCCGTTGCCGCCGGGAATGACGAAGCGGGTTACATCGCCTTCTACATCGGCGCGCTCATATCCCATGAAGCGAAGCAGTTCCTCGGTCGCGGCCGTATCATTCAGATTGAAGCGCGCACCGGTGAAGCCGCGTATGGCGTTGTCTTCGGAGATGCCCTCGCCAAGCCATGGAGCGCGAGCATCGTTATCCGTTTCGATCAGCGCGAGTCCATCGCCATCCGGACCGGTAAAACGCAGGCGCTGTGCACCGAAGACCGTATCGGCCTGAAGGCCGGCGGCACCTTTCGTAAGGAGACGATCTTTCCAGAAGCCGAGCGAACCCTTGGGGACGGAAAACTGCGTTTCGCCCACTTCGCCGACGCCCGGACGGCCGGCCATCATGTTGGCGAAGGGAAAATACGTCATGACGGTGCCAGGCGTTCCCTTTTCGTCACCGTAATAAAGGTGATAGACGCTTGGCTCGTCGAAGTTAACGGTTTTCTTGACCCGGCGCAGGCCGAGCGTATCGGTGAAGAAGCTGTTGTTCTGCCGCGCATCCGACGCCATCGAGGTAACGTGGTGCAGGCCCTTGATATCCTTGATCATCGTCGGCGCCTTTCGCTGTTGGTATGCCCGTTTCGATGGAGAAAGATGTAACCCGCTTGATTGCATCGCGGAATTGCAATATTTTTCTCGAATGAATTGCGATTTTTGAAATAATAGAGATGAACGATCACAAAGCTCTCAAAACCTTCCTGATGGCGGCCGAAAAGCGCAACTTCGCGCAGGTGGCCCGTGAACTCGGCATGACGGCAGCGGCCGTCACCCGTGCGATTGCAGCACTTGAAGATGATCTCGGCGTGCAATTATTCGTCCGGACCACCCGTCAGGTATCGCTCACGACGGACGGGGCCGTCTTCGCCGCACAGATTCAGCCGGCGGTCGAGGCTTTGGAGAACGCCCGGCGCGATGTTCGCAACGCCCACAAGGCCGACGAGGGACGCCTGAGGATCAGCGCGCCGACATGGCTCGGCAAAACGGTGCTGCCGCCGATCCTGTCGGGCTTCCGGGAACTCTATCCGAAAATGTGCTTCGAGATTTCGTTATCGGACGGCCTGGTCAATATCGTGGATGATGACTACGATCTGGCGATCCGTATCTCGTCCGCCCCATCGGACAAATTCACCATATGGCGCAAGATCAGGGCTGTACCGCGCATATTGGTGGCGGCTCCGGGCAGCCGGTTCGCGCAGATGAAACACCCCGCTGAACTGACGCCTGACGATTGTCTTGCCTACAGCGGCGAGAGCCGTCGGGAGAATTGGGTTCTGTCAGATGGCGGGTCAAGTATCACGATAACGGCAGGTCGTGCCTTCAGCGCCAATAGCGGCGAGGTTCTGGCCGATATGGCTGCGGATGGCGCAGGGGTCGCCTTGCTGCCGGGCTTCAACATCGCACAGCATATCCACAGTGGCCGCCTCGTCCATGTCCTGCCCGGCTGGTCGCCGCCGGAACTCTGGCTGACGCTCTATTATCCGCCCTATCAGGCCCTGCCGCCCCGCATCGCAACTTTCTCGAAATTTTTCGAAGAACAGTTACCAGCCTACATGGTGGCGCTGGAGTAGAACTGCCCGGATCTGCGCATTTTAATGACGGCGCGGGAGCGGCGCGCTCCCTCGCGGGATCCGTGAACGCGCCTTCTGTTATGCGCCATCCTGCCCAACAATATTGGACCGGGAAGTCACCGGACAACACACCAGTAAAATTCCGCTTGATTAAATACCGACTAGTCTGTATTTAATCACGCAAGGGAGATTTGATGTGGCAAGGAAACAGAACCCATTGACCAGGCCGGGCCTGCTGGAGGCGGCATTTACCGTCATCCGGACGAAAGGTTACGCCGCGACGACAGTTGACGATGTCTGCGCCAAGGCCGAGCTGTCCAAAGGTGCATTCTTTCACCATTTCTCCAGCAAGGAGGAAATGGCGGTCGCGGCTGCCCAGCACTGGTCGGAGGTAACCGGTGCCGTGTTCGAAACCGCGTCCTATCACGATGCCGCTGATCCACTGGAGCGACTGCTGAACTATGTCGCCTTCCGCAAGCAGTTGATACAGGGCGACTTGCCGGATTTTACCTGCTTTGTCGGCACCATGGCGCAGGAGGTTTACGAGACCAGCGAGGCGATCCGGCAAGCGTGCTGGACCAGCATTTCAGGCCACGCCGAAACACTTGTCAGCGATATCGAAGCAGCCCTGAATCAATACAGGATAACAGAGACATTTACGGCGGAAAGTCTTGCCCTGCACATTCAAGCCGTCATCCAGGGCGCCTTCATTCTGGCAAAAGCGAGCGGGAATCCGCAGCAAGCCGTCGAAAGCCTCGACCATCTTCACCGCTATATCCGGCTGCTGTTCAGCCCGACAATGATCGACCACGTTGAATGACAACGCATCAACAGGAGGAAACCATGCCAAGCGTCATTCGTCTACATCGCGTCTTCGCAACGAAACCCGAAAAGCTCTATCGCGCTTTCATCGAACCGGATGCGATTTCAAGCTGGCTCCCGCCATTCGGGTTCACCTGTACCGTTCATGAACTGAATGCGAAGGTCGGTGGCAATCACCGGATGTCTTTCCGAAATTTCACGACGGGCGACAGTCATTCCTTTGGCGGGACATATGTTGAACTCGTGCCCGGAGAGCGCCTTGTCTACACGGACCGCTTCGACGATCCCAACCTGCCTGGCGAAATGAAAGTCACGGTGAACATGAAGGCAGTGGCATCCGGTACCGAAGTGAATATCGAACAGGAGGGCGTGCCGGATATCATTCCGGCTGATGCGTGTTATCTCGGCTGGCAGGAGTCACTGCGCAAGCTTGCCAAGCTCGTGGAGCCCGAAATCACGCAATAGCGCGCGACAATGTTCCAAATTGCGAGCGCATGATCTGCCTGCGCAGGCTTACATGAACTCCCAGTTCCCGGAGGCTCCGGATCTGTCATCGCACGGATATCCGGACCTCCTTCCTTTCCCGCTGCTTGGGCGGGGTCTTGCAGCCCGTCCAGAACTAGAACGACCGTACAAAAGGCGGAAGTCCCGACACAGACATGTTGGCTGGCCTCTGGCCGGTCAGTCTTCGATAGGAAAGGCGAATCCGGCCTTCACGCGGTCCATGACGACCATTGTCTTGAACCCTTTAATGTCGTGGTTTTCATAAAAGAAGCGGCGGGTGAAGGCCTCGTAGTCCTCCATGTCCTTTGCCGTGATTACCAGAATGAAATCGGCATCGCCGGTGACATAATAGCCGATCATGACTTCGCGCGTCGCACGGATCGCCGCCTTGAAGCGATCGACGATGTCCGCGCGCTCCCGTTCCAGCGACACGAGGACGATCATGGTGATGCCCCGTCCCACGGCTTTGGGCGAGATGATCGCCACATCCGCCTCGATCACTCCCTCCTCCCGTAATCGCTTGAGGCGCCTCTGGCAGGCCGTCGGCGAGAGATTGACGATCCGCGCCAGCTCCTCCGACGTCAGACGGTTGTTCTTTTGCACGGCGTCAAGCAGCGCCCTGTCGGCTCGATCAATATTGGTCATGCAGAATTCCTGCGTATTCGGGTAAAATTAGCATTATTTCTGCGCCAAGCAGGAAATAAATGCCGGAGATCGATCATGCAGCGACGCTAAGCTTCACGCAAATGAAAATGGAGCATATTCATGAAAGGTATTGCCAGCGCCGCGTTGAAGAACCTTCGCCGGCCCGATCTGATCGAGCAACGCGCCTTTTTGGAGGGGGTATGGGTGGAGCGCAGCGAGAGGCTGAGCGTTATCGACCCAGCAGGCGGCGACCATCTCGTGGATGTGACCGCCTGCTCTCTCGATGATGTCGATTCCGCCATAGAGGCCGCAAGCGCAGCCTTCCTTCACTGGCGCGAGACGCTGCCGGTAGAACGCGGCGACATCCTGCGGAGCTGGGGCAGACTGATGCGCGACAATGCGCGCGATCTCGCCACTATCATCAGCGCCGAGCAGGGCAAGCCGCTGGAAGAATCGCTGGGGGAAATTTCCTACGCGGCCAATTTTCTCGACTGGTTCGCGAGCGAAGGCGAGCGATCCTATGGCGAGACAATACCGAGCCACCTGAAAGGTGGCAATCTCTCCGTACGGATGCAGCCGATCGGCGTAACGGCAGCGATCACGCCATGGAACTTCCCGTCAGCCATGATAGCCCGCAAGGCCGGAGCGGCCCTTGCCGCCGGTTGCACCATGATCGTCAAGCCGGCACCCGAAACTCCGCTCTCGGCGCTGGCTCTGGCAAAACTTGCGGAGGAGGCAGGCATGCCGGCCGGCGTATTGCAGGTGCTGCCCGGTGAAGCCGCGCCTCTGGCGCGTCGTCTTCTGGAGCATACCGATGTGCGGGCGTTCTCCTTCACTGGCTCGACGGAGGTCGGGCGGCTGCTCCTTACCCAGTCGGCGGCAACCGTCAAGAAAGCGTCGCTGGAGCTGGGTGGTCATGCACCCTTCATCGTATTTGGGGATTCTGATCTTTCTCAAGCGGTGGCGGGGTGCATCAGCGCCAAATTCGCTACATCTGGCCAGGATTGCCTGGCGGCAAATCGCATCTATGTTCAGCGAGCGCTCTATGACCGCTTCATCGACCGGTTTGCCGACGCAACTTCCAGACTGACCGTTGGCCACGGCCTTGAACCGGGCATCGACATTGGGCCGCTGACACGGCCATCGGTCGCCGAAAAGTGCCGTCAGCAGATCGCACAGGCGCTCTCCGCTGGCGCGCGCCTCGTCTGCGGCGGGCAGGACAGTCCGCTCGGCGGCAATTTCGTAACGCCAACCGTGCTGGCTGATGTGACTGACGACATGCTGATCGCACGTGAGGAAACCTTCGGGCCTGTGGCCGCCATCCTTCCCTTCGATGACGAGAATGAGGTCGTCCGCCGCGCCAATGCTACCGAGATGGGGCTTGCGGCCTATGTCTACACCAACGATCTGGGCCGGGCGATGCGCCTGACCGATCAGCTGGAATACGGCATGGTTGCCGTCAATACGCCGAAATTCACCGGTGCGCCAATTCCCTTCGGCGGCTGGAAACAATCCGGCCTCGGTCGCGAAGGCTCGCGCCACGGCCTGATGGAATATCTTGAACCCAAATATGTCTGCTTCGGCAATCTGGCTGCCTGAAAGGAACCCGCCTATGACCATCGACATCAAAAATATCGCGGAAATGGATCGAAATGCGGTTCTGCACCCCTTCACGCAGCTGAAGGACTTCGCCAGCGGCAAGCTCGGGGAACCGACCATCGTTGAAACCGGCAAGGGCATCCGCATTCAGGACGCCCACGGCAAGCAGTTGATCGATGGCTTTGCCGGTCTTTATTGCGTCAATGTCGGTTACGGTCGCACCGAGGTGGCGGAAGCCATTTCCCGTCAGGCCTATCGGCTCGCCTATTATCATTCCTACGCCGCCCACACGACGGACGAACTGGCGATCCTGTCCGACCGGCTGGTGAAGATGGCGCCCGGCAAGATGAGCAAGGTGTTTTACGGCATGTCCGGCTCGGACGCCAACGAGACCCAGGCCAAGCTCGTCTGGTATTACAACAATCTGCGCGGCAAGCCGGAGAAGAAGAAGATCATTTCCCGCGAGCGGGGATATCACGGCTGCAGCGTCGTTTCCGGTTCCATGACCGGCATGAGCTTTTATCATGACCACATGGACCTGCCGCGCGCTGGCGTGCTGCATACGGGCGTCCCCCACCATTATTGGGGCGCTGAAGCCGGTGAAACCGAACAGGAATTTTCAAAACGGCGCGCCGACGAACTGGAAGAGCTCATTCTGCGCGAAGGCCCCGACACAATCGGTGCCTTTATTGCTGAACCGGTGCTTGGCACGGGGGGTATCACGCCGCCGCCGGAAGGCTACTGGTCGGCGATACAGGATGTTCTCAGAAAATACGATGTCCTGTTGATCGCCGATGAGGTGATTACCGGCTTCGGGCGTACAGGCTCCATGTTCGGCTCACAACATTACGGCATCGAGCCGGATCTGATCACCGTCGCCAAAGGGCTGACATCAGCCTATTTCCCGCTCTCCGGCGCGATCGTAGGAGAGAAAGTCTACAAGGTGATGGAGGACGGCGCTGATCGCGTCGGCGCCTTCTCGCACGGCTACACCTATTCCGGACATCCCATCGGTGCGGCTGCGGCAAACGCCGTGCTTGATATCGTGGAAAAGGAAGACCTGCCGGGCAATGCACGGGCCGTCGGCAACTATTTTCAGGAGCAGTTGAAGGCAAGGTTCGCACAGCTTCCAATCGTCGGCGAGGTGCGTGGCGTGGGTCTGATGGGCGCCATCGAATTCGTGGCGGACCGGGAAAAGAAGACACGTTTTGCACCGGGTCTTGCGGTTGGTGCACGCGTTTCGAAGGCAGCACGCAATGGCGGCCTTATTGCGCGGGCCATGCCGCATGGCGATATTCTGGGCTTTGCACCGCCGCTCGTGACGACGAAGGCGGAGGTGGACGAGATCATCGCCATCGCCGAAGCCGCCGTCCGCAGCGTCATGGATGATCTGGTCCACGCTGGCGAAAAAATCTGATCACCAGCGAGGCTTTTACCGGACCGGGAACTGCTCGTCTGGACAGCAGGGAGATGACGATTGCGCCTGTTTTGGATGCAATTGTCATCTACGCTGCATAAGACTTCATCTTTTCACCGAACCGTGCATAATGCCATGAAATCATCTTCGTCTAAAACGAGACAATTTCATGCGCCGTCAAGCCAATCCGCTCAGCCTCGATCCGGTTCCCGCAACGAAACCGGTGGCATGGCGGCCAGTTCTCGCCAAGCAGAAGGGCGAAACGAAACATTCGGCACTGACCGAACGCATCATCGCCGATATCGACGCCGGCGTTCTGAAGCCGATGGACCGCATGCCGACCCATCGCGACCTCGCCCGTGAACTCGGCCTCTCCGTCCAGACCGTCAGCCTCTCCTACAAGGAGGCCGAGCGGCTGGGCTATCTCAGCGGCGAGATCGGCCGAGGCACCTTCGTGAAGACACGGGTGACGGAACGGGCGGGCCGCATGATGCTCGACCACAGCCCGACTGAGGTCCTCGATCTCTCCATTATCCGCGGCGTCTATCTCGACGAGCATGAAAACGCCTCACGCGCCATCCTTCGTGAATTGGCCGATGGTGACAATTCGGGTTTCATGCGCCCCTGCCGGCCGGTGGCCGGCCTCGACAGCCACCGGGAAACCGCCCGAACCTGGCTCACCATGATGGGCGTGACCGCCGGGGCGGAGCGTATCCTCGTCACTAACGGCGCAGCCCACGGCATTTTCCTTGCCCTGAGCTGCATCATTCGATCGAACGACGTGGTTCTCTGCGAGAACCTCACGGACCACGGCATTATCGGCCTGTCGAACATTCTCGGTTTCAGTCTCAAGGGCCTGCCCACGGATGGCGAGGGCATATTGCCCGATGCGCTGGAGGCCGCGTGCGCAGCCGGTGGTGTGCGAGCGCTGGTGCTCATTCCGACCCTCAACAATCCCACCGGACATGTGTCGGGCCCGGCGCGACGGCAGGCGATCGCCGCGATCGCTGAACGCTATGGCATCTTCGTCATTGAAGACGAAGTCTATCGGCCGATCATCGAGGAGGATCTGCCATCCATCACTGAAATGCTTCCTGATCTCGGCTTTTTCGTCACCAGCTTCACCAAAGCGGTCCTGACGGGGCTGCGCGTCGGCTATCTTGTCGTGCCGCCAGCCTACTCCATCCGCGCCGCGTCCATCCTGCGGGTATCGAGCTGGAGCGGAACCTATCTCACGGCCGAAATAGCGACGCGCTGGGTCGAAAACGGCACTGCCTTGCGGCTGCTGGACGTGCAGCGCGCCGAGGCACGGGCGCGGCAGAAAATTGCCCTAGATATCTTAGGCCAGCATATCGCCTCGGCCCATCCCCTTTCCCTCTGCGCCTGGCTGAAGGTCCCGACGCGCTGGACTGAGGACGGCCTTGTACGTGCGCTGACGAACCAGAATGTCGCGGTAACCCCATCAGAACCATTCATTGCCGGACCCGGCCATGGCGGCGGCATCCGCATATGCCTCGGCGGCCGCCTCAATCATGCAACCCTTATCAAAGCTCTGACCACGGTGCGGCAGACCTTCGAACAACTGCCGCCCGTCTACGATATCGGCTCGATCGGCTGAGGCTGTCGATCGAAAATCATTGAATCATTACAATATAATAATTGACATGATTTTACTTCGCTCACAACATGACAATCATGAAGAGCGAAAACCTGTCCATTTCGGTATACAAGAACCCGCTGCCGGTCTCACTGGAAGCGATAGAGCGGGCTGCGGTGCGGCTCGAGGGAAGAGTTGAGCGAACACCGTTGGTTCGCTCGGACAATCTTTCCAAACGCGTTGGTTATCCCGTTCATCTGAAGCTTGAAACCCTTCAGCCTATTGGCGCCTTCAAGCTGCGCGGCGCGATGAACGCCATTCTCTCTCTTGACGATGAGAAGCGCCAGCGGGGCCTCGTCACCGCCTCCACCGGCAATCATGGCCGGGCGGTGGCCTATGCGGCAGAGAAACTCGGTATTCCTGCCACGATCTGCATGTCGGAGCTGGTGCCGGCAAACAAGGTGGAAGCGATCCGGGCGCTGGGCGCCGACATCCGGATCGTCGGCAGGTCGCAGGATGACGCGCAGGAGGAAGTGGAGCGCCTGATCAAAAGCCATGGCCTGACCGCTATACCTCCGTTCGATCATAGCGACGTCGTGGCGGGCCAAGGCACGATTGGTCTCGAGGTTGTCGAGGACATGCCTGAACTGGCGACAATTCTCGTTCCGCTATCAGGCGGAGGCCTTGCGGGCGGTATCGCCGTTGCGGTGAAAGCGTTGAAGCCGAGGGCGCGGGTCGTCGGTATTTCCATGGAGCGGGGTGCGGCCATGCATGCGTCGGTTAAAGCCGGTCGCCCCGTCTCGGTCCAGGAGGAAGAAACGCTGGCGGATTCGCTCGGCGGCGGGATTGGACTGGCGAACCGTGTGACCTTTGCGCTTTGCCAGGCATTGCTTGATGACATCGCGCTGGTTTCCGAAGACGAGATCGCAGCAGGCATCCGCCATGCGGCGCACGAGGAAGGACTGACAGTGGAAGGCGCGGGCGCCGTTGGCTTCGCCGCCGTCCTGTCGGGCAAGGTCAACATCAGCGGCCCGACCGCGATCATCGTATCGGGCGAAAACATCGATCCGGCGCTCCACAAGACCATCATCGACAGGGGAGCCGCATGAGCCGCATCACCATCCTGACCGAAAAAGACCTGCGCGCCATCGTTAAGCTCGACCTTTCCGCGGTCAACTGCGTGGAGCAGGCCTTGGGCGCCCTTGCCACCAAAGCTGTCGCCATGCCGCCGATCCTCCGGCTCGATATTTCCGAATTTCGCGGCGAAGTGGATGTTAAGACTGCCTATGTGCCGGGTTTCGACGGCTTTGCCATCAAGGTCAGCCCCGGCTTCTTCGACAATCCGAGGCTTGGGCTACCGAGCCTCAATGGCCTGATGATCCTCTTCAGCGCGAGGACCGGCCTGGTGGAGGCCCTGCTTCTCGACAACGGTTATCTTACCGATGTGCGCACCGCTGCGGCCGGTGCAGTTGCGGCGCGGCACATGGCACGAAAGGACGCGTCCGTCGCAACGATTTTCGGGGCGGGCATGCAGGCGCGTCTGCAGCTCGAGGCTTTGACGCTGGTGCGGTCGATTAAAACTGCGCGGATCTGGGCACGAAACCATGACAAGGCTGAGAAGCTCGCTAGCGATTTTGCAAGGGAGCACGGCATCGAAGTTTCCGCCGTGGCTGATCCACAGGCAGCGGTGCGAAACGCTGACATCATCGTCACCACGACACCGGCCGAAAAGCCAATCCTGCGCGCCGACTGGCTGGAACAAGGCCAGCATCTGACCGCGATGGGATCGGATGCCGAACACAAGAACGAGATCGATCCGGCCGTATTCGCCAGAGTGCGCTATGTCGCGGACAGGCTTACGCAGACCCGCATTCTCGGCGAATTGCATCACGCGATTGCCGCGGGTTACGTCGAGCGGGATCAGCCATTCGCCGAGCTTGGAGAGGTGATTGCCGGCAAGTCACAGGGCCGCCTCTCGAACGAAGACATCACCTTTGCCGATCTGACCGGCACCGGCGTGCAGGACACAGCCATCGCCAATCTCGCCTTTGCCCGCGCCAAAGACGCAGGCAGCGGCCAAATCATCGAAAACAGCGTAAAAATGGGAGACGCAGCGTGAGTGTAACGCTGAACTTTACGCGCGAGGAATATGCCGCGCGCCTGGCTAAAACCCGGAAAGCCATGGAAAGTGCCGGTATCGACCTGCTTGTCGTCACCGACCCGTCCAACATGCATTGGCTGACGGGTTATGACGGCTGGTCCTTCTACGTCCACCAATGTGTGCTCGTGCCGCCTGATGGTGAGCCGATCTGGTATGGCCGCAAGCAGGATGCGAATGGAGCCAAGCGCACGGCGTACCTCGCCCATGACAATATCATCGGCTATCCCGATCACTATGTTCAATCGACCGAACGGCACCCGATGGACCTGTTGTCGCAGATCATCGAGGAACGGGGCTGGTCAGGCCTGACGGTCGGTGTCGAAATGGACAATTATTATTTCTCGGCAGCAGCCTTCGCATCGCTGAACAAACATCTGCCAAACGCACGTTTCAAGGACGCCGCCGGCCTCGTGAACTGGCAGCGCGCTGTCAAAAGCCCGACCGAACTCGACTATATGCGCAAGGCCGGCAAGATCGTCGAACTGATGCATAAGCGTATCGTCGACGTCGTTGAACCGGGCATGCGCAAGTGCGATCTCGTGGCAGAGATATACGATGCCGGCATTCGTGGCACCGCAGAATTCGGCGGCGATTACCCCGCCATTGTGCCGCTACTTCCTTCCGGTGCCGACGCCTCCGCGCCGCACCTGACCTGGGACGACAAGCCGATGCGCTCAGGCGAAGGTACCTTCTTCGAAATCGCCGGCGCGTACCGTCGTTATCATTGTCCGCTGTCACGCACGGTCTTTCTCGGCAAACCGACAAAGGCATTCCTTGACGCAGAGAAAGCAACGCTCGAGGGCATGGAGGCCGGTCTTTCCGCAGCCAAGCCCGGCAATACCTGCGAAGACATCGCCAATGCCTTTTTTGCCGTGCTGAAGAAATACGGGATCATCAAGGACAACCGCACCGGCTATCCGATCGGACTTTCTTATCCGCCTGATTGGGGCGAGCGGACCATGAGCCTTCGCCCCGGCGACCGCACGGAGCTGAAACCCGGCATGACGTTCCATTTCATGACCGGCCTGTGGCTGGAGGACATGGGGCTCGAAATCACCGAGAGCATCGCGATTACCGACACCGGTGTCGAATGCCTTTCCAATGTACCGCGGCAACTCTTCGTGAAGGGCTGAGACGATGCTGAAGACCGCGCTTCGCCCCTCCCCGATCACGCCCTCCGTCGATTTTGACGCCAGGGGCGTGCAACACGGTCATCTGCGGCTGCCCTACAGCCGCGATGACAGTGCCTGGGGCTCGGTGATGATCCCGATCTGCGTTATCGCCAATGGTGAGGGGCCGACCGCCCTTTTGACCGGCGCCAATCACGGCGATGAGTATGAGGGGCCGGCGGCGCTTTTCGAACTCGCCCAGACGCTCGAGCCGGCCGAAGTGAAAGGCCGCATCATTATTGTCCCAGCGCTCAACTACCCGGCCTTTCGCGCAGGTACACGCACCTCACCCATCGACCGGGGAAACCTCAACCGCAGCTTTCCCGGTCGCCCTGACGGTACCGTGACGGAGAAGATTGCCGACTACGTCACCCGTCATCTGATACCGCTCGCGGATATCGTTCTCGATTTTCATTCCGGCGGCAGGACGCTTGATTTCCTGCCCTATGCAGCGGCGCACGAATTGCCCGACAAAACTCAGGAAAGCCGTTGCTTTGATGCCGTGGCCGCTTTTGCTGCCCCCTATTCGATGAAGATGCTGGAAATCGACGCCGTCGGCATGCTGGACACGACCGTCGAGGAAATGGGCAAGGTCTTTGTCACCACCGAACTCGGCGGCGCCGGCACGGCGAGCGCGAAATCGATCGATATCGCCCGCAGGGGCACCATCAATCTGCTGCGACATGCAGGCATATTGGCCGGTTCGCCCGTTGCCGCGCCAAGCCGTTGGCTGGATATGCCCTCCAGCGACTGCTTCACCTTTGCCGAAGACGACGGTCTCGTCGCCTTTGTCCGCGATCTGGGAGACGCGGTCACGGTTGGTGAGACAATCGCACGGGTTTATCCCATCGGGAAAACCGGCCTCGCACCGGTCGATTACCGCGCCTCCATGTCAGGGCTGCTTGCCGCGCGCCACGTACCCGGCCTCATCAAGGCTGGAGACTGCCTTTCCGTCATCGCCACGGTCACGGAGAATACCTAGCCACCAGAACACCGTGAGATCCGAAAACGGACCACGCAACCCAACCAGAGGAGTTAGAACATGAAGATCACCAAATTCGCCGGCCTTTCCGCCCTCGCCCTTACCATCGGCGTGACGTCAGCCAGCGCGCTCACCGTCGAAGAAGTCAAAAGCCAGGGCTACATTCGCGCCGCCACGGCTAATGAAGTGCCCTATTCCTACATGCAGCCGGATGGCACCTCCGCTGGCATCGGACCGGATGTGGCCAATGCGGTTCTGAAATCGATGGGCATCGAAGAGGTCAACTGGACGGTGACGCCCTTTGGCACGCTGATCCCCGGCCTTAAAGCCCGTCGCTTTGATTTTGCGGCCGCCGAACAGAATATCTCGCCCGAGCGCTGCAAACAGGTTGCCTTTACCGAGCCGAACTCGTCCTATGGCGAAGGCCTGCTGGTGAAAAAGGGTAATCCGAAAAAGCTGACCACCTATGCCGATATCGCAAAGGACCCTTCGTTGAAGGTGGCCGTCGTGTCGGGCGCGAACAATGTCGACTTCCTGCGCGCCGTTGGCGTCAAGGAAGAACAGATCGTCTTCATCCCAGCCAATGCCGATGCCATCCCAACCGTGCAGAGCCGCGCCGACGCCTATGCGGCCACGGAGCTGACGGTTTCGGAACTCGCCAAGGGTCAGGCGAACGTTGAGCAGGTAAAGCCTTTCACCGATCCGGTCGTGAAGGATGCGCCGGTGCGCAACTACGGCGGTTTCGCTTTCCGCCCGGAAGACAAGGAGCTGCGTGACGCCTTCAACGCTGCCCTGGTCGAATTCCGCAAGACGGACGACTACAAGAAAATCCTCGCCAAATACGGTCTCTCCGAACAGAGTATCGCGGCAGCGGCCGAAAAGAAGGTCGCCGATCTCTGCGCCGGCAAATAATGCCAGCCGGCGCCCGGGCATAACCGGGCGCCGTTCCTCGGGAATTCGGGAAAACTCCAGATGGACATGACTGCCTATCTGCCGATGTTGTGGCAAGGCGCCGTCGTCACCATGACGATTACGGTGGCAGCACTTGTCGTCGGCACCGTACTCGCTTTTTTCTTCGGCATTCTGCGCGTCGAGGGCGGACCCATCCTGTCGGCAATCGCGCTCTGTTATACGGAAGTGTTTCGCGGCACCTCGCTGCTGGTGCAGCTATTCTGGTTCTATTATGCCCTGCCGCTGGTCGGGCTGAGTTTCGATCCGATCACGACAGGGGTGCTGGTGCTTGCCGCCCATGCTGGCGGCTACGGCGCGGAAATCGTTCGCGGCGCGCTGTCCTCCGTCTCGGTGCAACAGCTGGAAGCCGCGCGCGCGCTGAACTTCACACGCATGCAGACGCTTTTTCGCATTTCCTTGCCACAGGCGATCGTCGAAATGATGCCGGCTTTCGGGAATCTGGCCATCGAGACGCTGAAGCTTTCCTCGCTCGTCTCGTTGATCTCGATTGCCGATCTCACCTTCGCGGCACAGTCGATCCGCAACCTGACGCTGGACAGCGCCAGCATCTATTCGGTCACGCTGCTTTGTTATTTCGCGATGTCGCTGATCCTGATGGTCGTCATCCGGGCGATCGAACGCTTCGTGCGGCGCGGCAATGTCTTCCCGCGCACGCGCCATTCGTAAGGATATCTTCTCATGATGTATGGTTACGAATGGGACACGACCACCTGGCTTACCTACACGACCTCCATCCTGCCCATCATCCTGATCGGCCTGACCGTGACGCTGAAGGCAGCCGCCGCCGGTTTTGCGATCGCGCTGGTTCTGGGACTTGTCTTTGCGCTGCTGCGCCGCAGCCACTTAAAGATGATTTCCTGGCCGACTGCGCTGGTGGTCGAATTCCTGCGCGATACGCCGCTTCTGGTGCAGCTGTTCTTTCTTTATTATGTGCTTCCGGATTTCGGCATCGTCTTGCCCGCTTTTCTGACCGGCGCGCTGGCGCTCGGCCTGCAATATGCGGCCTATACTTCCGAGGTCTATCGCGGCGGCATAGAGGCGATACACCATGGCCAATGGGAAGCGGCGACCGCGCTTAACCTGACGCGCATGCAAACCTATCGCGATATCATCATTCCCCAGGCCATTCCGCGCATCGTTCCAGCCATGGGCAACTATCTCGTTGCCATGATCAAGGAAACGCCGGTGCTATCGGTCGTCACGGTTCTTGAGATGATGGGGCTTGCCAACATGATCGGCGAACGCACCTTCGAATATCTGGTGCCGCTGACGCTTGTCGGCCTGATCTTCCTCCTTCTGACCATAATCTGCTCGGCAGGCCTCAGCCGCCTGCAAAGGGCGCTCCCAAAAGCAGGAATACCCTTGCGATGACCAACACCACCAATCAGCCACTGATCGAATTTTCGGATGTCACGAAACGCTTCGGCATTCTGACGGTGCTCGACCAGTTCAATTTCAGCGTGGCGAAGGGTGAAAAAGTCACCCTCATCGGCCCTTCCGGCTCCGGCAAGTCGACGGTCCTGCGCATTCTCATGACACTCGAACCCTTCCAGGAGGGAAAACTGACGCTGGCTGACATGTCTTACCATGAGCCGGGAGGCAAGGGCCCCTTCATGGCCTCGGAAAAACACCTGCGCCAGATCCGCAACCACGTCGGCATGGTTTTCCAGAGCTTCAATCTCTTTCCGCATATGACCGTGCTGCGCAACATCGTGGAGGCGCCGGTGCGTGTTCTGGGTATCGCCCGTGGAGAGGCTGAGGCGCGTGCGATCGAACTATTGAAAATGGTGGGGCTTGCGGACAAGAAAGATTATTATCCGGTTCAGCTTTCCGGCGGACAACAGCAGCGTGTCGCCATCGCCCGCTCGCTCGCCATGCGCCCGCGTGTATTGCTTTTCGATGAGCCGACCTCGGCGCTGGACCCGCAGCTGGTGGGCGAAGTGCTCTCCGTCATCCGCGATCTCGCGCATGAGCACGATCTGACGATGCTGCTTGTCACCCACGAAATGCGCTTTGCCCGTGAGGTATCGGACAGGGTCTGCTTCTTCGACAAGGGGCGCATCTGCGAACAGGGAAAGCCGGAGGAAATTTTTGGAGAGCCGAAAGAAGAGCGGACCCGCGAGTTTCTCTCTTCGGTTCTGCGGTAAGCATGGTTGCCCATAAAAAGCCGACTACGAAAAGCGTCCGCGTTCGCACCGTGCCACCAACCGCTGCCATTCTTCGCCACGTATCGTAACAGGCGCGCGCACCAGCGGCCTTGGTGTGGATTGGCTTTTCCCAATCGATAATTTCACGCAGTTAGAGAATTTTGAATTCCCGCTACCCTGCGATCATGTCCAGATGCTTTCGGGCGTCAGGATTTCAAAAGGCACGATCCGCTGTTCGACGGAAGACGAATCCGCGTTCTCGATGCGTCGCAACATCACGTCAATCAATTGTTGTGGCATCCTGTCGAGGGGCAGTGGCAGCGAAGCGGTAATCAGCCCCTCATTCAAGCCCTTGCGCGTTTCAGGGCCGATATCGTTGCAGACGATCTTTATGCCGCGCTGTTTCTCCGCAGGCAGCTCCCTGAGCGCCCGCAAGACGCCCGATATGCCGCCGCCATTGACATATACCCCCCTGAGCCCTGGTTCGGCAGCAATGATGTCCCGAATGACGGCATAGGCATTTTCCGGCTCTTCATGGGTCAGCAGTGTTTCCGCTACCTGCAGTTCCGGCGTGTTCTCGCGCATGTAGGAGCGAAAACTGGCATCTGAAACATCCTGGCACTGATAACGGTTGCTGCCGATCAGGGGCACGACCACCCCCTCGCCTTTCACGGTCTGACTGAGGAACCAAGCGGCCGTCCGGCCGCGTTTCCAGCTGTCGGTTCCGACAAAACCCGCCCGGCTCGCCGCTGACAGATCGGACACATAGGTCACCACGGGAACACCTTTGCTCCGCAACTCATCAATGGCCTGGCTCACCAGCGGGTGATCGGCAGTCACAACCGCAATTGCGTTGCAGGACTGCCCCATCTTCAGGAGATTGGCGGAAACGGCCTCCGGTGAAAGATCGTCCTCAAAAACCACGTCCGGCTCGATGACGCTTTCCAGCCTCTGATGTGCGGCAGTGACGATCCCTTCTCCCCAAAGGCGGTAAAGCGGCCGGTGGGATTGCTGCAGCAGGAAGCCCAGCCTGTAATGTGGCAAGGCCTCGCGCCTTCGGTCCTTGATGGTGCCCAGACCATAAAACCCGATCTCCTGCGCCGCCTTGAGAATCTGATCGATCGTGTCCTGACGTACGGCGCTTGAACCGTGCAGCAGCCGGTTAACAGTGGAGATGCTGACGCCCGCGGCTCTCGCAAGATCGGCAATGGTGGGTCGATTCATGGCGCCCTCAATCGTATCATTGATGAATGACATGAAATGATACGAAATGCAACGCCAAATGAAATATAAATTCCATTTCCGCGAAAATGAAAGATATAAATCAGCCTGTCATTCAGGCCCATCGGGAGGATGGGCGGGGAGGAAGCAATGGCATTTTTCAGGAAATCTTTCGCGATACGAACCGCGTCGCTTGTGATGGCGTCCATTGCCTTTGCGGCCATCCGCCCTCGCCATCCGGTCGAGACATAAGAAGGATCAAGATCAATGAAAATCGCCATCGACCCCCACATGCACCGTTTCACCAGCCTCGATGAGCTGCCCGCCAAAGTTAAGGAGCTCGGTTACGACTGGATCGAACTCAGCCCGCGCGCCGATTTCCTCGAATGGTTCAAGGCGCCGCGCGTGTTTCCCGAACGTATCAGGTCCTTCAAGAAGGCTTTGAAAGACGCCGATGTCGGCATCGCCGCGCTGCTGCCAATGTATCGCTGGGCCTCCAATGATGAAACCGAGCGGCAAGCAGCGGTCAAGCACTGGAAACGCGCTATCGAGATCGCAATCGAACTTGAGGTCGACACGATGAACTCGGAGTTCGGCCGTGGACCGCATCCCGACAAGGGCTCATGTTATTGCTGCCATACGGGTTCGATGATCGAGGCCTGCGAGGATGCATGGTGGCGCTCGATGGAAGAGTTGGTACCGATCTTCGAGCGCGAGAACATCAGCCTGCATGTCGAGCCGCATCCGGAAGACTGGTGCGAAACGCTGCAGCCGGCGCTTGATATCATCCGCACGGTCAACTCCAGGAACGTCAAATTCCTCTATTGCGCGCCACACACCTTCTATTTCGGCGACGACACCAAGGCGATGCTTCGGGAAGCCAAGGACGTGCTGGCCCATGTGCATGTGGGCGACACCTTCAACCACAGGGCAAGTTCTGGGCTCCGCTACATTCTCAACCCGCCCGGTACACAGGCAAGGGTGCACCAGCACCTGAATATCGGTCAGGGCGAAGTGCCATGGGACGACTTCTTCGGCACGCTCGCTGAAATCGGTTTCGACGGCATCATGACCTCCTGCGTCTTCGCCTGGGAAGACAGGGCGGATGAATCGAGCCGGTTCATGCGCGCCAAGATGCAGGACTATATCGACCTCTATTTCAAGAAATAACGCGAAAAACCGGTGCCGGTGCCCAGGCAGAACCTGCCTCTGGCTACGCCATTCGAAACATCCGACGGAAAGACGATCGACATGATCAATGGAGAAAGACTGATTTCGCGACCGCTGCGCTGGGCCATGGTGGGCGGCGGCCGCACGGGACAGGTAGGATACAAGCACCGCACCGGCGCTCTGCGCGATGGCAATTACCAGCTCGTCGCCGGTGCCTTCGACCTCGATGCCGAAATGGGCCGCGATTTCGGCGTCAATCTCGGCGTGGCGGCGGAACGCTGCTATCCGGATTACAGGGCACTGATAGCTGGCGAAACCGCGCGCAAAGACGGTATCGACGTCGTCTCCATCGCCACCCCCAACTTTACCCATTACGAGATCACCAAGGCCTGCCTTGAAGCCGGGCTGCACGTCATCTGCGAAAAACCGTTATTCTTCACCGTTGCAGAATGTGACGAGGTGGCGCGGCTGGCCGAACAGAAGGGACTGATCGTCGGCGTCACCTATGGCTATACCGGCCATCCGCTGGTGCACCAGATGGCGGCCATGGTCAAAAAGGGGATGCTGGGCGATATCCGCATCGTCGATCTGCAATATACCCACGGCTTCAATGCCGGCGACGATGTGGGCGCTGGCGAGGCCGTCAAATGGCGCACCAATCCCCGTACCGCTGGCCCGACCTTCGTGCTCGGCGATATCGGTACGCATCTCTATTATCTCTCGGAAATCGTGCTGCCGCACATGAAGGTGGAACGACTGCTGTGCGACCGGAAGGCCTTCATCCCGACGCGGGCGCCGCTGGAGGACCATGCGACGGTTCTCATGCATTATGATAATGGCGCACGCGGGCGTCTGTGGGTTTCTTCCGTCAATGCCGGCAATATGGGGTCGCAGCGTTACCGCTTCATCGGTTCCAGGGCGTCGCTTGAATGGTCCGATTCGCGTCCCGATCAGCTGATCTATCAGGTTCAGGGCGAGCCGGAGCGTATCCTGCATCACGGCATGCCGTATCTGGAAGAGGAGAGCCTTGCTGTCGATCGTATGGGCGCGCTGCACACCGAAGGTCTCGGTGATAGCTGGTCGAACATTTACCTCTGGATCGCCCAGGCAATCGATGCGGCCAATCGCGGTGACAGGGCTTTTCTCAAGACCCATCACTATCCCGGCATCGCAGCCGGCACAGAAGGCGTCCGCTGGCTGGAAAACTGCGTTCGTTCGGCCGATGCCGGTGCCACCTGGGTCGATTTCGCATAATGAATTTAAGGGCATTCCGGATCAATCCTCCTCCGGCTGGGTCAGCCTTCAAGTGAGGATTTCACCATATTCACCAAGCGGACAGCCGGCCCTCCATCGTTGCCCTGCAAGCCGCCATCAACCGATAAGACGTTGCACCGGGCTAGAGAACAGGCCGATGCCGCTGCCGCCATGAGGATCAAATGACCAACCCGATCACCATCACCACCGCTCCCTGCTGCTGGGGTGTCGACGACGTCAAGAACCCGCATCTTCCCCATTGGGAAAGGGTGCTGGACGAAGCGAAAGCAGCCGGTTTCGGCGGTCTGGAACTCGGCCCCTACGGTTATCTGCCGCTCGACCTCAGGCGCGTTTCGCAGGCGCTGGATGAACGAGGCCTCAAGATCGTCGCCGGCACCATCTTCGACGATCTGGTCTCACCCGGAAATCGCGACAATCTGCTACACCAGACTGAGGAGATCTGCGCGCTGATAACGCGCCTGCCAAAGCCGGAAACCCATGCGGGCCAACGCTTTTCCGCGCCCTATCTGACGGTGATGGACTGGGGCCATGACGAGCGTGATTATGCCGCCGGACATTTTGACCGCGCGCCACGTCTCGATAAAACCGCCTGGCGGGGCATGGTCGAGAACATCCGGGCCATCGCAACGCTCGCCCGGGACAAATATGGCGTGCGCGCCACCTTACATCCCCATGCCGGCGGCTACATCGAGTTTGCCGATGAGTTGCAGCAGATCGTTGAGGACATTCCCGCAGATCTTGCGGGTCTCTGCCTCGATACCGGCCATATGGCCTATTCCGGCATGGACCCCGTCGTCACGTTGCGCCGCTATTGGGATCGCGTCGACTACATTCATTTCAAGGATATCGACGCCGCGGTCTTTCAGGAGGTGATGGCGGAGCGCATCCGCTTCTTCGAGGCCTGCGCCAAGGGCGTGATGTGTCCGATCGGCCGCGGCTCGATTGACTATCCAGCCATCCGCAGCCTCCTGACCGAACTTGGTTATGGCGGCTATATCACCATCGAACAGGAACGCGATCCGCGTAATACTGGCAGCATTCTCGATGATCTGGCAGCCAGCAGGGCATTTCTTGCAAAAAGCGGCTTCTGAACCCGAAGGGCGCGGCCAGCTGCCGCGTCTCCCGTTTTCATACCATGGCTGCCTCAATCTTCAACGATCGTTCGATCATATGCGAGAGCTTTTGAAGCGAGACACTATTCCCGCAACGCCAATATCGCGACGCCATGAAAGGCCGGGGCTACCTGACGACAGAGCCGGCTCTGCGAACTAAACCTCGACAGGCTCGCGGACATCATCCAGCAGAAAGTGCACGATCACATAAGGCGTGGTGTATTTTTGACCGCTATCCGACACGCTTTCGACACTGCCGCCATCGGAGGGATGCCACTTCTGGTAATGGGGATTATTGGCGATCAGCGTAATGGCCTTGCCCGCAAACCTGCCGTTCAACCGATAGCGAGCCTCGGCAAGCGGCCAAATTTTCTCGAAGTCCTGCTGGCTGATACGAACTTTCAAGGCTTTCCTGGAAATGGTTTTTCCCGGCGATCCATCCTCATGTGCCACCGGTGGAATATGCAAGTCGACCTCTTCCGCATCGTCCAGCAGAAAGGCAAATTCATCTGGCCACATCCGTCTCACGTATCGCTCCTCCCAAAGCTTAGCGCCCCACAGCATTCCCATGATAGCGCCTCAGCCGCTACAGGCAATGATAGAGATTTGTTGTTGCGAACAGACGGAAGCCCGGGATGCAACAGAAACCATACTCATGGCTCTGCAATTGAACGCAGGACCCGGTCCAACGAGACGATATTACTTGCTAAAAGCCGCATAAGCTATCCGTCTCAGACCGGCTCGCGCTTCAAAGAAAGCCCCGGAGCGCCAAAGGGGTTTAAATGACCACATCACCCGTCTGGATGTCAGCTGACTGCTCATACGCCAGTGCAAATTCAAGGGTTGCCCGGTCACTGCGTGGTGGTCCCACCAGCTGTATACCAGTCGGCAACCCGTTAACCCCGAATCCCGCGGGAACGGCCGCCACGGGAAGTCCAGCCAGCGTGGGACCGATCACGACCTCCATCCAGCGATGATAGGTGTCCATGGCTTTTCCGTCGATTTCGGTCGGCCACGAGAGATCGATATCGAAAGGGAATACCTGTGCGCTCGGCATCAAAATAAAATCGTACCGTTCAAACAATCTGCAGAGATACTGGTACCAGGCTGTCCGGACGACGGACGCATTAAAGATATCGGCGGCACTGCACGAAAGCGCGACGTCGAATTCAAACATCTGTTGCCGATTGAGAAGCGACCGTGTTTCCGGCTGGTCATAAAAGGCGCGCAGGCCGTGGGTCACGCTGAAACTGCGCAATGTCATCCACGCTTCCCAGAGTTTCGGCAGTTCGAAATCCGGCACGAGTTCATCGATATCGCAGCCCATGTTCGCCAGGACGGCGAGAGCCTTGCGATCAACATCCAGAACCCCGGGCTCAAAGGGAAGATATCCACCGAAATCACCAAACCAGGCGACTTTCATTCCCTGTGTCGTTGCAGGACCTCGGATTGCGAGACTTTCGTCCGCCAGGGATAGCGGGTCGCGCCGGTCATAACCTGCCTGCGTTGCGAGAAGCAGAGCGGCGTCCTCCACCGTCTTGCCCATGGGGCCTGAAGTGGCAAGCTGGCCAAGGAAAAGCTCGTTCCCTTTTGTGCCTGGAACCCTCCCAAAACTCGGCCGGAAGCCGACAACGTTGTTGAAGGCGGCAGGATTGCGCAGCGAGCCCATCATGTCAGAGCCATCTGCGACCGGCAGCATCCGGCATGCGAGCGCCGCCGCCGCGCCACCGGAAGAACCGCCGGCGCTTCTGGTCCTGTCATAGGGGTTTCGGGTTGGGCCATGGACAGGGTTGGTCGTATGGGACCCAAGGCCAAATTCGGGCGTGTTGGTCTTGCCAATGAAAATCGCGCCGGCGGCGCGAACACGTTCCACATGGAGACTGTCGGCGGTGGAAACAAAATTGTCGAAGAGCGGCGACCCCCAGGAGCACGGCAGGCCCTGAACTTCGGAGAGATCTTTTACCGCCTGGGGGAACCCGTGCATCCATCCGCGCGAGCGCCCTTCCTCAAGTTCCCGGTCACAGGCGCGCGCCTCCTCCAACAACTCTGTGCTTGGTCGACGAACGACGATCGCATTCACGGCCGGATTGAGACTGTCGATGCGATCGAGATAGGCTTCCATCACCGAGAGGCAGGAAACCTGCCGCAGGTGGATTGCCCTGGAAAGCGCGGCTGCGGAGAGCCGGGTGATGTCGCCTGTCATTACTCTGTCCTCAATCCAGCGTCGCCAGAAGACCGGCCATCAGCCTGCCGCGATCAATCAGGCTGTCAATTTCGATGTGCTCTTCGAGGGTGTGATAACCTGCGCCACGCAGCCCCAGGCCACAGAGCGTGGCAATGCCGAGCGCGCCCGTAAAATTGCCGTCGGAACCGCCGCCTGAACTGCCGTGGGGAAGGCAAACCCCAAGACTGTCGGCAAGCAAACGAGCCTTTTCGTAAAGCGCCATGGTTTCCGGACGGTCCGGTGGCCAGACGGGTCTGGTGACGCCGCAGGTGACCGAGAACTCCACCTCGTTTTCCACCCCTGACAAATTGAGCATTCGGGCGACACCGGACGCGAGATCGTCATCGGTTTTCGCCATGGACAGCGCCTCGGCCGTGCACAGCGAAGAGACACAATTGACCCATTGCCCGCCATGCATGACGCCAACGGAAAAAGTGCAGTCGTCGTCGCTCATTGCATCTATTTCAATCACCCTGCGGGCCATTTCGCGAATTGCAGACCGCCCGGATTTCGGCGAAACGCCGGCATGCGAGGGTCTGCCGCGGGCCACCAGGTTGTAGCGGGCGATGGCATAGCGACCGGTGACCACCCCGTTCTCCTCCCGTGCCGGTTCGGGAACCAGCACGTATTTGTTGCGCCGGGCCTCAGCCTCGATCAGGTCCCGCGTCGAGGGTGTGCCGATCTCTTCGTCGGGCGTCAGCAAGACGGTGACCGGCAGGCGGGTGCCGATGCCCGTGTTCAGAAGCTGCCTCATTGCCTCGAAGACCAGAAAGTTGCCACCCTTCATGTCGAGTATGCCCGGGCCGTAGGCACGTGTATCCTCGATACGAAACGGGAGTTCTTTCAGCGTGCCAACCGGATGAACCGTATCGAGATGACCGGAGACGAGAATTCCGGGCGTGTCGCGGGTGTCGCCAAAATGTGCACGAAGGCTGCCGCCAAGTCCCATACGGCCGGGGATTCGTTCTATTGTGCCACCGATTGTTGCGAAATCGGTGGCAGCAAGATCCATCATGCGATCTACGGCTGCAGCATCGAATGTCGGGCTTTCGCATTCTATCCAGGGCCTGAGACGCTTCAGCATGGCGTCTGTATCAAGGGGAAGTTTGGTGAAATCCATAATAGGGGGCTCGTTTCATCGTGACAGGACGCCCGCGCTCAAGGGAGGGGGCAATCCCGATCTTGTGGCAGGGCATGGGCGTCAGGCGGCCAGACGTTTTTCGACGACACGCGCCAGAAGGCTCGCACCAACCGGCAGAATATTGTCATCCAGAACAAAGCCCGGATTGTGCAGCTGTACCGATCCGGCATGGCCAACGGTGCAGTAGACGCCGGGCACCTTGTAGAGCATATCGGCAAAGTCCTCGCTGCCCATGACAGGCTCGTCCTTCGTATAGACAAGGTCTGCACCCACGATGTCGCGGGCGGCATCAGCGAAGCCCTCTACAAGTTCTTCCGTATTGATGAGGACGTCGAAAACATTGCGAATGTCTGTTACAATTTCGACTTCGAAAGACGCGGCAAGGCCGGCTGCGATGGTGCGCATACGCTCACGGATCTGTTCGTTCACCTCGCGATCGAGATAACGCACGGTGCCGGAGACTGTCGCCTCTTCCGGAACGACATTATAGGCGGAGCCGGCATGAATCTGCGTGACCGACACCACGGCTGACCGAAGTGGAGAAATGTTGCGCGACACGATCGATTGCAGAGCCGAGACCAGGTGAGTTGCGACAATGACGGGATCCTTCGACCCTTCGGGACGCGCACCGTGGCTGCCGCGTCCCTTGATGTGAAAATCGAAGAAATCAGCGCCGGCCATTGCGGTGCCCGGCTTGATGCCGATCTTGTTCGGCTCCTCGTTCGGCATATTGTGCAACCCGTAGAGCTCGTCACAGGGGAAACGTTCAAACAGGCCGTCTGCAAGCATGGCGCGAGCCCCTCCGCAGCCTTCTTCGCCGGGCTGAAAAATGAATACGGCCGTGCCGGCAAAATTGCGGGTTTCGGCGAGGTATCGCGCGGCACCAAGTAACATGGTCGTGTGACCGTCATGGCCGCAGCCGTGGAAGCGGTTCGCGATTTTCGACGAGTAAGGCAGGTTGGTACGCTCCTCCATCGGCAGCGCGTCCATGTCGGCGCGCAGGCCGATGGTACGCCCGCTCCCCTTAGCCCCCTTCAAAACGCCGACAACCCCGGTCTTGCCGATGCCGCGATGCACCTCGATGCCGTAGCTCGCCAGCTTGTCGGCAACGATGGCGGAAGTTCGTATCTCCTCAAAACCGATTTCCGGATGAGCGTGAATGTCACGGCGAAGGGCAGTCATTTCATCGTGCCAGGTGGCAATTTTCTCGATAACGGGCATTGCTGTATCCTTGAAATCAAAAAAGTGACGGATCAGGAGAGGGCGGCAGAGAGAGGGGAGAGGCGGACGCCCGGGCGAAGCCTCCTCCATTGAAGGGCAGCCGGGTCAACGGCCATTGGACCGGGTGCGGCACAAACGAGAATTGTCTCGGCAAACGGTTCGAAATCTGCGCGGAAGTGCACCGAGCTCTTGTTGACGAGAATGCTCGACGTTTCCGGCTCGATGCCGAGATAACGGAACAGGCCGCGGTCGGCCATCTGCACCTTGTGCGAGGCTACGGCTACGCGAACGCCACCGATCCTGAGGCACGCTGAAGGTCCAAGCCGCATCAGGGTGTCGCCGTAGTAGGGACCGCTGACGCGTGTCAATCCGTCGGATAATGCTTCAACCATGAACTCCGCCTCAAGCGGCTCGTCACCTGGAATGCCGGATTTTCCACCGAGCGCGATGCGGATCGTTGCTCCAATCCCCGCCGCCTGTGCTGCCAGCGCAGCCTCAGGGTCATAGAGCAGGCCAAGCGCCGCGTTCTGTGCACCGTTGTCGATGAGAGCCCGCAGCATTCCGGTCGTATCGGAATCGCCACCGGCCCCGGGATTGTCCTGCGTATCTGCAAGCACGACAGGCTTTGCGGCGTTTGCGGAAAGACGGATTGCCTCCTTTACGCCCTCATCAGCGCTGTAGACGCGCCCGGCAAAGGCGGGCTCACTGGCATCGATCAGGGCCTTCAGCTCGTCGGCGGCAAGATCAGCTGCTTCCTGCGTCGTTCCATAGGAGAGAACAGTCGCACCGCAATCGTTGAAATCGGCAGCCGGGAAGCCGGGAAAGAAGGAGAGCGAGACAATTGTTTTCTCTTCCTCCAGTCCTGCGAGACGGGCGTAGATGGATTGCGCCGGCTCCATCTCAGTACATTGCCACGATATGGGGATCAGATAGTCGATCTGACGATAGGACTTCGCAAAACGCTCACCATCCATCAGGCGGTCAAGCAAACCCGCGGCACGTTTGCCAGTCAGGGCCATGTCCACATGCGGATAGGTGCGGTAGCCGATCATGACATCGGCGTCGTCGACCGACCGCCTGGTTATGTTGCCGTGCAGGTCGAGACTGACAGCGACGGGGATGTCGTGGCCGACTGCGCTTTTGATGCGGGCGAGAAGCTCGCCCTCGCCGTCGTCCAGATGTTCACAGACCATGGCTCCATGAAGATCGAGATAGATTCCGTCGACGGGCATCGCTGCCACGATGCCGGCAACGATCTCACCGGCAATGCGCTCGAAGGCATCCTCGGTAACATGAGCAGAAGGAACGGCGCTGGCCCGCAGTATAGGAACAACTTCCCAGTTTGCTTGCCGGGCGTAATCGAGCGCGCCCTCGATACCGGTATTTGCGCCCCGGACGAGAGCGATCATCTCCTCGCCACGGCAGAGCGGCAGATGGCCGGATCCCTTCAGAAAGGCGTCATAAGTGGCTTTGGTGGGAGCAAATGTATTGGTCTCATGAATGAAACCGGCAAAGGCGACACGCCGGGACGTCATCGGTCATTCTCCTGGAAATTATGCAGCTTCGGGGGCAAGCGGCCGGAAATTGGCGAAATCCCAATGCCGCCCCGGGGCGGCATCGATAAGCTGGCGGGTGTATGCATGAACCGGACTGGTGAGCACCTCGTAGCCGCTGGCATATTCCACAATGCGACCTTTCTGCATAACGATCACGTCGTCACATATCTGGGCGGCAACGCGAAGATCATGCGTGATGAACAGGATGGAAATACCGAGCTTTTCCTGCAAGTCCGCAAGAAGGTCGAGTACCTGTGCCTGAACCGATACGTCGAGTGCGGACACTGCCTCGTCTGCCACGAGAACCTTCGGGTTCATGGCAACGGCACGGGCGATCGCGATGCGCTGGCGCTGGCCGCCTGAGAACTGGTGAGGATAGCGGCTCACTGCGTCCGGGGGCAGACCGACAATTGCGAGAAGTTCGCGCGCCCGCTTCAGGGCGTCCGGCCTCGGCGTACCGTAATTTACTGGCCCTTCAATGATGCTCTCCCCCACCGTGATACGCGGGTTGAGCGAGCGATAGGGATCCTGAAACACCATCTGGATATGCTGGCGATACGGCTGCAGGGTCCGGCGGGAGAAATCGGCGATTTCCTGTCCGGAAATGCGGATCGAGCCGGAGGTGGGATCGATCAGCCGCATAATACAGCGAGCGACGGTCGACTTGCCAGAGCCGCTTTCACCGACGATACCGAGAGTACGACCCTTCTTCAGTGTGAAGGACACATCCGTCGCGGCTTTTGTTCCGGCCGCGGTTTTTCCGAAAAAGCCTTTTTTGCCATACACCTTCTCAAGCTCCGAGGCCGAGAGCACGACCTCGTCCGAGAGCGCGGGGCGCGGCTCGCGCGGTTGAAGGCTTGGCACGGAAGAAAGAAGCGTGCGGGTGTAGTCCATTTCCGGCGCTCTTAAAATCGTGTCGACCGGACCACTCTCGACGAGATTGCCACGGTTCATGACGTAGACGGTGTCTGCAATCTCGGCCACTACGCCCATGTCGTGGGTTATAAAGAGAACGGCGGTACCCTGCTTTTCCTGAAGTTCATGGATGAGCTTGAGGATCTGCTTCTGGGTCGTCACATCAAGGGCTGTGGTCGGTTCGTCGGCGATCAGCAGTCTGGGTTTGAGGATCAAGGCCATGGCGATCATGATACGCTGGCGCTGTCCACCCGAGAGCTGATGGGGATAGGCTGCGAATATCCGCTCGACATCGGGCAGATGCACTTCCCGCATCATCTCAAGAACGGCGATCTTCTGCTCTCTTGCTGAAAGCGTCGTGTGCTCCTGAAGCACCTCGCAAATCTGCCTGCCAACCGTCAGCACCGGGTTGAGTGCTGTCATCGGCTCCTGGAAAATCATGGCAATATTTTTCGAGCGCAGTGCCCGCATGCGACCGGCGTCGGCCTTGAGGAGGTCTTCACCTTCAAAGAGGATTGTACCCCCTGCAGGTTCAAGAGAATTTCGCGGCAGGAGCCCCATCGTAGCGAGCGAGGTCACCGATTTGCCAGAACCGCTCTCGCCCACAAGGCACACAGTTTCTCCGGCTCGGATGGTGATCGAAATGCCGTTGAGGACCGGCACGCTGTCATCGTCTCCGGTCAGGCGGATGACGAGATTCTCGACGCGCAATACCTCGGACGCGGTGGCGGGATCGAATGCAACAGCCGTCATTTCGCGGCCTCCCTTTTCTTCATGCGCGGATCGAGCAGATCGCGCGCCGTATCACCGAGAAGGTTGATGGATAGAATGCAGAGCGAGAGCACCAGACCTGGCCAGAAGATCAGTTGCGGATTGATCTGGAAATAGGCGCGTCCCTCGGCCATGATATTTCCCCATGTCGGTATTTCCGTGGAGACACCAGCCCCGAGGAAAGACAGGATCGCTTCTGTAAGGATCGCCGAGGCGCAGACATAGGTGGCCTGCACGATGAGCGGCGCCAGGGTATTCGGCATCAGATGCCGCCAGAGGATTTTCGGAAGGCCCGAACCGGCAGCGATCGCGGCCTCGACGTAGGGCTCTTCGCGTGCAGTCAGCACCACCGAGCGAACAAGACGCACCACACGAGGAATTTCCGGGACAGTAATGGCGAACATGACGGTCCAGATATTTGCCCCGGTGAGCGAAACCACGGCGATGGCGAGCAGCAGGCTTGGAATTGCCATCAGTGCGTCCATGATCCGCATGACCACGGCGTCGAGGAACCGAAAGAAGCCCGAGACCAGGCCAATCCCCAGTCCGACAGCCACCGAGATGACAGTCGCTCCGATACCAATAAAAAGGGAGATGCGAGCCCCGTAGAGCACACGCGACAGCAGGTCCCGTCCGTAGGCATCGGAACCGAGCGGGTAGATATCGCTGGCGGGCTTGAGGCGGGCAGAGGGCGTCATGGCCACGGGATCATGCGGAGCAAGCCATGGCGCGAGAACAGCCATGAGAATGATCAGGATAAGAATTGCAAGCGCGATGGCAGGGACGAGGACAGCTTGTCCGCGTTTTTTTCTGCCGGCGAAAACGGGCAGCCGCATGGCGGCACCAAAAAGCGTGGAATTGGCCATCAGTACCGTATCCTCGGATCGAAGAAGGAGTAGGAGAGGTCGATGAGGAGATTGACCATCACATAGATACCGCTTGTCAGCAGGATCATGCCCTGAATGACAGGGTAATCGCGGGCAAGAATGGCATCGACCGTGAGCCTTCCAATGCCGGGTATGTTGAATACGCTCTCCGTTACCACGACGCCGGAAATAAGCAGCGCAAAGCCGGTGCCGATAATGGTGAGCACAGGAACCGCGGCATTGCGCAGCGCGTGGCGGAACAAGACGGTATTTTCCTTCAGCCCTTTTGCGCGGGCGGTTCGAACATAATCCTCGCCCAGCACTTCGAGCACGGAGGCGCGTGTCATGCGGGCGATCAGCGCGATATAAATGGAAGCAAGTGTGAGGGCCGGCAAAATGGCGCGTTCCGCGAAAGGACCGACGCCCTTGGTGATGCTCCGGAAGCCCTGCACCGGAAACCATTTGAGGTCGATGGCGAAGACCTGGATGAGGATATAGCCGATCACGAAAACCGGCACGGAGAAGCCGACGACCGACACCGTCATGACGGCATAGTCGATCCACGTGCCGTGGCGCCACGCAGCGATGACCCCAAGTGGAACGGCAATCAGCACCGACAGGACGATCGTGACGAGCGCAAGGCTCACGGTCGGTTCGATGTGCTTGCCGATCATCGCAGTGACTGGCGTATTGGAAATCAGCGACACGCCAAGGTCGCCCTGGAGAAGCAGCCAGAACCACGAGACGAATTGCACGACGATTGGTTTGTCGAGGCCGAGGGCAGCGCGGATTTTCTCAAGCTGCTCTGGCGTGGCCATGTCGCCGGCGATGATGGCGGCCGGATCGCCGGGCGTTATGCGCAGCAGGAGAAAAACGAAGACGGCGACCGTGATCATTACCGGAACGGAGGCCAGAATTCGGCGGAACGTATAGGCGAGCATAAGCATCCTCACGTCGGTTGGGCAGGCAGGGCAGCGGCATCCACAGGATGCCGCCATGTTCTTCCACGAGGCTCAGTCTTCTGTTTTCTCGATGTTCCAGAACACGGGAACCGGCGATTCCAGGAAGCCGGAAAGCTGGTTGCGCCACACGGAGGGGTTCTTGTACTGGCCAAGCGGAACGTAGCTGACCTCGTCCATGGCATGGGCCTGAAGCTCGGCGGCCGCAGCCTTCTGCTCTTCAGCTGTCGCCGCGGCGATGTATTTGGCGCGCAACGCTTCCAGCTTCTCGTCTGTCTGCCAGCCAAAAAATCCCTTGGCGCCGCGACCGTTCAACATCGGATTGTTAAGCGGCGTCATGATTTCCGGCACAATCCAGTTGGTGAAGAACATGTTCCAGCCACCCTCAGCCACCGGCTTCTGCGAGGCGCGGCGAGTGACGAGCGTCTGCCAGTCCATGGGCTGAAGTTCTACGTTGAAGCCCGCACTCCTCAGCGCAGCCGCCGCCACGACGGGCTGGGCCTTGACGGTCACGACGTCGGTTGGCTGAAGGATGACAACGGGAGTTCCGTCGTAACCGGCCTCCTTGAGGAGTGCCTTTGCGCTTTCCATATCGCCCGCGCCGGTCAGGCTTTCCGAACCGGCCAGTGCTTCTAGCGGCGTACCGCAGCCGAAGACGGAGCCGCAGATGGTGTAGTAGTCCGGATTGCCGATCAGCGCGTCGAGAACATCCTTCTGGTTCATCGCTTTGAGAGCAGCCTGGCGGATCTTCTTGTTATCGAATGGCGGGTAGAGGAAATTCATGCGGCCCATGGTCTGCGAGCCAAGCGTGTTTAGCGTCTTGACGGTCAGTTCGTCATTGCTCTCGACAAGTGGTAGAAGATCAACCGGCGGAGCTTCGATATAGTCGATCTCCCCGGACTGGATAGCGTTGATTGCGGTCTGGGCATCGGGCATGCTCAACCATTCCACACGGTCGACCTTGACCACCTTTCCGCCGGCCAGCCAGCTCGCAGGCTCGTTGCGCGGTACGTAATCGGTGAATTTTTCATAGACCGCCTTGACGCCCGGCTGGTACTCGGCCGTGACGAACCTGAAGGGGCCGGAACCGACAAATTCGGTAATGGCGGTATCGGCCGGGGTTGCGGCAATACGTTTCGGCATCATGAACGGCACGACCGAAGACGGCTTGGCCAGAACGTCGGGCAAGAAGCCGAAGGGTTCCTTCAGCTTGAAAACAAAGGTCCTGTCGTCCGTAGCCGTCAGGCTTTCTGTCTTGTCGAAGAGGATCTGACCGGAAGTATCCCGCTTGCCCCAGCGCTGAAGCGAGGCAATGCAGTCTTCTGCTGTCACAGGTGTGCCGTCGTGCCATTTCAGACCGTCGCGCAGCGTGAATGTATAGGTCAGCTTGTCATCCGAAACAGTGTAGTCAGCCATCTGGGGCTGCGGTTTGAAATCGGCATCAAGCGCCAGCAGCGTGTCATAGATCATGTAGCCGTGATTGCGTACGATATGAGCGGTCGTGATGATCGGATCGAGAATACGCAGGCCAGAATGCGGTACGGCCATCATTGTTGTGGCCGAGGCATCCGTTCCAAAGCCCGCAATACAGGCTGAAAGGGCGATGATCGCCGCAACGAGCCGGCTTCTTGCCCGGCTTGCTTTTCTGGTCAACTGAGCGTGCATGATTTCGCTGTTCCCTTTTTTGTTTGGCAGGTAGCGACCGAAACGCGCGGGCATTGGCCCCCACGCAAGCGCACGGCACCCTTCCGATCCAGACCGTTTTCGATAATGTCGCTGCGATCCCTCAAAGTTTGCGCAGCGAAGAGCACTTGTACCGCCGCAAACGTGCGGCGAAACATACGACTGCAACACCTTGCGCAACTGCGGCTGTGAGACCGCAACGCGACAGGCTTGCAAGGTTCAGCTTACCGTCACATGGCGAGCATGTGGGCATAGCTGACTATGACGTCATTCCGATTGGCATAGAGTGCAAGGCGTTCCCCTTAGGATTATTTTACCGCGATGCGATTGCTATTCTCGACTATCGATTATAGGTTCGTTGAAAGCCTTGTCAACGATCTTGCTGCGTCGCAAAATGAATTTTACCAAACCCTCAGAAGGATCCGATCACCGGGCCCGCATTGCCGCGCTGGAAAAGGCATTTGCCGTGCTTGAGATGTTCGGGCCGGAAACGCCTGAACTGAGAATTGCCGATGTTGCGAGGCGAGGCGCGATGAACAGATCCAGCGCCCAGCGTCTGGTTCATACACTTGTCAAATCCCATTGGCTTGAACGCGACGCACTGAGCGGTGTCCTTTCTCTCGGGCACCGGGCGTGTTATCCCGCACATGTCTATCTTTACAGCAACGAGTTGATCGATCTCGTGATGCCGCTGGTCGTGGAACTGAATGCACGCACCGGCCTCAGCACCGACCTCTGGCTCCTCGACGGCAAGACCGCCGTTACGCTGGCCCGGGTCCCGTCACCCGCCGCATCCCTGGCACTTGCACCGGTTGGCAGCCGCGTCGCTCTTGCCGGGACCGCGCCAGGCCGGGCGCTGTTGTCTCTTATGGATGCGACAACACTCGATACATTTCTGGCAACATGGACAGGCAACGCGGGTTTGCTGCGCGAGCGGATAGCCTCTGAGCGCAGCGTGGGATTTTCCTTTGACGGTACTGGCGACGGCGGATCCCGCCAAGTCATTGCGACCGCTTTTCGCGATGCAGCCGGCCAGCCCCTTGCTGCGATCTCGCTTTCCGGTCCTGTAGACACGGAGGCTGCAGGCACGGTGACCGGGCAACTTTGCGAAACCGTCTCACGCATGGGGGAGTTGATGGTGTCACGGGCGGTACGCCCGGCCAACCTCGAGCCAAATCCACGCACGCTGTGGCCGCTGGTCGACGACGAGAATGATCCGCTCGCGGTGACCGCAGTTTCCAAAAGCCTGCATTTATTGCAGTTTTTCCATCCGCAAACGCCGTTGCTCACCCTGACGCAACTTTCACAGCAGACCGGCTTTCCGGTGCCGACTGTCCAGCGCATAACAGATACGCTGGCGGGACTCGGCTATCTGAAGAAAGATCAGCCCAAACGCGCTTTCCATGTCTCGGAGCGGGCGCTTGATCTTCTTTATCGTTTCCAGATGGGAAACGCGTTGCTCCGGTCGGTATGGCCTCGGCTTATAAGGCTGCGGGAAGAATGCGGGCTGCGTTGTTCCTTCTGCATCCTGGATGGCACGGAAATCATCCACCTGCTGCATGTTCAAAGCCGACCACAACCGGCTTTCAGAACCGCCTATCCGGGCAGGCGACTTCCAGCCGTTTCATCCTCCGGTGGTCGGGCGATCCTGTCGTGGCTGCCACCTGGAGAGATTGACAGAATTCTTTCGGAAAGCCCCGTCCAGCCCGGTACTCCCTTTACCGTTACGAACAAGGACGAAATCCGCACAGAGATTCTGGAGGCAAGCGTTCGAGGCGTGGCTTTCACGGATCGCCAGTCGATCCGCGACGAGGTAAATGTTGCCGCTGCGGTACCAGGGCCAGAGGGTCGTCCGGCGGGAGCCATCGTCGTATCCGCTCCTGTGCACAGCTGGTCTGTCGAGCGGCTTGAGCGCGAAGTCGTGCCCCTGCTGGTGTCCCACGCCCGTGGCGGATAAGATCTGCCTCACCCGATGTTCTGATCCGCATGGGCCTCCTGGGAAGGGGGGCGTCGGGATCAATTACGGTCCTGACGGACTGCGTGTGACCATGCAGGCGCGGGTTTCACAGCTTGAGCAGTGATATCGAGCCGAAGCCATAATGACGAGCACCGATAATCGGCGAACCAGTTTTCGACCGACCGTCCATTGCTCCCGACTGCAGCTGTCAGCATGAACGTTTCCAGACTACCTCGGGCTAAGCTCTATTATGGAACTACCCGCGCTTTCATCCCACATGAGATGAGACGCGAGCTTTCCGATATTTCGGCGGAAGTTCTGCGGTTGGCAGATCGTCGACCTTGAACTGCTTGCCGGTCGACCAGGGAAGCATGTTGAGCGCCACACCAAGCCCCGCGATGATCGCAGCAACTACGGGCCTGGTTCCGAATTTGTTCAACCCGGAAAATTTGAAGCCGGAAACAAGAGCACCAAGCGGTTTAACGATCAAGAACGGTATCAACAAGAATGGCATGGAGACGAGAAAGAGCACCGTCGGGATCGCTGCCTCGAGCATAGGGTCGCCACCGTGTCGGAGGCGAATCCGCGGGTTACGGGCGATTGCAAATGGAATAAGTTCTTCCATGAAGCGAACGTAGCCGGCTGATTGATCGGTACGTGCCTCTCCCTGCCAATGCAGCGAGGATATCTCCCTCGACGCGAAGAGCATCCGCAAACGGGCGCTGTAGACGGGAAAACCGGTGGAGCCGACCCCACTCGTTACGTGAACGTGTATGAACCGAATAGAGGTCCACGGGATGAGACGGACGGATCCTGCCTGCGTCACCAAAAGGCCTTTGGCGTCGATGACGTAAGCGGTTGTGATCATTGTGGATCCCACGCGAGGCATCACGACTTGCGCGGTAAAGCTGTACGAAGGAGGGTCGTCCGTCTGCAATCGAGGGCTCTCGTGCGTTCAAAATCAGAAAGCCGGGCTAACCCGGCTTTCATTACTCATCGGGACGGCCAGTAGCTGGTAGCGACGTGATACCATTGCTGTAGGTAGACCCAAGCGGTGTCGAGCGCTGCACCCACCACGAACACTACAACGAACAGTGCGACCGCAACAAAAATCGCTGGCACCTCAGGATTGCGATCACGCGCAAACTCGTCCGCCAATTTCTGCTCGTGGTACATGTGAAGCAGGCTTTTTCCGTTCATCTTACCGTTCCTGGTCGTCTCGATCGCGCTTGTCTTCGCGCTCCTGCCTCAGTTCATCAAGGCGGTTCAACTGCCTTGCCGGAGGCTCCGCCTGCGAGACTTCGCCTTCTCGGACCGCTGCCTTTTCTTCTACTACAGGACGCGCGTTCGGAGAAGTCTCAACCCCGACAGTCTTGTCATCAAGCTCCGGAACAACCTCGGCTTACCATCTGCGCCGGGCGACCAGTTCAAGACGCCATCGATGGCGGAATGACCAAAAGCCAATGTCGCGCCACTGAAGAGAAGAAATGGCGTAAAATACCGCATAATTTATAGGGTTTTCGGCCTGCTTTTAATCCCTGGAAATCGACCCTTGGAATGACTAGTCGGAAATCAACTCTGCGCGCTGGCCGGATTCGATATTTCCTATTTTGACAGGTTCGCAGTAAACCCCAAATTCGCGACCTGCTTTTCTCAATACCGTTCTAAGAATCTCCGGCTGTTCCGGCAGATCAGGCTGTGCGGCAAGGATCATTCCGCACCGTTTTGTGAGGTCTGTCACCTCGACCTCCGCCAGCCCGAAACTAATGGCCTTACCGATCCATTGAAACTCAGCAAAACCTGTCAGATTACTGGTTTCGAGTAGAATATTTGGCCGAAAGCGCAAACGGTCAACCGTACTATCCGATGACATTTGTTGAAGCTCAGCCAGTGACGAAGTGGTGACCAAGTGAAGTGCCGATCTCGAGTATCGGTTCTCAACAGTGGGAAGAGAAGGGGCAAGCGGGTCAGCATCGATGTAACTTCCGATAGCGACGTCGAACCCGAAATACTTCGAAAGTTCCAGTCGCAATTGAGGATCTTCAATATAGAAATTACACCCAGTTGGAAACGTGATCCGCACACCGCCATCATCAATGGCGCTGCGGAGGAAAAGTGCCGGCCGCCATCGAACGTCTTTTTCCGGCGCTGCGGCGATGCCGGATACATTGTCGAACAGCGCAAAACGCCTGTCGCCGACGATGCCCGCTGGCTCTATTTCTGCGCATTTGCATCGTTCTCCACCAAGCGAGCTTACCGGGAAACGCCAGATCTCAGCGACTTTCCCAATAACGTGTTTTGAGCGAAAAGTGACCGTCATATCTATTCTGTCCGCTATGTCAGGCTGTGAGCAGCAAGTCGGCTGTCGTCGCCCGAATATCGTCGAGGATAGCCTGCGCGGCCGCCTGCCCTAACTCCGCGGCGCTGGTGATACCCTGTACAAAGGGGTTCTTATGCAACAGGAATGGTATTGCCACGCAATAAAGCTGGTTGGATAACAAGCCGGTATCGCGTGGACGATAGCATTCGTCGACCTCGATACCACCGGTCCTCTTGAAGTTGTGGCCTGTCGTATCGGCTATTAATCCAGTCGAAGCCACGCGCGTGACAGCCGGTTTGACAGCTGCCTGCTTCACGAGCGAAGGAAACGGGAGGTCCCGTGCCGATAACGCCGTTTGGCCGGTAGCATCGATGAAACTTTCGAAGACTTCTTCCGAGCCGGCCGTGGTCACTCTGGCGCCCCGCGCAAGGCCACACGTGTCTATTGCGTAATCTTCTCCCAGCGCGATAATTTCCAACCTGCCAGCGTTTCGAAGCGCAAGCAAACGCTTGATCGAAAGGTGGGGTACGGTCGCATATTCATCGATGAATATACTTTTAAACGATCGGTTGAACCGCGCTAGGTCACGCGTGTCCAGGTGCGGGATTGCTCTGGCGATGATTTCATGTGTGATGAGTATGGCGTAGCGCCAAGGCACAGTGAATCGCTGCTCTGCGTTGCGTTCGACTTCGGCTAGGTTTGCTGCTGCCCAGACAAACGGATCCACTCCCGACCGGCGAGAGTAATATGCGTCAGCAAAGGCGTCTGCCGTCAGGCAATTTAGCCCTATTTCGGCTGCGTAGTCAGGATCGGCGGTCGCGATTTCCCGCTTGAAGAGCTCGAAAACCCTGTCGAGCAAACCGGCAGAGCCAATCTCGATTTCTCCATTGACAGCTTCCTGCGTGCAAACACTCGGTGTCCGGTAGGGAAGCGGGCAATAGAAATCCGCCTCCGGTAACAGTCCCTTGCGGGACATCATCACGGCTGTGAAGTTTTCGTGCCCGGTGGATGCGTGAAACCTCATTGTTCCCGTGTCGTCATAAACAAACGAGCCGCAGGATACCGCGACGGTCAAAAGCGCGTCGATACTGCTGAGCGACGTCCCAAGTATCCCAAGCCTTCCATAGCAGGAACTTTTGAGCGCGGAAGCGGGCCATGGAGACGCAAAGTAGCCTGGCTGCACTTCGGTCTTCTCGGGCCAATTATGGCCCGTTGCCATCACGACGTGGTCATAGATCGCGTCGAACTTTCCGTCAGGGCTTTCGACGCAAATTCGGATATGGTCGACGTCGAGCGATATATCGCTGACGCGGTGCCGGGGGCGGATATCGATCTGGTGACCTTTCTCGATTCCATAATCCACAAGCGCACTGAACTGCTCTTGAAAATAATCACCGAGAACCAACCTCGGGTAAAACGCACGCTCGCTGATGGCATCGCGCACAATGGCAAAACGGTTAAGGTAATCGTCTTCCTGGCGAGATAGCCATTCCACCAGTGACAGCGGCAACGGCGGTATCTCGATGCTCGGAATGTTGGAAAGCATGACAGGATCATTTGAGCCGGGAAGATAGGGCGTTCCCTTCCCTGCCAACATTTCCGCTTCGAAAACAGTAATACTCATTGGGGAAGGAGAATGAATAAGTCGCTGAAGGGAAAAGATTCCGGTAGGCCCCGAACCGATAATGCAAATGCGACTGTTCATGCAAACCATCTCCAACGCCACCCTTTGCAGCGCCGGTTTATAACGGTGTGCAGCGCGGACTGTTCCAGTGACGGCAAACTTACATTCGATGGACGCGCCGTGACGCTGCGATTCTGCCAATGACGCTGGTGTGCAGATTCGCTACGGATAGGATATCGCCCGTTCCATCTTGTCACTACGATATCAGAATACCAAATCATGACGGTTAACTCACTGCGGTTTTCATGACAGTTATAGCTTCCTACATCTACCGCCTTGGCAAGCGTGCCGAAGACCTCCCCTTGACTGGCCGACCGTTCCCCGAGAGGGACGGCGAGTTTGCCTGGATCGGTATCACCGACCCGACCGTCGAGGAAATGGCGAGCCTGAAGTCGATGTTTGACCTGCATCCGCTTGCTGTCGAAGACGCACTGAACGGGAGGCAGGTGCCGAAAGTTGAGGTGTACGGCAATCAGCTCTTCGTCATCATCAAGACTGCTCATCTTGAGGGCGACAAGATTGCCTATGGCGAAACCTGTATTTTCGTCGGACGGCACCATGTGATTTCGGTCCGGCATGGTTCGGCACGCTCCCACAAGGAATTGAGGGAGCATCTCGAACAGTCTCCGCAACTCCTCGAACATGGCCCGGACTATGTCCTGCACGGTATCATCGATTTCGTCGTCGACGGTTATCTGCCGATGGTCGAGACGCTGGAGGACAAGGTGCTTGAGATGGAAAAGCACATGCTGATTGCATTTCTCGAAAGGGAGCAGATCAGACGGCTTTTCCGCATGCGACGGCAGGTGATCCGCTTTCAGCGCATTCTGGGCCCGATGGAGGAGGTCGCTGGCAAGCTCGCCAATCTGGAGCTGCCCTGTATTGACGAGAACGCCAAAGCCTATTTTCGGGACGTGCTTGACCATGTACGGCGCGTCGAATTCATGATGTCAGGCTTGCGGGAAGTTATCACTTCCGTGTTCGAGGCCTCCAACCTTCTCGAACAGCAACGCCAGGGTATGATCACCCGCCAGCTTGCAGCCTGGGCCGCGATCCTGGCTGTCCCGACGGCGATCGCCGGCATTTATGGAATGAACTTCGAGCACATGCCGGAACTGAAATCGGAATACGGCTATTATGTCGTGATCGCCGTAATCATCACCCTTTGCGCGATACTTTATTACCGGTTCAAGAAGACAGGATGGCTGTGATATATCGAGCAACCTTTACTCTCCATTCTGTGCAACGGCCCCAAATCACGGACAACGCTGAACCTGTTCAGGAGTTAAATTGGCTACCGGATTGATCGCATTGTTTGACGACGTGGCAGCGATAGCTAAGGCTGCCTCCGCGTCCCTCGACGACGTCGCAACCCAGACTGCCAAAGCCAGTGTGAAGGCGGCAGGTGTCGTGATCGACGACACCGCCGTCACGCCGGCCTACGTCGTCGGTCTGGCTCCCGCGCGTGAACTGCCGATCATTGGCAAAATTGCGCTTGGATCGCTTAAAAACAAGCTGATCTTCCTCCTGCCCATCGCTCTCGTCCTCGGATATTTCGCTCCCTGGCTCATCACACCGCTCCTGATGATCGGTGGCATATACTTGAGCTACGAAGGCGCGGAGAAGCTACATGAGGCATTTTTCGCTCATGCCCCGGAACACGGTCCGGACGACAACGCGGCGCTTGATGCAACAGATCTGGAAAACCGCAAGGTCGCAGGCGCGATCCGTACCGACTTTATCCTCTCGGCCGAGATCATGGCGCTGACACTGGCTGGTGTCTCCTCCTCCGGCATCTATACCCAGGCAGGGGTCCTGGCGGCGGTTGGCATCCTGCTCACCGCAGCAGTTTATGGTGTGGTCGCGCTCATCGTCAAAGCAGATGATGTCGGATTGCACCTGACGAAGTCCGGTGGACCCTTGTCAAGAACGGTCGGTGCCGGCCTGGTCAAAGGTGTACCGTTTCTTCTGAAGGCGCTGGCAATCGTTGGAACAGCGGCAATGTTGTGGGTAGGCGGAAGCATTATCGTACACAGTCTGGCGGGGATGGGATGGCATCAGCCTGAACATCTGATCGAAACAGTCGCATCAAGGATAGAACAAACCCTAGTGATTGTCCCCTCCGTGACGAATTGGCTGGCCACCGCGTTTATTCAGGCGGTAATCGGTATAGCGACCGGCGGCGTCACGATCTTATTGCTGTCGATCTGGACGAAACTCGCGCGGCGTATCGAACGACCCTAGTCGCGTCTCCCGAACTTCTCGATCTATCCATGACGCTCGCCGAGCCACCTCCTCTCGGTGATCGTCGCGCGCATTCTCGCCCTTTGCCTGTCGATAATCGTGCAAAGCGAGCGCTCCACAAAAACTCGCGGGCAAGTTTTGACCTGAGACACGTTTAGCGCTCGGTGGTTTGATAGGTCAAAGTCTATATGCGCCGGTTGTCATTTAACCGCGCGCTAACTCTGGGAGCGGGTTTTCTCAAGCAGGGTGAACCGATCCCCGGCCGTACGTTTTGTTAGGTAGATGCGGAGGAGGAAACATGAAGCTCATAAAGATCGGATTCGGTTTGTTGCTGATCTGCGGTGCTCTTTATGTGGTGCTTGGGGAGCAGCTTAGCGGCGCGAGTGCGAATGCGTTCATAAATGCCCGTTTGACGACGATACGCGCTCCCATCGCTGGCAAAATTGAATTGATTTCCAGGCCGCTGGGCGCCCAGGTTGCGCAAGGCGATCCACTGGGCTCTCTTGAGGATCCTCTTGTTGACGGCATCCGTCTCCTTGATCTCGAACTTCAACAGGCCGATGCTCAGACCGAAATAAAAAGGCTCGAGACCGTCGTCACGTCTTTCGATGAATCGATTGATGAGTTGCAGACCCGCGCGGCCATCTATCGTGAGGAAAGAAAACGCCAGCTCGCGGCTCAGGCTCAGTCTGCCGACGCCTCGCGTGCTGCATCCGAGGCACGTCTGAAATACGCGGAACTCAGCCGCGAGCGATCATCACGGCTAAGCGGTCAGGGCATTTCTACCGCACAGTCCCTTGAACAGGCCCAGTCACTTTCCGAGGTTTCCGCGCTGGAGGTCGCAAATGCAAAGGCTCAGGCCGCCGAAATCGTTGTGGCACAGAAGGCGGCCGAGCGGGGAGTATTCCTCGGAGACGGATTTAACGACGCCCCCTACTCCGAACAGAGGATTTCCGAGATCGACGTGCAGCGTCTGGAATTAAAAGCGCAACTTGAGGCGAAGAAACTGGCATTGGCTGCAATTTCCGATCGGCTGGCAAACGAGCGTCTTCGTGTAAACAGACTTTCTTCCTCAGATCTGGTGGCGAATGTGAATGGTGCGCTGTGGGAGTACCTCTCCGCTTCGGGCGAAACGGTCCAGCGCGGTCAGGACCTCATGCGCCTGATCGACTGCGACTCCGCAATTGTGACCTTATCCGTGTCGGAAAGCGTCTACAATTCCCTCAGGGTCGGCGCACCCGCGACCTTTCGCCTTAACCGAAGCCGTCAGGTTCTTCAGGGATCGGTAATCCGCCTTGCGGGTTCCGGCGCGGCTACGATCTATGAAAACATGGCAATAGCACCGAGTCAGCGCCACCTCCAAAGGTACGACGTGGCACTTGATGTGCCGGCTCTGCGGGACGACCCCGACCTTCGGTGCCTCGCAGGGCGCACGGGCAGGGTGTTTTTCGAAACGCGCGCTTTTGACTGGCTGCGAGGACTATGGAGATAGGACTTGGACAGTTTTCTCTATCTTAGCGAACTTCAGTCGAGCTTCGCTCATCTGGCTCTGGCCTTCGGGTGCGCACTCGTCCTGCCATACCTCCTGAACAATCGTAACTGGACCCACAGGACGTTCCTTTTCGCAATCGGAATGGCTTTAGCGGTGCGATATATCTGGTGGCGAGGAACCCAGACCCTGGCCCCGCCCGGCTTCACGCTGGACTGTCTGTTCAGTTGGTCATTCTTTGCTCTGGAAGCATTATCTGTTCTCTCGTCGCTGAGCGCGTTTACAATCCTGACCAGAACCACCGATCGGTCCCCTGAAGTCGAGGAGAATAAATCCTGGTGGCAACCGGATCCGCCTCCAAAAGTCGCGATTCTGATCGCCACATACAACGAGGAGCAAGCCGTTCTGGAACGGACGATCGTCGGGGCAAAGGCCAGCGATCATCCGGACGTCCAGGTTCTTGTGCTGGATGACGGGCGCCGTGACTGGCTGCGTGACTTCTGCGAGGAGCACGACGTTCGATACCTTCGCAGGCCAGATAACAAGGGCTCGAAAGCCGGCAACATCAATCATGCCCTGGGCGTTCTTGCGCAAGACGATCAACCGCCAGACTTCATAGCCGTGCTGGACGCGGACTTCGTTCCTCACACGGATTTTGTCTCACGCGCACTTGCGCTTTTCCACGACCAAGAGGTCGGACTGGTTCAAACACCCCAGCACTTCTTCAATCCGGATCCTATCCAGCATAATCTCGGGCTCAGCCGATCGTATCCCGACGAGCAGCGCTTTTTCTTTGACCATTTACAACCAAGCCGCGACGGGTGGGGCATCGCATTCTGCTGCGGCACGTCGTCGGTGATCAGATGGACGGCAGTGCAGGCCTCCGGTGGGTTCCCGACAGACAGCATCACGGAAGATTTCATGCTGACGCTTCAGTTGCAGGAGCACGGCTATCGGACGGTCTATCTGAACGAAGCGTTGACCGAGGGCCTTGCTCCGGAGGGGTTGAAGGAATACGTCACTCAGCGAGCGCGATGGTGCCTGGGGCTCATGCAGATTGCCCGGGGAAGGCTGGGTCCCTTCTCGCGGAACAATTTGCGGCTGCGGGACCGCTGGAGCGTCGTTGACTCGGTATTTTTCTGGCTCACCACCTTCACATTCCGCATCGCCTCCATGACCTTTCCTCTCTTTTACTGGTTTTTCAACATCACGGTGGTCAACGCATCTGTTCCCGATGTCATCAGCTATTTCGGGGCGTATATGGTGTGGATCCTGTTCGTGTTGAACTTCATCTCGTCCGGAATGGTGATCCCCATCGTCAATGACGTCAGCCAGTTGCTTGGTGCGCTCCCCATATCGAGAGCCGCCATTGTGGGGCTTGTGAAGCCGAAAGGTCACCCTTTCAGTGTTACGGCAAAGGGAGGAGACCGAACCAAAGTCGTTGTCCAATGGCGTCTTATGCGCCCCTTCCTCCTTTTGACGTTTCTGACCGTCGCCGGGGTCCTGATCGGTCTGGTCTCTGACCGTTTCGCGTTCAATGACGCAGGAGACGGGAAGGTCGTTATCCTGTTCTGGACTGTTTACAATCTGGTGATCCTTGCCGTGACGCTGCTGGTCTGTGTCGAGTTGCCACGACGTGAGAAACACTATGCGGACCGTCCCGAGCGGGTCGTAATATCCCTCGGCGGTGCGCTGAAGCGCGTCTGGATGACGGACCTGACGCAGGAAACGGCCCGTCTCAGAGGGGTAGACGCGCCTATAGCTACCCAGATCATCATGAAACTCAAAGAAATCGGAGATTTCACCGCCACGGTGCTGGATCGGACCGACGACGGCCTGGTCGTTGCGCTGGGGTTGGATGAAACACAGTACCAGCTCTTGCTGAAAAGACTTTACGCTGGAGGGAGCGTACCAAGTGTCACGTCAACACGGCTATCGGCGATCATCAAGGATGCCACCACCCGTTTTGCCCGCCAGTAGTGGTCTAGCTTACTTAACCGCCGTCCTGCCGGTCTGCACTTGCCTGCAAGCGAGAAATTGCCGAGCCGATTGTAGCTAGTTCGGAAGTTCTCCTGCTCTCGTAGGGATATACGTTCTGTCCATCCGCGACGGCTTTGGCATTGACGGCGAGGTGATGGAACGGCCGGATAAACGAGACAATGAACAATGACATGAGGAGCAGAAGGAGCAGGGTCAGAAGAGACAAACTAATAAAAAGACCGCTGGAGAAGCTACTGGCCGCATTGCTGAATGCGTTCGCATCGATCCTCGCGACAATGGACCACCCGAACCTCGGTAGGCTTTGGTAGCTGGCCTCGGGAAGCGTGGCTACGAAGTAATTCTTGCCATCAGGCCATAACTCGAGGCTCACGCCGGTGGCACCTGTCCTTGCTCTTCGAAAGCTTGGCAAATCCAGGTTTGAAGGGCTCTCGTTCGTGGACGATATAACAGCCCTGCCCTCGGGATTGACTATGAGGACGTCGACGTCCAGGGCATCACTCAGCTCACGAATGTAGGCTTTTGCCCACTCCAGATTGAGATGAAGCCCAAGAACTCCTGTTACTGACTGACCAACACCGGTTACAGGGGCTGCCAGGTCGAGGAACCGTAACGGCTCCCCACTTTCGGGAGCAGGAAGTTTAGCCGCAAGAAGAACCGCTTCGTGCGCATCCCCGGCGAAGTTGCCCTGAAGCCCCCTCTGAAACCACGGACGGGATGACACGTCGGCGCCGACCAACAGACCGTTTGACGCGACACGGACTTTGCCGTCATTTCCGGCATAACCTGCCCACGACACAACCCGTCCGCTTCCCACGAGCGTTGAAAGATCGTCCTGGATCTCTTCAGGCTGGCTCACCGCAAGCGACCTTCCCAACGTTTCGAGGTTTGTCCATTCTCGATAAAGGGAAGCGGCGAAGGCTGTTTGAACGCCCCGTACCCTGGTTTCCACGGCAGTACGCAGACTTGCCTCCTGGAAACTGAGCATTCGATCGTCAATCACCTTGAACACAATCGCGGCACCGACGAGGATACAGGCAAACATGAAGCCCGCCGTGACCGCACTCAACGATGGCAGGCGACTTTTTGGTTCATTGGACATGGACACCCGCGCGTTTTGTCGTGTCAACCTCGACCGAAACTAGATAACGGCCGGCGGGCGAGCAATCTGCCGATTATCAGGGGTTGTTTTTTCGGCGTGAGGTCGCGAATTCGGATCTGCCAGGCATCGCGACCAACCTCGTTCCTGCACGGAGCCAATGTGACGAGCTTGGAAGGCTTGCATCCCATTGGTGTTGAGACGAACGAAGCATTTCGCCAAAAGCAGGTCGTGCCTGGCTCCGCCCGCCGCGGAGTGAGCGGCGAGGATTTGCAGGCGTGTCACGAGCTCTTGCGACGCCGCGAATTGCGACGGTTGATCAGGGGTTTACGTTATACGACTGTCGGTCAGGCCAGAAACCCGCGTGACCGGGCAGCGTCGAGAGGGGATCAGGGGCCGAGAGCAGCGCGCGAGCAGCATTCGGCGACAAGGGCCGTGCGAGTAGAAAGCCCTGCAGATGATGGCAACCGAGGCTCTCCAGAGCATCGCGCTGCTCCGTTGTCTCAACACCTTCAGCTGTAATCTTCAACCCCTTGGCCCGCGCGACATTGATCATGGCAGTGACGAGGGCCCTGTTGTCGCTTCTGTGGATTTCCTCGATGAATGATCTGTCAATCTTGATGCGATCCACCTCAATCTTTTGAACCCGCGAGAATGACGAGTATCCTGTTCCGAAATCATCGATCGCAAATCTTACTCCGGCTGCGCGCAGGGCCGCAATGGTCCGTTCCGATCGGCCGTCCTCTCCGGTAGCTGCGCTTTCCGTTATCTCGATTTCCAGGCGGTTAGCCGAAACCTTCCATTTCTCGAGCGCAGCAATCACGTTCAGCGGATAGGCCGGCGAACACAGTTCCAGCAAGGAGGCGTTGAGCGCGATGTCGATGTCGGGAAAGTGCGCCAGCATGGAACAGGCGTCTTCGAGCACAATGGCTCCGATTTCGTGGATCAAACCGCACTCTTCGGCCAGCGGAATAAACTCGCCGGGGCTTACGTATCCAAGTGTGGGGTGGTTCCATCGGGCCAGCGCCTCGAGGGAACAGAGCATCCCGTCCCGTGCTGAGAAGACTGGCTGATAGAATATCTCTATCTCCGCGCGGCCGTTGACCGCCTTCCGCAGGTCAGCTTCCATAGCCCTTCTCTTGCGAAGCAACTCGTCCATGTGGTCGCCGAATATTGCGTAAGTATTTCTGCCAGCTGCTTTGGCGTGATACAGTGCGATGTCGGCCTGACGTATCGCCTCGTTTGCATCAAAGGCGCCGTTCTTTACGGCCACTCCGACGCTGGCACCAATTGTGACTTGCGTCTCCTCGATCTCGAAAGGCAATCGAAGGTCGTCCACAATGGCTTTTGCAACATGCTCTGGCTGCAGCAGATCGTTCGATGTGACAAGGACGGTAAATTCATCGCCACCGATCCGCGCAACAAGACTGTCGGGCAAAAGGCTCGTGAGCCGCGCCCCGACAAGTGATATCAATCTATCGCCTGCAGGATGTCCAAGCGAATCGTTCACCTCCTTGAACCTGTCGAGATCGATGAACAGCACGGCGTGTGCCTCGTCTTCCCTCGCATTTTGCGCGGCGGTCGCAACTCTCGCATTGAATTCCGATCGATTGGCAAGGCCGGTTAGAATGTCGTGTGCCGCCTGATACTGCAACTGCTCCTGGTTCGCCTTCAATCGGTTCGACCGTCTCCAGAGGGCGTTTCCGCCGACGCTCGCTGCACTGAATATGGCAAAAAAAGCAAATGCGATCGCGGGAATGGTAGCTTCAAGGACTTGCTGGCCGGGCCTGAACGGCTGCCATTCGAAATAGCCAACGACCTGTCCGGATGTTGAATGCAACGCAAGATAAGAAAAACGCGGGTCCGTTGGCTGATGAAGGGCAAATCGAAGATTTTCGAACTGGTATTCCTGACCCACCGTTGCCGCGAGATCTCCGTCCAGAAATCGGACCGCAACATGCAGATTTTCTCGCCCCGGTTGCTGCTCGATATCACCCGTGTCGGAAACGATCGGTTTTATGCTTACGATCGCCGGACGTGAGCCAACGTAGACGATGTCGGCTTCTCCTATGGAGAGCACCTTGCTACTCGTTCCGTCCTGATCGCCTGCGATAAGGCGTTCCTTCAGCTTCGTCGCTAACGGGAGATAGGCGGTCCGCAAACCATCGGCGGTGGACGCGTCATTGTGATCGACAAGAAATTGATAGATCGGATTAAGGTCCGCTGTCAGCACGATTGCTGCATCGTGTCCGAAATAGGTATTCATCCATACGCCGAGATTGGTTTCCATCCAGTCTGGATTACGGGCAAGGGAGTTCGTGACGGCGTCATCCCAGACAGTGGCGCTTTCCTGATCATGAGCAATCGATGACTTGAGTTTCGATACCGTCAGGGCGACCACGTCACGCTGCCTCGCAACTGCGATACCGTCGCTTGCGATCGCCGCAAAATAGAGTGACAAGAGAAGCAGCCCGCAAATGGCGAACGACGCCATGACGGGCAGGCTAAATCTCCAAAACCATTTCGACTGCAGAAGGGTTTGCATCGTTTCATATCCGCCTGTGTTTCGTCCAGACTACGTGAACGAAACTTAAAGCGGCCGGAACCAACATGGTTAAGTCCGGTCGAAATCGCGTTCGTACGGTGCCGCACAAAACGGTTTCGAAAGAGGGATCGCGCTGTCACGGAGCGCCTGGCAATCTCTCCATCGACATGGTTGTAACGATGGTATTTTCATCCAGCAGGAGTAACACCCGGTGCCGGTCCGCTTCCAACCTGGCTGATGGCAACCTCTTGCCTTGCCGGCGCCTCAGCCCGACTGCAGAGTTGCCAGACGCGATGAGGCACCAAAATAACAGAAGATTTGGGCGACGGTATTTGTAAGTTCGGGCACGCGCTGCATCAGCTTCTCCTACCCCTGGCTCTGCAGTGGCAATTTTACCTGATGATTTCGTCTCGGTTGCGCTTCCTGGCGATTTGGCCATATTTGTCGGCTCAATAGTCACGGGGAAAGAAAAAATGTCGATAAATGCTAGGTCTCGGGTCGCGGTGGTGATGGCTGCGCTTCTCTTGGGGGCGAGCTCTGCGCTTGCAGAAACAGTGTTACACCGCGGTAATGCCGGCGAACCACAGACGCTCGATCAGGCACAGACCTCCATCAACATCGAGGCCTTCATCGTCAAGGATCTCTATGAAGGTCTGACCATCTATGACGCGACCGGCAAGATCATTCCGGGCACGGCCGAAAGCTGGACGCTGTCTGACGATGGTACCGTTTACACGTTCAAACTGCGCGCCGATGCGAAGTGGTCGGACGGTACACCCGTGACGGCGGAAGATTTTGTCTTCTCTTATAAGCGCGTCGAAGACCCGAAGACCGCAGCGAAATACGCCAATATTCTCTACCCGATCAAGAACGCCGAAAAGATCAACAAGGGCGAAACGCCTGTTGACCAGCTTGGCGTCAAGGCGGTGGATGACAATACCCTGGAGATCACGCTCGAGCGGCCGACGCCGTTCTTCCTTGAACTGCTCGCCCATCAAACGGCTCTGCCCATTTCCAAGGCGAGTTACGAAAAGAACGGCGCGGATTTCGTAAAACCGGGCGTGATGGTGTCGAACGGCGCCTACAAACTCGAAGCTCATGTTCCGAACGACAGCCTCACTGTGGTCAAGAACACCAATTTCTGGGATGCTGCCAATACCAAGATCGACAAGGTGATCTTCTACCCGGTTGACGACCAGGCCGCCTCCGTTCGCCGTTTCGAAGCGAGGGAAATGGACCTCGCCTACAATTTTTCAGCTGACCAGATCGACCGTCTGCGCAAATCCTATGGCGATCAGGTGCACGTTTCACCGACGCTCGCGACCTACTACTACACCTTCGATACGCGCGAAGCGCCATATGACGACGTCCGCGTGCGCCGGGCGCTATCCATGGCTGTCGACCGCGACTTCCTCGCCAAGGAAATCTACAGCGGCTCGCAGGTTCCGGCCTATTCGATGGTTCCACCCGGCATGGATTCCTACGGTGAGCCCGCTAAGGCCGACTTTGCAACCCTGTCGCAGCTTGATCGTGAAGACGAAGCTCTAAAGCTCATGAAGGAGGCCGGTTACGGTGAAGGCGGCAAGCCTTTATCCATCGAAATCCGGTACAATACCAACCCCAACCACGAACGCGTTGCGACCGCCGTTGCCGACATGTGGAAAAACACCTTCGGCGCCAAGGTCTCCCTCGTGAACCTCGACGTTGCCTCGCACTACGGCTACCTCCAGGAAGGCGGCAAGTTCAATGTGGCGCGTGCTGGCTGGGTCGCTGACTATGCGGATGCGGAAAACTTCCTTGCGCTCTCCATCTCGTCCAACAAGACCTTCAATTACTCGAAGTTCAACAACGCCGAGTATGATGCATTGCTGAAGAAGTCCTATGAGGAAAAGGATCCGGCAGCTCGCTCCAAGCTGCTGCACGAGGCCGAAGCAATCCTCATGAAGGAACAGCCGGTAGCGCCGCTTCTGACGCAGGCCGATCTTTGGCTAGTGTCCAACCGCGTCAAGGGTTGGGTGGACAACGCTGCCAATCAACACCTCAGCCGCTTCCTGAGCGTTTCCGAATAAGCAGCACTGGCACGGTGGCCCCGCCACCGTGCCATGCCGGAGCCCAAAAACATGATCTCGTTTATTCTGCGCCGTTTGGCGAGCGCCGTGCCGACGTTGTTTATCGTCGTCACGATCTCGTTTTTCCTGATGCGTTTTGCGCCCGGTGGTCCGTTCAATCTCGAACGTCCCCTCCCCCCGCAGACCATGGAAAATCTGATGAGAACCTATCATCTGGATGAGCCACTATGGCGCCAGTATCTCATCTATCTCGGCAATGCCGTCACCGGCGATTTTGGCCCAAGCTACATCTATAAGGACAACACCGTCGCGCAGCTGATCGGCAAGGGCCTGCCCTATTCGCTCGAACTGGGTTGTTATGCTCTGTTGCTGGCTCTGGTGGGCGGCGTGCTCGCCGGCACGCTCGCAGCACTCAGGCAAAACAGCGCTTTCGATTTCTCGATCATGTCAATCTCGACAGTGGGCGTCACTGTCCCGAACTTCGTCGTGGCCCCTGTTCTCACGCTTGTATTTGCCGTGCTGCTCGGGCTTCTTCCGGCAGGCAGCTGGGGTGACGGGTCGCTACGCTACCTCATTCTTCCGATGATCGCACTTGCGCTGCCGCAGCTTGCGGTCATTGCCCGGCTGACGCGCGGTGCCATGATCGAGGCACTGCGAATGGACCACATCCGCACGGCCAAGGCCTATGGCCTTCCCGCGCGCAGCGTCGTCGTTTTCCACGCCATGCGCGCGGCAATGCTGCCGGTCGTTTCCTATCTCGCTCCCTGCGCCGCCGCGCTTTTGACTGGCTCGGCAGTCATCGAAACGATCTTCACCATTCCCGGTGTCGGCCGCTACTTCGTTCTCGGCGCCATCAATCGTGACTATACGCTGGTGATGGGCACTGTTGTTCTCGTCGCCATTTTCGTCATCCTGTTCAACCTAGTCGTCGATATTCTCTACGGCCTTCTTGATCCGAGGGTCAGACATGACTGATATCCCCGGCACTAACCCTCATTCGCAACAAATCAAAAGCCGCAGCCTGTTCCAGCTGGCAGCCCTGCGTTTCAGACGCAACAAGGCAGCCATGGCGGGTTCCGTCATGTTACTCCTTATCACTCTGTTCTCGTTCGTCGGGCCTCATTTCCTGGCGCACACCTATGATCAGGTGTTTTCCTCCTATGTCTCGGTGGCGCCCAGTCTCGAGCCACGCCCGGATGTGAATAACCTTCAGGACGTGATGGAGGGTGTTGCGAGCCGGGCCCGCGTCGAGCTGAAGGAATTTGCAGTTGAAGGCCAGACTTTCACGGCGACCATCACCTCCAGCAGCGCAATCGATCCGCGCGCAACACGCTACTTCGACCGTGCCAATGAATTCAAAAATACCAAGGTGACTGCGACCGAAGACGACGGACGCACGCTGAAGCTGGAAGGCGACGTCAACCGCGAATACTTTTTCTTCGGTACAGATTCCAACGGCCGCGACATGCTTGCGCGCGTCATGCTTGGCGGTCAGATTTCGATTGCGGTCGGTGTCCTGGCGAGCCTCGTCTCTCTGGGAATCGGCGTGGTCTACGGTGCAACAGCGGGCTATATTGGCGGGCGCGTCGACAATGTGATGATGCGCTTCGTCGAAATCCTCTATTCACTGCCCTTCGTGTTTCTAGTCGTTGTTCTGGTCGTCTTTTTTGGCCGCAGCTTCATCCTGATCTTCCTCGTCATCGGCGCGGTGGAATGGCTGGATATGGCGCGCATCGTGCGTGGCCAGACGCTCGCCTTGAAGCGACAGGAGTTTGTGAGCGCGGCGCAGGCTCTGGGACTAAGCGACTGGCAGATTATCCGCCGTCATATCATCCCCAATACGATCGGACCCGTTGTCGTGTTCGTGACGGTCGTCGTGCCCAAAGTCATTCTTCTGGAAAGCTTCCTGTCCTTCCTCGGTCTCGGCGTTCAGGCGCCGCTCACAAGCTGGGGCGCGCTGATTTCCGAAGGTGCCAACAATATCCAGTCCGCCCCCTGGCTTCTGATATTCCCGGCGATCTTTTTCGTGCTGACCCTGTTTTCGCTGAATTTTGTTGGCGACGGGTTGCGTGACGCACTCGATCCCAAGGATCGTTGACATGAAGACGACAACTGACACCATTCTTTCCGTTCGCGACCTCAAGGTCGATTTCACCACACCGGATGGAACCGTCCATGCCGTCAAGGGCATCGAC
>Ga0137300_1030_pt1 | contig 58232 bp, 64 predicted proteins | sample RamsorwD2O_NANAE_FD_97190 | JGI IMG/M metagenome (GOLD analysis project Ga0137300, IMG submission 97190) | Mouse cecal microbial communities from Vienna, Austria - N-Acetylneuraminic acid amended with D2O_NANAE | ecosystem: Host-associated > Mammals > Digestive system > Large intestine > Cecum... | reverse complement strand
TCATCACGTCCGGTTATCCGTCAACCGTTAAGCCACGAACAACGTGACAACGCCACTTCTTGGCCTATCGAGAAGCGATGTTAGGATATGCGAACAGGTCTTACCGTGATCCAACATCGGGAACAGAGAGATACTCAAATTTGCACGGCGTGGGCAACACTCGATTTGCGATGTTGGGGCCTTCGCTCCCGCTGCCTGAAATCGTGCACTTTCCTTTCGAGCCAATTCGAGAATGAAGCGAAACAAAGTTATTTGTTGTTACATTTGCTGAGTTTCGACCCGTAATAGGAATACATTTCTAAATGAGTTCCCCCTTTGTCTGCAGCGTAAAAATAAACTCTATCTCCAGAGTTTGAAGACGTGTCGGTAGGCATCGTCGAAAGTCGAGCGTGTTTTTGATGTGGTACATGCATATCTGGTCGCGACCGAATCTACCTCAGCTGTGAAGTATCAGCGGACAACTGTCTTTGAGACTGGCCTGAGAAGGATACTAACGTTCGCTTCGTTGATCAGATCTACCATTCCAAATAGCAAGATATGCGGCGAAGAAAGATGCCTCTTCGTCCAGCTCACGCATTGGATGTCACAATCTTTCGAGTTGGTTCAAATCCAGATAGACCGAGTGAGTTGCCCATTTAGTGGCCGATGTCACCGGAAAAGAAGTGTCAAGTTGAAAATCGGGTCGTAATCATTTATTCTTACTTATAGAGAATTTTGGAATTGATAATTCCGTTTTGATTTGTCAGAGTGTGTGTCTACGGAAGGATGCGAGAGGTCCTTCTCAACGCGGCTTGAGGAGAGCAGTGGATGATTGGGCAAACGCGACACAACGACGATCAGCTTTTCGTCCTTGATGTGGGAGGGGTGTTCATTTCGCTGGATATCGGCAAAAGGCGTGCTGCGCTTGAAGCCGGTGGCCTCTGGCAGGCGAATGCCATTCCCGACGCCTTCCTTCTTGAAGCCAACATGCAGTTCCGTCTCGGGCGCATCAGCGAAGAGGATTATCTTCATAGCGTTAAACCTATCTACGGCCTTAGTACCGAGCAGGTCATACAGGCGGAAACGGCATTGCTGGCCGATGTCTTGGAAGAAATGGCAAGTTTTGTACGCAGCCTTAAATCCGCTTACCGTATCGTCTGTCTTTCCAATACCCATGCGCTTCATTGGAAGCATATTTACGAACATATGCTAGGTCCGGACTTCTTCGATACCTGTTACCTCTCACACGAGATGGGTATGGAGAAGCCCGAGGAAGACATCTACCGAGCGGTCCAGCAACACGAGAAGGTGCCACCAGAGCGGATCATCTTTGTCGACGATACGCTGGAAAACATTCAAACTGCACGCCGATTGGGGTGGAACAGCATCCACCACATCAGCGCCGCAGACACGATTGCAACCATTGAAAAAGCGCTGATGCGGAAACCAACTGCACGCCAGCGATCTTAGATTACAGACGGAGTTAAAGATTTGGCTCGATTGTCATTGCGCGGCATCAAGAAGCGTTTCAAAGCTATCGAGGTTCTCCATGGCGTAGACCTTGATGTGAACGACCGCGAACTCATCGTCTTCGTCGGCCCGTCTGGCTGCGGAAAGTCGACATTGTTACGCCTGATCGCGGGCCTTGATCCGATCAGCGATGGCGAATTTCTGCTGAACGGCCAGCGGATGAACGAGTTGGCACCATCCCGTCGCGGCATCGCTATGGTGTTCCAGTCCTATGCGCTCTACCCTCATATGAATGTCTATGAAAATATGGCCTTCGGTGCGCGTCTCATGGGTCTTGGCAAAGCCGAGGTGGAAGCACGAATTCAGGAAGCCACACACATGCTACGGCTAGAGGCTCTTCTGGAGCGTAAGCCACGGGAACTTTCGGGCGGACAGCGTCAGCGCGTGGCAATTGGTCGAGCGCTTGTGCGAAAGCCGCAGCTTTTGCTTCTCGACGAGCCGCTCTCCAACCTCGATGCGGCACTGCGCTCAGAGGTACGGCTGGAGATTGCGCGTCTTCACCGGGAAATCGGCGGCACGACGATCTATGTAACTCACGATCAGGTTGAAGCTATGACGCTCGCAGACAGGATCGTGGTTATGAACGGTGGGCGGATCGAGCAGTTTGGTTCGCCGCGCGAGCTTTATGAGACACCCGCCAATACTTTCGTTGCAAACTTCATCGGCTCGCCGCGCATGGCCATGCTGAGCGTCGAGCGCGAAGGAGACCGATTGGTCGCGCCAGGCGTTGGTGAGATCAACCTCTCGCGGCTTCCTTCCGCGCGTGATCGCGAACTGCTTTTGGGTGTTCGTCCCGACGGCATGAACATCTCGTCTGATCTGCACGGCGACGGCTTCTCCGCCGAGGTCGTCTACACCGAATATCTTGGAGACAGCGCTTATGTTTATGTGCGGATGGGAGATGCCGCGCCGGTCTCCATTCGCTGCACGCCTGACACCCAGTTTGTATCGGGCACCCCGGTCAGAGTGAGCGTCGCGCCGGACCGGCTTCACTTCTTCAGCCGTGAAACCTCTGAGCGACTTGCCGTCTAAGTGGTCGAACCATAGTCAATAAAAAAGGAGAGAGGAACATATGAAAAAACTTATTTTGGGAGCGGCTATCGCCTGCTCATCCCTAATGTCTGCAACCGCGACGTTTGCGACCGAGCTGACATTTTGGACTTGGCGCCAAGAAGATAAAGCCGAATATGAAAAATTCTTCGACGATTTCACCAAGGCTAACCCTGACATTACCATCAGGTTTGAGGCTTTCGAGGCGACGAGCTACAATACAGTGCTTTCCACTGCGCTTGCTGGCGGCAAGGGTCCGGATTTGATGATGACCCGCACCTATGGCGGCATTGAGAGTCTTGCGGGAGCCGGCTACCTGATGCCGCTTGATGACAAGAAGGTGCCTGCCATCAAGGGTTTCTCAGAACCCGCTCTTGCCTCCAGCACCATGCGCTCAGACAAGACGCTCTATGCTGTTCCCGCAGCCAGCCAGACCATGCTGGTGATCTACAATACGGAGATATTCCAGAAGAACGGCATCTCCGAGCCGAGGAGCTGGGACGAATTGATAGCCGCTTGCGAAACGCTGAAGGCAGCCGGCATCATGCCTTTTGCCAACGGAACTGCAACTGGATGGCAGAATGAAACAATCGTTTCGGCTTTGACCTCGTCCATCATGGGAAAAGCCTTCTATGCAGACCTGATGGCAGGCAAGACGGACTTCAACGACAAACGCTATATTGAGGCGCTGACGAAGCTCAAGGAAATCTCCAAGTACTTCCCGGAAGGTTTCGTTGGTCTTGATTACGCCTCTGCTCAACAACTCTTTACCTCTGAGATGGCAGGCATGTTTGCAGGCGGTTCTTTCGAGCTTGCCAATTTTGTCAAGCAGAACCCGGCACTAAAGATGGGCGTGTTTGCCGCTCCTGGTCTGAAGGCAGAAGACGAGAAGCTTGTCGGCTTGTTCTTCGATTCCGGTTTTGGCGCCAATGCCAAGCCGAAGGATGAAGCTGCGGCGCTGAAATTCGTGAACTATGCGGCCAGCAAGGAATTCGCACAGCCGTTCGCCAACCGCTTGAGCAACGTGTCCGCAGTTCCTGGGGTTACCTTTGACAGCGAGCTTTTGGCCAAAGTGGCGGAACTCAACACGAACTCCATCGCCTATATGACACTAGTGAACTTCCGTTACGGAGAGCCGACCGGCTCCACGCTCATTCAGGCGGGCGTCTCCAAGCTGCTGAATGGTCAGGCGACACCAGCCGATGTCGGCAAGTCGATGACCGACGGCCTTGCCGCCTGGTACGCACCGTTCAAGAAGTAATGTTGCAGTGGGCCGTCGAGCTATAGGCGGCCCACCTATTTAATCCCGCGAGGATCGTCTCGATGATTTCAAGCCAGTTAACTGGTCGAAGATTATGGATTGCAGCGCTTCTCGTGCCGCCCATCGCCTTTATGTGCCTGTTTCTCGTATACCCTATCATGTCGGCCTTTGCATATGCCTTTTACGAGTGGCGCGGGCTGGCGCGAGGCGAATTCGTCTGGTTGGCCAATTTCCAACGGGTGCTGTTTGAATATCCCTTCTCAGAGCGCACCATCAACGCATTCAAGCACAATATATTCGTTTTCTTCGCACTTATGGTTCTGCAAAATGGCCTTGGTTTCATTCTCGCCTATTGCCTCTGGCGCGAACTTTGGGGCGCGCGTTTTCACCGTATCGCCGTCTTTCTTCCGGTCGTATTGTCTACCGTCATTGTGGGCCTGCTGTGGAAGCTTTTCTACCACCCGCTTTTCGGTGTGGTGAACGCTACGCTTCGTGCAGTGGGCCTTGAGTCGTTGGCGCAACCGTGGCTCGGGCAGGATTCCACTGCACTCACCGCTATTGTCGTCGCCAATGCGTGGCACATGGTGGGTTTCCCTACGCTGGTTTTTCTCGCTGGGATGCAGCGCATCCCCTCGGAAATTCTAGATGCAGTGCGCATGGAGACTGAGAGCGAATGGGTCAAAATGAGCAAAATTGTCTGGCCGCTGGTTGCTCCTTCGGCAACGGTTGTCTTCACACTTCTCTTCGTCGGCGCGTTCAACTGGTTTGAGATGCCCTTCATTATGGCAGGCGTCGATGGTTCGCCACATGGCGCAACGGATGTTCTGGGCCTATATTTCTACCGCACCGCGTTCGGCAGCATGTCGGCGTCGGCGGAAAACTTCGGCCCCGGTAGTGCGCTGGCTGTGCTGATTTTCCTCTTCATCGCGGTGGTTTCCAGCTTTATAACTATCAAGCTGCGCAAGCGGGAGATTCAGCTGTGAAAAATGCTTCCGATAGCAGCACATTCCGGACCTTCGGCTGGGATGGTCTCATCCAGATCCTGTTGATTGGCAACAGCATTGTTATGCTGGCGCCGATCGCGATCATGGTATTTTCCGCCTTCAAGACGAATGCGCAGATTTTTCAGTCCCCCTTTTCTATTCCAGACTTCACCAATGTGAACAGCATCTTGAGAGTGTGGAACGAAACGGACTTCATGCTCTACATGGGAAACTCGCTGATCGTCACGAGCGCGTCGATCGCCCTGATCCTCATTCTCGGAACCATGGCGGCATATGCCATAGCGCGGTACGAATTTCGCGGATCTGGCCTCATACTGCTCTTCTTCCTCGCGGGGCTGACCCTCCCTTTGAAGCTCGCCATCATTCCGCTCTTCATCCAGATGCGAGATTTTGGTTTGATCGATTCGCGGCTGTCGCTGATCTTCATCTATGTGGCAACCGGCCTGCCGACCACCGTCTTCATTATGACTGGCTTCATTCGCAGTTTGCCGAATGAACTTGAGGACGCCGCTCGAATGGATGGTGCGAATGAAGCTCGGATCATGTGGTCGATCATGTTGCCGCTGGTCCGGCCAGCCATGGTGATCGCTGCCATCCAGAATGTAGTGCCGATCTGGAACGACTTCTTCTTCCCGCTGATCTTCATCCAGAACAACAATCTGAAGACCCTACCACAGGGGCTTACCACCTTCATGGGTGAATTCGGGACCGACTGGGGCGTTCTCTTCTCAGGACTTACACTATCGGCGCTCCCTATCATCGTCCTCTATATCGCTCTTTCACGGCAGTTCATCAACGGCATGACGGCAGGCGCTATCAAATAGCGATGCTGTTCATGATTTGAGTATGGAGACCGCTGCTTCGCTGGCGTGAATGGCTTCGTTCGCGCCTGGAAGCTTCGCTATCAGCAGTAGGAACAAGAGATCGCAGATGGCAAGCTGCGCATCGCGTGAGGTTATGGCTGATGAACGAACGCGCTCCTCATCTGCCACCGTGTAAAGCGAGATGTCAGCAAGCCGGCCCAGCCGACTGCCCTGCAGACCAGTCAGCGTGATGACTTTTGCTCCGCATTTTCGGGCAAGTTCAGCCAGCCGGATCGTTTCGTTGTTGCTGCCAGCTTGCGAGATGGCAAAGAGAACGTCGCTTTCCCGCAGCGAGGCGGCGTTGGCCATCTGCACATGGGGATCCCGGTCCATGAGCACCATAAGACCAAGTTTCAACAACTTATACGAGAAGTCTCTCGCAACGAGGGAAGAAGCGCCAATACCAGCAAGATGTATACGCCGTGCCCTGACCAAAGCGGCAACAGCCCGCTTCACAGCTTCCTCCGAATTCACCTGCATGGTCTGCTGCATGGCTGAAACCTTGCTCGCCACCAGCTTTTGCTGGATTGTGACGTAGTTGTCGCCAGCCTCGATTGTGCCGTGGATCATACCGGACGGCACACGCCATTCCTGTGCCTTGGCTTTCGTTACCGCTAGTTTTAGTTGCTGATAGCCCTCATACCCGATCTTCTGGGAGAACTTGACCACGCTCGATTGGCTGCGACCTGTGGCACCAGCTAGTTCCGCCGAGGAAAGTTGAACCATCCGGTCAGGATCCTCAATGATGAACTGACCGATCTGGCGTTCGGCATCGGTCATCGAATCCAGCTTCGCTTGAATTACCTTCAAAACGGACATAATCCCTCTCTGCGGAATAAGATATTCAAAAAATGAAAATTATCTGGAATATTATAGCGCCTATCTTATGATTGGCCATCCCCGAATCCTGCAAGCGCAGTTCTGACCCGGAAGGCCTCCCATGGATGAACTTCATATTATTGGCGGTAATAGGCTAGATGGCGCTGTTCCAATTTCCGGCGCCAAGAACGCAGCGTTGCCGCAAATCGCTGCGGCACTCCTTTCTACTCATTCACTTGAGCTGACGAACTTGCCGAAAGTCTCTGATGTCGAAAACATGCTGGGGATCATATCGCTTTACGGTGCAGGGATCGAGCAGGACGCGACGGGGACCAGGATTAACGCCTCCAGCCTGACGCCAGGAGAAGTCGATTATGACACGGTCCGCAAGATGCGTGCCTCGATCCTCGTGCTCGCCCCCCTTCTAACGCGATTCGGGTCTGCCTGTGTTTCCCTGCCTGGTGGCTGCGCTATAGGCGCGCGTCCGGTCGATATGCATCTCAAGGTTCTCACCGCGCTGGGCGCCACGGTGTCTGTCGAAGGGGGTTATATCGTTGCCTCCAACGGCAGCAAGCTCAAAGGTGCTCGCATCGTGCTCGCCGGTCCATCTGTAGGTGCAACGGAAACGGCCTTGATGGCTGCCTGCTGCGCGCAAGGTGAAACAGAAATTCTCAACGCCGCTCGCGAGCCGGAAGTGGTCGATCTCGTCGGCTGCCTAACGGCCATGGGTGCCGAAATCGAGGGAGCCGGCACGCATCGTGTGCTTGTTAACGGCGCAACGAACTGGCGGGCCGCAAGCCACCATGCCATTCCTGACCGGGTGGAAGCGGGAACCTATGCCTGCGCCGCAATGATAACCGGCGGACGCATTGAACTTGTTAACGCGCGAATGGAGCACATGGCGTCCGTTCTGCAAGTTCTGGAGTGCATGGGAGCAACCGTATGGCCAGGCGATCGCGGTGTTGTGGTGAACGGTTGCAACCAGATAAAGCATGCCGATATCACCACAGAACCCTATCCCGGCTTTCCGACTGATCTTCAGGCGCAGTTGATGGCGATGGCCTGCCTCGCAGATGGAGCGAGCGTTATCCGTGAAACGATCTTTGAAAACCGTTTCATGCATGTGCCGGAACTATCCCGGCTCGGAGCCGATATTGCTCTTAACGGCGCCGTAGCTCTTGTTCGCGGGCGACCGTTGCTAAAGGGGGCGCCAGTGATGGCGACAGATTTGCGGGCGTCCGTCTGCCTCGTGCTGGCCGCTTTGGCGGCAAAAGGTGAGACAGTTATCAAGCGCGTCTACCATCTGGATCGCGGCTACGAGCAGCTTGATCGCAAGCTATCCCAGTGCGGTGCAAATATCTCGCGGATTTCCACATGAAAAAAGTTAGAAGCAAAAAAAAGCTCTTTCTTGGCGTTGATGGTGGGGGCACGGGCTGCCGCGCGCGACTTGTCGATGAGGCAGGCAACGTTCTGGGACAAGGGCTTTCCGGTCCAGCGACAACCCGGCTTGGTGTTGGAAATGCCTGGGCCTCGGTCATGCGAGCGTGGACATGCGCGGCTGAAGAGGCTGGCATAAATTCTTCCGAAGCCGTTAATGTAATGGCCGGGATCGGCATCGCTGGCCTCACCCGGATTGGATCACGCGAAGAACTTGAAGCCCTGCCACACCCATTCGGCAGTATCTGCTTCACTTCTGATGGAGCGGCGGCCTGCCTTGGCGCGCATTCCGGCCATGATGGGGGTATCGTCATTGCCGGCACAGGATCAATTGGACTTGCGATGGTGGGCGGGCATGAGGTCCGTGCAGGCGGTTATGGATTCCCGATTTCGGACGAAGGAAGCGGTGCCGATCTTGGCTTGAAAGCGATTCGGTTTTCGCTGCGAGCCTACGATGGGCGGCGTGAAAAGACGGCGCTTTTGCATGAGGTGCTTCACCGCTTTGATCACAACCCCGCGAACGTTGTGGGATGGATGGACAAAGCAACTGCAACGGACTACGCCACCTTTGCGCCACTGGTGCTGCGCCACGCAGATCAAGGCGATTCCGTCGCTCGACAGATCGTCCAGTCGGGAGCCGAGCAGATAGACGCCTTGGTGCGTCGATTGCTGGAATACGGTGCGCCATTAGTGACGCTTCTCGGTGGCCTTGCCGGCCCGCTGGAGCCTTGGCTTGCTCCTGACGTGCGCCGACGGCTCAAGCCAGCTGATGGAGATGCCGTTGCCGGCTCAATAATTCTCGCACGCAGATTAAAACCTTGAACTGATCGAAACGCGACCTAGCTTGGCAATCTTTCGTATGGAATAATATATTCCTAATTTTATTGACACAGGGAATATTCAATCGTAGCGTATAAAAAATAACGAGCGAGGATCGATGTCGCACCAGCACCTGATGGCGGAACTAGAGCAACTGGTTTCAGAAGCTCGTAATCCTACCTCCATGTCCATTGATCTTCTCCCCACAGAAGACATCCTCAAGATCATGAACCGCGAGGATGCGTTGGTACCTGAAGCCGTGGCGCGTGTAATTCCACAGATCGCCGAAGCAGTGGAGGAGATCGTCAACGCCTTTCGTGAGGGCGGTCGCCTGATCTACATCGGCGCTGGAACGAGTGCGAGATTGGGGGTGCTGGATGCCTCGGAATGTCCGCCCACTTTCTCCGTGCCGGAGGGTCTGGTGGTAGGCCTGATCGCTGGCGGTCCCAAGGCCATTCTTCATGCTGTAGAGGGTGCGGAGGATGATAGCGAGGAGGGTAAGCGTGATCTTAAAGCAATTGACCTCTCGTCGAAAGATGCCGTCGTTGGTATCGCAGTTAGTGGTAGAACACCCTATGTTGTCGGCGCCTTGACTTACGCTAAATCCATCGGGGCAAAGACAATTTCGCTCACATGTAACGCCCATTCAACTCTGGCTGACATAGCTGATATCGCGATCTCCCCAGTCGTAGGACCTGAAGTTGTCACGGGCTCGACGCGCCTGAAGTCCGGCACTGCTCAGAAGCTGGTGCTGAACATGCTGACAACGGCGAGCATGATCCGTATCGGCAAGACGTATGAAAATCTCATGGTAGATCTTACGATCAGCAACCAGAAACTTCAGGCGCGCGCGATTCGCATTATCGCCGAAGCAACGGGATGTTCTGCCGATGTTGCGGAAACTTATCTTTCTAAAAGCGAGAATAACGTCAAAGCAGCGATTTTGATGATCTTGACTGGCCTTCAGTTACGGGAGGCAGAAGCTTCTCTAATTCGTCATCAGGGCTTCCTACGTAAGGCAATCGCGGAACATAAGTTCTAAAAAAACTAACACTCATCAAAGTTTCGGATATTTCTTCGAGACTTGCGAGCCACTCGACTGCGTTAGAAACCTATAAACTAAACCAATCCACACGTCCGGATCGATTGTGCTTAACGTAAATCAACACTCTTGCGCTTTTAAGTCTGCCTTCGAGCTCGTTGATACAAGCGTCCGTGAAGGTCGCATCCCTGGTGCTGTGCTTGGAATGGTTGATCGCCAAGGTAACCAGCTAAAAAAAGCGGTTGGCCTTGCACAGAGAATGGGTGGGGAGCGGATTATGACAACTGAAACGTGGTTTGATCTCGCCTCACTCACAAAAGTAATCTTTACCACCCATCAGATTTTGCAGCTTGCTGCTGCGCACTTAATTGATCTTGATGCTCCCATTAGCACGATTATAACCGATCTCCGCGACGGCTCGCCAGACTGTTGGGAGCGTGCGCTTACTTTTCGCCAATGCCTTGGTCACTTGACGCCTTTCCCAGCGGTCGAACCAATTTACAGACGTAGCAATGACCCAGATCGCCTTCGCGCATTTGTGCTTCAAAATGAATGGAAGCCCGTAAATCCTACCTACTCGGACATAAATTTCATCCTGCTTGGTATTGCGCTTGAGCGATTGACGGGTAAGCGCATCCGCGAGATGCACGCCGGGCCTGGATTTGCGTTTTCTAGTGATCCCGAATTGACCGCTGCAACGGAATACTGCGCTTGGCGTGGGCGACTAATTTGCGGTGAGGTTCACGATGAGAACTGTTTTGCGTTGCAAGGGGCTGGACACGCGGGACTATTCGGGACCGTGGATGCGGTGCTTGGTTATGCAGGCCGTGTTTTAGTTGCAGACCATAAAGGAGATCGTGCGACGGGTTGGATGCGGCAACCTCTTTCCCTTACGCGTACGCATGGTTGGGAAAGATATCACGACGGATGGTCCGGGGGGAACTTTTGCAACAAGAGCGTTATAGGCCATACAGGCTTTACCGGGACTGGATTATGGATTGATTTTGAAAACGATCGCGCATGGACGCTCCTGACAAACCGCGTCCACCCCACTCGCAATTCCGACAGTGGAATTTTCACGCTCAGGAAAGAGGTTGGTAATGCTTTCAGCGTCCGCTGAAAAACCGACCTAAAGAGGGCAATTAGATAATGGTCAGTCCCGATTAGCCAAATTCTTGATAATCAACATCAGCATCCGCGAAAGCGGTGCAGCTTGAAATTGGGGCGTTATCGCTTCGCTTTTATATGCCTGCGAGTACGCTGGCCGCGAATAAAAACAATTGCTGTATCTGGCCATGGGTCGACTTTCGACTTCGCGTTCCCGGAGAAGCAACGCCACGTTTCTCGAGCGGGATGAAAACGTCAATGCTAGCGAGCTGCTATTGCCCAAAAACACTCTTTTGAATAAGTTTGGTCATGGCTACGCTTCTATGTTCGCGCCTGAACACCTGACCGTCGGTCTCTATCTCCCGATCAAGTCTTTCGAAGGGCCCGAACCCGCCATGCGCAATCAGATTGAGTTGGCGCAGCGAGCAGAGTGTCTTGGTTTTACTGCGCTATGGGCGCGAGATGTGCCACTGAACGATCCGAACTTCGGAGATCTCGGTCAGATATTTGACCCTTTCGTTTGGCTTGCGATAATTGCAGCGCACACATCCACTATCTCACTTGCCACAGGCGCGGTTGTGTAGAAAAGTAGGGACCTTCGAGACATCCTTGTTTTTGACTTTCGATCACAAGGATAATCGCGATGATGACATTCCGACGGGAAGTTTCACATAAGCTGCGTGTTCTTCAACATGCCGAGCGTCACGGTGACGTATCGCAAACCTGCCGCTATTTCGGTATTGGCAGAGCCAGTTTCTATCGATGGAAATCGGCTTTCGAGCGCTATGGCGAGGCCGGGCTTGAGAACCGATCCTGCGCACCAAAAAATCCCGCCAACCAGAAGCCTGCAGAAATCATCGAGAAAGTCTTGCATCTGCGCACCAGATATCATCTCGGCCCGATGCGCATTTCGTGGTATATGAGCAGATACCATGGGCGTGTCGCAAAGCTGGCGATAGGACGCGTTGAGCCGATAATCACCCAGCTTTCACGCTTTGTTAACCTTTTGAAGTCCGAAGAGGCGCCCGAGCAGATCGTTTTGATCGTTGACGGTCCACTCGCCGGAAAATCCGAAGCCTTTGCGCAGCCACAACATCGCTTCGAACCCGGCGATCGTCCGGCGCGCCGTTTTGAATGACTGGAAACCGCCGATCTTAGGCATGTTCTTCTTCACTCGGAAGTGATCGCTTTCGATGCCTTGCTGCAGATGCTTGGTGACATAATGGACCGGGTTCGGATGCAAAAGCCCATCATCGACGGCTGCTTTGATCGCAGAAGGAAATGTACTGGCGCCATCGGTCCCGATCTTCCCCGGCGATAGCAACTGCTCATCCTTGAGCATCTTGCGGAAGAAGCGTTTAGCGGCGTCGAGATCGCGCTTAGCCGTGAGCAAGAAGTCGACCGGGTTGCCGTGCTTGTCGATGGCGCGGTACAGGTAACGCCACTTGCCCCGGATCTTGACGTAGGTCTCGTCAATCCTGAATGAACCACAATGCGGCCGGCGAAACTGGCGCAGCCGCTTTTCGATGATAGGCGCATAGGCGAGGACCCACCTATTGATGGTGCTGTGGTCGACCTCGAAGCCGCGCTCGCGGAACATCTCCTCAAGATCTCTATAGCTGAGCGGGTAACGCAGATACCAGGCCACCGCCTGCACGATCAGCCATGCCTCGAAATGTCGTCCCTTGAAATCATCCTTCGACTGGCGCTTCAACTTCTCGGTAATGGCATTCAGAATTATGGCTACGCTCCGCTACATCGGGAGCGGAATTTCCACCGTTGTGGTCAACAGCACGTTAACCACAAAAATTTGCGACAGGCCCCTTTTCGTGCCGCTCTCGCGCTCCCTGTCTCTCTGAGATCAGGAACCACAGGCCTGTTCCTCCAACAGAGATGATTGCGGCGAGGATGGCCAAGATCAGTTTCGTTCTCACCATTCCACCTTCATCTTTTCGCCGCCGGATGTTGAGGGAGCCGTTGATTTGAAGAATTTCTCACGCCGGGCCTGCGCGAGGTCCTTGTCCGTCTGCTCGGTTTGGAGCCATGTCCCCATCATCGTCATTTGCTGCGAGACAAGACCACGCAGCTTCTGCATCTGTGAAACCTGCTGGGCGGCAATCTGGTGTCCGACCTGGAGGGCCTTCATTTGGCCGTCGGCCGACTCCGACATGGATCGCAGCGAGGTCATCGTGCTTTCCTCCGTGTCGAACTGATCCGCTGTCAGGCTCGCCGCCTTGAGCGTGCTGCCGATCGTGTCCCGGTTCGTGTCTGACCAGGACTGGTAGGTGCTCGAGAAGGATTCGGCATTTGGCAGATTGGTTTTCAGGTCCGCATAGCTCTTGAACCGCTGCTGAAGGACATCGTCTGCATTGCCCATTGAGAACGAGATGCTCTGCCCTTGATCAACAATGCTGCGCAGGCGGTTGAGATCGCCCTCGACCTGGCCCCAGATATGATCAGGGAGCTGCGCTGTGTTCTGCAGCATGTTCTCATAGATCTTCAGTTGGTTCTGAATCTGCTCTGCGAGTTGCGTGATTTGGGTCAGCTGGTTATCGACCTGCAGGCCAGAGCTTTTGAGAAGATCGATGAGCTGAGCATTGTTGGCGAGCTGCGTCCATTCGGTGGCGGCGCCCGTTGCAGAGCCCGCATGGACGGAAGCAATCGGCAACAGCGCGATTGCCGCAGTCATCGTTGCGACGATCCAGTTACTGGGCGTTGAGGTGCGACGTGGCATCCGGAACTCCTCTCGATTCAAGCCAATGGGTTGGCCAGTCCTGGCCATATTCCGCCTTCAGCGCGCGGATCCGCTTCAGGTCTTCCTTTCCGGATGCGCCCACAAAGCTCAGTGCCACCGGCCCGAGCGACATATCGAAAAGCCGCCGTCCGTCTGGCGTGGCGACATAGTATTCGCGTTTCGGGATGGCGCCCGAGACGATCTCGATCTGGCGCTCGTTGAAACCGATCCGCTCGTAGAATTCCCGCGTGCCCGGCTCGCGTGCGGCACCATTCGGCAAGCAGATCTTGGTCGGGCAGGACTCCTTCAGGACGTCGATAATGCCGGAGCGCTCGGCGTCGGAGATTGACTGCGTCGCCAATACGACGGCGCAATTGGCTTTGCGGAGAACCTTCAGCCATTCCCGGATCTTGTCGCGGAAAACCGGATGCCCGAGCATCAGCCAGGCCTCGTCGAGGAGGATGAGGCTCGGAGAGCCATCGAGCCGCTTCTCGATCCGGTGAAAGAGGTAGGTGAGAACGGGCACCAGATTACGCTCGCCCATATTCATGAGATGCTCGATCTCGAAGCACTGAAACGCTCGAAGCGTCAGCCCGTCCTCTTCCGCGTCGAGAAGCTGACCCATCGGGCCGTCGACGGTATAGTGATAGAGTGCGTCCTTGATCTCGCGCATCTGCACGCCGCTGACAAAGTCCGATAGCGACTTTCCGGGTGCTGTCGCCATCAGCCCGATCTGGCGTGAGATTGCATTGCGATGGTCGGGTGTGATGGTAACGCCCTGCAGGGCGACAAGCGTTTCGATCCACTCGGTCGCCCAGGCGCGATCGCCATCTGTCGAAAGATCGAACAGAGGGCAGAACGCCAGCGCTTTCCCCTCCCCGTTCTGATCGTTGCCGATTTCGTAGTGATCGCCGCCGGCGGCAAGCGTCAGGGGGAGGAGCGAGTTACCCTTGTCGAAAGCAAAGATTTGAGCGAACTCGTAGCGACGGAACTGCGCGGCGATCAGCGCGAGAAGCGTCGATTTTCCCGAGCCCGTCGGTCCAAAGATCAGGGTGTGGCCAACGTCGTCGACATGCAGGTTGAGACGAAACGGCGTCGATCCCGAAGCGACCTGCATCAGCGGTGGCGAGTTCGGCGGATAGAAAGGGCACGGCGCCACTGGGTTACCCGACCATACCGAGTTGAGCGGGACGAGATCTGCCAGGTTGCTTGTATTGATCAGCGGCTCACGGACATTGGCGTACCAATTCCCCGGCAGACTTCCGAGAAACGCATCTGTCGCGTTCAGGGTCTCGACGCGCGCTCCGAACCCCTCTGCCTGGACGAGCCGGCGGATGGCTTCCGCCTTTTCCTGCAGAGCGTCACGGTCATCATCAAACAGGATGACGACAGGCGTGTAGTAGCCATAGGCGACAAGCTGGGACGATGCCAGAGCGATGGCGTCCTCGGTCTCGGCAACCATGGTCATGGCATCCTGATCGACCGATCTGCTCTGGGTCTGGAAAAGCTGGTCGAAGAAAGGTCGAACCTTCTGCTGCCATTTCTTTCGCGTGCGCTCGAGTTTCTGGCGCGCCTCCTCGGCATCGAGGAAGATGAACCGCGACGACCAGCGGTAGGTCAGCGGCATCAGATCGAGATTGTTGAGGATGCCGGGCCAGCTCTCGGCCGGCAGCCCATCGATGGCTACAACCGCGAGGAACCGGTTCTCGACCTTTGGCGTCAGGCCATGCTCCAGCTCTGCCGTCGCCAGCCAGTCGAGATACATGGGAACTTCCGGTAGCCGAACCGGATGGCTCTCCCCCGTGATGCAAAATCGAACAAACTGCATGAGGTCGTCATAGCGTGCGACCCGCTCCCCTCCCCTCTCGCGGACCTCGCGGGTCTTCATGCGAGCGATCGACAAAGTGTTAGACAGGTACTGTTCGATTTCCCGGATCGCGTTTCGAAACACGAACAAGACCGTGTCGGCATAAGACTTCTTCCTGCTCTCCTCGTCCGAGTAGATGTATTTGGCTAACGCGGTCTTCTTCGACTCGAGCGGCCGGTAGGTGAGAATGATCGCATGCTTGCTCTCGAAATGCCCCTGCTCCCGCCCGAAATGTGCACGGCGCTCGGCATCGATCGCACGGGTGACAGGATCCGGAAAATAGCACTGGTCCGGTGTGGGATAATCGACCGTCGGTACCCGGATGGCTTCGACCTGTATCATCCAGCCCGTCCCCAGGCGCGATAGGATCGCGTTGATCTGCCGGGAGAGTTCGTTGCGTTCGAGGTCCGTGGCGCTTTCGGAGTCCGGACCCGCGAAATACCAGCCAGCCATCAGGCTGCCGTCCTTCAGCAGCAGGACGCCGTTGTCGACCAGGCCGGCGTATGGAACCAGATCAGCGAACGAGGGACCGGTCGCGCGGAATCGTTTGAGGGCAACCATCAGGACACCTCAGTATCTTCGCCACGGCGCGGCCGTTGGCCGGTAGTGGGGCTTGTAGGAAATGTGACGGGCATAGACCTGCCGCATCAGCGGATCGGATTTGGCCATCATGCGAAGCAGACCGACGATGACGATCCAGACGGCCACACCGAAGAGCGCCGAGTAGACCGTCAGGACAACGAAGATCAGGATCACGGCGGCGAGCCCGGTGATCAGCACCAGCTCGCGGTCGGCGCCCATCAAAAGGTTCGGACGCGACAGCGCGCGATGAATGCGATTTCGTTGCAGTCTTGAGGCAGCTTCAGCCATCTGTGCCCTCCCCTGATTTTATAGCTGGGAAGGTAGAGGTGACTTTCTCCGAAATGCCGATCGATGCACCGGTGGCGCCAAAGAGGCCGACGATCGTCGTCGCACCGAGCAGAATGCCGGCGACCAGGACGACGTACATCAGCCTGCGCGCGAAATCGTTGAGTTCGCCGCCGAAGATTAACATACCGCCAGCGATGGCAACGGCTGCGAGCGCGATGTATCCAGCGACTGGACCTGTGATCGATTGCTGGATCTGCTCCAGAGGACCTTCCCAAGGAAGGCTGCCACCACCTGAGCTCGCCATCGCCGGCACCACGAAGGCAAAATGAGTTGCTATTACTGAAAAAGCGAAAACATTGGTCTTACGCAACATGACGGGCTTCCTGTTCTTCCGTAAGGTGCTCGGACTGGATTTCGTATTCGCCTTTGGCAAAACGCTCGACGGTTATGATGTCACGGACTCTCCTGCCGCGGGGCGTGCGCTCGATCGAAACGATGAGGTCAACGGCCTCACCAATGACTTCATGCATTGGCTGTTGGCTTGCCTCTGCCGTGAGTTGTTCAAGCCGGCGGAGTGCGGACATGGCGGTGTTGGAGTGGATGGTTGCGACGCCGCCCGGATGCCCTGTGTTCCAGGCTTTAAGAAGCGTGAGGGCTGCGCCATCGCGCACCTCGCCGACGACGATGCGATCAGGTCGAAGGCGCATCGTACTTTTGAGCAAGCGGGCCATATCAACGCTGTCACTTGTGTGGAGAAGAACGGCGTTCTCGGCGGCGCACCGGATCTCCGCCGTATCTTCGAGGATCACCAGTCGATCCTCTGGCGCACTTCTTACGATTTCGTCGATCACTGCGTTGGCTAGCGTGGTTTTCCCGGAGCCGGTCCCGCCTGAAATGATGATGTTCAATCGCGAGGCGATCGCGCTTCTGATCGTTCCTGCTTGCAGGTCTGTCATGACGCCGGTGCGAACATAGTCATCGAGCGGAATGAGACGTGAGGCACGCCGGCGTATAGTGAACGCCGGTTTTGCAACGATGGGAGGCAGCAGGCCTTCGAACCGGTGCCCCCCGATTGGCAGCTCACCGGAGATGATAGGTTGATTGGTATCGACCTCGGACTGAAGAGCGTGCGCAACAGTCCCGATGACCATCTCCGCCGCAGCGGATGACATTTCCCCGGCAGGCGCTACGCCGTGACCAAGCCGTTCGATGAACAGCTTGCCGTCTGGATTGAGCATGATTTCAACGACATTACTGTCGTCGAGCGCGACGCATAGCTGATCGCCTAGCGCCTCCTGGAGCTTGCGTACAAGTCTTGGATGGGAAAGAAGCTGGGTCACGTGGCTGTCCTCAAGCGGCCTTGTGGAAGGAAGTAGCGATGAGCGACCGATAGTGCGGTGGCTGCAACCGCTGGAACGAAGCGCGGTCTGCGGGGAGAACGCCTGCAATTGCCGTGGTGACGCCAATCTTTTGAGGTGTTCCCAGTCGTTGCAATGGCCATCCGACACGGGAGAGGATCCGCTCAAACCGCAGATCCGTCACGGTGACGATGTCGCTAAAGCCGTTGACGATTGACCACTCGATGATGCCAGCAAACATTGCTTGCGTGACGTTGTTGATGGAGCTCTGCGCACTCGATCCTTGCGATTGCGTATCGACGCAAAAACGTGAGCTTTCGATCATTGCGGCGTGAGCAAAGAGCCTCCCATCTGGAAGAAGTGACGGGAAAATCTCCTGGATCATTGTCGGCCCGGTGGCGGGTAGAAGCCGTGCGCAGCCATGGACACGATCGTCACCCCCGACAGCTAGAATGTATGTTGGACGTAGATCATCGAATCGATCCATCTCCATCCCGTCATCAACGTCGACTTCCCATCCCAACCGGTCGGCGAAGACTTTTGCCCGGAGGGCGTGCTGGGCAGCGAGCAGTCTCTCTTCTTTTGCGGTTCGAGGTGTCGAAATCGCCAGTAGCTGCATGGATATCTCCGTCGATGTTGAGTCGATTGAGATATGTGCACGGATCGGAACCGAGCGGCAGTTGTAGGATTCGACAAATGAGAATCGCGCTGAGTCGCGGTAGACATGGCGACCGCATGCGTTTGGCAGAGAAATCGACTGCTTTACGGGTTCGGCAAGTTGCAGGATTCACAATAAAACAAATGAGGAACAGGAAGCTACAAGGGAGATGCTAAGTTACTGTATAAAATACGTAATCTGTTTGGGTTACCGTAGTTGGCAATGCGTCGATTAAGGTTTCGTTAACCATTAAGTCCTTGCCAAGAAACTGGTTGCAGGTATCGTCACGGTAAACAGGCCGTTTCGGCTTAAAATCCGTGATAAGAGAGATCATCGTGAGCGTGGCTAAAAACGTGAATAGGCACAGCCTCCCAAGTGCTGATGAAACGATCGGGGCGCAGGCTGAACTCCTGAGCTCTCAGCTTCAGTCTATGAGCGAGGCGCTGTTCCCGCCGACTTCACAAAAGGTCCTCCGTAAGTTTACGTCGGGTGAAGCTGCTCGTTTGATCGGAATATCTGATTCCACGTTGCGCAAGATGACGCTGGCTGGTGAAGGACCGCAGCCGGAAACTACGAGTAACGGGAGGCGCCTATATAATCTCAGTGAGATCAACCAGATTCGTCGACTGCTCGCCCAATCGACACGCGGTAGAGAGACGATAGAATTTGTCCCTCACCGTCGCCCAGGTGAGCATCTGCAAGTCCTTGCCGTCACCAACTTCAAAGGCGGGTCCGGCAAAACGACAACGACAGCTCATTTGGCACAATTTCTGGCTCTCCAGGGCTATTGCGTTCTAGCCGTCGATCTCGATCCACAAGCCAGTCTTTCGGCACTGCTAGGCGTTCTTCCGGAATTGGATGTCGCGTCAAACCAGACTCTATATGCTGCAATTCGTTACGACGAAGAGCGTCGCGCACTTTCGGAGGTGATCCGGCCAACTTACTTCGACGGCCTGGATCTCGTCCCAGGTAATCTAGAACTGATGGAGTTTGAGCATACGACGCCCAGAGCGCTCAGCGCGGGGGCTTCAGGCGAAACGCTGTTCTTTGCACGAGTGGCGGCGGCGCTTGACGAGGTTGCCGACAACTACGACGTCGTCGTGATTGACTGCCCTCCTCAGCTCGGCTTCCTAACGCTCAGTGGATTGTGCGCAGCGACTGCGATGATCATCACGATTCATCCGCAGATGCTCGACATATCGTCGATGAGTCAGTTCCTTTTGATGACGCGCGATCTGCTCGGTGTAGTGCGGGATGCTGGCGGCGAACTCAAATATGATTTCATCCGCTACCTATTGACCAGATATGAGCCTCAAGACGCTCCTCAAACGAAGGTCGCGGCTCTGCTCCGTAATCTTTTTGATGACTACGTGTTGACGAATCCCATGCTGAAGTCTGCAGCGGTATCGGACGCCGGCCTGACCAAGCAGACCCTCTATGAGATTGGTCGTGAGAACATGACTCGCTCCACCTATGATCGGGCGATGGAGTCGTTGGAGGCGGTCAACTCGGAGGTTGAGACATTGATTAAGCAGGCTTGGGGTCGGGCATGAGTACCCAATTCGGTTCTCCACATAATGATATCGCGGATTGTTGGGAGCTCCCAACCATTCCGATCAGCCCATCTTCCCAGAGTGTTGAACCGCGTTTGTTGGGAGCTCCCAACAGCGAGCCAATTGATCGGGACTCTCATCCTGGAGTAAGTTCATGAGCCGCAAGGATTCCATCGACAACCTCTTCATGAAAAAGCCGGTCGTCACCGCATCGTCACCGGCCAGGTCTCCTGATCGGGTGCGCACTGGTGCAATATCGGCGATGGGGTCCTCACTCCATGAAATGGCGGAAAATGCCAAGCAAGTAAGCAAGCTGCAGCAACAATTGGCCGAAGGTGAACCGGTCGTTTCCCTCGACCCGTCTGCGATCGATAACTCAAAGATAACTGATCGCATACAGCTCGAGGTCGACCCCGATTTTGAGGCGCTGGTAGCAAGTATTGCTGAACATGGGCAGCAGGTGCCGATCCTTGTTCGTCCAAATCCTGAAACTGCGGGGAGGTTTCAGATTGCATATGGACGACGCCGTTTGAGAGCTGCCGAACAGCTCGGGCGACCTGTCCGAGCAATTGTTAAAAGTCTTTCTGACAGCCAACTCTACATTGCCCAAGGCCGGGAAAATCTGGATCGGAAAGATCTATCCTTTATCGAAAAGGCCTTTTTTGCACGAAATCTGGAGGACGGTGGGTGCGACCGCGCCACTATTATTTCTGCTCTCGTTACGGATAAAGCGGATGTGAGCAGATACATTGCGGTGGCCCGACGATTGCCGGACAGTGTCGTAAACTTGATTGGCCCCGCGCCCAAGGCGGGACGCGCCAGATGGATGGCTCTGGCCGAACATCTTGCAAATCCATCAATGGTCGAAGCGGCCCAGCAGATTCTAAGAGGATATGTTGAACAGCGGCTAGACAGCGATGCGCGTCTTAGTGGCTTGCTGCGTGAGTTGTCCGGGCACCCCAAGGTAAGCAAAAAGAGATCTGAGTCGACGGACGTTTGGAGAACTCCGACGGGTAAGCGCGCAGTGAGCATCGAAGCGAACGATGGCAAGACGTCCATCGTTTTCGAAGAAAAGGCTGTTCCAGCGTTCGCCAAGTTTGTGTCAGCGAGACTGGATGAGCTTTACGAACAATTTCAAAAACAGAATCGCGAGGGGGATTGATGATGAATTGAGCCGCTGGACTGTTTCACGGTGAAGCAAAATCGGCAAAGAAAAAGCCCTCCGAAATGAATTCCGAAGAGCCTTCTCCACTTTGGTCGGTTGAGAGAATCGCACTTCTCAGAATCCCCGTCAAGAGTCTTTGACGTCGTTCCGGCGAGCGTTTTTCTGTTGCCTTTCGAAAGGTAGGAAAATGCATCCCGAAAATGTAACGACGCCCTTTGGGCGGCGGCCGGTCGTGCTTGCTCTCGTAAAGAGACAGCTGCAGACGTCTGAGACGAAACCAAACCGCCCGGTCGAAAAATGGAAGGTGTTTCGCGACGCTTGTGAGGCCCGTGAACGCCTCGGCCTCCAGGACAGGGCGCTGACTGTGCTGGACGCACTGCTGACGTTTTATCCGGAAAGCGAGCTCAACTCCGATAGTGGATTGGTGGTCTTCCCTTCGAACGCCCAGCTGTCTGTCAGAGCGCACGGCATCACTGGAACGACCCTGCGGCGCCATTTGGCTGCCCTGGTCGAAGCCGGGCTCATCCAGCGCAAGGATAGTCCCAACGGAAAGCGCTACGCTCACCGGGACAAGGGTGGCGATATCGAGCAAGCCTTCGGGTTCGATCTTTCTCCACTTTTGGCTCGTGCTGCGGAACTTGCGGGTCTGGCACGGGAAGTCGCGGCTGAACGCCTGCAGTTCAGACGGGCCAAAGAGGCGCTGACTATCTGCCGGCGTGATGTACGCAAGCTAATTTCCGCCGCCATGGAGGAGGGGGCTGACGGCGACTGGGAAGCCATTGAAGACATGTATGTCGGCATTGTCAGCCGACTTCCTCGCAATCCTGACCGTCACCAGGTGGAGGCAATCCTCGACGAGATGCAGCTCTTGCGCACCGAAATCCTCAACCTTCTGGAAAATCAGTTAGATTCTCAAAATATGGACGGCAATGCTATTCAAAATGGCTGCCACATACAGAATTCAAAACCCGAATCCATCTATGAACTTGAACCTAGCTCTGGAAAAGAGCAGGGCGGAGCCGTCGAGCTGGAAGTAGAACCCAAAGCGGTTGCTCAGCCGTTGGCAAAACCGGAACAGATTAAGGCGTTCCCACTGTCGATGGTCCTGAAAGCCTGCCCGCAGATTTTGGACTACGGGCCCGGCGGGACGATCTCCCATTGGCGCGAGCTGATGGGGGCCGCGGTGGTGGTTCGATCCATGCTTGGCGTTAGCCCGTCGGCTTACCAGGAGGCTTGCGAGGTGATGGGGCCGGAGAACGCCGCGGTTGCGATGGCTGCAATCTTGGAGAGGGCAGGGCACATCAATTCGGCAGGTGGATATCTCCGCGATCTCACGCGCCGAGCGCGGGCAGGGGAGTTCGGGCTGGGACCGATGCTAATGTCACTGATGCGTGCCAATGCGAACGGCGATCGGAAAACGGGGTGATGGGTTATACGAGGTACCAGGTAGAGGCATGATCGTACGGCAGTGGCGCCGCATTTCATACAGCACTCGTTCCACGGTTTATAGCTGGCGCGCCCTCCCATGAGAGAGCATCACCGAACTAGAGCAGCCTGGCTGCTCTGCCACTCCGTCTCGTTGCGCTATTGTAGTATTCGGATGCTTGCTGAACCGATCGATGCCGGGATTGCTCCATGGCTTCTGGAAGCGGAATGCCGCGATTGGCTGCCTCGGTCAGGTAGCCGGAGCGCAGGCCATGGGCGGAAAACTCCGCCGGGTCCAGCCCTGCCATGAAGGCGCGCTGCTTGACGATATCGTTGATGGCTTTCGGATCCAGCGCGCGCTTTGAGACATTGCCCCAGCGATCGATCGCCCGGAACACACTGCCGCTTTCGATCCTGCCGGCCTCGAGCCAGCCATTCAGCGCATCGACGGGCCGGCCGGTGAGGTAGACAACCTCTTCGTTGTCGGCGCCGCTGGTCTTGGTGCGGCTGAGTTGAATGGACAGCGAGGGCAGGGGAGCTGATCCTTCAACCGGGATAGGTGCTTCCATGACCAACTGCTCCTTACGCAGCCCCGCCACTTCGCTGCGGCGCCTCCCACCGGAGGCAAAGGCAACCATCAGGATCGCCTTGTCCCTGACATCGCGCAGGCTGCCGGCCCGGCAGGTGCCAATCAGCTTCGACAGGACATCGCCTGTCACGGCCTTGACGCTCTTGCGCCGCTTCGGGCGTGGCGTTGCACGCACCGCCAGCCGGATGGCCGACTTGAGGGCAGGGGAGGTGAAGGCACCTTGCAGTCCGCGCCATTTGGTCAGCGTCGACCAGGTTGCCAGACGTCGGCGCACGGTGTCGGGTGCATGGGGGCCTGAAGAACGGAGAAACCCTTGGAGGCGAAGCTTGTCCTCGACCTCGGCCGGCATGCCATGATCCGGATCCGTCAGACGCTTTTCCGGATCCCAGAGGTGATGAGCGACAAACTTCAGCAGCAGCGCTTCCGGCGCGGGCCAGGCGAGTGATCGTCCTGATGCCGCCAGCGACCAGGCCTGCAGGTAGGCGAGATCGGAGGTGAGCGCGCGCAGTGTATTTGCGCCCATGCCTTCGTTGACGAGATGACGGAGCGTCTCGACATCCTGGTCCGTCAGGAGCTCAGCCAATTCGTCACGGCGTTCCATTGGGAGTACGGCAGCGATGGTATCGAGTTCTTCCACACGTCGCGTAACCACATCGTCGGTCGATTTGGATGTTAGTGGCTTTCGCGTCATCGTATTCCGTCACTTTCAGGAGCACATTTGCAAAAGTTCCGGAAAGCCCGTATATTCCGGAACAAAGGAGATCTGCCATGACGTCGATTGTGACAGCAGCTGCGGTTTCGAAGAATTTCGGCGCCTACCAGGATGCGGCCGTGCGAGAGCCGGTCATCATCACCAAGAACGGCCGGCCGCGTACAGTGCTCATGGCCTATGAAGATTATCTGCGCCTCGCCAAGCGCGATCGGCGGGTCGATCTGACGGCTGCGATCACTGACGACGAGCTTGCGGCGATCGAGGCTTCGACGATGGAGCCGGGCCTGGATCATCTCAATGCCGAACTGCTGATGGACAAGAATGCTGCCGATTGAACCGAAGGTCGGCTGGGTCTTTCGCTATTCCTATCTCTGGCATTGGCAGCATCTGGACGGACGGGAAGAGGGTGACAAGGACCGCCCCGCTCTGGTGCTGGCCATTGTTGCGACGCTTGAGGACGGGACGCCTGCAGTACGTGTCCTGCCGATCACGCATTCCCCACCGTCCGATCCCGACGAAGCCATCGAAATCCCGCCGGCCACCAAGCGCCGCCTGGGTCTCGACGACGAACGGTCGTGGATCGTGTTGACTGAAAGCAATCGTTTCGTCTGGCCGGGGCCCGACGTTCGGCCTGTCGATAGCGAGAGCGGGTATCACGGGCCGCTACCTCCGGCACTCTTTGAAGAGGTGAAGCGCCGGTTCGTTGAGCTCGCGAGAAGCCAGCGGCACAAGGCGACCATGCGCAGCGATTGAGCTGCTCTTCATCCTGTTGTTCGTCATCAAGATCTACGCATCCCGCTGTGATCTTCGCCGTGATTTGGCACGACTTTACGCCTTCAACAGTGCGAAATCAATCACCACCGATAAGAGGTACTTATCAGCGGTGAGCCACCGCGGGCTTCTTTATGTCATGTGTAGAACCGTATGTGGCATATAGCGTTCACTTAGCAATTCGTTTACCATAATATCAATGGCTTACGATCTCGCGAAACTGCCCGTCTCCGCCCTGCTGAAACCCGTCGCCGACGCCAGCTGTGGCTTTTAGCTCCCGATTTCAATTGAAGCGCTAAACGAAAAACTCTGCCTTCAGTTTTGAGCTTGCGGTTTCAACAAAGAGCAGGGAAGGGGCGTCTATCCGGTTGATATCACTAGTGATGCGCCCGTGATTTACCAACGAGGATCCGGCCATTCCGCATTTTCCCACGCAGCGAATTCTCCTGGAGAGATCAGGTTCTTTTCGCCGTTCTTCAATCGGATATCGTAGAGGCGGTCATACATCGGATCGAAACTCGAAAGGAGCTGCGCAAAGCCAGCCTTCCGTTGCGCTTTCGTCCATGAGGAAAAGATTGCCCCTCGACTGTCGATCATTTCGAACACTTCAGGCTGTGCCGGATCAAGGCGCTGCCAGAGATCGATGATATGCCCCGCCTGCGCACCAAAATCCTCGCGCAACGCATCTTCGATGACGGCCTCCAATGCGTAGGCTATGGTTTGGGTCTTGGCAGTATGATTGAGGAACGCGAGAGATTGCCTCAGCAGCCTTTGCTGCAACATAAGGACGGGCCAAAGGATCTGGACACCATATCGGACGCCGATTTCTTCAATATGTTTTGGCGGCTTAATAACCTCGCGCTGCCGCTCATATGCTTTGCGCACATCGTAGGCCAACCCAAGGAACGAGCCTTCCTTGTCTTTCACAATCGGCGAGCGCTCATTCACGTCATGGACGACTTCATGCAGCCAGGTCAGGGACGTGTAGTCCCCGACGAGCAGGATCCCGGCGTGATTTTTGAGCAAGCTGTGGGAGAGCACCGGGACCAATCCTTTCAATCGACAAACAAGAACCCGATCAGTCCACCCATGGGTCGATGATGTCTATTCCAAAGCCTTCGAAATCCTTGGTGTTGCGCGTCGCAAGCGTCAGCTGATAGGCGACGGCCGTAGCGGCAATCAGACCGTCCATTGATGCGAGTCCCCGACCACTTCGCTTGGCAAGTGCCATGAGATCGCCCCAGGCCAAGGCGACAGGCCCTTCCACCGGCAAAATCCTGCTTTCGAAGCGTTGAGGCAGATCATGCGCGAGCCATTCGTCCAGGGCATCGCGCTTTCGCCCGCTATCCATCAACGCCACGCCGCGGCGGATTTCGGCAATCGACACGATGCTGATAAACGTGCGGTCCTCGTCCAGACCGTGGAGCCACTTCAAAACGTCTTCATTGGGGCGAGGTTTCGTAACTTCTGAAAGAACATTCGTATCTAGGAGCAGTCTCATAGCGACAAGTCACGTGGCTCATCGTGTTGCCGCTCAATATCCAGATCGGCACCACGCAGAGGTGATGCCAACAGAAACTCCGCGAGTGATCCCCTGCGCGCAGTCTTCTTCTGCCACTCTTCTGCAGAAACGACCACCACGCTCGGCTTTCCATTGCGGGTAATCGTCTGGGGTGCCAACTGCGCTCGCTCCATGACTTCCGAAAGCTTTGCCTTCGCGCCAGCGACCGTCCAGCTCATATCATCGTGTGTTGATGCTTGCATCGTCTCACCTATAACCAAAATGACTATAGTGACTATAATGCATGAGAGGTGTCTCTGCAAGCGCGTGGTCGGACGATGTAGGGGGAGGGGGCCATTAAAGCCCTGACGCCTTGGTCAGATTTACTCGAAAGCGGTCGCGTCGACGTTGGTATCTACGGGTCATCTCAGCGGAAACATGGCCCAGCTGTTTCTGGACGTAGCGTTCGTCGACTTCGGCAGAAGAAGCGAGGCCAGCACGAAGGGAGTGACCGGAAAACTTAAACGCACGCTCGATCTCGCTAAGGTCACCGCGAACGCCTGCGGCCATGGCAGTCCGTTTCACGAGGCGAGCGACCTCCTTGTCGTTCAGCCGCACCGACCCGACAGCTTTGCCTTGTCCCGTCACGCGACGGAAGAGGGGACCGTGCGCAAGCTTGGCGAACTTAATCCAAGTCTCGATTGCGGCGACCGGGCAGGTCGCATCGGCCGAGCCGCGACCGACCTCGACCTCTCGCCATCCGGTTTTACCGCGCAGCGTAATAATCATACCCTTGTCGAGGATCTCGATCCAACCACGACCGTCCTCAGTCTGGTCGGCCTTCAGGTCGAGGCTGACGATCTCGGAGCGCCGAAGGCCGCCAGCAAAGCCGATGAGCAACATGGCCCGATCACGCAGGCCGCGCAGGGAGCCGCGATCGAGCGTTTCGACCATGGCAATGATATCCTCAGCCATGACTGCTTCCTTCTGGACAGGTGGCTTGGCGTGGCTGTTGCGGATGCCGGCCATCACGGTGGCGATATGCCGGTCCTTGCGATCGAGCGAGAGGCCACGCTGGGCATAGTTCCAGGAGAGTGAGGAGAGGCGGCGTTCGATGGTCGAGACAGAGTTCTCTTTTGCACCCCGTTCAGCTGTGCCGGAAGCGCAGGCTGTGATGTAAAGTCCGACGGTTTGCGGATGCGGGGGCAGGGGGGCCAGATTGGAGCGCCTGCACCACGCCGAAAAATGCTTCCAGTCGGAGGCGTAGGCTTTGCGTGTATTGGCGGAACTAGCCGCCTGGACATAGCCACGAGCGCGATCAGCAAGGCCTGCAAGATGCGCTGGCGTCTGACCCTGATCAGCAGGGGAGGGGAGGGCGCTGTCCATCGACACCTGCTGCCCGGAAACATCATGCCCGGCCGCTGTGCTGAGAGACGGCGCCGAGGTCTCCTCCGCGTGATTTTCGGTGTTTTGCTCGATGATTTGGGCCATTTCTCTATAATGACAAGAACGTCCGATAATGCAAGATTATCGGACGTTTTAAATAACATACAAGCCGTGCGGTTTATTGGGATGTAACTGGCGTAAACTGCGCACATGAACTATGCTTCCGGGCATGGATTCGATCGCGACCCCGCACTCACACTCACCGACCTGGTCATCCCGCCTGCCGGGCTGGGCGCTGTCACGCGGCCGCGACATCAGCGAAACCGACGCCGCCTTCGCCGCCGGTATCGGATTGAAATCCCTCGATGATTTGATCCGCGCCGATCCTCCTTGGCTCGGCTGCTGGCGCGACCGCCTAGCCCTGAAATCAGCCGCCGTCGCGGCCCGCATGCTCGATCGGAATGAAGAAGAGAATGCGCTGCGCGACGCCGTTTTGCTGACTCCCGCGAATGGAGATCCGGGACCGGCCGGAAAGCTGTTTTTGGCCACACGAATGCTGGCACGTCGAACAGCGATGCCCGGCACTGCGTTTGTCAGGGAACTGGCCGAGCTTCTGTCTATCCGATGGGACACGGAGCTGTGCTCGATCGCGGATCTCGCCGATGTGGCAATCCAGTCCGGGCGCGCGGCCCCCATTTCGATCGCTGATCTGGTATCCGCGATCATGGCGCTTCGTCCGGACGCGGAGGTCCTGGCTCTGGCTTTGGCAGACATCGTACTGGCCCAGAAGCTGAGATGGGCGCGACCCGTGCCGCTTCTGCTACCTGTACGGTTCGGGTCTGCATTCCGCACCATCGGCGGAAGAGGTCGAGTGCGGCCAGGTGAGCCAGCTTATCCCAAGGCAATTTGTCTGGCGCTGGTCAGCAGTGTCGAGGCGGCGCTTCAATCTGCCGCCGACATCGATCGCCGTGCCGCTCGGCTAATGGCAGCAGTGCCAAAGGTGAGGACCAAGGGGGGCGATGCGGTTATCCAAAAGCTCCTCAATGAAGACGCGGTTGCGGCCTCGGCGCCGGGGTGCAATCTGTCACGATGGGCAGCCACTCGACTGTTTGAGCGGCTGGAGAGTTTCGAAGCAGTGCGGGAACTGTCCGGCCGCTCTTCCTTTCGAATTTATGGGTTATGACGATGAGGGGAGCGAGCGCAGCAAAAACAAGTCAACGCCAAGCGAAAGACCGCCAGCAGGAGGTCCTTTATGATCGTGAGCTCGAGGGACTGCCTCCAGAACTGCGGTGGCGTGAATGGATGTTGCGGGTAGAGGCGGTGATATTCGCCTCGTCCGAACCGGTCAGCCGTGAGATACTGGCGCGGGTGGTCGGCAAAGAGTGCAGTATTGATCTGTTGGTTGATGACCTCATAGACGAATTACGAGATCGACCATACGAACTGGTATTGGTCGCAGGCGGATGGCAGCATCGCACCCGAGCGCGGTTTGCTGAGACAATTCGCATTTCGACTGCTCCGGCGAGATCAGTTGCACCACGGCTGTCAGAGACCGAGTCTATGGTGTTGACGGCGGTGGGATATTTTCAGCCGATCACCCGGGCCGAATTGTCAGAGATTTTCGGCAAGGAGGTCAGTCGTGACACGATCGCCGGCCTGCGAGATGCGGGCCTCATCGTATCAGGGCCGAGAAGTCCGACACCCGGTGCGCCCTACACCTATGTGACAACACCCCGATTTCTGTCGGTTTTTGGCTTTGAGACCCTGCGTGACCTTCCCAACATCGAGGCACTCGAGGATGCTGGTCTTCTGAGCAGGCGAGGCAAGTTCGATACCTCCAACAAAGATCTTGCCGACATCGCTTCTGGTGGACATGACGCCGATGAGGCCGACTGATATCCTTTCTCATCGTGAGTTCGTTCGATAACGACCTTTTCTTCGCGATCGGATGTACTCCAGTAACTTGGAATGAAGCAATGCGCTGATATCCCGACGCGCGGTTTTCAAACTGACATGCCAAGTCTGAACGATCTCCTTCGCACTGAAGCGCTCACCCATTCTGATCTGCTCCAAAAACCATAGCTGTGCTGATTGAAGGATTGTGGTTCAGGGTCATCTTTAGGGTCACGTTCAGGGACACTTGTGAACAACTGGCTGTTTGCGATCCCTGTCATTGCAAATGAATGATAGTCGCGTGCATGTGTCTGCCGGCAACTGATGTTCTCGGTAGGTCATGATTTGTGGTGCTCTGACTGCTGCACCTGCGCTCCGTGCGGGGATCATTATCTTTCTCGACACAATCAATGGTTGATTACGAAAAGACACGTGAACTTTTCATTGACAGATCCTGCGGAGGGCGGTATTCATTCGTCATCGATCTTTTGCTTGCCGAGCTTTGTCTACCGCGCGATTGGCACCGCGCTCTAAGCGAATTTCTCTTTCAAAATCAGTCGGTTCTTGCCCGCGTTGCATTCGTTACGCGGTACATCACTCTATGCTTGGAAAGGGTTCATCATGACCACTGGCACAGTAAAATGGTTTAACTCCACAAAGGGCTTCGGCTTCATTCAGCCTGACAATGGCGGCGCGGATGCATTTGTTCATATCTCGGCTGTCGAGCGTGCAGGAATGCGAGAGCTTGTAGAAGGCCAGAAGATTGGTTTCGAACTTGAGCGCGACAACAAGTCGGGCAAAATGTCTGCGACCAATCTGCAGTCTGCATAAGTGAGATCCGCTTCCCTTTGACCACGGATGTACTGGCACTGCCGGGAGCAATTTCATTGAGGCCAGGCGTTTCGCCTGGCCTTTTTTTATTTTGGCCTTGGGCCAGATAGGTAGATAACATGACACAAAGACACAGCAGGCCCCGCCAACAAGCCGAGATCGCGTTCAAAAAGCTTCAGGCTCCTGTCATCGCATCGGATCTTGACGAGCATGATCGGCAAGCCGAGGCGCGGGATGAGAAGACAGCGCGGCTTAGAGCCGCACGCCTCGCAAAAGAGCTTGCCGACCGAACATCTGCGGCAGCAGCACTCATCGCAAGGCGATCCGTGAGGACGCCACCCACTCTCGCGACCGACTGAGCGCATTCGGATCGCATTGGCACCAGTTTCCAGTCCAGCCGTAAGAGCCCTTGGTCAACAATGACGAGGGCACTTGAATTAGCAAAGGAAGACCAATGTCATCGACGACAAGTGAGTTGAACACCATTAACACCGCCTAGCAGATTGCCGTCCAGGAAATCCTGAGGATGGTTATTCGCGATCTTTATCGCGGCGAAGGCGAGGCGCAGTTCAAAGAACATCTTGAACGCATTGAGGCCGCAGCTGTTGACAGTATCCAGACTGACCTGAGATTTCGGGGAACAGACGCGTGGACAGAGCTGCTCGTCAAGGAAAAGGCCAGCAATTTCGTCACGACCTTGCTGACATCATTTACCTTCGACCGGGCATGATTTCACACTCTTACGGTTTCAGTTCCAGCGCAGTCCGGGGGCGACTTTAGAGAACGAAGAGGGGCACTGAACATGACAGACTTCAAGCAGTTTGCTACAAGTTCGAATGGCGACAGCTGGTTCGTTGGGAAACGACAAGACGGTGTGGCCGTTGTGCGTCACAAGGCAAACGCCGCGTCTGGTGGACATGAGACGATATTGCGCGTTGAAGAGTTCTTGCTTCTGAGGCACGACAGCCCCGAGCAGGCGGCACTGTGATTAGGCCCTTTAATTGCGGATGCTTGTCAAGCACCTGCTCCGTCCTTGCCGGGGTCATGGTCCTTTTCGAGGTCTTCGCCTCACGATCATGTTCGGGTCCAGTGCTTCAACGTATGGAACGGAATACGGCGTAGCCGTTTTCAGCCTAATCAACGAAGTCACTGCAACCACCGTCCCGGCGGGGACTTTGCAGGCCCGCTCGGGCCTACAAATTATAGAATCCTATGTTTCTTTTCCGGCGCTCCATTCGAAGGTCGTACCGTCGACCCAAATGCAGTGAAGGATGACAGCGAGCTTACGAGCTACGGCGACCTGCGCCTTTTTCATCCCGCTGCGCTTGGCCAGCCTCAATCCCCAAGCCTTCAGCGAGCACCATTTCTTTGTCCGATGTAGTGACACGGCTGCGGCTTCGAACAGGTGTCCCGGATCAGCGCCTTTGAGACAGAAGTGTTTTAATTGAGAAGAGAGGATTTTCGGCTCATCGTAGCTCTATCAAAGGAAGCGAAGATGAGACAGAAAACCGTGCCACAGACATCGGCGGCCGAGAAGACGATCAAGGATATCCGCCGCGCGACGCGCAAGCACCATTCGTCGGAGGAGAAGATCCGCCGCCTGATCGCCACACGCTCTCCTTTTTGTAAAGGGCATCGGCTTAGGGGCCCGCCTCATGCCTCGACCGTCTTCAAATGGGGGTGCGCCGCACCTACTCGATAAATTCGACCACGACGCCCGGCTTGACCATTCCAGCCAGTTCCTCGACGTCCCAGTTGGCTAGCCGAACACATCCATGCGAGCCAACCTTGCCGATAAGCTCGGGTTCAGGCGTGCCATGAATCCCGTAGGTCGGTTCGGTGAGGTCGATCCAGACTGTCCCGACAGGACCGTTCGGCCCGCTCGGCAGTTCAAGGATCTTCTTGTTGTTGCCCTGCTGGAAATTGATCTTCGGATTGTAGGTGTACGTCGGCATTCGCGACACGCCCTTGACCTTGTGTGTCCCGGTTGGAGAGGGTGAATCCTCGCTGCCGATCGTCGCTGGATAGACCGCGAGCAGCGAGCTGTCTTCGGCAAAAGCGAAAACCTGCGCCAGTTTGCGATGAACCTCGATCCGCTTGACCGATCCGGTCCTGGCAGCGCCGGGAATGGCGACAGCGATCGTTTCGCCCGGCTTGAAGGCCGCCGTCGGATTGAGGGCCTTGATCAGCGCGATATGCATGTGGAACCGCTCGGCCAGCTTCTCCGCAATGCTGGTGTAGCCGAGATGCTCCATCCTGGCCTGTTCGGCATAGTCTTTCGGAATGCTCTCGACGATATCCTTGCTGTCTTCCTGAATGATGGCATAGGCCTGGATGGCCGGGGCATCATCGGTCAAGCGGCCCAATACGTCGGGATCGAGCTTCCCATCCACTGGCAGACGTTGAAGCGCCTCGAAGCCGGCGATCGCTTTCGTCAGGTTGTCGCCGAAATACCCGTCGATGACGCCCGGCGATGAACCAGCCCGGTCGAGCAGGACCTGCAGATGCACGATGGCGGGATTGGGCTCGGTCTGTTTTTCCGCCGGCGCCTCGATCGGAAGGGACGCGATCGCCGCGGTATTGACGGCTTGTGCGTCGATCGGCGCTGCAAAGGCTGGGGAACAGAGCGTTAGAGCGGCGGTCAGTGAAAAGTACCGAAAGGCATTCTGCATGGAGGCTACCGATAAATTAGGGAGCGACTCTCCACCCGGTGGATGGAGAGGCTTCATTGGAGAAAGGTCAAGCAAGGAAGAAGGCCGCCGTTTCCGGCGGCCTTCATCTTGTCAAATCGTGCGGCGAGTGGTGGTTTCGGCCAGAAGCAACGCCTTCTTCGTGCCGTAGGAACCGCCGAACCAGGCCGCCACGGCCCCGAGCAGGAGGGCGAAGAAGCCCAGGATCGCGCCGGCCGACACTGCCTTGGTGGCCGTCTGCGCCGCCTCGAGCGCCTGCTGCTTGGCCGCAGCAACATTGTCGCGATAAGTCTTCTCGTACTGCTCGACCTGGGTGCGGGCCTGATCGACCGGGATGTTCTGTGCCTTGGCGATCGCATCAGCGGCACGATTGCGGGCATCTGCGGCCTTTGCCTGGTCACCGGTCACGGCAGCCTGGACCGCCGACACCGCAGCGTCACGCAGGGCTGCCGGATCGTTGCCGCCGGACGCATTGCGGATCTGTTGCTCGATCCCCGCCATCGGGTTGGCCGAGTTGGCGAGGGCAGGGGCTGCCGCCGTGGCAGCGGTTGCGGCCGTCTGGCCAACACCGCCGACAATGCTCGACAGACCGCTGAACGCGCCGCCGATGAGGGCACCGACCGACGTGGTCAGCAGGTAGAGGATGACAAGAGTGGTGACAGCCCAGGTGGTTACGCCCTGATACCCGCCGGTCGAGCGGCTCGGACGTCCGGAAAGGCGGCTGGCGGCATAACCGCCGACGAAGGAAGCAATGATACCGGCCACAACGAACCACGCGCCACCGGCAATGGAGAAGGTGCTCGCATTCGGGTTGTCGTAGGTTGCCGGATCGATCACGGCGGCGCCAATGCCCACGCCCAGAAGATTGAGGAGGAACTGGACGGCAAGCGCCAGGACGACCCCGGCGAAGATCGCGCCCCAAGACACCTTATGCAAAGTGGCTGTAAGGGAGGGGTCGACATAGGCCGCTTCGCGCGACACGTGGACTGAGACAGGTTCGGTCATGGTGCATCCTCTTCATCACGGGAATGTGAGTGCCATACTAACGCCGCAATCGCCGTTCGGTTCCCGTCCAGCAGGATAGAAAAAAGACCGGCGATGGGATCGCCGGTCTCTGCTGCAGTTACATCGAACGAACCGCCTTGATTAGTCCTTGCGGACAACACTGTCGGATCGTTCATCTTCGACTTCCACCTCGGTGCGGCGAACGCTGTCGCTGATGGTTTCCTCGCGCTGCTCGGCGGTCTTGCGCAGAGCGATCTCTTCGACAACACGCGCATCCTTAGAGACGACTGCCTCTTCATGACGTTCTTCTGCCTCAATTGTGCGGTCGACGAACGCGTTTTCCGTTCCAGTCACCGGGCGATCGACGGCGCGGCGCTCGATGCTGACGTTTTCGTCGCGCAGCGATACCTGTTCGCTGACAGGATTTTCGACCACGTAAGAACGGACACGCACGCGGCCATGATTGAGGTCACGCTTGCCGACGCGAAGCTCTTCCTCGACCACCGGGATAACCTCTTCACGGCCGGCCTCCAGAGCTGCCGTTCCGGTTGCGCTGGCACGATTGGCGGAGGCGCCATACGAACTCACGGTCTCCTGCTGGTTCCACCCTTCCGAGCGCCAGCTCTCTGCGCGCTGATCGAGATCGATGCTGCCCTCGTCATCGAGGATATCGATAACCTTGTCATAAGAGGCGGCGGTGACGTTGCTGACCGTCACAAGATAGCCACCGCGGCGAAGACCTTCGGAATAGACGGCGCGGTCCTCGTCGGGAAAGAAGAAGTCTTCCAGCTTCTCCCAGAAGCCCTTGTGCTCGGAGGCAACTTCAGTCGAGGTTGTAGACTCCTTTCCGGCGACGACGCGAATGCCGTCGCGGGCAATCCCGGCTTCCGCAAGGCGTTCGACGGCGGCATCCGCATCGCTGCGGTTTTCGAAGAAGGCCGTCACCGTGTTCGATGACGAGGCGCGGTAGGACGATGTGGTTTCGCTGTAGGTCATGAATTTCTCCTTTTCTCGGATTGATAATTAGCTCAGGGGTCGTCGCGCTCGATGGTGGCACGTTGCTTGCGCAGTTCGACCGGAATGGAAACGTCGTCAGTGGTGGCGACGCGGCGGATGTGGATCTCTTCGACCAGCATAAGGCGCTTTTCGACAACGAGAACCTCCTCCATCACAGGTATAATGGTCACGTCACCGTCCGTGCGAACACCCGGCGCTTCTGACACTTCACGTCCGATTGCCACACGCGTGACCTCGACATTCTCGCTGTCTAGGCGTGCTTCCGCTTTCTCGGTGACAAACTCGGTTTTGGTGGTGACGCGAACGCGGCCGTCTATGACGGCGCGCTTGTCGATGACAAGCTGTTCTTCGATCAGCGAGAGTTTCTCGTCAGGCTTGGTCATCCGCATTCCAGATTGTTGCGACAAGCATTGAACGAGCGGAATCCAACTTTGTTCCTTGGAAAAGGTCACACGTCACCAGCTGCGCAAAAATCGCCCAAGGCCGGAACAAAGTATTGACGCAGTGATTTTGTCGCTCACGAAGCAAGGTTGGATAAGCATGGTCAATATTCTGATCGTCGAAGACCAGTGGCTGTTATCGAGCGCGGTCGAAGAGGCAGTGTTGTCGCTTGGGCATGAGGCCATCGGGACGGCAACCACGGCAAAGGAAGCGTACGAGCTTGCCGACAAGGCAGAAGTTGCATTTGTCGATGTCAATCTCATCGATGGTGCGACCGGACCGGAAATCGGCCGACGCCTGGCGGCAGACGGCGTCACCGTCGTCTTCATGACCGGCAACCCGGAACAGCTTGGCTCAGGCGTCGATGGCGCCCTCGGGGTGATCTCAAAGCCGGTGATGGACCTTGAATTGGTCGAGACGATCCAGTTCGCAACGGATCATCACGCCGGGCGGGACTGTATCGCTCCTAAGCGGTTTATTGCGTTTCATTGACGACGACTACTCGGCGATACCCTTCTATTCGTCGAGCTCGTTTCGTGTGACGCTCGCCAACTCGTGGAGCCCCTCGGCGCGGCCTGGCTCCTCGTCAGCGGCCAGAATAACCGCGTAGAAGGCGGCCCGAGATATTTCTTTTTTAGACGCAGCAGCGTGTTTCTTTCTGACCGCGTCTACGAGATCCTTCGGTCGCATTCCCGGGAGAGCGAGTTCGGCGATCGTCCGCGCGATATCCTCAATGTCTGATGCCAGTTCTCTTGCCATCACCTTCTCCATTCGAAGATGAGATAGCGAAGGGAGATGACAGCGCGATGTCAGAACGCGTCTGGTCCGCTCAAAGTCAGATTTGCATTCTCAGGCGCGTTTCCGGATGCGTCAGGTCAGGCCTTACCCCCAACGATACGTTTCGCCGCTCAAGCGAGAGTGTGTAGGCGGGTAAATTCCGTCAACTTCCCGACTGAAGCCGCATCTTGCGCAAACGCTCGGTCTTCAGCCGCCGCTCCTCCGCCTCCGCCTTGATTGACGCCATGGCGCTGTTATGCGTTGCGTCGAAGCGTTGCTTCCTGTCCGCCAAGGAACTCTTCTCGCGGTTTCGTTTTTGTGGAATGTCGTCATCTTTCGATCACGATGAACTAATGCTCAGCAAAACAGCGACAAGTAGAGGGGGACGTCAACAAGAGGAATGTTCGACAGGGTACGGTGCTGATGCACCATCGGAACTTATCGTTTCGGGATGACGTTATCTGGCACCTCATCCTGGAGAGCCCCGATGGCCGACGATCCCAAATCTTCTTCACCCGCAGTTCAGGCTTACGAGTTGGAGAAGGCACGACAGCGGCAAGAGGAGGACAAGGGCGATCTCGATAAAGGCCTCGAAGATACCTTTCCCGCGTCGGATCCTGTTTCTCACACGATCACCTCCGTCCCGGCAGGCCGCACCGATCCACAAGAGGCTGAGCGCGTCAAAGCCAGTGCTCCTGAGAACCAGCAAAGCGACGGTTTTGCAAACAGCGTTCGCGGCTGGATCAAGGAAAACCCGCTCACTGCTGTAGCCCTCACAGCTGCGGTCGCCTGGATCTTTGGCGCGACCCGCTAACCGGGACGACGGATGTGAACACCTCAATTGACGGCCCGCTACCCGCGCCCCCTTCCGGGCACGCCACGTCGCGTCCGACATCAGGCTCGGTTCTGAAGAAGCTTGGCCCTGGCCTAATCACTGGAGCCGCCGACGACGATCCAAGTGGGATCGCAACCTACTCCCAGGCCGGCGCGCAGTTCGGCTTCAACATGCTTTGGACCATGTTGCTGTCTTATCCGCTGATGTCGGCAATCCAGCTTGTCAGCGCCAGAATTGGCCGCGTGACCGGATCGGGGCTGGCGGTCAACATGGGTGCCATCTGGCCGAAATGGCTCGTCACCGGGTTGGTCTGTCTGCTATTCGTTGCCAACTGCATCAATATTGGCGCGAACCTCGCGGCGATGGGTGCGTCGGTCGAGCTCGCGACGGGAATGCCGAGCCTGCCGATCACCATCTTCTTCGCCCTCTTGTCACTAGGGCTGCAGATGTTCATTCCCTATGAGCGATATGCCAACATCCTGAAGTGGCTGACGCTGGTCCTGTTCGCCTACATCGCCGTCCTGTTTGTGGTAAAGATCGACTGGATGGCGACGTTGAAAGGATTTGTCTGGCCAACCTTTCCCTTGAACACCGACAGTTTCACCGTGGTCGTTGCGATCCTCGGCACGACAATCAGTCCGTACTTGTTCTTCTGGCAGTCGAGCCAGGAGGTGGAAGAGATCGTTCGCAGGACGAAGCCAAGCCGCTTGAGGAGGCGCCGCGTCAAGCTCCCAAAGAGCTCAACCGGATCGAGCTTGATACCCTCGCGGGTATGGCCGTTTCCACCATCGTCGCTGTCGCGATCATGATGTGTGCGGCTGCGACACTGCACGCTAATGGCAAGACGGATATCAAGTCGGCGGCTGATGTCGCCGAAGCGCTGAAGCCGATCGCCGGCAATTTTGCCTTTGTCCTGTTCAGCCTCGGCATCGTTGGAACCGGATTGCTGTCGATCCCGGTACAGGCTGGCTCTGCGGCATATGCCTTCGCCGAAACGCAGGACTGGATCTGTTGGTTTACATTGAGGAGTTGATCATGCCCAAACTTGCGCTGTACGTGCCATTGAAGGCCAGGCCCGGAAAGGAGAGCGATGTCGCCGATTTCCTGACCTCGGCGTTAGCGCTCGTTCAAGCTGAGCCCGGTACCCTGACTGCGTATTCCGGTGATGCCGGACAAGCGCTAAACCGGAGGGGGATCACCCACCCGGAGGGCCGAGACGTATTTCATGGAAATGCGGCCGGTGCTGCAGGCCGCAGGCCGAAGCATGGGGAGACGGGTTTAGTGCTTGTGGGGGAGAGAGGGCAGAGCGCCTTTCTCCCCTCTCAGTGCGCTGAATAAATTCGCCTTCCGGCCCGAAGGATATATTCCGGCACAGATAGCTGCCAGGCGGCTACGCGCCGTCATTTCCGTCATTCGAGGGCGCCAGAACACATCCTGGAAGCAGTCATTCTCCACTATGGAGCTATCGCTGCCTGTATCGGTAGCTCAAGCGTGAAAACGCTGCCCAACCCCGGACCATCACTCCATACCGAAACATCGCCGCCGTGTAACTCCATGAGTTGTTTGACGAGGGCGAGGCCGATCCCAAGTCCCCCATGAGCATGATTCCGATGCTCTTCGACTTGCTCGAACATCCTGAAAATTGCGCCAGCGGCCTCGGCACTGAGGCCGAGACCATTGTCAGTGACGCTGATGCGATAGGTGCGCGGAAGTAATTCCAGCGCTACCTCAATCTGACCGCCCATCGGCGTGTATTTTGCGGCATTGTTCACGAGGTTTGAAACGCACTGCGTCAGCCGAACCTTGTCAGCGAACATCATGCACGGCTGATCCGGAACGTTGATGGACAAAGCATGGTTTCGCTCCTCGATTGCCTCTTTTGTCATATCCAGCGCGGAGTGAATGGCATCTCTCAAGTCAAAGTCAGACTTTACGAGATTGATTTTGCCCTGCGTTATCCGTGACACATCGAGCAGGTCGTCAACGAGCCTGATGATGTGGTCCATCTGTTGGTGCATGAGGCCATGGATCTGCTCCACCTTGCCAGCATCCGGCTTTCTCGAAAGAAGCTTCAGCCCGCCATTGAGAGCGGCAAGTGGGTTGCGCAGTTCATGGACGAGAACGCCGATGAACTCGTTCTTACGCTTGTCGGCGAGCTGAAGCGCGCGAGTCTGTGCCTCGAGAAGGTCGCGCTGTTCGGAAATCATTTTACGCTGACGATAGAGCTCTGCAAAAATCTCTGCCTTGCTGCGCAGAATATCCGGCTCGATCGGTTTTTGAATAAAGTCGACGGCGCCCGCTTCATATCCCTGGAACCGCCGCTCGGCTGTATGGGTACCGGCAGTCACGAAAATGATCGGAACCCGCCGTGTCCGCTCATTGCCTCGCATAAGTTCGGCAAGTTCGAAGCCGTTCAGTCCTGGCATCTGAACGTCAATCAGCGCCAGTGCCACATCATGTTGGAGCAGAAGCTCGAGAGCCTCATCGCCGGACCGCGCCTTCAATAGCATCAGCTCGTCGCGTTGTAGCAGAGCTTCCAGAGAAAGCAGGTTCTCTGGAAGGTCGTCAACCAAGAGGAATTTGACGTCAGTGTTCATTTTCGATGTTCTGCAAATAGGTTGAAATCTTCGACAAGGTCAAAACTTGAGCGCTTGGGCATGCGCGGATGGCAGCTTCGGGCATGGCCCGAGCGAAAGCCTCGGACGGATCCTGAACGATTGCCGTTCCGCCAGAACGAACGACGGCCGAAAGGCCTTGGGAACCGTCATGATTGGCGCCCGTCAGGACAATAGCTGTCAGTTGGCTGCCCCAGGCGTCTGCCGCGCTCTCGAATGCCACGTCGATCGATGGCCGCGAGAAGAGAACCTCTTCCTCGCTGGATAAAGCGACATGCGTTCGCCCCTCGAGCGACAAATGATAATTAGGGGGCGCGAAGTAGATGAACCCGGCTTCCACGGGCTCCTTGTCTTCCGCCTCGATCGCGCGAAGCTGACATTTGAGGTCAAAAATCGCGGCCAGCACACTGCGTTTGTTTGGCGGTAAGTGCACCACGACGAAGATAGGATACGGATAAGTCGCAGGCAGTGGCGGCAATATCATGGACAGCGCTTCCAGCGCCCCAGCGGAGGCGCCGATGATGATCGCACCGTTCGGATTGTCCTTCACGAGCCGATCCTCTGATAGATCTTCTCATCTCGGACGAACTCCCGGAAGCCATCGGCGTGTGCCGAAAACCGCAGTGTTTCCTTCGAGCCCAGCCCGAGAAAGCCGTTGCGTGGCAGCGCATCCCGGAAAAGACCGACAGCCCTGTCCTGGAGATCCCGGTCGAAATAGATCATGACGTTCCGGCAGGAGACCAGATGCATCTCACCAAAGACCTGGTCCGTCACAAGAGTATGATCTGAGAACACGACATTGCGCCGCAGGCTTTTGTCCAGGATGCACCGGTTGTAGCCCGTCGTGTAATAGTCAGACAAAGATCCCTTGCCGCCGGAGTCACGATGGTTCTCGGTGAACAATCTGACCCGTTCGATGTCATAAATTCCGGCTTCCGCCTGGGCGAGGGCCTCTGGATTGATATCCGTCGCATAAAAGAGGGTTCGCTCCTCAAGCCCTTCCTCGCGAAAAAGGATGACAAAGGAATAGAGCTCTTCGCCCGAACTGCATCCGGCAATCCAGATCTTCAAGGAGGGGTAAGTGCGAAGATGCGGAACGACCTTCTCCCGGATCGCCGCGAAGTAGGACGGGTCGCGAAACATCTCGCTGACCTGGACCGTAAGGAAGCGGAGCATGTCGTCAAGCATCTCGGGATGATGAAGGACGCGCTCCTGCATGGCTGAGATGGTCGCAAAGCCCAACTGTTCGCGTGCCTGGCGCAACCGCCGCCGGATCGACGACATGGCGTAGCTGCGAAAGTCATAGTGGTAGCGATGATAAAGCGCCTCCAGCAGCAGCCGGATCTCTATATCCTCCACCTTTTCGAACGTCTCCGTCATTGCGGCATCCAGACGCGCACGAGAGACAGAAGCTTTTCGACGTCAAGCGGCTTTGCCATGTAGTCATTGGCGCCGGCTTCGATGCAGCGCTTCTGGTCGTCCGGCATGGCCTTTGCCGTCAAGGTGATGATCGGCAACTTCTGCCATGCTGAGTTCTTGCGGATGTGGCGGGTAGCGGTGAGGCCATCCATGACCGGCATCATTACATCCATCAAAACCAGATCGATCCGCCCGTCTGGGTTTGTTATCGATTGCTCCAGTTTTTCCAGCGCCTCCTCGCCGTTTCTGGCGATATCGACGATCACCCCGCGTGGTTCGAGGATGTTGGTCAGGGCGTAGACGTTGCGCACGTCGTCCTCGACGATCAGAATGCGGCGCCCTTCCAGCAGTTCATCGCGATTGCGCGCTTTGCGGATCATTTGCTGCTGCTCGTCCGGCAGCTCGGAGACCACCTGGTGCAGGAAGAGGGTAACTTCGTCGAGAAGACGCTCCGGCGATTTTGCACCCTTGATGATGATAGATTTCGAGTAACGGCGAAGTCTCTGTTCTTCTTCGGACGAGAGAACGCGTCCGGTGTAGACGATGACAGGCGGGAAGGAATGCATGCCCGCTTCGCTCAACGTTTCCAGAAGCGCAAAGCCGGATGTATCTGGTAACGACAGATCCAGCACCATGCAGTCGAAGGTCTGTTCAGCCAGCAACGAGATGCACTCTGCCGCAGTCCCGGCCCCCACCGTTTCGACGTCATGCGACGACAGGAGTTTCGACAGAGCGTCCCGTTGAACGGCGTTATCTTCAACGATCAACACGCGCCGCAGCGTTTGTTCGGCTTTCGCGCCTAGGGACTCGATCATCGACACCAGGTGATCGCGTTGTACGGGCTTCAGCGCGTAGCCGACGGCGCCCAATGAGAGAGCCCGGTCGGAATAATCTTCGGCGGAGAGGATGTGGATCGGAATATGGCGCGTCCGCACGTCACGCTTCAGGCGGTCAAGCACCGAGAGGCCGGATTGATCCGGAAGACCGACATCGAGCAGGATGGCGTTCGGCAGATACTGATGGGCGAGTTCCAGGGCTTCTTGAGCGGTTCCGGCTACGAGCGCCTGGAACTTCAGCTCACGGGCGAGATCGCGCAGGATGAGTGCAAAGGATTGATCGTCCTCGACAATCAGCAGCTTGCGGGCCGTCGGCTCGGATGCTGCACGGTCGTCATCGACGATTGCGACTGCCTTCGGCTTTTGTGCAATGGTCTCTGCTTCAGCGCGCAAGACGGGTTCTGCAGCGGACGCGACGGGCGGGGCAAAATCCTGTTTCGGAGCCTGGACCAGCGCACTGTCGAACTCGGCCGGAATGACGATGGTAAACGTGCTGCCTTGGCCGAGCTTGCTCTCCAGCCGGAAGCGGCCGCCGAGCAGGCGCACTAGTTCGCGGGAGATCGAAAGCCCGAGCCCGGTGCCACCGAACTTGCGGCTGATGGTGCTGTCTGCCTGATGGAAGGCCTCGAAGATCCGCTTCTGCTGTTCTTCGGCAATCCCGATGCCGCTGTCCTTGATCGCAAAGGCCAGTTGATTGTCGCCGTGACGGCTGACCGCGAGCGACACACTGCCCTTCTCCGTAAACTTCAGGGCATTCGCCAAAAGGTTCTTCAACACCTGCTCCAGGCGCTGCGGATCGGTCTGGATGACGGCCGGCACGCCGGCCTCCACGGAGACGTTGAGCTGGAGGCCCTTGTTGGTTGCGAGCGGTTCGAACATGTGGCGCAGTCCGTTGACGGTCCGTTCGATGGACACCGCTTCCGGATTTATCTCGACATGGCCCGCCTCGATCTTGGAGAGGTCGAGAATGTCATTGATCAGATTCAGGAGGTCATTGCCCGAAGACTGGATCGTCTGGGCGAACTGGATCTGCTGTGCCGTTAGATTGCCTTCGGAATTGTCGGCCAGAAGTTTGGCAAGGATGAGCGAAGAGTTGAGTGGTGTGCGCAGCTCATGCGACATGTTCGCCAGGAAGTCCGATTTGTAGCGGCTGGCAAGTTCCACTTCCTTTGCCTTGGCTTCGATTGCGTCCTTTGACCGTTCCAGATTGTCGCGCTGCCGTTCCAGTTCCTCCGCCTGTTCTTCAAGCTGGGAGTTGGTCTGTTCGAGTTCCGCCTGCTGCTGTTCCAGGCGGGTTTGCTGTTCGCGAAGCGCGCGCCCCTGTTCTTCGAGCTCTTCGTTGGAAACGCGCAGCTCCTCGCCCTGCACCTGCAGCTCTTCCGATTGCCGCTGGGTCTCTTCCAAAAGAGCCTGGAGGCGGGTTCTGAATTCCGCTGATCGGATGGCGACAGCAATCAGCTCTGAGACCTGTTCAAGAAGCACTAACGTCTGATCGCTGATGGGAGACAGGAAGCCGAGTTCGAAAACGCCTCTTATGTCCCCTTCAACGATCGCAGGCGCCAAGGCGAGATAACGTGGCTTCTGCTGTCCAAGAGCCGAGCCGAAGTTGATATAGCCATCCGGAACCTCGCCAACCGCGATCGGACGGTGATCCCGCAACACATGGCCGAACAAGCTGTCGTTTTGGCCAAAGCTCGTAGGCAGGATCACGTCTGCAGGTACGCCGTGGACGGCCATGCGATGAAAGCGGCCGGCATTTTCGACATAAATGGCACCTGCAACGGCACCGAGATAGTTGGTGAGGAAGCCCAGGATGTTTTCGCCAAGTTTCGCGATTTGCTGCTCACCGCTGACGGATGCAGCCAAGCCCAATTGTGCATCCCGCAACCACTGTTCGCGCTTCTGCGCCAGAGTGGATTTTCTCACCAGTGCGGAGATCGCGAGGGTCAGGACGATGCCAAGCAGCCCCGAAGCTAGCGCGCTCGCCCAGGCAATAATGTATGACGCATTCATCTCCTCAAGGCGCTGGCTCCGCTCTTCACCAGCCTCGTTACGCAGTTGGGAGATGACGTTGCGGATGCCGTCCATGTCGCTGCGGCCGCGGTCTGATTTTACAAGGGTCAACGCTTCGACGGACCCTCGTGTCTGGAAGACCTCCAGTGTTAGCGCCATCACTTCAAGTTTGGACGAGACAAACGCTCGGAGTTCCTCGACACTCCCACGTTCGCGCATCTCGGCTGTGGCAGCCGAGCTGATTGTGTCCATTCGGCTCTGAACCTGTGGGAGGGCACGGTGATATGGCGCAAGATAGGCCTCCTCAGAGGTCAGGAGAAAGCCACGTAATCCCGTTTCTGCATCTTGTATGTCGATCAAAAGCAGGTCGAGCGCCACCACAAGACCATGCGTTTGCGTCACTCTCGCATTGCTGTCTCTGACGTTCTGGACTGTGTAAACGGTTAGCGCGGTGCTGATGACGAAAAAGAAGATCGCGGTCGCTGCGCCGATGAGGGCATTTCGCTCCAGACCGAGCATTCTGTTGCCTGTCAGTGCGGATGTTTTTCTGTGCATCAGAAGGTCTCTAAAAACTCGGTCAGATGATATTATCACGTAAGAGTGACGGCATCGGATACGGGAAATGGCTAGCGGGGTCGCAAAGCGTGTGGTTGCTGTGTCCCATCCACTCCCGCCGATCACGTCAACTTGAATAGAGTCCTAGGTAGCAATAATTTTATGAGCAAAGCAAGATTACGCTAAAAATGGAACGAAATGAGTTGCTTGCCCTTCAGGGGTTGGCCCATTCGCCGCAACGTCACGCAAGGAAGCTCAGCGGCTTCACGGTGGAGTACCTTCAACCAGAGTTGGGTGCTGCTTTCAGTTACGACTGGACGAGCGACCTCCATTACCATGACATTGTCCTGGAAGATGGGGGCATACGTGCAGGGGATGGATTGGAGGACAACCGCCGTGACCTCCGCCACACGCTGACTTATGTCCCGCGGGGTGCACGCGTCACTGGCTGGTCCGAACTCCAAAGGCGGAACAACTCGTTCGCAGCTATCTATTTAGATCCGGCAGCTATCCGGCAGGAGCTGGACACTCGCTTCGCCGAACATGTCGATGAAAAGGTTTATTACCGAAGCGACGAAGTCGCGGGATACCTGCGCCAATGGGCCGGCCTGCTAAAGCGAGATCATTCTGATGCTCTATACGAAGAAGCATTGGGCCTGATCACGATCTTGGCGATCCACAAAGCAACAATGCCGGCATTGAGACAGCCGCCGCCCCTTGGCAGAGCGCCTCTGGCTCTGATCGACGAGTTTATCGAGGAGAACCTTGGCTCAGATCTCAGCCTATCGAGCCTTGCTGCACTCGCGGGCCTAAGTCGGTTCCATTTCAGCAGGGCCTTCAAGGCGTCCACCGGAGAGACCCCATACCAGCACGTGCTCCGACGTCGAATGGAAAGGGCACGATTGCTCTTGGCCGCAGGAGAAATGCCCATCGACGAAATCGCCAGCAGGCTGGGCTTTCAGGATAGCGCGTATTTCAAAAGGACTTTCAAATCATGGGTTGGAATGAGTGTGAAAGAGTTCAGGGACCGGATGTAGGTCCTCACTGAAGGCTTCGCGCGCTTCAATAGTTCGCCCAATAAGAGCAGACTGTCTGCCTGCGCCTGCGCCTGCTTCGCAGCTAGGAACTCTGCGAACTCTCTCTGGCCAATCGTGGCTAGACGAGAATTGAAATGGGTATCTCACAATCGGCCCTACCAAACCGCGTGGACCGGCTTGGAACGCTGGCAAACAAGTTGGCGTCAGCCAACCTTCAAAAATCCCCGTTTGGGCAGTCCGAATCAAGATCTGTAGAAAGGCGTTAGGTTGCTGCATCAATCTTCGCAAAAAGATTGCAAACTAGTCCCGGGTCCCAGTTTTCTGGAACATCAAGCCGTGTTCGGTGGATATTGAATATTGGTGAATGAAGGAACAACTATGCGAAAAAATCGGTCGAGTGCGGGAAGTCTGGCGCTATCCGGTGAGTTCTCTTGGCGGGGAGACGCTCGCCTCGATCACCGTGTCGCCCGAGGGCATCGCAGGCGACCGACGGTTCGCGCTGTTCGATCCGGAAACCGGCCTCGCCGCCGCCCCCGAGAAGGAAACGCGCTGGCGTCCTGCCCTCTTCATCACCGCCTGGCAACCGGCCTCCGGACTGCCGGTGCTGCGCTTTGCCGACGGCGCCGAACATGCGCTCGACGACGGTGCATTGCCGGACCGCCTGGCAGAGCATTTCGGCTTCCCGGTCGCGGTCGGGCTCGTCGGGTCTGGCGATTACCGCTTCCCCGTCGTCTCCAATCGTTACAAGCCAGCGCCGCTTCACCTTGTGACGATCGCTTCGACGGAGGCGCTTGCCGCGGTAACAGGCCTTCCGCCACTCGACGCAAGACGGTTCCGCCCCTCCGTGCTGATCGAAACGGAAGAAGGCGAAGGTTTCATCGAAAACGAGTGGGTTGACCATACGTTACGCATCGGAGACACGGATATCCGCGTCACCGAGGCGTCGCGCCGCTGTGGCATGACGCTTGTCGCACAGCCCGGCATGGCGGAAGAGCCCGATGTGCTGCGCGGGATCATGCGCCACAACAAGCGCAATCTCGGCGTCTATGCCACGCCCACCGAGGGCGTGACCATCAGTGTCGGCGATGCCGTCTATGCCGAGATCTGAAAGAGCGGCGTTTCCGCCTGCGAGATATCCTTGAGGATTGCCCGGCCGACAGTCTCGCCGATATCCCGGGCACTGGTGATGCCCTGAACGAAGGGCTCCTTGTGCAGGAGGAAGGCGATTGCCGCGCAATAGAGCCGGCCTTCCGACATCAGGCCGAGACGCGGGCGATAGAATTCATCGACATCGATGCCGCCGGTGCGCACCATATCGGGATCGCGATCGAGCGACATGATCGCCTCGACCTTGGGCGTCGCGGCTTCGCGCACGCCTCCCTGATCGACAAGCGTCGGAAAGGGGAGATCCGTCGCCGAGAGGGTTTCCTGACCGGTCGCATCGATGAAGGCGCCGAAGCGATGCACCGTGCCTGACACCTCGACCTCTGCGCCCCGCTCCAGACCGACCTCGGCCGTGCGGATCGTATAGTCTTCGCCGAGCCGCAGGATGGACAGTTTGCCGACACGCGACAGCGCGAGCAGACGGCGGATCGACATCAGCGGCACGGTTGCATAGTCGTCGATGAAGATGCCCTTGAAGTGGCGGTGGAAGCGCTTGAGGTCTTTCTCGTCCAGATGCGGAATGACGCGCGCGACAATCTCGTGGGTGATCAGGATCGCATAGCGCCACGGCACGGTATAGCGCTTCACCCTATTGTCCTCGGCCTCGGCCAGGTTCTTCGCGGCCCAGACGAACGGATCGCTTTCGGCTCGGTCGGCATAGTAGGCGGCTGCGAAGGTCTCGACGGTCAGCTGCGAAAGGCCGATGCGGGTGGCATAATCCGGGTCGCGGGCGACGATTTCTCCGCGGAACAGCTCGAAGACCTCATCGAGCAGGTCGTGACGACCTGTCGCGATCAGCGCGTCTATGGCCTCTTCCGTGCAGACGAGCGGCGTCACATAGGGCAGCGGGCAGTAGAAGTCGGCCTCCGGCAGGATGCCCTTGCGGGACATCAGCGTCGCGCGAAAATCCTCAGTCCCGGCAGCCGGCTGATATTGCAGATCACCCGCCGCATCGCTGTAGAACATGCCGTGGGCCGTCGCCACGGTCATCAGGGCGTCGATCCCGCTCAGCGAGGTGCCGAGAATGCCGACGGGTTCATTGCGGATCGACTTCAAAACAGTGGCCGGCCAGGGCGAAACGAAGTAGCCGGGTCGTATTTCGGTGCTGTCGGGCCAATTGTGGCCGGTCGCCATCACGACGTGGTCGAAGACTGCGTCCTCCTCTGCGTCGGGACGGGATACCCTCAGCCGCACTGCGGCCGCCTGTATCTCGATATCGGTGACCTTATGGCGGGCCAGCACGTGGATTTCGTGGCCGCGTTCGCCGGCCAGATTTTGCATCCGGGCAAACTGCGCCTGCATGTAGTCGCCGAGCACGAGGCGGGGATAGAATTCCCGCTCATCAATCGCCTCGCGGCGGATGCCGTGGCGCATCAGCGTGTCCTCATCCTGCCGCCGCAGCCATTCGACCAGGGTCTCGGTGAAAGCCGGAAGCTCGATGCTCGGAATGTTGGAGAGCATCGCCGGGTCATTCATATCGGGGTGATAGGGCGTACCCTTGCCCGGCTCTCCCTCTGCTTCATAAAGGGTGATCGACAGGGGAACGGTCGAGCCGATCAGTTGTTTGAACGTGTAGAGGCCGGTTGGACCCGTGCCGATGATCGCAATTCGTGGAAGCATGGACATATCCTATGTCCGGCGAACAATCTCGCACGGCTGTCAGGGAATGTTCCACCCTTGAAATTGTTCCCGCCCTCATGCGCCCGCGCGAACTAGCCTTCGAGAAAAGGGGGATCGTGTGAACGTGATGTGAGATCTGGCCTGCTGCCGGTTTCATGGACACCGAGTTAAGGTGTTCCTCCTGAAACCGGAGAGCATGAATGCAACGAAGGAAGTTCAGCCGCGAGTACAAGCTTGAGGCGGTGAAGTTGGTCAAGGAGCGTGGGGTCTCTGTTGCCCAGGCGGCCCGTGACCTTGATGTCCACGAGAATGTGTTGCGCAAATGGGTTCGCGAATACGGCGACGATCCCAGCCAGTCCTTTCCTGGAAAAGGCCAGATGAAGCCAGAGCAGCTTGAGATTGATCGGCTCCGTCGTGAAGTCGCCAAGTTGAAGGCGGAGCGCGACATCCTAAAAAACGATCACGGGCTTTGGTCCGCCTGTGCGCGGTAGAAACAGGTCATGCTACGATCGCTGCCGGAGGGGAGTTGCCGACTGCTTATTGGAGGCGTTCGACCCCGTTAAAAAACGTGGCACATGGGCTGTTGCGAACTTGAGAGTGGTGACGCTGCTTGGCGGCGATCCCGGTTAGGAAAATGACGAACTTGCGCGGCCCAGCCCCTCCCCAACCAAAGGAGGAGAAGCCATGCCCAAGCCGAGATCATCTGTCCCACAGAACCTCACCCGCATGAACCCGAGCGCAGCCGCGATCGACATCGGGTCCACTATGCATATGGCGGCGGTCAATCCGGACAGCGACGACATGCCAATCCGCGCTTTCGGCACCTTCACCCATGATCTGCATGATCTTGCTGCCTGGTTCCAATCCTGCGGTGTCACGAGCGTGGCTATGGAGTCGACCGGCGTCTACTGGATACCGGCATTCGAGATTTTAGAGCAGCACGGATTTGAGGTGATCCTCGTTAATGCGCGTTATGCGAAGAACGTCCCCGGCCGGAAGACTGACGTCAACGATGCGGCATGGCTTCGCCAGTTGCATTCCTATGGTCTGTTGCGCGGAAGCTTTCGGCCGAACTCACAGGTCGCGACACTGCGTGCTTATCTGCGCCAGCGAGAACGGCTGGTCGAGTATGCGGCCGCCCATATCCAGCACATGCAGAAGGCTCTGATGGAGATGAACCTGCAGCTCCACCATGTCGTCTCCGACATCACCGGCGTAACGGGTATGAAGATCATCCGGGAGATTGTTTCCGGCGAGCGCGATCCCGACGTTCTGGCCTCTTTGCGTGACGTTCGCTGCCACTCTTCTGTCGAAACAATCCGAGCATCGCTGATCGGCAACGATCGTGATGAGCATGTGTTTGCTCTTTCCCAATCACTGGAGCTTTACGACTTCTACCAACTGAAGATGCTCGAATGCGACCGCAAGCTGGAAGCAGCGATTGCCATGATGACTGCTGAAGTCGAAGGGCCGCGCGAGCCGTTGCCAAAAATCCGGACGAAGACCAAGCAGACGAATGCGCCATCCTTTGATGTCCGGGCGGCTCTACACGGCCTGACGGGGACAGACCTGACGCAGATTCACGGTCTGGGCTCGTCGCTCGCCCTCAAGCTCATCGGCGAGTGCGGCACGGACCTACGTGCCTGGCCTACGGCCAAGCACTTCACATCATGGCTCTGCCTTACCCCCGGTAATAAAATCTCAGGCGGAAAAGTGCTTTCTTCGCGAACCCGCCGATCATCCAGCAGGGCGGCCGCATTACTGCGATTAGCCGCAACCACGCTCGGGCGAAGCGACACTGCCCTTGGCGCATTCTACCGGCGGCTGGCAGGGCGTATCGGGAAACAGAAAGCCGTAACGGCGACGGCACGTAAGATTGCTGTCCTTTTCTACAATGCGCTGCGATTTGGAATGGTCTATCGCGATCCAGGTGCCGCCGCCTATGACGAACGGCATCGCGGTAGGGTTTTGGCAAACCTGCAAAGCCGCGCCCGGTCTCTAGGCTTCCAGTTGGAACCCATGATCGCCGAGACGGGTGTTTCTTAGGAAGGCCGCAGCCTACTTTGCCAGGGACGCGATATGAGGTTCGCGTTCATTGCAAAGCACCGTTCGATCTGGCCGGTGGCATGGCTCTGCGAAGCGCTAGGGGTTTCTCGTTCAGGTTTCCATGCCTGGTTCAATCGTTCTGCGAGTGAACGCGCTCGCTATGATGAGGTTCTGCTGGACAAGATCAGGCAGAGCTTCAAAGCCAGCGACCGCACTTATGGTGCTCGCCGTGTATGGCATGACGTGCTGGAAGAAGGATTATCCTGTGGTCTCCATCGTATCGAGCGGCTGATGCGCTTGAATGCGCTCAGGGCGAGGCCGAGACGGCGTGGCTTGCCGAAAGATGCCGGTGACCGTGCCGTCATCATGCCGAACGTGCTGGACCGTCAGTTCATGGCAGAGCGGCCGAACCAGAAATGGGTGGCCGACTTCACCTATATCTGGACAGCAGAAGGCTGGCTGTATGTCGCGGCCGTCATTGACCTGTTCTCACGCCGTGTCGTCGGCTGGTCGATGAATGCCAACATGACGGCCCAGCTTGTCACAGATGCGCTGATCATGGCGATCTGGCGTCGAGGAAAACCAGACGCGCTACTGCATCATTCTGATCAGGGAAGCCAATATACGCGCGAGCAGTTCCAGCGCCTCATGAGCGACCACGGCATCACCTGCTCCATGAGCCGCTCTGGAAATGTCTGGGACAACGCTGCAATGGAAAGCTTCTTCTCATCACTGAAAACGGAGAGAACAGCACGCAGGGTTTATCGCACGAGGAATGACGCCAGAGCGGATGTGTTCGATTACATAGAGCGCTTCTACAATCCGAAGCGTCGCCACTCGACACTGGGCTATCTCAGCCCCAATGACTTTGAAACCAAGGTGGGATTAGCTTAACTCGGTGTCCGAAAAACCGGCAGCAGGCCAAAGGCCGCAAATCTCAAAGGCTCGTCAATCACGTTCTAGTTGAGCTCCTCAAACAGCTGTTCTTCATCGATTTAAAGGATCAGCCCGGCTGCGCCCCCTTGGCAGCCTTGTCGCAATCCATGCGCTAAAAGCCATTTAGCCGGCCGCCGAGACCGTGGCTTGGAATTGAAGCCTGTAGTGGCCCGAATAAATGTCCCAGCCCGCCCGTACGGCGCCAACCCCAATTTGCACGGGTCCCCATCCGCCGGTCTCGATGTTATTCGGCTCAACGAGCGCGGCCAGCAGAGACTTTATAGACTGACTCCTCATTTATGGGCTCCGGGTGCGTTAGTTCATGCGTGTTTGTCGTTCCATGGAACGCCAACATTGGAAACAACTATCTCGTCCCTCACCGTTTAGAGAGAACGGCGCGGACACGAGGTCCGCGCCTGAACTTCACTCGACCGGAGGCGAGGCTTTGCCGAGCTTAAGAGCAGGTTCCCGGCCCCACACCCGCAACTTCCCAAGTTCGGATACAAAAGCGGCAACCCCCCCTTCACCGGGAAGTGCGATCGTGCCTTCGTCGAGATCGTCGGTGATTCCAGCCTTGACGAGAAGCGGGAAAGCGCTCTCGTCGTAGCCGATGAACTTGCAGTGCTGGAATGCGTCCGCCACGAAGTCCCGTGCTGTCGCCTCCTTCACCAAATCCTCAACTGCGCCCGGAGCCGCGAGGACGGCGACGGCGTCGAACAGCACCGAGGGGCCACCGTCGATCATGTGCTGCGCCTCTATCCAGGTCCCATCGGACGCGGTCACGCCTCCGATCTTCGGCGCAATCAGCTCAACCAAAGCCTTCTCCTTCTCGATCACCATCATCAGCTTCTTGAGGAGCTTTGCATCGACGCCATCCGTTACAAGCACGCCGAGTTTGCGGCCCTCAAACCGCTTCGGTCCGCCTTGCACGATGCTAAGCGCGGGAGACGGCTCCAGATCCTGACGTGTGGGCATGGCAGCGTCGGCGGGCTTAGGCATTGTCTGGATTCCGAGCTTCTGGGCAACGGTGGTGGCGAGCGTCTCGTCGATGTTCAGCAGGTGCGAGATCATCCGTTCGCGGATAGCGACGGTCTCGACCTTGCTTAGCTCGAACGTGAGTGCCATCGCGATGTGCCGCTGCTCGGGCGGCGTCTGACTGAGGAAAAACTGGCGGGCCTGGCTATAGTGGTCGCCGAAGCTTTCCGGACGCAGCCGCACTTTCTGGCCGTTCTCCTCGGCCAGAAAGTGGCGGTATCCTCGGGACGGGGCCTGCCGGGGACCTTCCCCGAACGAGTTCGGCTGGTAGTTTACCCTGCCGACCGGGTTGCGCATCGCCATGTGCCCGTCCTGCTGGAAGTTGTGGAAGGGACACTTTGGTGCGTTGATGGGAAGGTGCGTGAAATTCGGTCCGCCAAGCCGCTTGAGCTGCGTGTCGAGGTAGGAAAAGTTTCTGCCCTGAAGAAGAGGGTCGTTGCTGAAGTCGATCCCCGGCGGAACGTTGTGCGTCATGAACGCGACCTGCTCGGTCTCCGCGAAGAAGTTGTCCGGCATGCGGTCGAGCACGAGACGGCCGATTGGTTTTACCGGCAACAACTCTTCCGGAATAATCTTCGTCGGATCGAGGACGTCGAAGTCCCAGTTGTCGGCAAACTCTTGATCAAAGAGCTGCACAGAGAGTTCCCATTCCGGAAAGTTGCCGGATTGGATCGCCTGCCAGAGATCGCGACGATGGAAGTCGGGGTCGGCGCCGTTGATCTTGACTGCCTCGTTCCACGCAACCGACTGGAGGCCGAGCTTTGGCTTCCAGTGGAACTTGACGAACGTGGACTCGTCTTTGTCATTGACGAAACGGAAGGTGTGTACACCGAACCCCTCCATGAAACGGAAGGATCGTGGGATGGTGCGGTCCGACATGATCCACATGACCATGTGCATGCTTTCCGGCGTAAGGCTGATGAAATCCCAGAAGTTGTCGTGGGCGGTCTGCGCCTGGGGGAAGGCCCGGTCCGGCTCCTGCTTTGCGGCATGTACTAAGTCCGGAAACTTGATTGCGTCCTGAATGAAGAAGACAGGGATGTTGTTGCCGACGAGATCCCAGTTGCCTTCCTGCGTATAGAACTTCACGGCGAAACCGCGGACATCGCGGGCGAGGTCGGCAGAACCTTTGTTGCCGGCGACAGTAGAAAAGCGGACAAAGACAGGCGTTTTCTCGCCTGCGCGCTGAAAGATGTCGGCGCGGGTGACGTCGGACAAGGATTCATAGGTTTCGAAGAAGCCGTGGGCGCCATAGCCACGTGCGTGAACCACGCGTTCCGGAATTCGCTCGTGGTCGAAGTGGAAGATTTTCTCGCGGAAATGGAAGTCGTCCATCAGCAGCGGACCGCGGGCGCCGATCCGAAGAGAGTTCTGGTCGTCGGCGATTGGTCCGCCTTGCGACGTGGTCAACACGTCGGCACCGTCCTCAGCGATCTGGTGGAGTTCGCCGCCCGCGCCTCGGTGAAGCTGCTGATCATGGATGGTGACAGTGTCCGTGGAAGAGGTCGAGCGGGTCGCCCGTTTTGTACGCTTTGCCATGGTTATCCCCTTTGGTGATGGCTGGATACAAAAAGGCCGCCCCTGTGGGACGGCCTTGAATAATGCACTGGGACCTCAGGAAGCCTTGCTTTTGCCCTTGGCGTTCGCAGAGGCCTTTGTGAGCTGCGTGAGCTTCTCGTCTGTCGCTTTCTCCTCGGCGAGGTTCGCCTCCAGCAGGGGTACGGCGTCCTTCAGACCAAGCTGTTTGGCCCACTCGATCAACGTGCCGTAACGGGCGATCTCGTAGTGCTCGACTGCCTGGGCGGATGAGATGAGCCCTGCATCCAGAGCCGGAGACTCCTTGAACTCTTCGATGATCTCTTCGCCTTCGGCAATAATGCCCTGTATGGCTTCGCAGGTCTTGCCGCGCGCCGCCTTTCCGAGCAGTTCGAAGACCTCTTCCAAGCGTTCGATCTGGCCCTGGGTCTCCTCGCGGTGCTGCAGGAAGCTTGCCTTCCCTTCTTCCGAATTGGCGGCGCGGGCCATCTTCGGAAGGGCCTTCAGGATCTTTTTCTCTGCGAAGTAGATGTCTTTGAGAGTGTCGAGGAACAAGTCGTCGAGTGTCTTGGTGGCTGCCATTTCAATTCTCCCTTGTGGTTCAAGATCAGGTCTAAGAGTTTGGTTCAGTCAAGCAGGTCGGCGGGGACTTTTCCTCCGTTTTCCGACAGCTTCTTCATGAGAGCCTTGTGAAGAAACGTGTTCATTTTCGCGCTGCCATCGGCGTCGCCGGTGTAGCCTAGTTCCTGCGCCAACTCCTTGCGCTCCTCAAGGCTGGCGTCCATGCCGAGAGCCTTCATCAGGTCAACAATTGAGCGCCGCCAGTCGAGCTTTTGGCCAGACTTCTTCGCCGCTTCGTTGAGTATGGATTCGACGTCGATTGGAGCCCGAGAATTTGAGCCGGAAGAAACGCCTCCGTCTAATTGCGGCGCAGGGTTCGCAGTCTGTGCTGCGGGCGGGGCGGGCTGGCTTATAGCCGGGTTGGCCGCAGTCTCTGACAGTGCGGGTGGTTGAGTGGTAGGCGCGGCTGAAGATGACGGTGCCAAAGAGGCCGTGCTTGACGCTTGCGGGGCGGGCGCGGCATTTGCTTCGCCAAAAATTGCGTCCTTGATGCGGTCGAAGATGCTCATTCATTCCTCCTGCTATGAGCTGGTCAGGGCGCTCGATCCACTCGTAAGCTGCAGCACGCATATGTACCCGGCCGTCGCGAAAAGTTGATGTGCTGTCGCCCCGCCGATTAACGCAGCGAACAAATCGCAGTTCCTTGTGCCCCAGGCTTGGGAGCAAATATTCTTTCGCGTTGGTCGCCCAGCGCGAGGCGGCCCGGTTCGAAGGGCGAGGTGGGCAGCCGCGGTGCACGCTGCTTAGTGCGCGGTGGTCCGCTTGTTCTTTCACGGATTCTTTTTCCGGGATAAGCAACCTTTGTATCGGTGTGATGCCTAATAGAATGCGTGGATCCATGAGCAATTCGGGTCCCGCCGCGTTGGCGTCATTAAGTGGCCTTTCGAAGCAAGCTTGACTCTTCTGCGCTGAGAAAAAACACCGCGATAGCTTTTGTAGAGGACATTAGATCCTGCTCAACACAAGGTGAGGGAGGTCCGTGAAGGATGTCGCGTATCGAAAACCCTCGGGTGATCAACGGACTCAGGGACCACATCGGTAACCCGGAATGGAATGGTCGGGAAGGACCGCGGTTCTACCCTTTGGGGCTTTAATGCCAATCTGCGCTAATGGCCTGCAAACCAGTCCGCCGCGCCGCGCCATTTCCGCCTGAGCACTGAAGCGAACGCCGGTAGCCCGACCCCGCGCGAAGTTCTTCAGCGCTGCGTTAGAGATCCGCTCCCAGGTTTTTCCTCGGTCCCGGCCGGCGGGAACGCGGGGCAGCAGCCCGGGTTCTGCGCTCCAGGCCAGAAGTTGGTCCAAGGATGACGCTGTCGCGGAGGTGGTGCTCGATGAGATAAGCGTCCAGCATGGCACGGTGGGCAGGCAGGCCGATCTCGTGAACGAGCCCTTCCGGCATGCGCTGGTAGCGCAGCATCTGGTTGGAAGCGGGGAAGCTCCGACCAAGACCCCCAGCGCCGACTTCCAAAAACAGACCCATGGTGCGCCGCCGGTACAGCTGGGCGTGCATTAGCGCTGTCGAAACCAGTGCGCTGGGCGGCGAGCGCATCCAGGCACCAGACGGCCGGAGCACGTCTGCGGCAAACTCCTTCCAGAAGGCCGGGTCGGCGACGTCGGCGTCAAGAATATGATGCACGGCGATTGAATCCGGTGTCGTCGGCGGCTCGGGATTGACCACAGAGCTCCGCGCTCCTCGGTCACTCACCACTGGTCATCATCAGCCATAGTGACGTCCTGCCAGCCGATCTCGCAAACGTCGCTCAGACCATTGCCGCCGGTCTCCAGATCGATGACGCGAACTCTAGAGAGAGAATTGTCGGAAATCCTCGTCTATCCTCTAGTTATCCAATCATAACGCCAGATAGAGTTGCGGTTGTTCCCCGTCATCTTCCGACTGATCGTTGGTAAGCGAAGAGAGCGTGACGCCCAGCAGACGGATCGGACGCTTGAACGGATAGACGGTGGAAAGCAGGGCAGATGCGGCCTCCGTGATCTCGGCAACGCCCGTGGCCGGGAGAGTGCCTGTTCTGCTTCGTGTTGCCTGCGTGAAGTCCGAATATTTGATCTTAACGGTTACCATCTTGCCGCTGATCGACTTTGCCTGACAATGCGACCAGCCTTTTGCCGCTGAAGGTTCCATCCGGTGGTGGCGAGGGCTAGATCGTCGGTGTCGTCGACTAACGTATCCTCGGCACCGATTGGTTTTGTCACCCGGTCGGGCCGAACAGGGGGCTCATCGATGCCGCGCGCGATACCGTAAAAGTAGGGACCGGATTTACCGAAGTTCTCAGTCAGGAACTGCAGCGATTTTGATTTCAAGTTGGCTCCGGTTTTGATGCCGAGGCGGTGCATCTTCTCGGCGTTGGCCCACACCGCGAAATTTCTTGACCGCTAGTCCGTCGACGAAAGCTGGGCCGTTCTTCGGGCTGATGACGGTCTGGCCGTTCGGCTTGTTGAGATCCGACGCCATCTTGGCCAAAAACTTGTTGTACGGAATGCCGGCTGATGCATTGAGACCAGCGACTGACTTGATTTTTCGCACGGATCTCCAGCGTGATCTCGGTGGCGATCGGCATGTCCTTCAGATTTTCCGTTACTTCGAGATAGGCTTCATCGAGTGACAATGGCTGATCAGCGGCGTGTATTCGGCAAAGATATCGCGGATCTGTTGGGAAACAGCGCGATAGATCTCGAATGACCTGCCACTGAACTTTCATCCAGTGGCGATTAGAGCCCCGGCGGACGGTGAACCGCCCCAGGTTTCTGGACCATCTGAGGCTAGAGTTTTCCGGCTTCATTCAGGGAGGCGGGCTGGTTGAGCCTCCTGATTTCATCAGCGAGATCGGTACCTTATTGCCGATCGCACCATGCGGCCGAAACTCATTATAGTCTATACGCCAATCCTCCATCTTTTCGCGGGCATCCGCAAGGGTCAGGAACCAGTGCTGATTCAGACATTCGGCGCGGAAGCGGCCATTGAACGCTTCAATGAACGCATTGTCGGTCGGCTTGCCCGGGCGTGAGAAGTCCAAGGTGACGCCTTTGGCGTAGGCCCAAAGGTCAAGATCGCGAGACACGAACTCAGTCCCCTGATCGACACGGATCGTCTTCGGGTAGCCAACTTTCCGGCATACCCGTTCCAAGGTTTGCACGACATCTTCACCTCGATAGCTGTGACGTGGATCAAGCACCGGCACATAGCGCGAGAAGGTGTCGACCACCGTGAGCACCCGCAGTTTCTTGCCGGTCGCGAGTTGGTCGTGAACGAAGTCCATCGCCCAGACATCGTTCGGTCCAACGGCCATTTGCCGATCTTCCCGCAGCTTGGCTTTGACCCGTCGCTTCGGCGTCTTGTTACGCAGTTGCAGGCCCAAGTCTCTGTAAATGCGATAGGTTCGCTTGATGTTGGTCCCCCAACCCTCGCGCTCCAACAATACATGCACGCGACGATAGCCGTAGCGAACACGTATCTCGCAGATCTCACGAATACGACGTTCCAGACCGGCCTGATCGGCACGGCGAGAGGTGTAATGGTAGGTCGACCGATCGAAGTTCAGTGCCCCACAGGCACGCCGGATCGAGATCATCCAATCCCGGCACATGCCTTTCACCATCTCGCGTTTCCGAGCAGGCCTTAGAGCTTTCGCCGAATGACATCCTGCAACATCTCACGGTCCAGCGTCAGGTCCGCGACGATCTTCTTCAACCGCGCATTCTCGTCCTCGAGCTGCTTCAGCTTCTTCATCTCCGGCGGCAGCATGCCCGCGTATTTTTTCTTCCAGTTGAAATAGGTCGCCTGGCTGATCCCCG
>Ga0137300_1028_pt1 | contig 58351 bp, 59 predicted proteins | sample RamsorwD2O_NANAE_FD_97190 | JGI IMG/M metagenome (GOLD analysis project Ga0137300, IMG submission 97190) | Mouse cecal microbial communities from Vienna, Austria - N-Acetylneuraminic acid amended with D2O_NANAE | ecosystem: Host-associated > Mammals > Digestive system > Large intestine > Cecum... | reverse complement strand
AGCAGGACATTTGTATCGAACACGACGGTCCCTTGAAGCCACAGTGTTTCGAGTTCTTGGGCGGTCGGCGGATAGTAGCCGTAGAAAGCATTCCTCATGGGGCGTATTCAGAAGCGTTGGAATCGCCATTTAACCACGCTGTTCCCCTGTGCATGTTCGGCCCTGCTGCTCGTCAGCTTTGAACAGTTGCGCGCGGTTGAGACCCCGCCCCACCCGCTCGCTTCATTGAGTGGTTTTTATGCAGTCTCTAGACCCCCTCCTTGCCGCGCCAGTGCTGGCCCCGTGGGGTGTCAGAGGGCTGCAAGTTTTTATGCAGATTTATGCACGTAGAGGGGTCATTTGCGGCCCTGCAACCTGCCCACATGCGACCACGCCCCGTGATGTGCACCAAAGTTCTCATATGGCGACGGCGACACGTTCTGAACGTGGGAGGGGTCAGGAAAAAGGTAACCTCGGTAATCTGGCCTGAGAATCGGTCATAAGTCATTGATTACAAAGGGCGCAGCGGGTTACCTCAAAAAGGTAATCTGAGGTAACCAAAAAGGTAACCTTTTTCTAAGTCATTGATTTTATTAGAGGTGAAGTGGTGAAAAAGTTACCTCTATAAAAGGTAATCTGGTTACCCTATAGTTACCCCAATGTTACCTTTTTGCTTAAACCCGGAATCCCTTACCTGATAAGGCTTTGCGGGCGATTTCCGCTTGCAGGTTACCAAGGTTACCTTTTTCCCGACCCCCGCCCGACTTTAGCCGCGCTGCTGATTTATACTGTACATATATACAGTGGTTGGTCGAAAAGCGTATGCGCAACCGGAAGCACACACATCACGCCGTTACTGGCACGCACGATGGCTGATGTCGTCGCCGGCCAGTGCCGTGATTCGCGCTATCCCGAGCCGCTGTCGGCCGTGCAGCTCCGCGCCATGTACCGGCGCAACCGCACGCCAGAGGTCCGCGCGCTCCTGTGGGAGATCGCCAGGCTGCAGGCGATCGTCCGCCGCGCCGATCAGTTGCTCGCCTGCTTTCCCGCGTCCGCCGGCACATCGACAGCCACGGCACTGGAAATCGTGCTCGGCGCGCTGCGGCGCGAACTGGTTGGCGAGCCGTGCCTCGAGGAAGAGCTGCACAGAAGGGCAGAGGAAGAGTGGTCGGCCAAGCTGGCCACACAAGATCCATGGGCCGCCAAGCGCGAGGCAAGGCGCCGCCGCAACAGTTGACGACAGCAACAGGGAGCGAGCATGTGCACGAACTACAGGCCCACACAGCGGCAGCTGCTGCGCGACGTGTTCGGCATCGAGCCGCCGCCGGATCTGGACTGGAAGCCCGAGACATACCGCGACTATGCGGCGCCGATCGTACGTGCCGATGCTGACGACCGCCGAGACAGTGTCCTGGCCAGCTTTGGCATGGTGCCGCGCGCCAGAATCCTCGATCGCGCGCCGGCCGGAACTAGGCCGAAGGACTTCGACACGATGAATGCTCGAGCAGAGACGGTCGGGGAGAAGCGCAGCTTCAGCGCGGCGTGGAAAGCTGGCCAGCTCTGCCTAGTGCCGGCGACGGCCGTCTACGAACCTAACTATGAGGCCGACCCGACGAAGTCGACGCGATATCGGATCTGGGTGCAGGATGAGCCGGCGTTTGCCATTGCCGGGCTATGGCGGTCGTGGCCGGATGGATTGCATTCCTTCACGATGCTGACCCTCAACGCGGACAACCACTTGCTCATGCGACGCATGCACGCGCCTGGCAAGGAGAAACGCAGTGTGGTGGTCGTGCCCAGGGAGGAGCGGGGCAGTTGGCTGACGTGCCGCGATACTGAGGTCGCTCGCAGCTTCTTAAGGTTGTATCCGGCGGAGTTGATGGCCACTGAGCCGGATCCTGTGGCGCCGCGTGCGAAGCGCGCGTAATTGGTGGTCAACTGCGAAGGCGGGTTTTGGTCGGCCCGTTAGTGCGAGATTGTGTTGCACAATATTGTCTTTAGCGATCAAGAAGCAGGTCGGGCATATTGGCCCCACCTGCTCGCGATCCCGCGGATTGCAATTTTTGAGGGGGACGAGACTTGACGGATGCAGACCCGCAGTACCCGAGCAACCGCCGGCATTTCCTTCCATTCAAGGCGGTCTATCTCCAGTGCCTTGACGAAAATGGTGCTGCGATTGAAAACGCGTATGCAAGCGGATTCGTTGTGCGTGAAGCCGACGGGCTGTATCTATACACATGCTGGCATGTCGTGACTGGTTATGACAAACACCTCGTCAGGGTCGGCCATCAGCTTCCAAGCAGAATGTCGATACGGATCAAGTTGCAGGCTTCCGAGTCCATTGGGCAGGGAATGGAAACAATTGGGGGGGCTCAGGAGATAACTTTGCCTCTCTACGATCGCAGCGGTGGAAAATTCGCACCGCTGTGGTTTCAAGATGAGCAGGATGTGCCCCAAGGCGATTTGAACGCAATCGGTATCCGTGTCCCCTTCTGGCATGATGCCGTGAAGCTCCGTCTGCCCGAGACTATACGTATCTCAGACTTACAGGTGATTGACCAAGGCAATTGCCTTGAGCATCTAGTAGACCCCGGCGACAAGGTTTATCTGGTTGGATATCCGTACGGATACAGCGCTCTCGGGGAAGGCCAACCAACTCCGATCGTTTTGACGCGATTCATTGCAGCACTTCGGGTCGCCGATCGCCAACGAGAAATTGTCTTGGACGGATACGGAGCGCCGGGGATGTCGGGAGGGCCTGTGTTTGTTGATACAGCTCGCGGACTTCGCCTACTCGGACCGTACACAGGATTGATTTACCCAGACCACGTCATCGAGCAGAACGAGAAAATCACAGCCCTTGGTACTTGCTGCGACATGACGCTTTGCTGGCAACATTCGACTGCGATGGGACTCCGGCCAGTTAAGCCACCTGAGACATTCGAGTAATGCCCGATGGTGTGCCGGGACTGTGCCGAGATGTGCCAGGGTTCAGGCCGCTTTCCGCTTTGTGACTAGAAACTGCACCTAAATTGCACCTAGGGCATGCTGGATTGGCCTTGATTGCCCTTGTTTGGCCTTGGTTTTGCAATCTGCGAGTTGCACAAGGCGTTGATTTATAAAGCGTTCTGGTACGTCACCAAAACTCAAATCGCGCGGGAATGGCCTAACAAGCGTTAGCCATGCCTTCGCTACATACGGCGGTGTGCCTGAGAGGAAAAAAAGCTCGCCGAGGCGAGCTTTCAGAAGATCCGAGAGATCAACGTTTGCCAAGCATATTCTTGACGCGGTATTCCATTGCCATAGTGGAGACATGGAAACGCGGCGCCATTTGAGCAACGAAACGATCTAACGGCATGGTAGTTGTATCGTTGTCCTTCTTGTACGCGTCAATGATCGGACGGCCCTCTGCATTCACCAATTTCGTCGGCATAAGCAAATCTGCAGCAAAGCTATTTGCTTCGGACTCATGCCTTGTCCAATACGATTCGCTTCGGCTCATCGTGCTTTTGTCATCGACAAATTCTAGTCGACCGTCAACTCGGTGTAGGCAAAAGTGGCCGATCTCGTGGGCAAGAGTGAACCGGCGGCGCGGTTCATATGAGTTCTGCCGCGGATTGATCCAAACAGTCGCAGTTCCCTGCTTGCCCAAGGTAATCAAGCCCACCGTATCGTCATCTATCGATCCTGCCGTCGTCCCATTAAATGTTGGGGACTCAACCACATCAATGCCAAGCAGGCTGGCAATGTGATCGACATCGATCGGAGGTGCATCAGCAAACATGTCATACCCAAACTTGCTCTCCAGGTATTTCCCCAGATCCGACACAGTAAGGATTTGGGGAGCAGCGGCGGCTTTAACCATATGTCCTCCCTCTACGACAAATCGTGAAGCGCGTTTTTCTCATCGCGGGCGGCGTTTTCACGTTGACCCGCATGGGCTTTGCGTTGCGCCACGATTTCGTTGATCTTTTCGTTAATGCTGTAGTTCACACTCTGAACGACCTCAGAATTCTTCATCAGTTCCTTCACGAACTTCACTGCCTTGTCCTCGTCCGTGGTGAGCTGAGCGAGCAGGGCTCTGAACGCATTCTCTACGTGGGCGTCCTTCTCCATAGAAAAGTGCTCTGTAAAGATCAGGCCCGCAATACCAAGTAGCGCGGCAACAGCAGCGATCACAAACGTCGTATAGACGATATACGTGTTCGCGATCGAGACCGCGTCTGCGCCCGCCACTTTGATGGGCGTGCTGTAGTGGTTGATTGCTGCAAACGCGACAACCGACGCCACAATCCCGCCCAAAAACCCGCCCAGTAAACCCCGAGTCTCGCGGGCGAACCAACGGGCAATGCATCCCTGCTCTTTCTTGTCTGACATAGTTTTCTTTGGGGATAAGACTCGCCATCGACTATGCGGCGTATTAAGCACAATATGTGGCGCCTCTGCGCCCGCGCGTAGCGTACATCGTGAGGCACAAAGATACTACTGTATGAATATACAGTAATCAGCGAAGCAGCGCACTGTAGCTAAATTTCACCTAGGCTGGGCTGGATTGGCCCTTGTTGACCTTGGTTAGCCTTGATTTTGCAAGTTGCGAGTTGCGCAAGGCATTGATTTATAAAGCGTCTCGACTCGTCACCAAAACTCCGAAGGCAGTGCTCGCTCCCAGCAATGCCTCCTAACAATTGCCACATGTCAGCACACCGTTCTTATTGCAAAGCTGGCCGTTCGGACAGAACTGGTAGCAGACGCCATATCTGTCATAGTCGCCGCGGTAAGGCTTGCAGAGGCAAGACAAGGCGTTGTTTGAGAAATTTGCGCCGGGGTCGTTGGTTCCCGCTCGGCACTCCCACGTTTCCCATCGGCAGCTTTCGCAGGAATCCCTAAAGGTTCCCTTAACGTCTGATTGGTGAATGTTGGGATCACGACCTGGCGCGATGACCTGCTGACCAAACACGATTGAAGCTCCGCAAGCGAGAACCAGTAGCAGAGCCCGGAAGGGAACCAGTACCACGCCGCGTGAGTTCGCCATGTTCATCTCCCAAAGAGACCAGAAAGCATCGCTCTAGATACACCGTCTAGCCTAGAACAAAGAGGGCGAAATGAAAGCGCACCGAGCAGGCACGGCACCAGCGATCGTTTTTGTTGGCAGCGCTCGTAAAATATGATGCACGGAGCACCTAATTCACGGCACATGACCTCTGAACCATGTGCCGTGGATGTGCCGGGGTGTGCCATGTTGTATGCGGCTTTGCGGCCTCGGACCGCCCGCAAAGCCTTATCTGGCGCGGGGTCCAGCTCGGCTGATGGTGTGCGATACCTTGATGACACACCACTCAGTAAGGTCGCCGGCCGGCCCGCGAAATTCCCGCACAAAGTCCATAGCAACTTGATTCTTAAGGGATCGCGTTTCCCCTCCCTCGCACCAATATTTCCTTATAAATCAACAACATATGCCGTTGATGCTGGCGAGAATTCAGCCAGCTTTTGCCAGAATTTCGGGCGAACATCTTCACGGCCCGATTCCCCGCCTCGGCGTCAGCCGACGGCATCCAGCCGCACTACACGCGGGCGATCATCGTCCAGTCAGCGTGCCCCATCTGTTTTGCCACCCACGTCGGCTGTCCGGCACCACGCATTTCGCTGAAGCTGTCGCGCGCCAATGCGATGGCGTATTCGTGCCGCTGCCGAAGCTCGAGTTGCAGGGGGGGCGCGATGAGCTGTCTGACAAACAGCAGGAGTTGCTGGGCGAGATTGGCACTTTGTTCAACCGGTTCCGCGAGTTCACCGCAGACGGCGAGATTGATTGCCGGGAAGATTCGGAGCTTCACAAGGTTGCTGACGAAGTGCATCGGTCGCCTGAGGAGTTCTTGGCCGTCTCGACGCGGCTGTACGGCCGGCGGCTAGTTGGCAAGGCCGATCGTGATGAGTGACCGGGGCATCGAGGCACGCGACGTGGTGCCGGCGTACATGCGGGTCACGCTGGCCCTTATCTCCAAGGTTGTCGGGCGCGGTTCACCGCGGCGCCACGGGGCTGCACGGGCTGGGCACAAAGGGGTTTGACAAGTATTGCGGGTTCGAGGAGGTGGAATTGATCAGGGAAACATAGGTGCTGCTACTTGAGCACGTGCCGACGGTGGAGTTGCTGCCGTGATCCACCTGAGCTACTTGTACCGGCTGAAGCCAGAGGAAATAGCCATCCGCTACCAGGAGCGGCAGGCCCGGGCGGACAAAGCGTGCGGCGACTGTGCGAATCGGTCGCTGTTCGTCGGCCTGGACGGCCAGCCGGCAAGAGAATGGAGGTTTCCGCTGCGCGACTACGGTCGGCAGTGCGACAAATACAGGAAGGAAGGGAAGGGCACAGTGTCTGGGCGGATGCAGCGGTCGGGCGATCGGCTCAGCTGAAGGTCGTTACCGAGCGGCGCCCCCGCAAGCCAACGTCGCGCGCATGCTGATCGATGAGGCTGATGCTGAGCAGGTGGAGCGCGCCTGGCGTCGGCTGATGCCATTTGACCGGGGCGTCCTGCGCATGCACTACATCTGGCAAGCGCCCGCGTCTGCAATGTGCCGTCGGCTCCGAATTCGCCATAACCCGCCCAGCGTGCTGGATCTGGCCATCGCACACGCCAGGCGCGAGATTGGCAAGGTTCTGAACTCGATGGCAAAAATGCAAGCTGAGGTCAGCGAACGATTGCGCGCCAACATCCGGCATGTGGACTATTGTGCCTTGTGACAATCAGCGCGGCCACCTTGTATTTGGTTGCTCCGGCATATTTTGAGGCTTTCCGCCGAATTGCGGGCTGCGAGAGCTGAGGTGGCTGGGGCGGCGATAAGTCAGGGGTTGGCCCGACTGCTGAGTTCGGCCAGTTTGGACTGTTGATTGATAGACATGGGATGGCCGCTGGGCTGTCCAACTTTATGGGGCAGTTTAATCATTCTCCGTGCGGGTCATTCCGTGTCGTCGTGGCCCTATTGATCGCTCATCGTGAAAGTGGCGGCTCATCGCCTACTTGAAGCTCCTTCCCCAGAGGGTGTAGGTGTACCCGCAAACTACTGATAATTCATTAGGAAAGTCATCACAGTATTCGCGAGCCCGGGCCCTATCGAGCTGCCGGTTTGGTAGTAGCGGGCCTTGAGGGGAATAGCGTAAGCCCCTCCGGTGCTTGAGTTGTATCCATTGAACGTCTGCGGGCTACCCAGCGGGAACGGGTTGCCAGAATTATCCAGCAGCTGGACACCTATCCCGGTAGCGCCCGATGAGCCATCGAGCGCCACAACCGAGTTTGCACTGCTGAGAATAGTAGTCACCGCGTCGACTTGATACATAATAGTCGTCATCCCCCCCGGGCAGTTGTTCAGGGCAATATTGAATCCCGTGGACGATGTAAAGCTGCCTATTCCCGAGAACTCAGAAGTTCGATGGTTCTGCATTGGAACCGTGACATCGGGAGTCTGACATGACGCCGGCGAAAATGTGATGCTGCCAACAGCGCCCGCCCTGTAGACCACAAGCGAACTATCAAAGTTATACTCAACCGTCGGAAGACTGGCGCCATCTACCGTACCATAAGAGACTGGTCCGGTTTTCACAAATACGTAGTTCAGATTTTGCGCACCCCAATAGAAAGTGATAGAGCTGCCTGAGTAGCTTGCCGAGGTGGGAAAGGGGGTGTTCTGGTTCGTGATTTTGACGCCCACGCCAGGAACATTCGTGGGAAAAATATTATCGGACCCGGGGACTTGTGACAAATTCCAATAACGGGCTCCGTTTCCACTACAAGTGGCGTAGAATTCGCCAGGAGACGGTGACCAGGTAAATCTGGTGAGTTCGGCTCCAACTGGGAGATCCCGAGGCGCAACGACAGTTTTAGTTATCGGAATTGTTATATTCAGCGTACTAAATCCGGACATAAAACTGCAGGTAGCCCAGGCGGGTGCAAAAGAGGAGAAGAAGATGCAAGTCCCAAAGAGAAAAGCAACAATTCCTTTAATGCATCGAGATTTCGGATTGTCGAAATAAGTCCGATGTAATGCAACAATTGTTTTTAGCATATTTTTTCTAGAATCGTCCGCACTGCCACTTGGAATGGAGGCAGCTTGTTTCCGAGCCGCCACCGTCAATTCTCCGCTGGGTGGTGGCACTGGCAGTTAGTCAATAAGCCGGAACGGCTTCACCATCGGTGGCCAAGCCGTAGCCATTGATGGTCTGGTCGTGGACTTTGATATCCGGTGCCAGGCTCAGCTCGCCCTTGAGCGGGAACAGCCTGGTTTCACCGGGACCTACCATGCCGCTTCCCACAAACTTCGCAGTCATACCAGCACTGGTTACTTCGAGTACGGGAATTAAAACGTGGTAGGGGGTCGGATTCGGGCTTCCAGGCTCGCGTCCTTGCGCGTTATAAATCACTGATGTGCCATCAATCGTGACTGAGGCGTGCGCGCTCAGTGACGCAATCAAGCTCGCGGCAAACAAGCTTGCGGTGAATGCCGATTGAATTTGTCGTCTAGCGTTCAGGAACGGCACGTGGAATAGTCAAAAAAGTCTGAAAGAGAGGACGGGCCGGATCCGGTGATTGGCGGATCGTGTTCGCATCTGGATCGGAAGCCGCCGCCTGCCGCTGGACAAGTCTGATTTTAGGCAGCACAACCCAGCGCACGAATAAGGCATCCCCTAGTTTGCGTCAGAATTTGGCCCGGTCGGCGGTGATGTGGGGCGTGCCCGCCGGGGTGAGGGGGCAGCGCTACCAAGTGTCGACGATGGCTGAGATGCCTGAGATGGCTGATGAAGGCGATGTGGAGGGCAACGTATCTGGAGAGGGCCTATTGCCGTCGTCTGGCCAGGTAAGTGTTGCGGCGGGCCCGGCACTCCCGGAAGCCATCAATCGCTATACGATGCGGGTCCGAATCGATTCACATGAATGGCTCTTGGTTGGGCCGCTTGGGGCGATCACGCCGGACGGCGGAGAGGGGGAAGCGGGCGTACAGCGACCTTGGGGGCGGGGCTTTGTCGCCACGCCGAAAGTGAAAGAAGTTGCCTCTTCGTCCCTGCAGTTCGGGTAGTCCAGTGGGCGACCATATTCGAACGGACGCGGCGCGATCTCCGTGCGGTCGTGGGCGGAACGATCCGGTGCGCGCATCAGTAACAGTTCGATCCTGCCAATTCCCTGGATCGGGCTTGCTCGGCCATCTCCAGTTCCCCCGTCATGACGTGCATGGATACTTGCTGCATTGCGGCGCGCTGTCTCCGTCGCCCCAATGATTGAGTCGCGGCAACTGCCGCCGCGCCGGTCTAGCAATACGAAAGGTTGATTGATCTATCGGCCGGTTTGCACGAATACTCAGCCAAAGTTAGTTCATCCCGCATCCCCATGGTGGAGTGGAGACAGGAGCCATGACATTTGGCACCGCACAGATTGGATCGACGTCGCGCTATCGCACGAGCATCATGGTATCGGGCCACGCCATCACGGCCGATGAGCCTCGTGCGCTCGGCGGGCAAGGGGTTGGCCCGGCACCCTATGATCTATTGCTGGCAAGCTTGGGAGCGTGTACTGCCATCACGCTCAGGATGTATGCCGAGCGCAAGGGCTGGCATTTGGAGTCGCTGGAGGTCTCCATGCGGCTTGTCGGGTCGGACGCGCTCCGTATCGAGCGGACGCTTGTCATGAAGGGCTTGGAAGAGAGCCAGAGACTGCGCATGGCGGAAATTGCCGAGCGTACGCCCGTCACGAAGACGCTGCGGTCCGGGTTGCCGATCGACACGCGCCTGGCTTAATGCCGGCGCGTTTCAGGTCGGCCGCTTTCAAGCATTCCCACACTGGCTGGCAACGAACCCGCCGGACGCTGGGCGGAAGAGGAGAGCGCTCATATGATCCAGCAGAATACAGGCGGAGTCGGGTCGCGCAGACATCAGATGTTTCCAGTTCTGACGCCGATTCAGGTTGAGGCGGCTAGCCGATTCGCAAGCGGTCCGCCGCGCGTGTTCGCATCGGGTGAAACTGTCTTTGCCACGGGGGACAGGAACGTACCGGTTTGGCTCGTGCTGGATGGTTCCATTGATGTTCTGCGCCGCAATGGCCTGGACGAGAGCGCGCCCATCACTACCCATCGCGCGGGGCAGTTTACCGGAGAGGTCAGCCAGATCGATGGCCGTGCGTCGCTTGCGCTGGCGCAGGCGGGTCCGGACGGCGCCACGCTGCTGCCATTCGATCCACCGCACTTGCGCGCGCTGATGATCGGATCGGCGGAGGTTGGCGAAATCGTCATGCGCGCATTGATCTTGCGGCGCGTCAGCCTGATCGAGCATGGTGGCTCGGGTACGATTTTGATTGGTGCGTCAGATGATTCGCACCTTCTGCGCCTGCAGGGATTCCTGACCCGTGGCGGCTACCCCAATCACATCATGGACCCTCGGATCGACGGCGATGGGCGTAGCTTCGTCGAGCGGATGGCGCTTCTTCCTACCGATATGCCGCTGGTGGTCTGCCCCGGTGGCGCAGTATTGAAGCGGCCGGACGAGCGTGAACTGGCGGGCTGCCTCGGCATTCTCCCAAAGATCGAGCAGCGGAAAATCTACGACGTTGCCGTTGTGGGTGCGGGTCCGGCCGGGTTGGCGGCTGCGGTCTATGGCGCTTCGGAGGGCCTCTCGGTGATCGTTCTTGACGAGCGCACCATGGGCGGGCAGGCCGGAGCGTCGGCGCGAATCGAAAACTATCTTGGCTTTCCGACCGGCATCTCGGGGCAGGCGCTCGCAGGCCGCGCATTCACCCAGGCCCTGAAGTTCGGGGCCGAGGTGGCCATCCCTGTGAGTGTGGGGCGGCTGGATCGCGATGGGGATCGGCTGATGCTGGGGCTCTCCGATGACTCGACAGTGGCAGCGCGTACTGTCGTGATCGCTTCAGGTGCTGCCTATCGGCAACCAGACATCGCCGGCCTCAGGCATTTCGAAGGCGCTGGGGTCTCCTATTGGGCATCCCCGATCGAAGCGCGCTTGTGTGCAGGCAAGGAAATCGCCCTTGTCGGCGGCGGCAATTCGGCGGGCCAGGCGATCGTGTTTCTTGCTCCGCACGTGAAGCGGCTTCACGTATTCGTGCGGCGAGAGCTGTCGGAGACGATGTCACGCTACCTCATCGATCGCATTTCTGCGTTGCCCAACGTCGACATTCATGTCGGCACGGATCTGATTGGACTCGCGCCCCATGGCGAGACGCTCGCCAGCGCCACAGTTCGCGATCGCGCCAGCGCGGCGTTGACGCAGTACGAAATCTGCCATCTCTTCCTGTTCATTGGCGCGACACCGCATACCTGCTGGCTCAACGGTTCATTAGCGATGGACGACAAGGGCTTCATCTTGACTGGTGGATCGACATCTTCGCTCGAGACCAGCATGCCCGGAGTCTTTGCCATCGGCGACGTCCGAGCGGGCTCGACTAAGCGAGTGGCCGCCGCAGTCGGTGATGGGGCTGCCGCCATTTCACAGATCCACAATTACCTCAGCAAGCAGGCCAAGGAGGCGGCGTGAAAACTTGTGACCATACGGATACGATCCGCGACGTCGTACCAAGCGCCCGGGGTTGCGAAGAATGTCTGAACGTGGGCAGCACGTGGGTGCATCTTCGGTTGTGCCGGGCGTGCGGTCACGTTGGTTGCTGCGACAACTCTCCCCTCAGGCACGCCCGTGCGCATTACGAGAAAACCGGACATCCAATCATCGAGGGATACGACCCTCCTGAGGGATGGGGGTGGTGCTACGTCGATCGGGAGGAAGTCACGCTTCCGGACCAGACGCCGCAGCGAGGGCCGATTCCACGGTTCGTCTGATGGTCGGGTGTGCAGTCGCGCCGCCCTTGGAGCGCGTCGCTGGATGAAATCAGAAATTCAAAAAATTTGATTGATTTGTGCGTTAATCCGGGGATTCAAGTCAGGAGTCCGCCGCTATAGTTCCCCGCATGGCGCAGAAACAAGCCAAAAACGCCGCCAAACAGTGCAACCACGCAACGCCAGTTCAATTGCTGAATTTAGTTGAATAGACTTGCTGCGCATCCCCAGGATTGCAACGAGATTGCAGTCCCAGACACACAGGAGAATCCACATGACCAAACTACCATTGCTTGACCCTGCCGATTGCGCCCTGATCCTCGTTGATGAGCAGGCGGGCCTTGCGTTTGCTGCAGGGTCTCAAGACCCGCAGATTCTGCGCAGCAACGGGCTTGCGGTTGCCAAGACGGCGGTCGCCTTCGACTTGCCGGTTGTGGTTTCGACCTCGGCCTCGAAGGTGTACAGCGGCCCATTGATGCCAGCGTTCCGGGAAGTGCTGAAGGACGTCACCCCGATCGAACGGCGCAACATGAATCTGTGGGAAGACGATGCGGTGCGCAATGCGATCACGGCGACCGGAAAGCGTACGCTGATCATTGCGGGCTTGCTGACGGAGGCCTGCGTGAGCTTCCCGGTTCTTTCCGCGTTATCAGAGGGGTATCAGGTCTACGTCGTGGCCGATGCCTGTGGTGGATTGAGCCCGACAAGCCATGAACTCGCGTTGCGACGGATGGCGGCAGCTGGCGCAGTCATGACCTCCTGGCTTCAGCTCCTGCTCGAATTCCAGCGGGATTGGACCCGCCACGAAACCTATGAGAAGGCTCGCGCGATTGTGGTGGAGCATGGTGGTGGGTACGGCACGGGTCTGGCGTATGCGCGTGACATGATCAAACCGGCGTGAGCGTCCGTGACGCAGGCGCTCAATGCTCTTCGGAGGACGTAACGGATATGACGGCCATCAGCGATTCGCAATCCCACGACAACCCGGCAGCCAGCCTGTGGGCGCAATGCCGCACGGCAGTGCTGCTCACCATCGTGGGTGGCGCCATCGACACCATCGGCTTCATCGCCTTGCTCGGTTTCTTCACCGCCCATGTGACTGGCAACCTGGTGCTGGCAGGCGCGGCCCTTGTGAAAGGGGGCACGGGACTGTGGGTGAAACTGGGCGCCATTCCGCTATTCATCGTCACGGTCATGCTGGCCAAGATGTGGATCGACCGCTGCAGCCAGTCCCACAAGACCCTGGGCTGGCTGTTCGTGGCGGAGGCGGTGTTCCTGTCCGCCTTCATGCTGGTGGGACTGTACTTCGATCCGCTCCTTGATCCTGGCGCGGGTGAACTGGCACTGACGGGTGGCCTTGGCCTGATGGCTCTGGCAATCCGCAACACGGCGAGCAAGACCTTGATCAAGCACATCAGCCCCAGCACGATGATGACGGGGAACACCACGCAGTTTGGCATCGATCTATCCAACTTCGTGCGCACGTTTAGCCGCGAACACGGGGTCGCCGTGCTGAAAAGCGGAAGCATCGTCGTCGGGTTCGTCGCGGGCGCGTTCCTTGGCGCGGTGCTTTACATGCGCATCGGCTTCTGGAGTGTGCTGCCTTTCACGCTGGCGATCTTGTATCTGGCCAGTCTTGCGTTCCGCAAGCAGTTCATTTGAGCACGGCCATGACCATCAACAAGAGTCGGCTGGAATCATTCAGCGATGGGGTGATGTCCGTGAGCTTGACGCTGATGCTCTATCAGATTCAGCTTCCTGCGGAGTTCAACTGGACTGGCGTACGCGCAGAGGCGCCCCATTTCTTTGGATACGTGCTCAGCTTCATCTATGTCGGCATCTACTGGAACAATCACCATCACCTGTTCCAGATGGTGCGTGGTATCAACGGGAAGGTCATGTGGGCGAACCTCAATCTGTTGTTCTGGCTGACGATGATTCCTATCACCACCACCTGGACTGGCAAGTCGGAATTCTCGGAGATTCCAACCGCGCTGTACGCCTTTGTGCTCTTCATGTGCGCCATATCCTATTGGATTCTGCAGCGCGTCATCATGGCATCGGAGGGACAGGGCTCCATGCTCGCAGGTGCCATCGGCAAGGATCGGAAGGGCAGGGTATCGCTCGTCGTGTACGCATTGGCGATCGTGGTGAGTTTCTTCAGCAGCATCGCGGCAACACTCATTCTGATTGCGATGGCTGCATTCTGGTTTCTGCCCGATTCGCGAATCGAGAGCTATCTTCTGGGGCAGGGCGGCAGGGATTCATAGGCGGCCGGGAAGCGCGCCGTCTGTGTCAACCGCAGGCCAGCCTCGCCCCCGGGGCTACATGTTCTCCACTTCGCCGGCAGCAGCCTGCAAGACGCGGGCGAAATGTTGGGGCGGTTGACCGCCGGTGATGCGCTGGTTGCCGACCCGGTATGTGGGCACCGAACGGACGCCATCGAACTGGGCCTGTAGTTCCTGGGCCACGACGCTCGCTTCCCCGGCCGAGCCGTTCAGATACTCGCGCACGCCGGCTGCGTCGAAGCCGATCGAAACCGCGATGTCTACCAGCACGTCCAGAGAACCAATGTCCTGTCCGCGTGTGAAATAGGCTTCCATCACTGCGCTGAACAAGTCATCCGCGCGTGCGGCGTCCTGGTCCTGTACGTAGCGCATAAGGCGGTGTGCCAGGCGTGTATTCGGCGTGACCAGTATCCGGTCGTAGTTGAATGCAAGACCCACGCGCTTCCCAGCCGCCGCAACCTCCGCATCCAGCACCTGGGACCGCTCCCAGCTGCCGAACTTGCGGCTGCGATATGCCTTGCGATCCGAGCTGGGTTTCGGCATGTCCGGGTTGAGCTCGTAAGGCTGGTATTGCGAGCGGAATCGGCCAGCCATGCCAGCCTGCTCGATGCCGGCCTTCAGCGATTGATGCCCGATCCAGCACCAGGGGCAAATGAAGTCGTAAGTGATGACGATGTCTATCGGTGTCATGGAGCGCTCCAGTCCTGTAACGAAATGGCGATGACACAAAGGTAAGGCACGCGTCCGGATTCCTGAATAGGGACGCCGCGCAACCCAGCGTTGCGTTCGATGCAAGGCACGGCCGCCGACAGGGCAGCCGTGTGTCAGTCCACCTTCAGCGTGCCGGTACGGGTGCGAGCGATTCGTGCGGCGTGGCGGTCCGTTGCGCGGCTTTATGGACCATCGTGTAGGCGTAGTCCACACCCATGCCGTAGGCGCCGGAGTGCTCCTTCACGAGCTGCATCACGGCATCGTAGGTGTCGCGATGCGCCCAGTCGCGCTGCCATTCGAGCAGTACCTGCTGCCATGTCACCGGCACCACGCCGGCCTGGATCATGCGTTGCATCGCGTAGTCATGGGCTTCCCGGGTATTGCCACCACAGGCATCCGCAACCACGTAGAACTCATAGCCGGCGTCCTGCATGGCGCACATGGCGAAGGTGGTAATGCACACCTCGGTCCACAGCCCGGCAGCCACGATCTTCTTGCGGCCGGCCGCCTTCAGCGCATCGCGCACCTTCTGGTCGTCCCAGGAGTTCATCGATGATCGCTCGAGTGTTTTCGCGTTCGGGAACACGTCAAGGAGCTCTGGGAACGTGTAGCCCGAGAACGACTCGCTTTCCACGGTGCTGATGGTGGTCGGGATATTGAAGATCTTGGCGGCCTTGGCAAGGCCGACCACATTGTTCTTCAGCGTCTGACGATCGATGGACTGAATGCCGAACGCCATCTGCGGCTGCGTGGCCAGAGCGGACTGGATCTGCAGGCCAGGCTGGGGCAGATGGGCATTCATATTCCGATCATCTTCATGACTGGGTACGGAGACATCGCCATGAGCGTCGCAGCCATGAAGACCGGTGCCGAAGACTTCATGGCCAAGCCGTTTCGCGACCAGGATTTGCTGGACGCCGTATCCGCCGCGCTGGAGAAAGACCGTTTGCGCCGCCAGGCGGTTGGCAAGGTTGATGAGATTCGGGCGAACTACGCCACACTCACGCCACGCGAATCCGAAGTCATGGGACTGGCCGTGACAGGACTGCTGAACAAGCAGATTGCGGGCGAGATCGGCATCAGCGAGGTTACCGTCAAGATTCACCGCGGGCAGGCGATACGCAAGATGCGGGCGCGCACGTTTGCTGATCTGGTATTGCTGGCGCAGCAGCTCGGTATCTGCAGGGCCGATCGCTGACCGATTGTCAGGACGTTGCGCGCGGGAGAGGGTTCCCCCGCGCGATTGACATGCTCAGGCGATCAGCGTCCGGGCGACCAGCGTTGCGGCCGCCACGCTTGACGTGCTGACTGCCAGCCAGCATCCCAGCAGGAGGGCGCCGTTGACCACGCTTCGATCTGATTTCATCTTGTGTGCTCCGTGGGATGACTGGCTGCGGGCATGCATCAGCGCTCGATCACCGGTGCGTGCACGGGCGCGATCGATGCGTGCGGGGTCGCCGTGCGTTGCGCGGCCTTGTGCACCATCGTGTAGGCGTAGTCGATGCCCATGCCGTAGGCGCCTGAGTGTTCCTTGGCCACGGCCATCACCGCGTCGTACGTTTCGCGGTTCTTCCAGTCGCGTTGCCATTCCAGCAGAACCTGTTGCCACGTCACCGGTACCACGCCGGCCTGGATCATGCGCTGCATGGCGTAGTCATGCGCTTCCTTGGTGGTGCCGCCCGAGGCGTCGGCCACCATGTAGATTTCGTAGTCGCCTTCAAGCATGGCGGAGAGCGCGAAAGTGGTGTTGCAGACCTCGGTCCACAGGCCGGCCACGATTACCTTCTTGCGGCCATTGGCGGCCAGCGCGTCGCGTACTTTCTGGTCGTCCCAGGAGTTCATCGAGGAGCGTTCCAGGGTTTGCTTGCCGGGGAACACGTCGAGCAGTTCCGGGTAGGTGTAGCCCGAGAACGACTCGCTTTCTACGGTGGTGATGGTGGTCGGCACGTCGAAGACCTTCGCAGCCTTGGCCAGGCCCACAACGTTGTTCTTCATGGTCTGGCGGTCCATCGACTGGACGCCGAAGGCCATTTGCGGCTGGTGGTCAATGATGATCAGCTGGCTGTTGCGCGGGGTCAGGACTTCCAGTTTGGCGTTCGACATGGTGCTCTCCACTAAGTTTTATTCAAGGAATTTGAGTTATTGGTCTGGCAGCGCCGCTTTCGCTTCGTTGCGTTGTTGCGCTGTCCATGTGCAGAACTATAGCGATGGCGAGCGCACAAACATCCGATCTGGATTGTAAGTGTTGTTCAAATTTTTTGATCTCTGGAATTGGGCGGTGAAATCATGGGCGCGAAGTCGGACCGCATGCCATGCGCGGTCCTGAAGCCCTGACGCGCTCTCGCATTTCAAAAGCGACTGCGTTCTATCCATTGGGAGCGAGATGAACACGACAACCCTCAACCCTCAGGACATCGTGACCAGCATCATTGTTCACGAGGTCGAGCCCGGCGCCGCCGGGCAGTATGAGACGTGGCTCGCCGACATCCGTGTCGCCTGCTCCAGGTTTCCCGGCTACCTGAGCACCGACGTGATCCGCCCGGTCGGCAAGAGCCGTGAATACGCGACGATCGTCCGTTTCGCTGACTTCAAAAGCCTGAATGCCTGGATGGAATCCGATGAGCGCCGGCAGCATATTGCGCGGATGCAGTCGTCGTTGCAGCAGGGCGATCGATACGAGATCCGAACAGGTCTCGATTTCTGGTTCACGCCGAAGCACGCACCGGTCAAAGTGCCGACCGCGTGGAAGCAGTGGCTTGTCACGTGGAGCGCGATCTTGCCGCTCAGCATTGTTGTTCCGCTGGGGGTGGTGCCAATGCTCGCCCGTCTCGGCTTCGCCCGCGACTCGTTTGCCGACAAGGCCGTCGTTTCGGCGGCAATCGTGTTCCTGATGGTCTACGTGGTGATGCCACGCTATACCCGGCTTGTGGCGCGCTGGCTGTTCAAGTGAGGGCGCTGACAGTTTAGGCGGCCTCCCATCGGTCAACTACGGGTTTTGCCTGACACGCACCGTATCCGTTGATTTGATTGGATTTTCCGGGTCGCTGTGACGTTCCGGGTTCCTGCGGACGAAAAAATCTGCTTGATCTTCACGATTCGATGTCCATAATGCAAACGTTTGCAAAAACATGAGAAGAAGGAAGAAACCATGGAGACGATGCAATCTCGATCGACGCCGCAATCCATTGAAGACCTGGCCCTGATCGACGACGAATGGTCGGTGACCGACGTTGTCAGGCGTGCAATGGAGGGAACGGAGAATCCGCGCCTGCGCACCGTGATGGCGGCGCTGGTGCGGCATCTGCACGAATTCCTGCGCGAAGTGCGTCCGACCGACGAGGAGTTTGAGTTAGGGCTCGAGTTCATCGCCGCGCTCGGCCACGCCACGCACGCCACCAACAATGAGGTGGTGCTCGCCGCCGACGTGCTGGGCCTGTCGACACTGGTGACCACCATGAACAACAGCACGGCGGGTGGCCGTACCCCGGGCGCGCTGCTGGGGCCGTTCTATCGCGCCAATGCGCCGCGTTACCAGTGCGGCGATTGCGTGGTGCAGGACGACGCACCGGGTCTGCCACTGTTTGTCAGCGGCACCGTGCGTGCGACCGACGGCACGCCATTGCGCGGCGCGACCGTCGAAGTCTGGCAGGCGTCGCCGGTTGGGCTCTATGACAATCAGGACCCAAACCAGCCGGACCGCAATCTGCGCGGACTGTTCCAGACCGATGCCGAAGGCGGCTATCACTTCCGCACCGTGCGTCCGGCCGGCTATCCGGTACCCACCAACGGCCCGGTCGGCGAACTGCTGGCCGCACAGTTCCGCCATCCGTATCGCCCAGCGCATATCCATTTCATCGTCGCCGCGCCGGGCTATCGCACGCTGGTGACGCAGGTGTTTGCCGACGACTCGGACATTCTCGAAACCGATGTCACGTTCGGCGTGCATCGCCAGCTCGTTGGCCGCTTTCAGCAGGTGGAAGCGGGACGCAGCCCGTGGGGCGACATACCCGCGCCGTTCTACACGCTCGCATTTGATTTCACGCTGGAACCGGGCGTTCAGACGTTCCCGCGTCCGCCGATCGATTGATGGACCGACGAACCCGTCGCTCCACCGTCGCAACGTTTATCACGACCTTCCATTCATCCAACCGAACATGCCTATAAATTCCCTATCCGGCAGAGTCGCCGTGATCATCGGTGGCACCGGCGGCATTGGCCTCGCCACAGGCCATGCGCTGGCAGAGATCGGCACCAGCGTGGTGCTGACCGGCCGCGATGCCGATCGCACCGCGAGCGCCGTCGCCACGCTGCCGGCCGGCAATCATCTGGCTGCTCATGCCGAAGTCGGCGACAGCGCCACGCTGCGGCTGCTTGCGGACGACGTCCAGCATCACTACGGACGTGTCGACATCCTCGTCAACACGTCGGGCTTCACACGTGCGATTCCGCATGCCGATCTCGATGCGCTCGACGATGCGTTGATCGACGAAATGTTTGCCGTCAACTGGCGCGGCCAGTTCGCCGCGATTCGCGCGTTCGCACCACTGCTGCGCGCGAACGGTGACGGCCTGATCGTCAACGTCGGCTCGATCGCGGGGCGTACCGGGCAAGGCAGCAACGTTGCGTACTGCGCGGTCAAGGCGGGCCTCGACGTCATGGCAATGTCGCTGGGCCGTGCACTCGCTCCTGCAATCCGCGTGCTCAATGTTTCGCCCGGCGTAGTGGATACCGGCTTCGTACCGGGCCGCGATAGCAGCTTCAATGAACGCGCGGCCAAGACCACACCGCTGCGGCGGATCGGCCAGGCGCAGGACGTGGCTGACGCCATCGTCGCGTGCGCCACATCGCTTCGCTTTGCCACGGGCACCACCATCGTCGTCGATGGCGGGCGCCAGCTCGGCTGATTCCTTTTCCTCTCAGTTCAACGTATCCATGCACGCACGCAAGACCATCATCACCTGCGCGGTGACCGGCAATATCGTCAAGCCAGACCAGCATCCCGGTCTGCCCATCACACCGGAACAGATCGCCAACGCCTCGCTCGAAGCGGCCGAGGCTGGCGCCGCCGTCGCGCACATCCATGTACGCGATCCGGAAACGGGCAAGCCGTCGATGCGTCTCGATTACTACGCCGACGTGATCGACCGCATCCGCGCGCGCAACCGTGCGCTGATCATCAACCTGACCACGGGCCCCGGCGGGCGCTTTGTGCCCGACGAGGACGAGCCGCGCGTGGCTGCGGCGGGTACCACGCTGCTGCATCCGCTCAAGCGCGTCGAGCACATCGCCGCATTGCGTCCCGACGTGTGCTCACTCGACCTCAACACGATGAACTCGGGCACCGACGTGGTGATCAACACGCCGGGCAACGTCCGCAAGATGGCCGAGGTGATTCGCGCCGCAGGCGTGATGCCGGAGCTCGAGATCTTCGATTCAGGCGATCTGAACATGGCGCTCGACTTCATGCGTGATGGCGTGCTTGAAGGCCCGGGGCTGTGGACTTTCGTGCTGGGCGTGAAGTATGGCTTCGCACCCACGCCGGAAACGATCTTCTACGCCCGCAACATGCTGCCACCGGGCGCGCACTGGTCGGCGTTCGGCATCGGCCGCGCGGAGTTCCCGATCGTCGCGCAGGCCTGGCTGGCGGGTGGCCACGTCCGAGTCGGCCTGGAAGACAACATCTATCTCGAAAAAGGCGTGCTGGCGCCGAGCAACGCCGCGTTGGTCGCCAAGGCGCGCGACATCGTGAAGTCGCTCGGTGGCGACATCGCTTCATCCGCCGATGCGCGCCGCACGCTCGGACTGCGCGAAGTCTGATTCCCTCTCTACTGCATCCCAATCATCATGAACACTATCCAGGTCAAACGAAAAGCCGCGAACATCGACGAACTCGATCTCACCCTGTTGGGGGTGCCACGCCCCGAGGCTGCCGATGGCGAATGCGTGATCGAAGTGACCAGCGCCGGGGTGAACCCGAGCGACGTGAAGGCGACGCTCGGCCTGATGCCCCACGCGGTCTGGCCGCGCACACCGGGGCGAGACTACGCAGGCGTCGTTATAGATGGACCGGCTGCGCTCATGGGCCAGCAGGTATGGGGCAGCGGCGGCGAGCTTGGTATCCGCCGCGACGGCACCCATGGCAAGTACCTGCGCGTCAACGCGCAATCGGTGCGCGCCAAGCCGGCTACGCTGTCGCTGCTGGAAGCGGGTGCGGTGGGTGTGCCGTTCATCACCGCGTACGAAGGCTTGCGACGCGCGGGCATGCCAAAGGCAGGCAGCGTGGTGCTGGTCGGCGGTGGAAACGGCAAGGTGGGGCAGGCCACGATCCAGATCGCCACGGCGCTCGGCGCGCGTGTCTTCGCCGTCGAGCGTGGCGCCGAGCCGTATCGCGGCCACGCAAGCGGACCGGTACGCATGATCGATGCCAGCCGCGAGAGCATTGCCGAGGTGGTCCGGGCCGAGACCGGCGGCCATGGCGCGGACATCGTCTACAACACCGTGGGCAGCCCGTACTTCGAACAAGCGAATCTGGCCATGGCGATTGGTGCCACGCAGATCTTCATCTCGACGATCGAGAAGCCCGTGCCGTTCGACATCTTCGCGTTCTATCGCGGCCAACACACGTATGTCGGCGTCGATACGCTCGCACTGGACAGCCAGGCGTGCGCCAACATCCTGGATGCGCTCGCCCCGATGTTCGCCTCCGGTGCGTTGAAGCCATTCCCGGTACTCGACGACTACACGTATGCACTTGCGGATGCCCGGGAGGCGTATCGCGCGGTACTGCAGGGCGCGAGCGAGCGCGTGGTGCTCAAGCCATGAACACCACCCGGTTCGCACAGGCGCCGACCTATTACCCGGCGAATCACGAAGGTATGCACTGCCTGCGCTTACAGGGGCACGAAGCTGGGCCGTCCGAGGCGTTGTGGATGGGCGTGTCCGTGATCCTCCCGGGCGGCCACACGTCCATGGATGCCTCGCCCGTGGAAAAGCACTACGTGGTGCTGGAAGGCGAGGTATGCATCCGGACGCCCGGGGAGAGCGTCACGCTGGGCCAGTTCGATTCGGTGCGGCTGGCGCCGGGAGAAAGCCGTCAGGTGTCCAACCCTGGCAATCGACCAGCGATGTTGCTCCTGGCCATGCCTTATCCGAAAGCCGTCAATCCATAACCCTAAGCAGTTGACCCTTGACGCCCTCGTCCGCCCCGGGATGCAAACGTTTGCTCGTTATGCGGCCCGAGGCGGGCATCAGAAGAACATAAAAAAACCTGGAGACAAAAAGATGCCCCCGATACTGCACCTGCGCCGACGCCACGTCATGCCACTGGTCGTCATGGCGACCGGCTTTGTCGCCGACGCCAGCGCGGAAACCAACGTGACGATCTATGGCCGGCTCAACACGGCCATCGAATATTCGAGCGCCAGTACCTCGACGAATGGCACGTCGCTTGGCAGCGTGGTGCGCCAGACCAACAACCGTTCGGTGTTCGGCTTCCGCGGTGAGGAAGATCTGGGAGGATCGCTGAAGGCGGTGTGGCAGATCGAAAGCAACCTGTCGATCGATACCGGGCAGGGACAGATCGCGGGACGCAATTCGCGCATCGGTCTGCAGGGCGACTATGGCCTGTTTTTCATGGGGCATTGGACCACGCCCTACACCGAGGCAACGATGGGTTACGACCCGTACTACCCGACCACCGCCGGCTACATGGCGCTGATCGGCAACGGATCGACCTCGAGCTCCGACAACGTGCAGGACACCAGTTCGTTCGACCGGCGTCAGAAGAACATCGTGCAGTACCGTTCGCCGTCACTGGCCGGCGTCAGTGTCTCGCTCGGCTGGGGGCTGCCAGAGGAAAAGCTCACCGTGCCGCGCAATCCGGCGCTGTACTCGATGGCTGCCGTCTACGAACGTGGCCCGCTGAACGCCACCGTCGCCTACGAAATTCACCAGCACTATCAGGCAGCGGGCCGCAACGACGATGCGCTGAAATTCGGCATCGCTTACCAGTTGTTCCAGGGGACGCGCCTTGCGGCGATCTACGAGCACCTGCACTACCGCACCGATACGGGTGACCTGCAACGCAACGCCTATTACGCGTCGCTGGTGCAGCAGGTAGGTACCGGCAGTGTGCGCGCTGGCGTTGCATATGCCGCGAACGGGACAGGGTCGTCGACCAGCACGATTGGCTACTTCCGCAGTGGCGCCGAGACGGGAGCTATCCAGTTCACGGTTGGCTACGACTATCCGCTGTCGAAGCGCACTGCGCTGTTCGCGTACTACAGCCGCATCAACAACAAGAAGAACGCGGTCTACGACTTCGCAATCAACCAGCTCGGCATCAAGGCTGGCGCCGACCCGCAAACAGTGGCGCTCGGCATGCGTCACTTCTTCTGACGTTCGAATACCCGCATACGCACCCGCACCCGCATCGCGAGGAGACATATCATGCTTCGACGTTTCAAGGCGCTTGGCGCCATGCTTTCCCTTGTAATGGCATCGACCATGGCGACGGCTGCGCCGTCGCACTATCCCAGCAAGCCGATCCGGCTGGTCGTGCCGTTCTCGGCCGGCAGCGCCACCGACATACTGGCGCGCATCATCAGCACAAAGATGGGCGAAGGCGGCACGTATCAGATCGTCGTCGACAACCGGCCCGGCGCGGGCGGCACGCTTGGCGCCACCACGGTAGCCCGGTCGGCGCCGGATGGGTACACCCTTATTCTGGTCTCGGTGGGCCACGCCATCAATGCGACGCTCTATCCGAAGCTTGGCTATGACACGGTCAAGGATTTCGCGCCGGTCTCGCTGGTGGCATCGGTGCCGAACGTGTTGGTGGTGAACGCGGCGAGTCCGTACAAGTCGGTGCGTGACCTGGTGACGGCGGCGAAGGCCAAGCCGGGCGCGATGAACTTCGACTCGGCGGGATCGGGCAGTTCCACGCACCTGAGCGGCGAGTTGTTCAAGATGCAGGCCGGGATCGACATTGTGCATATTCCGTACAAGGGCACTGGCGAGGCTCTGACCGATGTCATGGCCGGGCGCGGTGACATGATGTTCGCGCCGACGCTTTCCGCCATGCCGTTTGTCAAGCAAGGCAAGCTGCGCGCGCTGGCAGTAACCACGCCCGCGCGCACGAGCGTGCTGCCCGATATCCCGACGGTAGCGGAGGCCGGACTGCCGGGCTACGCCTTCGATTCCTGGTTCGGCGTGCTGGCGCCGGCGGGTACCCCGAAGGAAATCGTCGATGCGCTAAACGCGGAGATCGGCAAGGTGCTGGCTTCGCCAGACGTGCGCGAGCGGATGGCTGCACAGGGTGCCGAGCCCCGCCGCAGCACACCGCAGGCGTTCGCCAGCTATATCCAGGTGGAGATCGGCAAGCTCGCGCCAGTGGTGCGGCAGTCGGGGGTGACGGCGGGGCAGTAGCCGGGGCCGCCATCTGGCAGCAAGCGGGCACGGGCGTGCTGATCGCAGGCGCTAGAATGGCGCATCGCCAACCCGTAATCGCACCGCCCGCTGCCAACATGCCCGAGCGCAAACGCCTGACTCTCAAAGACCTGGCTGCCGAGATTGACGTCCATTACTCCACCGTCTCGCGCGTGATGAATCCGGCCACGCGGCATCTGGTGGCCGACGAGGTGGCCGCACGCATCCTGCAGTTGGCCGAGCAGCGCGGCTTCCGGCCGAACCGGATCGCGGCCGGCCTGCGCACGCAGCGTTCCGGACTGGTCGGCGTGGTGCTGCCGGATATTGCCAACCCGGTGTTCCCGCCGATCCTTGCTGGTATCGAATCGGTGCTGGCGCGTGACGGCTATGTGCCGATCGTCGTCAATGCCGGCGCCGACAAGTCGCGCCAGCGGTTCGTTATCGACCAGTTGATGGGGCGGCAGGTGGAAGGGCTGGTGCTGGCCACGGCCGAGCGCGACGACCCGATCCTCGACTACTGCCTGAAGCTTTCCATCCCGGTGGTGATGGTCAACCGGGGCGAGCCGACGGGGTGCGCATCGTGCGTGGTCAGCGATGGCTTGCTGGCGATGCGGCTGACTGTCGATCACCTGGTGAAGCTTGGTCATCGCCGCATCGGCCATATCGCCGGGCCGGAGACCACGTCCACTGGCCAGCAGCGCCGCGAAGGTTTCCTGCAGGCGGTCAAGCGCCATCGCTTGCGCCGCGACGACTACGCGGTGGTGGAGGCCGCCAGCTATTCCCGCGAGGCCGGACGCGAAGCCTGCGCTGAACTGTTTCAGTCACTACCGGGCCTGACCGCGATTGCGGCCGGTAACGACCTCGTTGCGATGGGCTGCTACGACTATTTGCGCGAGCACGGCATCCGCTGTCCCGATGACGTATCGGTTGTCGGGCACAACGACATGCCGTTCGTGGATGCGCTGACCCCACCGCTGACGACGATCCGCATTGCCGTGCACGAGATGGGCGAGCAGGCCGCTTCGCTGCTGCTCAAGAAGATCGGCAAGCCGGAGGCGCCAGTGGTATCCGTCTCGCTGACGCCCGAACTCGTCGTGCGTGGTTCGACGGCCGCGCCGCGCTAAGCGGCTACGGCCAGCATCGGCGCATCATCTGTCTGAGTTGCCGTTAGAAGGCAATAGCTGGTAGCTACCAGCTTGGAGGTCCCAAGCGCCGTTAGCACTTGGCACATCGCCCAATCCAACTCAGGCTGATGTCGTCGTGCAAGGCGGTCGTCTCTAACCGACTGCGGATTCAACCGGTCAACGCAACAGCTTGATGGAATCGTTCAGCCGGTGTATCGAAGTTTAGTGTTTTGCGCGAGTCGTTCCTGCTCTCGCCGACGGTTCGTTTCAGCACCTAGTCACTCGCTACGCAGCCATATCTAGAACCACCTTCCCCCGTACATGGCCGCTCATGCTCCTTGCCAGGGCGTGCCTTGCCTCTGGAAGGGAGAAGACCGAATCGATGTGGATGCGCAGATCGCCCGATGCATGGAGCGCGCCCAATGCGGCAAGCTGCGGTCCATCTGAGCGGGTCGCAAAGTGTTTGCCGGTTGCCTGCGCTTCATTGCCGCGCTGGGTGTCTGGCTTGCTCACGGTGGAAACCAGAATGCCGCCGCGCTTCAGCACGGACCATGACCGCGCCTGCGTCGTGCCGCCAACGAGGTCGAGCACCAGATCGACATCAGAGACCCGCTTCGCGAAGTCCGTCGCATGGTAGTCGATGACTTCTGCGGCGCCGAGGCTCTGCACGTACTCGCGATTGCCGGCCGAAGCCGTGCCGATGACGTGCGCCCCCGCAAGCTTCGCGAGTTGTACCGCTGCACTGCCTACACCACCGGCTGCCGCGTGAATCAGAACGCTTTGGCCTTTGCGTAGCTCACCATGCTCATGCAGCGCCTGCCACGCGGTCAACGTGGCGGCCGGAGTCGCCGCCGCGTCTGTAAAGCTCAGCCGTGCCGGCTTGCGAGCCAGACGCGCCGGGTCCACGACGATGCGGCTTGCGTAGGCCCCCACGATGCCGATGAAGCCCATCACCTCGTCGCCCGGCGCCAGCGTGCTCACGTTGCGTCCGACCGCTAGCACCGTGCCGGCGGCGTCGACGCCTGGGGTGAATGGCAAGGGAAGAGGAATGAACGCTTTCATTGCGCCACTGACGATCTTCCAGTCGATCGGATTGACCGCTGCGGCGGCGACATCGATCAGGACTTCGTCATCGCCGGGTACGGGGTCGTCCAGCTTTGCCAAGGTCATTGCGTCAAGACCGCCGTAGGCGGCAACTCGTATGGCTTTCATCGGATGCTCCTTGAAGGAATGCCTGCAATGGGGGCGTCGAGCGCCAGTGCGGCCTGAACGGGGTCGAAATACTCGCGCAGATGAGTTATGCGCCCGTCACGAGCGGTCAGGAAGACGACATACTCCTGGCGGTAAGTACGTCCGGTTGACGGAATCAACCCTTCGGCACGCACTCGTGCCACCGCATGGTGCGGGTCCGCGGTGGGAGTGACGACGGCATCGAAAAAGCGGAAGTCCTTGACCGCACCGATGAACCAAGCCGCGTGCTCGATCACCGCTTCGCGCCCCTCGAGCCGCAGCGGATGCCCGAGGCTCGGCGCATAGGGTAGTTCCCACACAACGTCGTCGGCAATTAGCCCTTGCCACTGCTGGTTGTCGTCGACCAGCCACCGGAGGTGAAGCTGCAATAGCTCTGAGGCGATGCTCATGATGGTTTCCCCTGTCTGTGCATTGGTCAGGCGACGGCCTGGCTGGCCGGTGCGCGGCGCGCGTCCAGACCGAACGACCCGCTGCCGAAGGCTGCTACCTGCAGCAGTCCTCCAGCCATGGCGAAGTTCTTCAGGAAGTGGAACATCTGATTCTGGTCGGCCAGCGCGTGGTGGAAGATCAGCGCCGTCACCACCGCATAGGTCGCCAATAACAAGGCGACGATGCGCGTGCGATAACCAGCAACCAGCAGCACTGCGCCTGCCAGTTCAAGGATCAGAGCGCCCAAATAGCCCAGCAGCGGTGCGGGCAATCCCAGGGACGCTATGTAGGACATCGTTGCGCCCGGAGCCATTAGCTTGCCCAGACCGCTGACGAGGAAGAGGGCGGCGATGAGGATTCGGCCGATGGCCGGGATCACCGTTTGCGGAATTGCGAGATTCTTGTTCATGACGAGCATCCTTTAGGAAGGGGATGAAAGACGGTTTGCGTGGATCGGAAGCTTGCGGGGGGTGTGCCCCGTTGCTGAAGAAGGTTAGGCGGGCGAAATCCATATCGGTAGCCTATATTTCTAGATGTTTTCCATCTACGGAGTAGATAGATGCTCGATGCCGTCTCGCTGGACCAGCTCCGTACCTTTATTGCCGCCGTGGACGAAGGCAGCTTCTCCGCGGCGGGCCGCAAACTACGGAGGGCGCAGTCCGTCGTCAGCCACACGCTTGCCAATCTGGAGGGGCAGATCGATGTGCAACTGTTCGATCGCAGCGGACGCTATCCGCGGCTGACGGAGCAGGGCACGGCACTGCTGGCGCAGGCTCGCCTGGTTGTGAGCGGGATGGACGGCTTCAAGTCGACAGCAAGGGCTATCGCAGAAGGGCTGGAGCCTGAACTTTCGGTGGTGGTGGACGTGATGTACCCGATGGCTTCGCTCACGGACGCGGTCGGCGCATTCCGGAAGGCGTTTCCTCACACGCCGCTGCGGCTTTATGTCGAGGCACTTGGCGCCGTCCTGCAACCCGTGCTGGCGCAGCAATGCCGGCTAGGAATCAGCGGCTCGATGCCTTCCGTCCCGGAGGTCATGGATGCGGAAAAGCTGCTCGATGTGCCAATGGTGACAGTGACCAGTCCGTCACATCCGCTGGCCGCCCGCAAGGGAGTTCTACGGTCGCGAGACCTGAAGGCGCATGTGCAACTGGTGCTGACCGACCGGACATCGCTGACCGACGGCATGACCTTCGACGTGTTTTCACCGCAGACCTGGCACCTGGCCGATCTGGGTGCCAAGCATGCCTTTCTACGCGCGGGGTTCGGGTGGGGGCATATGCCGTTAGAGATGGTTCAGCACGACCTGGATACAGGCCACCTGGTCAGATTGCAGATCGAGCAGTTCCAACCGCATACGCCGCCAATTTCCATGTTTGCGGTCTACCGAAAGGACACGCCACCAGGGCCCGCAGGGCAATGGTTCCTGCGCAGGCTCAAGGGAGGCGAGGCGGCGTTGCTCCCATCGCGTTAAAGGCCATGCGTTGATGGAGCGATGGGCCCCTGCTTGCTTGCAACTTCGCCGGTGGTCTGTTTGTGTGTGCGAAGCGAACGCCTTCGCTCAAGCGTGCAATGTCGCAAACCGGTTGAATCCGCGACTGGTAGCTGCCGGCGTCGCGCCCTGGTCTGGACTTCCGAGTGCCAGAGGTAATCCGCAACCCACAACCGCCGTTCAGTATTGCATCAGACAAGCGGCAGCCTGGACCATACAACGGTCAGCCGTGCGCTCACCATTACTAGCAGTTGACGATGTCGATACCGAACATGCGACTTTGCCCTGGTCAAGCAATCCGATCGGTTAATGACACCGCGGCTGCTAGGGGTGCTGATTCACTTCTACCGCTGCGGCCAGTACTTTCCTTACGCCCGGCCTGTCGGCGGGCGAGGCAAGTCCGATGCCAACCGACAGTTCTTCCCCCTCAACCAGAGATCTGTAGACGACGCCTGTCCGCCTCAACGCGGTGAACGATTTCGGCAGCAAGGCAATACCCCGCCCATTCGCGACGTCACCCAGTAGAACGTGATGATCCGATGGCTCCCTCAGTTTTGAGGGGGCGAACCCATGACGCGAGAAAATCGTTTGACAGTGGTCGTAGAACGCGGGCTGTCGCGCTCGCTCAAACCACAGGACTTTCTCACGTGCCAGGTCCGCGAGACCAACTGCTCTGCGCTTCGCCAGATAATGGGTTGAAGGTAATGCGACTACCATCGGCAGTCGGTCGACTTCCCGAACATCCAGCCCATGCGCGTCCGTCGGCAGCGCTATGAAGGCCGCATCCAGTTTGCCAGCACGAAGCAGACGTATGAGTCTCGGCGATGTGTCGGAGAAGGTCGACACGAGCGTCCCGGGATGAGTTGCTTGCACGCGTTGTACCAACCCGCGAAACCAGGCCGGTTCCACGGCGCTGGTCAGGCCAAGCCGAAGGTTGGCCGGCAAGCCTTGGGGCGTGAGCGCTGCCTCGGCCTCGCGAAGCAACTTCGCGACGCTGCGCGCATAAGGGAGCAACTTCTCTCCAGCAGGGGTGAGCGTCACGCCGTTCGTGTTGCGGTCAAACAGCCGCGTTCCCAATCGCTCCTCGAGTTCTCGAATCGCCCGGCTCAATGGCGGTTGAGAAAGATGCAGGGTCTCGGCCGCCTGGCAGAAGCTCAGGGCATCCGCAACGGCAAGGAAGAGCAAGAGGGATCGGGAGTCGAGGCGATAAGGCATATCAAAAAGGTATCACGAACTTGGTCATTCCGCATGTCCGAGACCGGCTCTACAGTTGCCGCACAACACTTCTGGAGAACTTCATGAACTTTGCTCACCATGCTGTCCTGGCCCATATTGCTCGGCGAGTTCCCAAAGGAGCTGGACAATGAGCGTCGAACGTTATGAGCGCGGCTCACGGATGCTGGCTGCCGTGGATGGCGTGGCCGGCCTTCAGGTGGTCGAGGCGCTGGCAAAGACGTTTCCGGACTTTGCGCGTTATGTGGTTGAGTTCCCGTTCGGCGACATCTACGCGCGGGAGGGGCTTGGCTTGCGCGAACGGGAACTGGCAACAGTCGCAGCACTATGCGCGCTGGGAAATGCATTACCCCAGCTTCGTGTGCATGTACATGCCGCATTGCACGTCGGCTGCAAACCAGGGGAGGTGGTGGAAGTTGTGATGCAGATGGCGGTCTATGCTGGATTCCCGGCGGCGCTGAACGGATTGTCCGTCGTACGCGAGGTCTTTGCAGAGGCAGGGATCCAACTGCCACTGGATTGAGGTCGCGAGGTCAGAGGGATAGCCGGCCTCTGTCCTCGGCCATGTGGATGCCAGAGACGACTATCGACCCGTCTCAGCCACTTGCATGCTGATTTCGCAGACGAATGTCGCGCTGTGTTAGCTTTACTGAACTGTGCCGCAGATTTTGCGCTCGTCCTTCATTTCAGGCTGAACTGCCATGAGTCACAACACCCAAACGGTTCGGGAACGTTGTCGCGCCATTTTTGGAAACCCAGCCCCACCTGGAAGTGTATGGGAGGGAGAGTTCGATAACAACGATGCCGCCCTTCAGGAGCTTGGCAGGAGAGACTGGCGGTACATCGAGGCCGGCAGTCTCAACAGCTATTACATTCTTAACCTTGAATATGTTGAGCCGTTGCAACCGGAGTTGTTCCGATACCTATTTCCGATATGTCTGGCGGAGTGGCATCGATTGCTGATGAGCGACAACGAGTTTGTCAATGTCGACAACTGGTACCGTGCGTTGCGGAGGCCTTACGTCTTTGAAACCATGATGACGCCAGAGCAGGGACGTGACGTAAGGGCGTTTCTGGTCGATAGCGTGCTAGATAGGCTCGATCAGGAAAGAGGCTTCAAGGGAACGCCGGCTTCTGTCTCCTGGATAGGAGCGCTAAACGAACTTGGCGGAAGCGTTCTGCTGATGGAGTCGCTATGGAGTCGCTGGTGGTCTATTGATAGTCCGGGAAAGGCTGTTTCAGCCCTGACGTACTTGTCAGGCTTGATCTACATAAAAGGCGAAAATCCGATACTTGAGAAGTGGACGCCTGAACGTGGCGGCGGAGGCCCCTATTTGTCCGAAATGGTCCTCGAAGGCTGGCTTCCTGAAAATCTGGACGTCTTACGCCAATATCTCACCCCAGAGAAAATCCAGTCGATCGTCAAGCTCTCAGCACGAAGATTGTGCGATGAACCGGAGGCTGCGTTGGCAGCACGCATGGCGGTTGATGCGCAAGGGCGACGTGACATCATCACGACTCAAATTGACGATCTGATAAGTGTGCTTACGAGCCGATGTCAGCCCTAGGCGTCCGGGCGATTGACTGCTACTGGCCGGTCTCCGCCCTCCGCCTATCCAGGCAAGGGCCTCATGATGCAGAAGGCGGCTACCGACCCTTATGAGACGGCGGACGTTCTGGATAAGCTGGCCGGAGCCGTTCCGAATTTGGACATTTCGGCTCGCCGGGGCCGATAGCGAGCCACCAACGCGTGTCACAGGCGACTACCGACGCCTAGGCGGTCATTAGACATGGAATCGTTTGAACGGCCATCGCAGGGATAACACCGGACTGCTTGATTGGCAGTTCCCGAGGAGGGGCGTCAAGCCACGCTGATGGCAAACGACTATTTAGAAGCGAAAGGCCACGCTTAACATGGGGCCCTTCAGCGTGAGCCTTTGAACAAGGTCGCCGCTACGGAGTTGATACGTCAAGTAGCGATAGGTCAATTGCACGTCTCCCCAGCTTGCCGCATAGGCCGCGCCACCGGACGCTTGCACGGTATATCTGGAAGAGCCGGTCCCGACGTCGACGTAGTACGGCACATACCATCTATCAAGGTTGCCGAGACGTAGTCGGCCGCGAACACCAATAATTCCATCCCAGATATTCGCTGTCTGCGACAGGCTTCCCTGCGTCGCCAGAGTCGCGCCTTGCTGCGTGAACGTGGCGGATAGCGTCCAGTTCGCGCTGGCGCTGAGGTTCAGGTATCTAAGCCCGCCGAGCGGCTCGACCGTTCCCCATTGCGATCGCAGCGCGGTATAGGCAGCGGCAAGTCCGAACAGCCCACCGCTCAGGCTACTGCTTGTACTCGTCGCCAATTCGCGAGGGATGCCAACCACGGCGCCGCTCCCAGCGCCGACGGTATTGAGGGTGGTTTGTTGGTGGCTGAAGTCGAGGTATGCCCCATCAGCGATGATCGCCCAGTCCCCCTTGCTGGCTTCCGCCTGCACCATCAGAAGAAACTGCAGATTCTGGAGATAGCTGTCCGGCCCGGTTCCCAGGTCGAGCCTACCCCCTCCTGTTGAGGAGTTTCCGGAGAAGCTGAAAGCGCCGCTCACGTTGGGTAACCAGAGATAGGGTGCGATCGCGAATTTCCATCCACCCGCGTCCGGCGATTCAGCATGCCCCGAGCCAGCAGCGATAGCAAAGAGGATAGCGAGGCCGATACGTTTCCCACGGAGCCTCGAAGTGGGCGCCTCGAAATCGCTCCTACCAAGACGACGTCCCCGTTGCACCAGTTCCATTGATCACGCCTTCGATGATCGTATTGTTGTCACACAGCTGCTGCGCGATGCCGTGAATGAATGAGGCAGCCTGGCCACCTCAAGACACGAAATGTCCCGCTTCCCAACCTATCCGGTCTTGATGGGCGACTCAATTGGCCCAAAGGGAAGGCCAGTATTGGCTACCAGTTTCCGGGAGGAGGCCGCCGCCGCTCTGCCGGTATTGCGGCGGCTTACCCGGGAACAGGAGGCGCAACACGTGTTAGACCGAAAGCTGCTGCTCGTTGCCGTCTGCGCGTTAAACCACTGGTCGGCGGAAGAGATCGTCGCTGCTTACCAGATCACCCGTGCGGAGTGTGTGAAGCCGGATTCGCGAGCTTGCGCCAACGGTCTCGGTAGGGGGGCTGTAAGCCATATGGCTCCCGCAGCGAAATCAAGCGGAAGCACTCGGGCTTTCGCCGCAGATTGGGGGCGACGTGGCAGCTATGTGGGCTGAGTCTCCGGTTCTCTGGGTCAACGGTCTGTTGGACGCGCGAACGTTGCATAGCGACCCTTCTGAGACATCCAACAGCTTCAAGGTATGCGGCGATTTTCACGAAACGCGGTCATACGACGCTACCGTCAGTTATCACGCGCATTGGTTACCGTCCAGACGTTCTCCAGAAACTCGCGCAGTAGTGTCGAGGAATTGTTTTTCTTCCAGATCAAATAGAACGGCAACGAAAAGTTCAAGTCGTCGACAGGGCGAAGGGCCACTCCAGCCGGGCACTGCCAACGCGTCGCCTCGCTAACAAAGGCGACACCGAGGCGACACGATACCAAGCTGAGCATCGTCGCATGATCTTTGACCTGCTGGACAATTTGTGGTGCCAGAGCCCCGTTGCGAAGGCACGCGCGCATTAAGCGATCATGGAAGAGTGGATAGACCCATCGATGGAACCAGATGAAGGGAACATCGCGGAGCTCGCGCAATCGCACCCTGTCGAGCGACATGATGGGATGATCCTTCGGTGCGGCCAGCACCAGCTTGTGCCTGGCGACCTTTCGGTGCGCGAACTCCGAAGGCGGCTTTGTCAGGCTGAAGATGAATCCAGCGTCAAGGTTTCCCGCGCTGACCGCATCAGCCTGACGACTGGAAGCCATGGCATGGAGTTCAAGTTCCACAGCCGGGTGTTGTTCACGAAACGCGCGCAGAGAGTCGGGTACGGCACCGTGCCACGCTTGGGTTTCACCGAATCCCACCCGCAGTGTTCCGGTTTGACCGGCGGCGATCCGCTCCACCCGAAGTGTCGCCTCATTCACCTCGCGCAGAATACGACGGGCGTCGTCGAGAAATGAGCGCCCCACAGCATTTAGCCGTACTCCGCGCGGCAAGCGATCGAAGAGCGCGACGCCCAACTCCGCTTCCAGATCCTGGATCTGTCGCGAAAGCGCTGGCTGCGCGATTTTGAGTAGCTTCGCCGCTCTGCCGAAGTGCTCCGCCTCGCCGACGCACGCGAAATAGCGCAGATGCCTCAGTTCCATTTCATGCCTCAAGAGTATCGGACAGATAAATAGTAGGTCTTGGACGCATCGGATGAGGCTACCTAAACTCGAAACGTCCGGCTCGCAGAATGATGGCGCCCGGACCCTAAGCCAAGATTGCTAGCGAGAATGAACGACGACTTGGACCGCGTCTTGCTTGCACGCCCTGATAACGGCTGTTCGACCTGCGGAATGCCAGTTTTCGCTGACCTGAATCAGCACCACACGACCATGCATTTTCCTGGTCAGAGCATCTTGTTCGATCTCACATCTGACCGCGCGAAGGGAGAAACATATTGCCTGGCTCACCACGTAACAGTGGACGGTGAAGGACGGCAAGTAATGATCGCCGCGCTTCGGTAAACCGATTCATTCGACAAGCAAGAAGGCGAGTGGCGCTTCGCCGAACGGTTGTTGTTTGTGGACTGGATCGAAAACCGCGCATTGAGGTGAAGGGGAGGGTGCGACAGGTATGGTTGGAGCAACTGCCCTGTGCGCTGCTCTGGATTGCCCCGATGCTCTCGGCATGCCACTGATCTGACGCAGTAGCGCGCCTGGCTCTCACGAACGACGGACGTTAGGCACAGCAAGGTCGGCTTTCCACTGGCGAACCAAAGAATGTTCGTCGATCTCCGGGGCCATAGGGGTGTCAAGATGGCGAAGAGGACCCTCGCCAGCTTTCCAGTTCCAGCGTAGAGGAGATAAGAATGGGCAAGAAAGTTGCGGAGATCATCGTAGAGGTACTCGAGCAGGCTGGCGTCAAGCGCTGCTATGGCATCGTCGGCGACACCCTCAACCTGATCGCTGAACACCTCGATCGAAGTTCCATCGACTGGGTCGGTGTTCGTCACGAGGAAGCGGGCGCCTTTGCGGCAGGCGCTGAAGCGCTATACACCAACAACCTGACTGCGTGCGCCGGAAGCTGCGGCCCGGGCAGTCTGCACTTCATCAACGGCCTGTACGAGGCCAATCGCAATCGCGCTCCGGTTGTCCTGATCGCCAGTCAGGTAGCGATGAGTGAGATGGGCTTCGAGTTCATTCAAGAGGTGGATTTCAAGTCGGTCTTCAAGGAATGCTCGGTGTTCTGCGACATGATTTTGACGCCCGAACAGGCCCGCAGGAAAACCGCGATGGCCTGTCAGACCGCACTGGCCAGGCGCGGCGTTGCCGTGTTGATCGTGCCGGTGGACATTTCCCATGGCGAAGTGAAGGAGGACTTCCCTTATCGTGTGCACCACAGCCGTCCGACCATCCGGCCGAATGATGCGGAGATCGGAGCCATCGCGCAGGTTCTGAATGCCGGCAAGAAGACTGCCATCTATGCCGGGTCCGGCTGCGAGCAGGCGCTCGCCGAGATCATAGCCGTCGCGGAAAGCCTTAAGGCACCGGTCGCCCATACCTCGCGCGCGAAGAACTGGCTCGAACCGGGCAATCCGTACAACATCGGCATGACGGGCATACTGGGGAACGAAGCCGGCTATAACGCGGTGCTCGAATGCGACACGCTGCTGTTGCTCGGTGCGGACTTCGCGTGGCGCCAGTTCTATCCCGACGGGGCGAAGATCGTGCAGATCGACATCGACCCAACGCATCTGGGCCGACGCCACCCCATCACGCTGGGCGCGGTAGGCGACATCCAAACTACGCTGCAGGCATTGCTGCCGCATCTGGACCAGCGCGAGGACGCGTCATTCCAGGAGAAATACGTCAAGCGTTATGCCGAAGCGATGGCAGCGGCAAGGAAACCTCTCATCCCGGGCCACAACGACAGCATTCCCGGCTCGTACCTCGCGTCGATCATCGACAAGCACGCCGCCGAGGATGCGCTGATCTGCGCTGACGATGGCAGTCCAATCGTGTGGGCGCTGCGTCTGTTCGATGCCAACGGCAAACGCCAGATCTTCGGCAGCCTCCTGCACGGCACCATGGCGAGCGCCTTGCCCAGCGCGCTGGGCCTGCAGAAGGCATGCCCCGATCGCAAGGTCATCGCCATGTGCGGCGACGGCGGCATTACGATGCTGTTCGGCGAACTGCTCACCACGATCCAGGAAGAGGTGCCCATCAAGATCGTGGTGTTCGACAACAGCAAGCTTGGTTTCGTCGAGATCGAGCAGAAAGCCGAGGGCATGCTCGACACCTTTACGAAACTGAAGAACCCAGACTTCGGCAAGGTGGCGGAGGCCATCGGCCTCTGGGGCAAGACGGTTCGCAAGGCCTCTGAGCTGGACGCGTCCGTGCAGGAGTGGCTGTCGCAACCCGGCCCTGCGCTTCTCAACGTCATCGTCAATCCGCTGGAACTGGTCAAGCCACCCTTCCTGGAAGCTGGCCCCGTGATCGGCATGGCGATGTACTCCGTGCGCGCCATCCTCAACGGGCGCGGCGCGGATGTACTGGAAATGGTGCGCGAGAACTTTCGCTGAAAGCCCAAGCGTTAGACCCAAGCATTAGACCCAAGCGTTGCTTCAAGTCAGCAACGTCTTGGGCTCCAGGTACGCGCTCATGCCTCATCGGCCCATCTCTCGCCCAAGCCCCGAATGCTTGAAGCCGCCAAACGGTGCGCGCGGCTCGTGGGCCAAGGTGTTGACAAGCACGCGGCCCGAATCGATCTGGTGTGCCACATGTTCGCGGCTTTCAAGATTCTTGCCCAGCAACAGGGCACTCAGGCCATCGCTTCGTGCCCGCACGGTTGCGCGCTTGTCAGCCTGGTCCATGAGTTGCGTCTGGCTGAAGCTCAGTAGCGATTGGTAGCCCGTTTCCAGGGGACCAGTTTTCGCTGGCGACTTCGATCAGATTGATGAACACGTCGGCCGGCTTGATGCCGGAGCCGGCTTCGAGCCGTGCGACGAGATTGCGATAGAACCGCTGCTTGTCGCCGGTAGACCGGCCCGCCGTCAGTGTGATCTGGATGAGCAGAAGGTTTGGCGAACGCACGAACGGATACGTCATGTTGGCGTGGAAGTTCGCATCCTCGTGTTCGCTGATGGTCATGAAGAACGCTTCCGGATGGACATCGAGAGACTTTTGCAAGGACTCGTGTATGGCTTCCAACACCGCGGCGCGGAACGCCGCAGGCTGGCCTTTGCGCATGGATACGTGGGTCATTGGCATGTTCGATTCTCTTCGGTCGATGAAAGGGTGTGGGTCAGCCGGCAACGAGGCCGTTGATCGCTGCTTCCGATTCCGGCTGATACGGTGCTCGTATCGGCAGGTTCGATTCGCCGCCCAGGAATGGCTTCAGCGCATCGCGCTCAGATCAGCGCCTCGATGAGCATCGGCCCGCGGCGCTGTATCGCGGAGGCGAACGCGGCGTCGAAGTCCGTGGCCGAGACCGCGCGGACCGCTTCCACGCCCATGCCCGCGGCCAGTGCCACCCAGTCGAGCGATGGATCTTGCAGATCGAACATCGACGCGGCGCGTGCACCGTCCTGTGACGCGCCAACACGCTTCAGTTCGTTGTTCAGGATCTTGTAGCCCCGGTTCGCGTAGATGACGTTGACGACGTCGATCTGCTCGCGAGCCTGCGTCCACAGCGACTGCACCGTGTACATCGCGCTGCCGTCGCCAAGCAGGTTGACGATCTTGCGGTCCGGGCAGGCGATGCCGGCACCGATCGACAGCGCCATCATGCTGCCGATGGCCCCGCCAGACAGGGTCAGGAAATCGTGCGGCGCGGCCGATTCGGTTAGACCGTAGTACGCCATCGCCATGCCCGATTCCTCGGTGACGATGGCGTGCTCAGGCAGATGCCGGGCCACGCTGCGCATGATCGATTCGGGGGTCAGGGGGCCACTGGCGGGAGGCTCCATGTACTTGCGTACGCTGTGGCCCGCGATCGAACCTGTTGCGCCGAGCACGTCGGCCAGCGCTTCCAGCGCGCCGGTGCCGTCCTCGTGCGCATGGGAGAGCACCGCCAGCCGGCATCCTTCCGGCGTCAGCCAGCTTGGTTTGTCCGGGTAGGCGAAGAAGCTGACCGGCGGCTGCGCGCCGACCAGCACGATCAATTCGGTGCCAGCCAGGAATTCCACGACTTGCTCGGCAAAGTACGGCAGGCGCTCCACGGGTACACGCCCGGCGCCACGCTGCAGGCGCGGGGCGAACGTATCGGAAAGCAGGCGGGCACCGGTCTTCGCAGCGATCTTGCCTGCGGCGTGCAGGGCCCGTTCCCGCAAAGCGTCACCGCGCAGCAGGAACGCCGTTTTCACGCCACGCTGGACGAGTGCGGCGATGTTCGCAATGGTGGTGCCGCTTACCGGCGCCCGACTCGGCAGCGGCAGCGGCAGCGGCGCCGCAACGGTATCGGCCTGGCTCCAGGCGGTATCCGCAGGCAGGATCAGTGTGGCCACCTGGCCGGGTGCCTCCATCGACGCTTGCACGGCGCGCGCGGCGTCGGCGCCAACCGTCAGCGCGCTTGCGGAAGAGTGAATCCATTGCGAGACCGGCCGCGCAAATCCCTGGATATCGGAAGTCAGCGGTGCCTCGTAGCGCGAATGGGACGCTGCATGGTCGCCGACAATGTTGACAATCGGGCTCGATGCCCGCCGCGCGTTGTGCAGGTTGGCCAGGCCATTGGCCAGACCCGGACCCAGATGCAGCAGCGTGGCGGCGGGCTTTCCTGCCATGCGACCGTAGCCGTCGGCTGCGCCAGTGACCACGCCTTCGAACAGGCCAAGGACGGGGCGCATGCCATCCACCGCATCGAGCGCCGCCACGAAATGCATCTCCGACGTGCCCGGATTGCCAAAACACACCTCCACGCCACTCGCCACCAGCGAGCGCAACAGACTTTCCGCACCGTTCATGCTTGACACTCCGAAATCGAACCACCATCGAACCCTCGTCCGCCGCGGTTTTGTAGCAGGGCAACGAGGTTGTGCAACCGAGCACGGGTCGATAGTAGAAACTTCGATTCGATGTAAAAATACAGTCAACTCAGAAACTCTGTTACGTCATGCGTAAGAATCTCGACTATGGATTGCTCCATGCGATGACAGCGTTTCTGCGGGTCGTCGATGCGGGCAGCTTCACGGCCGCCGCTGCTCAGATGGCGCTCACGACGGCGCAGGTTTCGCGGCTGGTTTCCGAACTGGAGAAGCGCCTGCAGGCCAAGCTTCTGCAACGGACAACCCGCAGGCTGGCGCTGACCAGCGTCGGCGAGCGGTATGCTGACCAGTGCCGGAGCATTCTCGATATGGTGGTCGAGGCGGAAAGCGGGGTGGGTGGCGCTCATGTCGAACCGGCCGGCCGGCTCAGGGTGCGTTGCATGGCGGCGTTTGGCGATCGCTATGTGGTGCCGCTTGTGTCGAAGTACTGCGCGATGTATCCGAAGGTGACAGTGGAGTACGGCACGTCGCAATTTGCGCCAGACCTGATTGCCGAAGGCGTGGACGCCAGCGTCTACCTGGCGCAACGGCTCCCCGATTCGAACCTGGTGGCGCAGGCTCTTGGGGAAACCTACGGCTTGCTGTGCGCGGCGCCAACCTATCTGAAGCGGCGCGGCACGCCGAAGTCCGTCGAGGAACTGGCAGCCCATGCCTGTCTGCGCATCGCCAACCCGTCCACGACGCCCGATTGGACGCTGACGGACGGCACACGCAGCTTCACGCTGGACGCGGGCGGCCCACTGGTGGGTGACAACCCTGGCGTTGTTCTCCATGCCGCGAGCAGCGGGCTGGGCATTGCGCTGCTGCCGATCTTCTCGGCCGTGGACCACATCCGCAACGGCGAACTACGCGTCGTACTTCCCGCGTGGCGCTCTCCGGCTATCGGCGTCTACCTGATGATGCCGTCGCGGAAGTTTCTTGAGGCCAAAACGCGCGCGTGGATCGAATTGCTGAAGACCGAACTGCCGACTGCACTGCAGCGAGATGCCGGTCAGCCTGCAGCGGCGACGAAGGCTAAACCGCGTCGATACTCGTCTCGCTGAAATGCTATGGCCGTTCGGGCCCCTGGTGAGCCGAACACAAAGGCCGAAAGCCGGGGCAATAGTGACAACGTGACACATGGGCGCTGAGCCAGCCACCTCCAGGAAGCGGATCGGCCGCAGGTCGGTTGGATCGAGCGCAGTCTGCACCGGCGACGGCCCGCTATCATCCGGACAGACGCCGGTCGCTGCCCTCGGCGCATCCAGGTCAGGGCTTGTGGCTGTCAGAGGTAACTGCCGATCCCTCTCGGACGAAGGCAGCGTAAGGTAGTTCGTCCGTAGTGATCCAATACTCGGTCATTGACTGTGGGTCCCCATGCCTTTGTGAGGAAGGATGAGATGGGATATCTCATTAGGTGGCGTCGTGACTTAAGAAGCGTGAAGGTAGTCCAAATGCAAATGCAACCTTTCGTAGAAACACCAGTATGGCATCCCGAATAACAATTCGCTGCGACTCTGGATCCAAAAGGAACATCGTTTCCCTGCTGAACGCTATCGTGGTCACAATGCTCATGCCGGAGGTTATCCATTCCCTCGCAAGTGCGTGGGAGCCAGGTGGCCCATCGAAATGAACGTAGATGCCGACTAGCCGAAACGGCGAATTGGTCAGGTATCCATTGGCAAGCATCGCCATAGAAAGCTCATTTTCAATGGAGGCGAGCGCGGCTGCCTGGTCACGAATCGCGGGGTTGCGTGGTGAACAGTCGATCAGACCCAATACCTTCTTGGGTGGCAGCTCACTGTAGCCCCGCGCTTTCTCAACGCGCGCCCATATCTCTTTGGAACTGCTAGGCCAGACGCCGCATAGAAGATTCTTGAACGCAGGATTTGATTGCGTTTCCCGCTCAATGCGGTCGATCATCGCCTCCCCATGGTCTTCGATGAGATCTTCCAGTTGGTCGGCAGCCAGGACGCTTAGAACCTTTTCCGACGGGCAGTGAGAGAGCACATGGAGAATCACCATCCAGACGTCTTCGGGATCGGCGTCAAGATCGTAGAATCTCGAGATGGCCAGTGGCAGTTCCTCGTCAGAATCGTGGTCGTAGGTCTCTCGGGCTGCAATGTATGCCAGCGCCCATGCCTCTATATCTTCAGGTGGGAGAGGCATTCAATCGGTCCGTCGTGGCAAATGACCGATGACGGTCAAGCTACCGTCTTGAGTGCACCTGAAGAATTTTCCTAGAGTCATTCTTTCAAAAAAGCTGTAGTTGATATGGAACCATGCTGCGGCCCGATAGCCGCTACGAAAACCGCCTGCGCATGCAAATGTGCCTGAGAGTGCAATGGATGATTTTAGCCAACGGAGCTGCGGCAATCTTCCGGTCTAGGGGTGTCGGATCCAGTTGTCTCGGAGTTTGCCTGCTCTCGCTAGCTGTATTGAATTTCATATTTTTGGTACATTTTGCGTCAGAAATAGCAGCAGGCCGGCGCCCAACTATATTAGGGGAAACCCTTTTATTTATGAGATGGACTGCCCGACGGAAGCTGTTCGGCGCTGAGGAAACCGCGATCGCTGGACAAAACTGACAACCAAGTTTGGCAACGATGGGTAACTTCAAAACACCGCAGGAAAAGAAGCGGCTGAGCTACGCCAAGGACCACCGGCCTGACCACGGAGAAAGGGGAAGCTGTGTCCCGAAGCGAAAACGCACCTACGCGAGGATTGCGCGCAGAACTCAGAACCAGCCTCTTGAAACGCTGAAGTCCGAGCCCGTGGACGAGTTGCTCGTGCTTACGGAACTCCGTGTCGGGATCGCGAGGCGAAAGAATCGAGGATGGGGGAAGTGGCCGGACATTTCCCTTGGCGAACGCGTAGCCAAACGCAAGTTATACAGGACTCGTATGGAAGCAGCTGGTGGCCGACGGGCTGCCAAGAGGAAGCTGGGGGCATGACAATGGAGGAACTGCAAACGCGCCAACCGCCGCCCGCACGCGTTCATATTCTGATGGCTCGTGAGGCTCGTTCCGCGGTTGTTATACGCCGCGGCCCATCGAGAAAGACGGCATTGATTGGCTGGGACAGAAGGCGCGACAAGTTCGAGGTCGGACAGTGGTTCAACGGACGAATTGATGAGCGACGCTCGGACTTGTCACCCGACGGCAGCTACCTGATCTATTTCGCGGTCACCGGCAAGTGGGGAACCGAAAGTCAAGGCGCGTATACGGCGATCTCGCGTGCGCCGTATCTCAAGGCCGAAACACTCCTGGCCAAAGGGGACACTTGGCACGGGGGTGGTCTGTTTGTTTCCAAGCGCGAGTACTGGCTCAACGATGGCTATGGGCACACAATCGTCCGTGATCAATCCAAGGCTAGGCGCACAGGCACCTATCCGTGGCATGAGTTTCCTCCAATAGGACAAACCGATCTGTATGAAATCCGCCTGCAGATGGACGGTTGGCAACGAATGGATTCTGGGTGGATTGGGAAGGGCGCTATTGTCCATTTCGAGAAGCCTGTCGGGCTACGATGGCGGCTACGCAAGCGTGTGCATGGGAGTCGAGAGCGCCATGAGCTCTTGCACCCTGGGACCGGGCGCTCGATAGGCATGCCGAACTGGTCGTGGGCAGATGTAGATGGGAAGCGGCTTGTGTGGATTGAATCAGGTCGACTATTTGAAGCTAGCGTTGATTCAGAAGGGTTGCAGGATATGCGTCTGCTTCATGACTTCAATACATATAGCTTCGAGAAGCTGGCTGCCCCTTACTAGGACGCTTGGGACGTCGGATCAGGTTGTTAAGCCATCACCATGACATCAAAGGGTATCCAGTTCGAATATGACGCTGAGAACGAGTGTTTGCTCGTAAGGTATCTGGGAAAACCAATGTTGCGTCCATATAAGATCCAGAACGAAACCCTGAAGAGCATGACTTTCGCAGAGGCAGCGGCATTCATCGGTGAGAAAGTACTTCTCATGTACCCCGTCTACGAGGAGATATTCAAGGACTACTTGTGGACCGAGAACGGGACGGTGCCTCCCAAGAAAACATAGTGCCATGGTCTCTGCCCGATGCGGCTTCAAGGGGGCGCAAACTTGGCCCATGTCCGGGAGGCGGAGCCCCATTTTTGGAGCACGAACCGACCCGAAAGCAGTCGTTCAACGGTTAGAGCTCACCCGCGCAGGCGGTGCAGCAGCCGTTTGCGCGTCGGTGTGCGGCAAAGGATTAGGCCGAACTTTGCTGCAGTTCGTTGACGAGCTTGGCGATGCGACGCTGCCGCGTCTCAAGAGACTTGGCATCTTCAATCGCTGCAACGTGCTTCCGTTTGAGCCCAAACGGCAAACGATCAAAGGCGGCTCTGGCGCCTTTATTTTTCCTCAGGGCCTCAGAAAGGTCTTTCGGTTCCGGCAGTGTTCTCGGCTCTTCGTCGAGTTCTATTAGAACGTCGACGAGGTCGCCCTCCGCGATACCGCTTTCTCGCCGGTTGGCCGCGCTGATACCCACCAAGCATTTGCCATTCATCACGGCGATTCTGCTTCGCCATCTGTGGTCGTTGATGGAGATGGCGACCGGTGGTCGCGCGCCCGCGCCGAACGACTCAATGCCATCCTTCGGGACCTCGACGGCCGTTGCATTGCCCGAGGGGACGACCTTTGCCTGGAATCTGAATTTCATGCGATCGGAGAGCTGAGGATATGGTGCGGCACTAACGCAGAAGTGCGCGGCTATCGTACTCAAAGGAGATCTAGAAAAACACGAACGCCATGGAACTCGGGACGCGCTGCCCAATGGGCATGCGCGTTACCGACACCTCCGAAGGTTGCCGGCCTCCGGAGTGGGAGGCGAGTCCGACAGTCATATATGGCGTCGAGAAAGATAGGTAAGGCGAAATCGGAAGTCAACGGCTATTTATCCCAACCGCCGGGCCGCACCTTATGTGAAATACAAGGCACGTTTCATATGATCGAGAAGCACTGCATCCTGCGCCGGCTCGCCCAGGTTCGCGCTGGAGCCAAGCGCGGTCGGGGTGATATTGTCTGGAGAGCCCAAGATCACCGACGATTGGTGATTCGCCCATTCTTGCTGGGGACGACATGCATCCAATCTCGGATTCCGCCAACGCATCGCACCGCGATGACGTCTTTGCACTCTGGGACCAGCTGGCCGAGTTCTCCGCCGGCGAAGCCGATGACGCGCTGACCCATTTGTTATCCACGCTCTGTGCAATGGTCACGGCACAGAATGCACTTTGGGCTGTCGTTGTGCGATTACCTTCGGTCGCGCGAAAGGATCCCTTGTTCGGCTGACCGCGTGCTGGCGCCCGCGAAAGGATCAGGATCACATCCCGCCATCCGAAGCTGAGGCAGTCAACTATCGACAGCTTCAAATCCCTGCCTCTGAACCGCCATTAACGTGAACCAACCAGCCTCGGTGGCTCCCCGGGGCGGTTCAGTTATCGCGCTGGATAAGGCTTCCCCAGATTCCAGCGTGATTGCCAATGCTCGATGTACTGGCGTGAAACCTCCGGCATGTCTCGAATGACGACCACATTCTCGGAGTTGGACGTCTCGGCAGATGGCGCGAAGTTGAAGGAACCTGTTTCAACCGTGTTGCCATCGACAATGATCGTCTTGTCGTGATGGATATGGAAATGGTCGTTGGTCCGAACTTCCACACCATTGCGGGTCACAAAGTCCATGGCTGCCACGCTCGTCTTGCCCAGGTTGCGCTTCTTGTCGATGACCACGCGCACCTCCACGCCTCGATTCCTGGCATCAACCAGCGCCTGCATGATGTCAGGAGCTTGAAACGAGTAGGCGAGCATCTGAATGGAATGCTGCGCACTACCGATAGTCTTCAGGACCAGTTCTCGCGCTGAACCCTCCGGGGAGAAGCCAACCTCAATGCTGGGAGCGGCATGGGCGAGAGATGAAATGCTGAGGAGGGTGGCAAGGGCGATGCTTCGGGTTCTTGTCATGACGTTAGGGCCTTGGTTGGAGCGCCTGGCACTGGACGGGGTATGGCTCACGTACATGGACACTCGCAGTGGTTGTCTCGGCGTCGACGTGGCCGGTGGTCCCGCAATAGGAAGATTCCTAGGTTCAATTCGGAGTTGGATGGTTGGATCTGCTCATGCTGGTTGCTGAAATGAAGTCGTATCAACCAGTTGAGGGAGTTTGCCATGTTCGCCTATTTCGTTGTGTTCTTTGCGCTCTGGGGCGTCATGAAGCTGGCGGATCGTTGGGGAATCTAGGGGGCGTTGACAGCTCGGAATATTCGGGCGTGGCGGCCATGCAGGGCATCAATTGGTCGATGCAAGCCGCTGGCCAGCGGAGGCAGACGCGTTCGCAATACGGGTCACGTGATTGACTGGTCAGGGCCAAATCATTCGGAAGTGCGTTGATGTATTTTGGGAAAATTCCTATGTGACGGTCGTCGTTCCTTGCCTTTAATGAACCTCGTCCAGTCCAGAGTTTTGGTGGCTGTATGAGCGGGAGCATCGATAAGTGATGCCCCGGCATTGATGGTCGAGGTTCGAAGTGAGTGAAGTTGAGTTTGTGAGCTGGTTGCGCGGTTTTGTGAACGCCCGAGGTGCTGTACCGCCTACTGCCGTCCAGTGGCGAGAGATCATGGCGCGCGTGTCGATTTGCTCTGTGAATCCACTGGGTCCAAAGCAACGCGAGGCTGTGGAGTTGTCTGAAGCTATTGGGCGCCTTCGCGTAGCGGCCACGCAGCAGGTTGGAGTGCTTGTGCCGCAGCCGTTGGCTGCTGCACGGCAGTGAAGGGGGCGCTCATGTTCCTCCCTGTCTACTGCGGTTTCTTCTGGGCGCTATGGGCCGAAATAATGTTCCCTGCCAAGCAGCGCTGAATCGTTGCGGTGATTTGTCGAAATCAGCCCGCCTTGCGAAAGCCTGGCGGGTTTTGCTCAGTCTCGGATGGTGCTTCTTGTAGCGGGATATCTGCGGATGGACGCGGTTCCAATGCGAGGCATCGCACGCCATGGTTGGTACTAGGATGGGGGACCGAGCTACCGGCCAGTTACTGGTCCTGGATAGACGGATTCCCACCACGCGCCAGGTTACGCTCCCGCTCATAATCCTCGTAGGGCGGAAGCGTCTGCCTTACCGTTCCCGGAGTCATAGGATTCACGGCGGCATCGTGGCTGCGGGCACCTTCGTAGGTGCCGCGCCAAAGATCGAAGGATGAACATCCTGCGCTGAAGGCTGCCGAGGCAAGGGTAAGAAGAACTGAGATCAATCGTTTCATGCGACTAGAGACCAGAAATCTGATTGCGCCTGCAGGTCTGGCGTATCGAAACACGCAGCCTATCGTCCCATATGTTCAAAGTCGAAAAAAAAGCCCGCTGCGCGAAGCAGGCGGGCCGGGATGAATTATCGTGGGGTCAATCACGACGGTTTTGATTGTCTGATAATGTATTCTCGTCGTCTGCCCTACGTACGGGGGGATTAACTCGAATGAGTTAGTTGTATCCCACTCACAGCCAAAAAGATTTGCTTGAAGCACTTTGCGGTGCTAGTCAAAGTGCGGATTTAGCCGTCCAGCGACTCGAGCGTGAACTTCGCGCCGCCGTCCTGACCAAGCAGTTCGACCAGTTTCGGCATGGCTTCCTGAAGCTCTGCCTTGAGCGTCCAGGGTGGGTTGACGATGAACATGCCACTGCCATGCAGGCCCAGACCGCCCGCGACCGGGTGTTTGACGGTGAGTGTGACGTGCAGCCAGCTCTTGAGCGGCAAGCGCTTCAGCTGGGCCGGTAGCTGGGTCGATTCCCGTCGTTGCACCTCGGGATACCAGATCGCATAGATGCCCGTGGCGAAACGCTCCAGGCCAGCCTTGAGCGTATCGAGCGTGCGGGCGTAGTCTTGCTTGTCTTCGTAAGAAGGGTCGATCAGCACCAGTGCGCGGCGGGGTGGGGGCGGCAGGATAGCCTTGATGCCGTTGAAGCCATCGCCGTCATAGAGCATGACCTTGCGTCCCGCGCCGCGGAAATTGTCGCGCAGTACCTGGATCTCGGTGCTGTGCAGTTCGAACAGGCGCAGGCGGTCCGCATCGCGCAGCATTTGCCACGCCAGCCACGGCGAACCAGGATAGTGCTTGAGATTGCCGTCCTCGTTCAGCGCGCGTACCTGTTCCAGATAGGCGTCGAGCAGGGCAGGCATAGGCTGGCCATTCGCGGCGGCGCGCCAGAGCGGGCCAATGCCGGTCTCGAACTCCGACTTTTTCTGCGCGTAGGCGTGATCAAGGGCATAGAGCCCGGCGCCGGCGTGGGTGTCGATGTACCAGAACGCCTTGTCCTTCTGCGTCAGGTAGTCCAGCAACTGGACGACGACGGCGTGCTTGAGGACATCGGCATGATTACCGGCGTGGAAGGCGTGACGATAACTGAGCATGGCGAGGGAATGACGGCGCGCAAACTTCGCGCAATTACGGCCTTGAAGGCATTTTCAGGGCGGTGCGCGGGGAGGGCGCTATGCTACCATCCGCCGCCATTTCCGGCCGTATGAATCCTTGCCATGACGCGCGTTCTCGAGCCCGCCGAGCCCATTCTGTCGAATGACGGTACTCCCTATTCGCCTCGCTATGACGATGTCTACCACGGCGCGCGTGGAGGTCTGGCACAGGCACATCACGTGTTTCTCGGTGGCAATGGTCTGCCTGAAGGCTGGGCCGGGCGTGAGCAGTTCGTCATTGTCGAGACGGGGTTTGGGCAGGGCCTGAATTTCCTCGCCACCTGGCAGGCATGGCGTAACGATCCGCAGCGTTGCCAACGGCTGCATTTCGTGTCGATCGAGAAACATCCCTTCACGCGCGAAGGTCTTGCGCAACTACATGCACATGCTGGCCTGGGCGATCTGCTGCCGTTAGCCGACCAATTGCAGCAACAATGGCCTGATGCGTTGCCCGGCTTGCACAGACTGTCGTTCGAGGATGGGGCGGTCACGCTGACGCTGGCGTTGGGCGACGTGGAAACGATGTTGCCGAAGCTAGTGCTTGGCGCCGATGCCTTCTACCTAGATGGGTTTTCGCCATCGCGCAACGCTGACATGTGGTCCGACACCGTGTTCCGCGGCCTGGCACGTCTCGCCCGCATCGGTGCGACGCTCGCGACCTACACAGCGGCGGGATTCGTGAGGCGCGGGCTCAAGGCGGCCGGGTTCGAGGCGCACAAGGCGCCCGGATTTGGTGGCAAGCGAGACATGACCGTGGCGCGTTTCGCGCCAGTCTGGAAGAACCGCCGTTATGCGCCGCCCGAGGCGGCGCAATGGGCCGAGCGACATGCCATCGTCATCGGAGCGGGGCTGGCGGGATGCGCCGTGACCGAACGTCTGGCTGCGCGTGGCTGGCGCGTGACATTGTTCGATGCGCATGACGGACCGGCGCGACAAACGTCGAGCCACCGTGCCGCGGCGATGCACGCGCATGTGTCCGCCGACGACAGCTTCCTTTCACGACTGTCCCGTGCTGGCAACCTTCATGCGTTGCGCGCGTGGGGCGCCTTGGAGGCGGCTGGCTATCCCGCGGGATGGCACGACACTGGGGTCCTGCAGATCGGCGAGGATGATGCTGAGAACGCGGCGCAGCAAGCCGCGCTTGCGGAGCTTGGGTTTCCGGAGTCATTTGTGCGCTGGATGTCGCCGCAAGAGGCTACGGAGCAGCATGGCGCAACGGTTCCGAGAGGCGGATTGTGGTTTCCGAAGGGAGGCTGGGTGGCGCCGCCCGACATTTGCCGCGCGCAGCTTGCGAAAGCTGGTGCGGCTGTGGATGCGCGATTCCATTGCCGGGTGGCAGCGATCAGGCAGATCGGCGATGTGTGGCAGGCGCTTGCCGATGACGGTGGGATATTGGCCGCAGCGCCGGTTCTGGTGCTCGCCAACGCCTACGAAGCCGATCGGCTGACCTCGGGCCAGTTCCTGGCGCTGCGCCGGGTGCGCGGCCAACTGACGGATCTGGCGCCCGTGCAGACAGAGGCGCTGGGTGGCTGGCCCGATTGCGTCGTGACCGGCGGTGGTTATCTACTGCCGCGTGACGCGGCGGGCGGAGCAAGGATGGGCTCGAGTTATGAAGCGGACGAAGGGCCGCTGGTCGAGCGTCCGGAAGTGCACGCTGCCAACCTCGATCGTCTGGCATCGATGATGCCGGACCGGGCGTCACAGATCGCGCAGATCGACCCCGCCACGCTGCAGGGTTACGTCGGCGTGCGCACGGTCACGTACAACCGGCTCCCGCTTGTCGGGCGCATTGCCGACGATGCGCAGGCACTGTCCCGTGCCGCTGCGTTGCGTGGCGCGCATCTACGTGATCTGCCGCGGCTTCCCGGTCTGTATGCGGCCCTTGCATATGCCTCGCGGGGCCTCACATGGGCTGCCTTGTGCGCGGAGCTGATCGCCAGCCAGATCGAGGGTGAACCACTGCCGCTCGAGGCCGATCTGGCAGATGCGATCGATCCCGCACGGCTCCTGCTGCGCGCGCTCCGACACGGTCACGCGCAGGCGCCCGAATCGGCGGGGCCTGGGGTGGATGCGGCCGGCTAGGGTAAAAACTGCCGGAAGCGAATCAAAACCGTGCGATAATCCCCGTTTTCCGTTTGCACGGAGACCTCCGCTCGTCGGCGCCAGTCGCGGGTGGACCGATATGCAGGCGGTTGCGCTGACAACAACATTTCTGGATTGGATTAACGACCATGTCGAACGTCATTGAAAACCTCGGCAAGCTGGACCGCAAGGTGACCCTGGCTATTCCCAAGGCCGAAGTGCAGAAGGAAACCCAGGAACGCCTGGCTCGTCTGTCGAAGACCGTGAAGATGTCCGGCTTCCGCCCGGGCAAGGTGCCGATGAAGATGGTCGAGAAGCAATATGGCCAGCAAGTCGAGTTCGAAGTGCGCTTCGACAAGGCTGCCCGCAAGTTCTTCGACATCACCCAGGCCCAGGAAGTGAAGGTGGCCGGTCAGCCGAAGTTCGACATCAAGACCGAAGGCGTGGCTGACGACGAACTGGCTTTCGAAGCCACGTTCGAGGTGTATCCGGAGGTCAAGATTGGCGACCTCGCGTCGGCCGAAGTGACCCGCACCAAGACCGAAATCGGCGACGCCGAGATTGACAAGACCGTCGACATCCTGCGCAAGCAGCGCGTGCACTTCCACGGTCGTGGCGATGCGGGTGCCCACGGTGACGGCGGCGCCGACGTGGCTGCCCAGAACGGCGACCGCGTGACGCTGGACTTCGTCGGCAAGATCGACGGCGTCGAGTTCGCTGGCGGCAAGGCCGAGGACTTTGTGTACGTGCTGGGCGAAGGCCGCATGCTGCCGGAGTTCGAAACGGCTACGCTGGGTCTGAAGGTGGGCGAAAGCAAGTCGTTCCCGCTGACGTTCCCGGCCGATTACCACGGCAAGGAAGTGGCCGGCAAGACCGCTGAATTCACGGTCACGCTGAAGAAGGTCGAGTGGGCGCACCTGCCGGAAGTGGACGATGCGTTCGCCAAGTCGCTTGGCATTGCTGACGGCAGCGTGGAAAAGATGCGCGCCGACATCCGTGAAAACCTCGAGCGCGAAGTCAAGCGCCGCACGCACTCCATGCTGAAGGATCAGGTCATGGAAGCGCTGCTGAAGGTTAGCGAGCTGGACGTGCCGAAGGCGCTGGTCGAGCAGGATCAGGAACGCCTGGTGGAAATGGCCCGTCGCGACCTCGAGCAACGTGGCATGCCGAACGCCAAGGACATGCCGATTCCGGCCGAGATGTTCACGCAACAGGCCGAGCGCCGCGTGAAGCTGGGCCTGATCCTGGCCGAGATCGTCAAGGCCAACGGCCTGGAAGCCAAGCCGGACCAGATCAAGGCCGAAATCGAGGACTTCGCGAAGAGCTACGAAGACCCGAAGGAAGTCATGCGTTGGTACTACGGTGACCAGCAGCGTCTGGCCGAGATGGAAGCCTACGTGCTCGAAAACAACGTGGTAAATTTCGTGTGCGACAAGGCCAAGGTCGCGGACAAGACGGTGTCGTTCGAAGAACTCACCGCCGCGCCCGCACAAGCCTGAGGTTGGGCATAAGCCGGAATCCGCGCGAGTATGGCGCGGCGCCGGCTTGCGTCAATCGGCCTCGCGCGCTGGCCGATTGACGCCATTCCTGAATATCTGGAGAACCTGCATGACCCGCAATGATTTGCTTGATCGTCTCGCCACCACGCAGGCTTCTGCTCTGGAGACCCAGGGTCTTGGTCTGGTGCCGATGGTCGTCGAGCAGTCCGGCCGGGGCGAGCGCGCGTACGACATCTACTCGCGCCTGCTCAAGGAACGTGTCGTCTTCATGGTCGGCGAAGTGAACGACCAGACTGCCAACCTGGTGGTGGCCCAGCTTCTGTTCCTCGAAAGCGAGAATCCTGATAAGGACGTGTCGCTGTACATCAATTCGCCCGGCGGTTCGGTTTCGGCCGGTCTGGCGATCTATGACACGATGCAGTTCATCAAGCCCGATGTGCAAACACTGTGCATGGGCATGGCGGCCAGCATGGGTGCATTCCTGCTCGCAGCAGGCGCCAAGGGCAAGCGCAGCGCGCTGCCAAACTCGCGAATCATGATTCACCAGCCGTTGGGCGGTGCGCGTGGCCAGGCTTCGGACATCGAAATCCAGGCACGCGAGATCCTGTATCTGCGCGAGCGCCTGAACAGCATCCTTTCTGAGGTGACCGGCCAGCCCGTGGAGAAGATCGCGCGCGATACTGATCGCGATAACTTCATGAGCGGCGACCAGGCCGTGGATTACGGTCTGATCGACAAGGTGATTACCCGTCGCAGTTGAGACGGATCGGCCGGTGTGCCGGTAGGCCATTCCGGGCGCGATTCAGAAAGGATTGCCCCGGGTGGCGCCCGGTAACGCCGGGCGTAGGCTGTACGAATCCGCTCGCCGTAAATGGCGAAGGCTACACCGGAACGAGGCTGTATGCCTCGTTTTTGCGTTTTGCCCCACATGGAGGGGTTGCCGCCGACTGTGCCAATTGTTTTGGCGTATGATGCGTTTAATGCGTTTCCCGCCCGGTCTTCCGCTTGGTGGGAACACACTGCTAATGTGACTGATTCCTATGGCGGACAAAAAAGGTTCATCCAGCGAGAAGCTTCTCTACTGCTCCTTCTGCGGCAAGAGCCAGCATGAGGTGAAGAAGCTGATCGCCGGCCCGTCGGTGTTCATTTGCGACGAATGCATCGACCTGTGCAACGAGATCATCCGTGACGAGGCCTCCGCGACCGACAAGGACGCCACGGCCGCCACGCGATCGGATCTACCCACGCCCCACGAGATTCGCGAGAGCCTCGACCAGTACGTGATCGGGCAGGATCAGGCCAAGAAAATTCTGGCCGTAGCGGTCTACAACCACTACAAGCGCCTCAAGCACCTCGGCAAGAAGGACGATGTCGAGCTTTCCAAGAGCAATATTCTGCTGATCGGGCCGACTGGCTCCGGCAAGACGTTGCTTGCCCAGACGCTGGCTCGCCTGCTCAACGTGCCGTTCGTGATCGCGGACGCAACGACGCTGACGGAAGCCGGCTACGTGGGCGAGGATGTCGAGAACATCATCCAGAAGCTGCTCCAGAACTGCAATTACGAGGTGGAGAAGGCGCAGCGCGGTATCGTCTACATCGACGAAATCGACAAGATCTCGCGCAAGTCCGACAACCCGTCGATCACCCGCGATGTCTCTGGCGAGGGTGTGCAGCAGGCGCTGCTGAAACTGATCGAGGGCACGATGGCCTCGGTGCCGCCGCAAGGTGGCCGGAAGCATCCGAATCAGGACTTCCTGCAGGTGGATACCACCAACATCCTGTTCATCTGCGGCGGCGCGTTTGACGGCCTGGAGAAGGTCATCATGCAGCGCTCGGACAAGACCGGTATCGGTTTTGCCGCCCAGGTGCAGAGCAAGGAAGAGCGGGAAGTCAGCGAAGTGCTGCCACAGACCGAGCCCGAGGATCTGATCAAGTTCGGCCTGATTCCGGAACTGATCGGTCGTCTGCCGGTGGTGGCCACGCTAGCGAAGCTGGATGAGGCTGCACTGATGCAGATTCTGATCGAGCCGAAGAACGCGCTGGTCAAGCAATATCAGAAGCTGCTGGCCATGGAAGGCGTGGAGCTGGAAATCCGCCCGGCCGCACTGTCCGCGATCGCTCGCAAGGCCATTCGCCGCAAGACCGGTGCGCGCGGCCTGCGTTCGATCCTTGAACAATCGCTGATGGATGTCATGTATGACCTGCCCAACTACAAGGGCGTCCAGAAGGTCGTGATCGACGAGAACACGATTACCGGCGACGCAGCGCCGCTCCTGGTTTATGAGGAGCAGCAGCCCAAGGTGGCGGGGTCCAACTGACGATCGCGCCGCACATGGGTGGCCTCGACCACACCGGCAAATTTCAAGCGGCCGTTCGCAGCAAAGCGAACGGCTTTTTTTCTTCAATTCCACAAACGAACGGGAGCAAACGCGGGTATGCTGTTTCACTGGGGGTCGCAAGTGCAGTTTGCAGCATGTTTTTCTGCGTACAGATTCGATGATGGGCATCTTGCAATCGAATTCCGCGACCCTATTTACGCCTTAAATGACTGACTGGGGAAAATGATGTCCGGAACACAACTCCTCCCGGCTGAGCCGATTCGCCTCCCACTGTTGCCGCTGCGCGACGTGGTGGTGTTTCCGCACATGGTGATCCCGCTGTTCGTGGGACGCCCGAAGTCCATCAAGGCGCTTGAGACTGCGATGGAGTCGGGCAAGAGCATCATGCTCGTGGCCCAGAAGACTGCGGCCAAAGATGAGCCCACCGCGGATGACCTGTATGAGGTCGGCTGCATCGCCAATATCCTGCAAATGCTGAAGCTGCCCGACGGCACCGTGAAGGTGCTGGTGGAGGGTACGCAACGTGCAAATATCACCGAGGTGAGCGAGGACGATTCGCACTTCATGTGCGAAGCCGTGCCTGTGCCGCCCGCACCGGTTGAATCGGCCGAGACCGAGGCCCTGCGCCGCGCGATCGTGTCGCAGTTCGACCAGTACGTGAAGCTGAACAAGAAGATCCCTCCTGAGATCCTGACGTCGCTGTCCGGTATCGATGAGGCCGGTCGTTTGGCCGATACGATCGCCGCGCATCTGCCGATCAAGCTCGAGCAGAAGCAGAAGATCCTTGAGATGGTCAAGGTGACCGAGCGTCTCGAGAGCCTGCTGTCGCAGCTCGAGGGCGAGATCGACATCCTGCAGGTGGAAAAGCGCATTCGTGGCCGCGTCAAGCGCCAGATGGAAAAGAGCCAGCGCGAGTACTACCTGAACGAGCAGGTCAAGGCGATCCAGAAGGAACTGGGCGAGGGCGAGGAAGGCGCTGATCTGGAAGAACTGGACAAGCGCATCAAGGCCGCCCGCATGCCCAAGGAGGCCAAGAAGAAGGCCGACGCCGAGTTCAAGAAGCTCAAGCTGATGTCGCCGATGTCGGCCGAGGCCACCGTCGTGCGCAACTATATCGACACGCTGGTCAGCCTGCCGTGGCGCAAGAAGAGCAAGGTCAACAACGACCTGGCTAACGCCGAGCGCGTGCTCGATGAGGACCACTATGGCCTCGAGAAGGTCAAGGAACGGATTCTCGAATACCTTGCCGTGCAACAGCGCGTGGACAAGGTGAAGGCGCCGATCCTGTGCCTGGTTGGCCCTCCGGGTGTCGGCAAGACCTCGCTCGGCCAGTCGGTTGCGCGTGCCACGAACCGCAAGTTCGTGCGCATGGCGCTGGGTGGTGTGCGTGACGAGGCCGAGATCCGCGGTCACCGTCGTACGTACATTGGATCGATGCCGGGCAAGATCCTGCAGAGCCTGTCGAAGGTCGGCGTGCGCAATCCGCTGTTCCTGCTCGACGAGATCGACAAGATGGGCATGGATTTCCGTGGCGATCCTTCGTCGGCGCTGCTCGAGGTGCTGGACCCGGAACAGAACCACACGTTCCAGGACCACTACATCGAGGTGGACTTTGACCTGTCGGATGTGATGTTCGTGGCGACGTCGAACTCGCTGAACATTCCGCCGCCGCTGCTGGACCGGATGGAAGTGATTCGCCTGTCGGGCTACACGGAGGACGAGAAGGTCAACATCGCCACGCGCTATCTGTTGCCGAAGCAGATCCGTAACAATGGCCTGAAGCAGGGCGAGATCGAGGTGACCGAAGCGGCAATCCGCGACATCATCCGCTACTACACGCGAGAAGCCGGTGTGCGCTCGCTGGAACGCGAAGTGTCGAAGATCGCTCGCAAGGTTGTGAAGATGCTGCTCCTGAAGAAGGAGTCCACGGCGGTGAAGGTGGATTCCGAGAACCTGGACAAATTCCTCGGCGTGCGCAAGTACGACTTCGGTTTAGCCGGCAAGGAAAACCAGGTTGGTCAGGTGACGGGTCTGGCGTGGACGGAAGTCGGCGGCGACCTGCTGACGATCGAAGCCGCGATCATGCCTGGCAAGGGCAACATCACGCGCACCGGTTCGCTCGGCGATGTGATGAAGGAGTCGGTCGAGGCCGCGCGTTCGGTGGTGCGTTCGCGGGCGCGTCGTCTGGGTATCGCGGATGAGATGTTCGAGAAGCGCGACATCCACATCCACGTGCCCGAGGGCGCCACGCCGAAGGATGGTCCGTCGGCCGGTATTGCGATGACGACCGCGCTGGTGTCGGTGCTGACTGGCATCCCGGTGCGTGCCGATGTGGCGATGACGGGTGAAATCACGCTGCGCGGAGAGGTGCTGCCGATCGGCGGTCTCAAGGAAAAGCTGCTGGCTGCCCATCGCGGCGGTATCAAGCTGGTGCTGATCCCCGAAGAGAACGTCAAGGATCTGGCTGACATTCCGGACAACGTGAAGAACGCCATCGAGATCATGCCGGTGCGCTGGATCGACCGGGTGCTGGAACTGGCGCTCGAGCGAAAGCCCGAGCCGCTGCCTGAGGAAGATGCCAAGCCCGCCGAGGTAGCGGACAAGGCCGCGTCCCAGGTGGAGCGTATCCATCACTGATCGACGCACGCGTCAGTCTGAGATGTAGTTGGGAGCGCCGCAGGGTCAAACCTGCGGCGTTTTTGTTTGCGCAATGCCTGCGGCGGCGTGTGCCTTGCGGTGCGCAGAAGATTGTTGCAATCAATGCTTGGCAAATCGAAAAGTCTCGTATTACAATCGCGGCCTCGCAACGCAAACAGCGGCAACGAAGCAGTAACCGCCGAATCGTGCGAAGCGAGATTACCCTGCAGGCAGCAGCTTGCGATGGTCTAGTGGGTGCTTAGCTCAGCTGGTAGAGCGGCGCCCTTACAAGGCGTAGGTCGGGGGTTCGAACCCCTCAGCACCCACCACTTCACCATTGCGATGCGTTGCCACTGATTGGGGCCGACACGGAGTGGTAGTTCAGTCGGTTAGAATACCGGCCTGTCACGCCGGGGGTCGCGGGTTCGAGTCCCGTCCACTCCGCCAGAATGCATAAAAAATCCCCGTAATTTCAATGAGTTACGGGGATTTTGTTTTTCAGCCCATCAGCCAGCCCATCAGTGCCTTTGCGCTACAAAATTGCGTGTTTAAGGAGGCTGGCGCCTCTCGGTTCAAGGCTGCGTGCTGTGGCACTTGGGGCTGTCATGGCGCCACTGGTGCGCCTGGGTGCCGGTCGTCACGTCGTTGGCGCGTGACATATAGGTAGGCACACGCGTTCACGGGGTCTAGCCACTGCACTGCGCGTATGCGACAGGCGGGCCCTCTGTGACGCTCGCTTGCAGGCCGGCTGCACCACGCCACTCATCCTTCATCACGTCAACTCATGACGGCCGAGGCATGACCTTCGTGACGGTCATGGGCGAACTCACCTTTCCTCTGGTTGGTCCCCCGACTTTTTGGTGCCCCAGGTTCTACCGAAGGCGCCTCCGGTGCGCTTTGCTCATCCCGTCGGAGCTGCTGCACACTGGCCTTATCCACGGCCAACACGCAAGGCCTTGGTAATCCCAATCGGAACATCGACCGTGTTCACCGCGACGCGTGCGATGACCCGCCTGACCAATTGATATCAGCTGCCTGATCGTAGCTGTCTACATAGACAGTCGACCTTGCCAGGGCACGTGGCGGGCGCTTCGCATTCGAGCAGAAGTCATCGATGTGTTGCGGCGCAGCCGTGTGACTTGGTGCCAGTAGCCGCCAGAAGAGCGTGGCGCGTCTAAACGCTTACTTGCAGTAATCAACTCTTGAGACGGAATGGCCAACGCGTTGGCGACGCGCGTCACGTGTTGGGCCCGTGTCATCTCGTAGAGTTGTTATCGTGACACGATGACTTTATTCTCAGCCATGCTCCCGCTGTATGGGTGGGAAGGGGGGGGCTCCAAGTTTCCCTGAGCTGACGTGGGGGTGCCATAGAGTTCCACTGTGACAGGCGATGCCGTTCTCCGAGGCTCGATCGACCGGAAAGTCGTGCCCACGCGGGCGGAGCCGGCGGTGCCAAAAGGCGAAGGACTGCACCACGTATTCATGTGTTATAAATAGCGCAGTGTGACAACCTTTGGTGGCGTTGCCACGGTTACGGATCTCATGGACTCGGTCGAACAGACGCTCCGTCGAATTGGCCCATGCGTCAGTACGCAACTCGTCGAGGCGCTGGTCAGCGAATATGGCCTGACGCCAGTGGCTGCCCGCCAGCGGGTTTCACGGAACAAGACCATTAGAAGGCTCGCATTTTTGCCGTTTCAGCGAAATGCGCGCTTTGTCTACCTGCAATCAGACTATGCTTCGCCGAAATTCTGGCGAGGGCTTGCAAGCGCCCTTCTCGAGAATTCAATTGCTCACGGCGGTGCGCTAGCGGCTTTGATGGCTCGCGGGGGCATCATGCCTCGCGTCCATTTTGATATTGCTTGCGGTGCGCCCATTGCGCAACGAGGCCACCTTTCTCCCGCAACCATTCTCGATCGATTGGAGCAAGCAGGGTTAGTGCAATCAATCGATATTGCAGGGGTTGGGGCATGCGTGCAACTCTCCCACCAGGTCGATGCAAGTTCCCTGGAGGTGGCAAGAATGCGCGCTCGTCTGAAGTCCGAGCAAATATTGCTGCTCGCAATCAAGGCCTGGGCTCGCAACCTCGGACTGGTTAGCTATGACAAGGTAGCGATACGCGATGAAAATTCTGAGCGTGGCCAGCCGAGAGTCGGTACATTTGCCTGGGACCTAACCGGGCCATCTTACGTGGCTCCGATGATTGACTGGTCATCTGGAGCTCCGAAGCCGGGATTCCTCGCGTGCGATGTGTTGCTCAATGCGGCGGTAACTGGGACGCATCTCAAGCCCTTCCTAAACAAGTGCAAGACGCTCCGAAGCTTAACGAAGGTGGGGCGCTGCCTTCAATTGTTTGTGGCGGAGGGCTATGAGCCTGAGGCATTTGGGCTTGCGAGGGCTGCCGGGGTGGTTCCTGCGACAACGTCTTC